>Ga0315314_1000959_pt1 | contig 27759 bp, 29 predicted proteins | sample TDP9_MG_FD_203631 | JGI IMG/M metagenome (GOLD analysis project Ga0315314, IMG submission 203631) | Freshwater sediment microbial communities from Lake Towuti, South Sulawesi, Indonesia - TDP9 | ecosystem: Environmental > Aquatic > Freshwater > Lake > Sediment | place: Indonesia: South Sulawesi... | reverse complement strand
AAATTTACCTTCCTCCTCAACCCTAGAGCATTGATCTCTTTTTGTAAGTCTGCAACGGCTACATATCTGTTCCTTACGGACATCCAGCAAGTCACGTAATTGATTCGTCGCTGCCTTAACGTGACTGGATGGAGGACTCTCTCCCTTCCTGTCACCTACACATTCTAGAGCAACCAAGCGTCTTGCATTAGCTTCAATCACGTCATTCCAAAGACTATTGTGCTGCCTTCCAAACGATAGGACCTTATCACAATCTCCTCCCTTAGGCAAGCTTAGTCCATAGTAGGAATTAAACAATGACCAGTAAAAAAAGAAAGTTAGATATTCCTCCGGATAGGTGCCAAATGACAGCCAAGTCTCTATGGCTTCTTTTGCCTTTTTTAATTCTTCATTATTCACCACGCTCGGTCACCTTAGCGCGCATATAGACAAAACAGAGAAAAATAAATGTTTCTGAATGATCATCTTATAATTTTGATGTCTTGAGTTTCTACGCGTGTGATGTAACCTAGTTCAGTGTATACCCGGTTTTCGTACACCATTCTGACTATCTTGGAATCAGAAGGAAGTTGGGGAAAGCAGAGTAGACAGGTAACCTGAGCATTACCGTACAACTTATTCGTATCACTTGAATACCCATCACCTAGACGAGCATATTTCTTAGGATGAAGCTCAAAGCATAAACTTTTTCCAATGTATTGATTTCCAAATGAATCAAATGCTAAGAAACTTCTTGGCTCCAATGCCAACAACTGCGAGGACACATTCTTCACCCTAACTAAAACAGTTGTGCAAACGAGTCTGTCCTTCACAAAGTCTAGAGTCATAAGATTGCTTTTAGGGCAAAATAGATGATCATCCTGTCTGTCATAATACGTACAAGTTTTAGGGCATTGAAATTCATTGTTTTCAACCACGTGTAGGATCGTCATTTCTGAATATTTTCCTTTTGCAGTCAAATTCAAGTTTTCTTCGAGAACTGTCTTGGAGACAGGAACCTTACTCCCTTCCTCTTCTTCACGTAATTTAACATGTGACTCTTCTATTTGCTTTTGGATGATTGCTTTATTATTCCGTGTAATTTGAAGACTCGGATTAATCTCCAAAGCCTTATCGTAACATTTAATTGCTTCTTCGAACCTGCCTAGCTTAAATAAACAAACTCCTTTGTTGTTCCATGCTTCCGCAATTGCCTTAAACCACTTCAAATCTGTAAATTCCAAATACCAATCCCATGCCTCTATCGCATCTTCATACCTGCCTAAGTCCATGAGATTGAGTGCTTTTCTGCTCCATTTAACCGCTTCGCGCTTTTTTGCGAATATTTCACTCGTTATACTTGGTCTCGACTCACCAAAATAGTAACGTTCTATCATTTCGTATAATTTTGTACGATTCCAAAGATTAACAGGCGCGGTTGTTGCTAACTTTCTGGCGGCTGATGTAAAATCAGATGTGGTTATTACAATAGCTTTGTCAGCCTTGTACCGATACATGCTACCGAGGACTTGATTCACGTCTTTCACTCCTACATCGTTTCCAGGTTTATTTCTTTTAACTTGAATTGCAATGACTTCTTTGCCCTTCTTTGCGATGACATCAGCTCCATAATCACTTGTTAAGGGAGTTCTCTCAGTCGAATAATCCATTCTCGTAAATAACTCAGCAATGAAATCTTCAAATTCATGAGGAGAACGGTCCATAAAATCGCTTGTAAGTCCTGCGTACAGTTTTTTCCACTTGTCTACTTGTTCTGGAGTGCCCCATCTGCCCATAAATTTCAAAAGACCCTTGTCTCTCTGTTCTTGTTCGAACTTTTCTTCTAGTGTCATCCACTGACCTTTATATCTGACTAGCCCTTTGTCTAACATCTCTTTTTCAATTTTCTCTTCTGGCGTCATCCAGCTGCCCTTGTATTTCACCAATCCTTTATCCAGCTGCTCACGTTCGAATTTCTCCTCTGGAGTCATCCATTCTCCTTTAAATTTTACCAATCCTCTGTCTGACTGTTCTCTTTCGAATCTTTCCTCTGGAGTCATCCACTTTCCTTTGTATTCTACTAGTCCCTTCGACCTTTGCACTTGAGGAAATATTCGATCGTTGAAAAACTTTGCTAACCCTTCGATATTGGGACTGGAAACTTCAAACTCACCAAGTTTAACGCTCTCAGCATCTGTCACTGACAACTTTTGTATTTCTGCTAAATCCTGCAATTTAACAAAAAATACTGCTTTGTATGACTTGAAAACAACCCCCATTTCTTCGACAAATATGACTTGTTTATTAGTCAGAATTAAAATACCCTTAACGTCCCCGTGTCGAATTGGTTTAAAAACATCTACCACTTCTTCATCTGGGGAAAGCGATAAAACCGATTCAATCTTAGAAATAAGCCCTTTATTAATCACTTAAACTCCCAACATAATCTCCGTAACAAACAACTTAAAACCTTTATTCCATCCAGCGCGCGCAGTAAACTATATGGCAATTTGAACTTTTCGACTAGAATTTGATAACTATGGTCCTGCATCGAACTTATAATTCTCTTAATGCTTTGTTGATAACTTCGTCACAGCCTTGCTCACAACTTAAGCTCCTTTAAGGCCTCCTTGTTAGTGTATGGATAAGCAGGGATTCCTCTTCTTTTAAGTTCAAGGAGGAGCTCTTGGATGGGTATCTCAGCTATTTCAGCAGCCTTACCAATACTAACTGAGCCCCTTGAGAACGCCTCGATCGCCGCAGCTACCTTAACATCCCTATCCGAAAGGGATTCGGGAACTTTAACCTGTACCACTTTCATGGGAAAGCCTCTAATTCCATATGTTGACTTTAGGCGTCTTATTAACGTTTGTAAGGTCCATTGCGCGTCTTCGAGCTTAACAGCATTCTCTACTTTCGGATTGGCAAGCGTAAACCTCTTCTATCTGACTCCTTGCGCGCGCTTAGAAGAAACACAAGTAAATAGCAATGGCGTGTATGCGTTTGAAAATGTTAAATGATTATCTCATTCAGAAATCGGTTTAACTTTGACGAACTAAAAAGTAGGGACAAAAGCTTTGAAAGCATTTGGTCGAAGGGCTTTTAACCATCCGTGGAGTAAAACCTTTGGAGACGAATCCATGGCTGGCGAAGAGGAAGCCTTCAGAAAACATGTACGTAAACGGTTAAAGCATAAGGCAGTCCGCCTTGAAAAGGAGCAACGCTTCCTCATCAAAGACCGCTCACTCGAACGAAAGGTCTTAGAAGAGGTTTTAGACCGCTCCACCCTCATGACCCTCTACGAATTCTTAAACAAGGGAACCATAGCCGAAATCTATGGGGCAATCAAAGCCGGAAAGGAATCCAAAATTTACTGGGGCCGAGCCTCAGACGGAAAAGAGCTAGCCATCAAAATCTACCTAACAGTTTCCTCAGAGTTTAGGAAGGGCATGCTACCCTACATTGAGGGAGACCCGCGGTTCGCCCGCGTTCGTCGGGACACGCGCTCCCTAGTTTACGCTTGGGCCCAAAAGGAGTTCAATAATCTACAGAGCGCCTATGAGGTTGGGGTCGCGGTCCCTAAGCCCGTTGCCGTCAGCAACAATGTACTCATAATGGAATTTATCGGCGAGAACGGAGTTAGCGCGCCCCTACTTAGAGAAGCATCGCTGGAGAATCCGCAACGGACTTATCGCCAGCTCTTAGCCTATGTTAAGAAGCTTTATCAAAAGGCTGAGCTTGTCCACGCCGACCTCAGCGAATATAACGTCATGATTTGGGAGGGCAAACCCATATTATTCGATGTTTCCCAGGCTGTGCTGCTTAAGCATCCCATGGCAAACACATTCCTGCGAAGGGACCTAGAAAACCTAAATAATTATTTTAAAAGGCTAGGCGTAGAAGTCCAATCGATTGAGGAAACTTACAGGTGGGTCACAGGTGGCAAGGCCTAGCACATTCGTTAAGATTCCGAGAGAGCGTGTCGGAGTTCTCATAGGGCCGAACGGCCGTGTAAAGGAAAGAGTTGAGGAAAGGCTTTCCGTTGAGCTTCAAATAAACAGTGAAACTGGCGATGTAGAGGTAATGTTAAGCCCAAACGCTCAAGATCCCTCCCTCCTCTTCAGAGCTAAAGAGGTTGTTACCGCAATAGGCAGAGGTTTTTCACCGGAACGAGCATTCATATTACTTGATGATGAGGAGGCATTGTTCGAGGTTATTGATTTGCGCGATATTGTGGGGAAATCGCTTTCAGATATGGAGCGACTGAAGGGGCGAATAATCGGAAGGAACGGAAAAACTAGGAGAATAATAGAGGAACTAACTGACGCAAAAATTTCTGTTTACGGGCACACGGTCTCCATCATAGGAGCCATGGATCAAGCCGAAATAGCGAGGGAAGCCGTTCAAATGTTGCTTAGGGGCAACCAACACCGCACAGTTTACCGATTCCTAAACAGGAAAAGGAGAGAACTTAAGAGAAAGAAGATGGAGCTTTGGGAAACCCGAACACCAGCGGAATAAGATAATTTGCCACTTAGACACAGAGCGTGTTTAGTGTCCTTTCACTTGTTTCCATACAGAGTTTTAATTGCCTTAAATATCATTGAGGTTACGTTGTCGAAACTTTTAGACCCGGTGTTCACCACTAGGTCGTAGTTGTGGGGATCAAGCCAATCCTTGTCAAAAAGCCTCTCCACTAAATCTTTTCTTTCCTTGTCACTGTATTGAATGTCTTTCATGGCTTCATCCACTGTTATGCCTCTTATCTCCGCTATGTGTTTGGCTCTTTCTTCCTTAGAAGCTACAAGAAGAACCTTGAAGGCATTTTTTTCGTCGAGAAGCATGAAGGCAGATCGTCCCTCAACCATCACGTCGCCTTTTTCCATAATTTCGTCGAGTTGACCATCCATCATCATGTCTAAGTCCACTTCACCCGACCTTACCCGTTGCTCAAAGTCAACGAAGGATTCCCTGAATTCTGCCACAAGAGCCTTGACGATGTCGCCTGAGCTTATACACTTTAAACCAAGCTTTTTGGAGAGGCTCTGTCCAACTTCTGTGCATCCAGCCCCAAGCTGTCCGCAAATGGCTATGTGCATGGGATCACCACTCACGAAACTAGATGCGCAACATATTTAAAGGTTAATGCTTTATGACTCGCCAGCTTTTCGCCGCCTTTCGTGTTTTGTATACGCTTTATTGTTAAAATAAAGGTTAATATGCCGTTTGTTTTACTAGAATCTCGCACGCCGATCTGATGTACTTTAAGTTTGTCCCTCCGTGCAAACTCCTCGCACTTGTCCCCAAGCCAAAAAGGTTTTTTATCTAAGCTAGCTACTCCTTTAAAGAGGATAACCAATGGCGGAAACCTTCGAGGAGATAAGCCCGGCTGACTTTTTCTATCGTAATAGAGACATAGCTGGCTTCACTAATCCAGCCAGAGCCGTCTACTCCGCCATAAGGGAGCTGGTGGAAAACTCCCTCGACGCATCCGAGCTAGTGGAGATTCCTCCCGACATTTACATCCGGCTGTCCTACGTGGGGGAGGCAGGCCCGGGCGCCAGCGTCTACCGGCTGAGGGTGGAGGACAATGGGTCAGGGGTTCCTGCCCATCATATTCCGTCAGCTTTCGGTCAAGTTTTGTTCGGCTCCAAATTTAAGTTGAGGCAAGCCCGCGGCACGTTCGGTCTTGGAGGAACCATGGCTATTCTTTATGGGCAGATAACCACTCATGAGCCGGCTTACGTTGCCTCCAGCACTGGAACCCTGAGAATATATGAGTATAAGCTGATGATAGACATACAAAATAATCGTCCCGTCATTTTGCACCATAAAACCCACATGAATAATGAGCGTTGGCGCGGAACCATTGTTGAGTTCTGCTTGGAAGGCGACTACTTGAGGGCTATGTCCAAGATTTTAGAGTATTTAAGACAGACGGCGGTGGTGAACCCCTACGCAAACATAACCCTCATCGACCCTAGAGGACGCCTACACATGTTTAATCGTGTCACAACTGAAATGCCGCCTCCGCCAAAAGAGATTCCACCCCATCCCTTTGGAGTGGATGTGGAAACCATTCAGCGCATAATACACATTACGACATGCCGAAACATGCTGGAATTCATGAAGACCCACTTTCACAGGGTCAGCGACAATAGAGCCCACCGATTCTTAGAGTTCGCTGGAGTAAGTGAAAGTAAAAACCCTAAAACGCTAAACCCTGAGGAAATCGTAAAGCTGACAAGGGCGATGAAGAGGTTCGATGATTTCCTTCCTCCAGACGCCAGCTGCCTTTCCCCATTAGGCGAAGAATTGTTAAAGGTTGGAATATTGAAGGAGCTGAAGCCAGAGTTCACGGCAGTTTGCCAACGCAAGCCCTCAACCTATTCTGGACATCCCTTCATTGTTGAAGTAGCCATAGCCTACGGCGGAGACATACCTCCAAGAAATGAGGTTACGCTTTATCGGTTTGCCAACAGAATTCCGTTGCTGTATGATGAGGCCAGCGACGTTTCATGGAGGATTGTGCGGTCCATTAATTGGCGAAGATATAAGGTTATGGCGGACATGCCCATCGCCATTTTGGTTCACGTATGCAGCACAAAAATTCCCTACAAGACAGTGGGCAAGGAGTTCATTGCGGGCAGACCCGAAGTTGAAGGAGAAATCTTAAACGGGGTCCGCGAGGTTGCGCGTCGACTTCAACTCTTCCTATCTAGGAGGGAGCACGCTGAAAAACAAAAGAGGCGGCTAACCACCTTCTCCAAGTATCTGCCCAAAATCGCCAAGTTCTCAACGGACTTGTCTGGAAGGGAGAAAATGCCAGATATCGAGAAATTGTTAAGGAGCGTGAAAAAGTTTGAAGGAGATTAAAGGCTCTGCAACGGAGCGAAAAAAGGAAGTCTTAAACAACTTAGAAAATTTTGGAGAAAAACTCTACGATCAGATGGAGAAAGGATACTTCCCATGGATTGAAATGCCCAGCCGTTCCATCGAAAACATATTCTATAGCCCTGAAGTGCGGCAATATGTTCTAGGCGAAAAAAGGGTGCGAAGAAGCGCCAGAAACATCCGACACATCCGTCCCTTCACTCAACTGGTCTGGGCTGCCTACTTCGCCAATGAACTTAGTAAAGGACGTAAAACCAGCACCTTAAGGGACGTATATTATTCGGCGCAGGCTTACGACATGTCCTTTAAGGATCAACCTGAATCTAACAGCATCGTAACTGACCTTGAAACCGTGGTAGGTTTCTCTAGAGAAGACTTTAACGTGTTCCCAGAGGAGCGCTCAGCCATTTTTGGCGACTTAACCATTGAGTATACGGTTCCAGGATACGAGGGAAGAAGGCTAAACTTGGATTCTCACCCTGACGGAGTGCTTATAGGTCCAGCCCTAACCTCCTCAGAGTTTGTCAGAACCAGCGCGGATAAGGTTATAGCCATAGAAAAGGGCGGTTTATTCACCCGCTTCATCGAGGAAGAGGTTTACAAAAAATTTAACGCCCTCCTCGTTCTCCTAGGAGGACAGGCACCCCGTGCCACCAGACACTTCATCCACCGACTAAATCAAGAAATGAACCTTCCAGTTTTCATATTTACAGATGGAGACCCATGGGGAATGCACATCGCCATGGTCCTCATATCGGGATCCGCCAACGCCGCCCATCTCAGGGAATTAACTACGCCTGACGCCAAGTGGTCTGGGGTTTGGGCTACCGACATTGTGGATTATAAGTTGCCTAGCGACAAGCTCACCGAAGTGGACATTAAACGCCTCTACGAACTGCAGAAGGACCCGAGGTATAAGGGGGAACTTTGGCAGAGGGAGGTCAAAACCTTCTTTAAGATTAAGAAAAAGGCGGAACAGGAAGCCTTCAGCAGGTATGGACTAACCTACATCGTTGACGAGTACCTACCAGCAAAACTGAAAGAAACGGGCTAGGGATTATGATAAATAAAATCGTTTCGGGAAGGCTAAAAAGTTTAAAGCAGAAAAAGGGGAGTTTACGGAGGATATCTTCACTGCTTAACGAATAAAAGTTTAAGTAATACTTTTGATTTTGGTATTAATTAGGCGAATAGTATTGATTAGAGTTGTAAGCGTTACGAAGAAGGGGCAGGCTACCATCCCGAAAGACTTAAGGGACAAATTCGGTATGAAGGACAGAATCATCGTAGTGGAGACTGAGGAGGGCATATTGTTTAAGCCTTTGCCCACGCCGGAGGAGGAATTCGGCTCATTAAAAGACCTATTCGCGGGAAAAGCCTCTAGAGAAATCCTGGAGGAAGCTAGGGCTGAAGACTTGGCAAAAGAGAAGGGGTTGTTGGAGCGTCTGAGAAAGTGAGTGTTGTTTTCGATGCTGAAGCTTTACTTGCCTTCTATCTGGGAGAGCGTGGAGGCGAAGTGGTCATGAGGCTCCTTGAGGAGGCTCAAGAAGGCAAGATGAAAGGGTACATAAACATAGTTAACTTAACGGAGCTTTACTACATCCTCTATAGAAGAAGCCCTGAGGTTGCGGAGGAGAAGGAGAGAAACCTTAGGGGATACGGCCTAAAGGTGGTGCCTGTTACTGATGATGGGCTTTGGAGGGAAGCAGCCAAACTAAAGGGAAAACATGCCCTATCTTTGGCAGACGCTTTCGCAGTAGCCACAGCTAAATTGAAGCGAGCAAGCCTTATCACAGGCAGAGATAAAGAATTCGAAGGTATAGGAATCGAAACAACGAAAATACACTAGAATGCGACACAGATATGCAAAACAATTGAGAACAATTTAATGTATTTGGAAAAGGTTAAAAGTTGATCAGGAGGATTATATGGCTCCCTTCAAAGAAATCAATTTTATCATCGCTAATTCAATAAATTAAAATATGACACCACTTAAAAATAGAGCAACTCTAGGTTAGGGATGTGCATGAGTGAAGGAGAGGCTCCTGCAGGATTAACGATCTTAGAAAAGTTGGTGGGTTTTCTGCTCATTTTTTTTGGGGCAATTCTTATTTATTATACGATGCAGACGCCGACGCTAAGGGGTTCAGGTTTCATTTTCTTCCCTGTTTTCGGAATTGGGTTAATAGTTTTGGGCATTTTTATGGTTTTGGCAAAAGCCGAATAGAAAAAAGTATGAAGCGGTTAGCACGGTAAATTTATAAAATTGAAAGCAGTTTATTGTGCATTATTCGTGGGATTTTCCATGTCGGCGATTATACGGGAGTATCAAGGCTCGGATGCTAAAGGCTTAGTGGAGGTTTTCAACGCTTCTAGATTTGACTGGCCTACGGTATGGGAGCCGTCAAGGCTACAAGATGTGATTCGTCAAAATAGGGAGCACGCCAGCCTCGTTGCTTTTGTAGCCGAGGTTGACGGAAAAATTGCGGGTACCTGCACTCTTACGGATCATCCGGAAAGAGAAGACTATTCCTACATTAGTTTTTTCGTTGTTCACCCTAACTTTAGAAACAAGGGAATAGGCACTAGACTGATTGAAGCTTGCATTGATCGAAGCCGTAAGCTGGGACGCAAGGTCGTCACCTTGGGCACGTGGCATGAAAATTCGCCTGCCCTTCGTGTATATCGTAAGACTGGCTTTATTTGGATGCCTGAAACCAATGTTTGGATGGAGAACTACCGCCTCCTAGCTGAAAGAATTTCCTACGTGAGGGCTTTCCTTGACGCTCACCCCCACTATAGAGTTGAGGCGAAGCAGGAGAAAATAAGCTTCCATGGGAAGGAGGCCTTTGAAGTTGGATTTCTTGATACGGCGTCGGAAGACTGGATTAAAGTGTACGTAGACAGAGAAATAGCCGAAGTCATGGGCTTAGAGTGTAGGTGGGGAGACGAAGCAGTTGAATCGCACATTGAATCGAGTAGTTACCGCTTGGTCCCTGAAACCGAAGCCCATGTGAAGATCGTTTACAAAACAAATGTTAGGCCTAATGGCACAGTTATCATGGAAGTAAAGAAGCCTGATAAACTGGAGCTCACACCGGTTGCGGGCGCTTCCCAGAGATTTTTCCAGCCAGAGAACCTCATGCCTTTCCTTGTGGATTATTTGTTGAAAGTTCCTGAGGAAGCGGATGCCAAACTTTGCACCCTTGAAGGAACTATAACCCTCATGGGGCATGTTCTCCCATTGAAAGTTGGATTGAATGTTAAGAAGCCGATTGAAATTTCCTTGAGTCCAAGGAAGCTTTCAGGGGCTTGCAGCTCAGCTCAAGACCTAAAAATTTCAGTAAAAAACAATACAGCCTCGCCTCAAGAGGGCAAGGTGACCATAAAGTTCTTTAACGGCGATATTGCAGCTGAGCCAGCGGAAATCGCCTATGGACCCGTTGAGCCCTCTACTAAAGACCTTGACGTTTACGCCAACTTAACCACTAAAATACGGTTGCCCAAGGATCCTCGTCTCATAAGTGGAGAGGTCATAGCCACTTACAAAAGTCCTGCTGGCATAGAAAAAACTGTAAAGCAGTCTCTTTCAGTTGAGTCATTAGGGGCGGGCGAACTCGTGGCGAGGGTGGATGGCGACAACATCCTCATTGAACACCTAAACTACAGGATTACCCTAGGCTTAAACATGGGAGGGCGCATCAACGAAATCTACATGAAACCCACTGACCACAACTACAACTTCCCCTTCTTCGAAGACAGAATTGGTCCACCTTATTGGCCATACGAATTTGTTAACAAAAAGCTTGAATATGAGATTCTGCAGCCTTCGGGAAAAGAGGTCAAAATCAAATTTTTCATGACCTCCACGAGGATTCCGAACATTAGAGTGGAGAAGACCCTAACCTTTCGAGGGGAAGAGCCCCTAATCCAAATTGAGCTTTCCTTCACCAACATGGGCACTCAGCCAAAGCGGTTCACATTAAACTTGGGAAGCTATGGCAGAGCAGGAGGCGAAGTTTCAGGGCTCAGCCGCTTCTACTTGCCCACAAAGGAGGGAATCTTCAACTCCTATCTCATTAACCCGCAAATTTGGCCTAGAGAATTTCGACTCTCAGCCAATAAGCTCTCAGACGGCTGGTGCAGCTGGCAAAACGAGGAAGCCTGGGAAGTAGCTGGCTTAGTTTGGCCCCTTAACCAAATTAAGGAATACAGATACGGCGCTTGGATAAACAATACTACCATTGGAGAATTAATCTTTAAAGAAATCGAGCTTCATACTGGAAAGACGGCTAGAGTTGGACCAGTTCTGTTGTGTGTTGGGCATGGGGACTGGAGAAAAATCCGAAGCCTCTATGAAGCCTATCTAGGCGTGCATATGGAAGAAAGGAAGGAAAGTTTCGTTAAACCCATTGAAATAAAAATTGAAAATCCAAAGGAAATCGCAAGTCCAACGGAGATAAGTAACTTCAATTTGAGAATTAAAAACAACACCAAAACGAAGATTTCGGGCTACGTCAAACTCGTTGCGCCAAAAAAGTGGAAAGTTAAAAGGACTCTCAGAAAAATTAGGTCCATAAAAGAGGGGAAAGAAGCTCACTATGCCTTTGAGGTGAAAGTGCCGGAAAACGAGGAAAGCGGAGTAAAGCTGTTCCGCATATTAGCCGAATTTAACGGAGACGAGATCACAAGGGAAACGCCCATACTCATGACTGGAACAACCGCAACCTCCGTCTTTGAAACTAGCTTAGCTGACAAAAAGGCTGTCGTTCTCCAAAACGAGAAGATTAAGGCAATGGTGCTGCCAGCTTGCGGAGGAAGAATAATTAGTTTAATTTCGAAGGACAACGACCATGAACACGTCTACTGGAAGTATCCAAACCCGAAAATTATGCCTAACGGTTTGCCAGACTTTGGAATAACCGACCTGATCTTTGAGAAAAGCGGGCCTGGCCTTAATGTAGCAAAGGCAGATTGGCACTACGAGGTCGATGAGCATATAGGGTCGATGAAACTTACCTACGTTTCGAAAGATGACCCAAGGGACTTGCAAATTGAGAAAAGAATCTCCATAATTCCGGGCACTTCGATTCTAAAAGTTGAATTTAGACTCGTTAACCTCAGAACCTCCGAATACAATCCTTCTTGGACAGTGAAAGCCGACCTAAATGTTGGAGGTCGCGGGGAAGGAAACTATTGCTATATGCCAGTTTCTGAAGGCATTTTAGGCAAAAAATTCTGTCAGGGAGAACGCCGCTCCGAATTTATAGCAATCAGAGAAGGCTGGACCGCCGCCGTTAACAAGGCTGAAAAAGAGGTTGTCGGCTTCATCTTCGACAAAAAAGATTTTCCTTGGATCGAAATTTGGCACGATCCCGACTACATGGGCTTAACCCTAAGACGGAATGTTAATCCCAAACTTAAGCCCAAGGGAACATGGGAAACCACAATGTACATCGCCCTAGAAAAGGGGAACTACGAAAAAATCGCCGAACTAGCAAAGGTTCTCCAAAACTTTTAATCGGCACCGCCGACGGGACTCGCCTATTACTCCAAATAACTACAAAGTTTTTCTAAGCGATTTATAAAGTTCTTCTGCGCATTAAAGCTCAAACTACCCTCATGGCTCGAAGTCATTCTGAATTTTTAGTTGATTCAAGAATGTTTTTGCGGTGGAAAGTCTAAAATGCTAGGTCAACAATTGATTGGTAAAGTCGGTGAATGATATGAGCAGTGGGCAAGAGGTTAAAGAAGATCCAATTAAACTTCACAGGGAAGGAACTGGTCTGTACGACTCCGGAAAGTATAAGGAAGCTACTGACAAGTTTCTGGAAGCGTCTAGACTTTACGAGAAGGTGAACAATTTTTTCGACTCCTCTTACACGTTGTTCAAGGCAGCCGAGTGCAGTTTTCTCCTCAAGGATCATGACACTGCTATTGAACGCTTCATGAAAGCAGCTGACATCGCATTAGAGAAGGGCTACGACCGCTTCGGACTCGCAGCCCTAGAATATGCACTGGACTGCTATAAGGCGGCGGGAAAGGAGAAAGGCAAGAAGGTTGCTGAACTGAAAAAGAAGATTGCAGAAGTGAAGAAAAAACTCGAGGCTTCAGCCTTCTACTGAAAAGATTCATGGAACAATTGCTAGAAGATTTACGAATAAAATGCATTTATGCCCATTGGAAAAGACGACAAAGGACCAGCATACCCGAACGGGGTGACCATGAGCTTTATAATACAAACCAGTTGAGAAGTTCATGCAACCTATTAAAGGTAAATTGGTTGATAAAGAATTATTACATATAGAATCTATAATGGTCTTTTAGTTCCGTTATGTCAGTAGGAATCTCGGACAAGACTTCCCCAACTGACTGTGCAAATCCTAGCGTTATCGGGATCTGCTTAGAGAATACCGTTGTATTCCAATCGAGTTTTGTAAGTCCAAGTATCTCTGAAGATATTACTTTGATTTCTGAATCGCCGTAGTGTGTTATTAAGAGGGGTATAGGCACTCTGTGGCCAGGGTATGTCCGGATTCGTGGGGTATAGCCAGTAGTGTAGAGTAAATGTTGATTAGGTGTCAATGAAATCATGGTTCCTCGGAGGATTGGATATTTTCCTGTTCTGAGAAATCTTAGGTCAGTATTCTTTGAGATGGCCACGTAGTCTTTTTTAAGATCGCCAATAGCCTCATCGAAACCATCTTTTTCTTCTTCAGAGAAAGGCGAGGTTTTATGGACAACAACACGATTGGGCGGATTTCCGACTTTTCTAGTGTATTTCTTTATTGAGTCGGTCATAAGATCACAAGCTTGAGTTTTACTCAAGCGTGGTTGTCTTGTTTTCTCATCTACTGTTACATCGCTTCCCCTAAGGACAAATCCTTCACCACTGTGAGTGAAAATCTGAGCCATTGAAGTCTCAAGGTTGAGGTCTGGACTTCGAAGATTTCGATAGAATGAAACACCTACATAACAAGTACCGATCGTCAATTTGGCGAGTCGCCACGGGCGACCATGAGCTTTATAATACAAACCAGTTGAGAAGTTCCATGCAAATGCTGCAGGACCTTGTTTTTCTCTATATGCTGAGTCTGGATATTCAAGTATCCTTCTGCAGGTAGACTCTCTCAAAATTTGAGTAGGTATGTCATATCGCATCGCTTTTCCTTTAAGTGCATTCCGGAAATCAAAGCTCTTAATAGGTTCCTCAGTTTCGACGTCTACAATCCAGTCTTTCAAGAACGTTTGTCCCTTCTCTTGCAAATCAGCAACTTCTTTTTCCAAATCCGTTTGCTTTGGTCTTTTTGCTCCTCTTGTCCTTTCGGATATACCACAATACTCTTCTATCTCCAAGGGAATAGCGCACACGATAACTTGTGGCCACGAATCTTCGAGAGTGATTTCCTCTATTTTTTCAACAAATAGGTCACTTCCGGCTGCAATTCGTTCGTTGGGGTCTGCTATTTTTAGAATCTTCTGTATTTCAGACGTAGTAACAGTTTCGTTCCAGCCGTCAGAATTTATAAATTCACATTTTATTTCATTATCGTGCCTAAAGCCAGGGTAGTCGGGATAGAGCCAACTATTTTCTTCATTACTCTTAACCTCAGTTCTGAGAAGATTAATGATTCTTTTTGTCAGGGTAATTGTTTCGCCTGTTCCCACTATTCCCACTCTTACCTGCATTGGAGAGGGTATTCCCTCATCTGATGAGAAATAGGGACCAAAATGCTTCAGCCCTAACTTTGGATCTTTTTCTTCCCCTTTGTGACCAAAGACAAGGTCAGGCTCTTTGATGTAAGAGACATGGATTTTTGTCATACTATATCCACCTTTTCGAGAGAGTAGAGTTCGTCTTTTCGCTGATGAAATTCTGTTGTAAGCCTGTCTTTCCTAATTCCAACATCCAGTGTTGCTGTCACTGGTTCAGCTGAGATCACAATTCTTCCATCTAAGTCGATGTTTTCTTGCCTAGGGTAAAACTTGAATCTGGAAACCCAGAAGAGTACTAAGTTGAAGTAAATGTCATTGAATTCGTTATAGGCCAGTTGTGTTTTTACGGGGCCTTCACGAAAACCTTTAATGGTATCATAGCCATCATAAGTAAGAACGATTTTTGGTAAGATGACAAGGTAAATGTCATCTCCGACAAAGTGAAACGATATCGACGCTGCATCGTGGGCAAACAACAACCTCTTCAATTTTCCTACATAAATTTCTCTCGCGACTTGTTTCGGAGTCTTTCTGTAACGACCTTCCCAGGTTTCATATCTTACCGGTTCGTCGGTTGGATAGAAATACACGTTCCTATCATACCGGTCGTATCTCAGCCCTTTCTTTAAAGCCGCATTTCTTATTTCAGAATTGAGAAGTTGTATCAAAAGGTTCCTTTTATCTTGAGACTCTAGGAAATCACTTACAGGATGTCTGTAAGATGAACCTTCAATTATGTACTTTTGGAAGGGGTCTTGATTGAGATCGCAAAAGGAATATACCTTCTCACTACGCCATGGTTTCACATATGGAATGCCCCTTGTTTCGAAATAAGGAAATCGTATGTTCGTTGGAATTTCAACTTCAAAAACGTGATTTGGAAGATCTATAACTTTAAACATGTTGGCGTAAAGGTTTTCTGGAATTCTATCCGGCTCCCCACTTAACAAACTAATCTTGTAATCAGTTTGCTTTGATCGCCTCTCTATGAACTTTATCTCGTTTAAGGTTGCATGTTCACTTTGCGTTCCTCTTCTTATGAAAATTTCATCTCTTCTAAAAGCTAATCTGACTTTTCCTTTCTCGACATATGTTGCATGTTTAATTGGCTTCAACACAGTAGGTGATGGGGAAACATAAACTATAGCAAACCTTCTTTTCTTTCCATCTATAACTTTCTCAACTTCTCTGTATTCGAGTGCTATCAGCTCATTGCTGTATGAATTGAATTTTTCTTGGAGTGTTGCCTGATCAACATGAAAATCCTTGGGTAAGCCAACCGGATCAAAGCTTCCAGTTTTGCTCTCTTCATAGCCAAAAACTAGGTATCCTCCTCCATAATTGGACATTGCAAATATATCCTTGGCAATCTTCGCGAAATCTGAACCTTTTCTTATGTCTAGAGCTAGTTTAAAATCTAATTCTGCAGTTTCCCTTCTCTGTGAGAGTATGAACGGTATCACAATGTCATCTAATGGATTCGGAACGGATTCCATGACACTTTGTTCTGAGGGGACGCTTGAAAGCTTGCCAAACTGTAGCACGCGTTCACGTCCTTCTTCAGTAAGAACGTAGATTACCTTACGTCCACCTTTATTTGACTCCGCTTCTCGAAGTTTTTTTATCAGTCCCAAAGATTCGAGCTTCTTAGCACTCGTGTACATTGAGGCGTATGACATACCGGTATTCTTTGCTAAAGCGTAGGTTGATGCCTTTTTAAGATCAAGTAGCTCAATCAGTAGTTTTCTTTCACTTGGAGCTAGTGATTCAATAGTTTCTGTGCTCATTTTTCTCCCTCTGGTCGACTAGGTCTAGTTCCTTTGATTTCACTCTTATTGAACCCAAAACTGAGACCTTTCTCATTAATCCCTAGCTTAAGAGATTCGAGTTGAACCTTTTCGATATGATTGTAGCCTTTCGCAGTTAGATAATAGAAGATGTTATAACCAACGAGAACAGGACGAACCATAGCCTTTTCGACAAGTTTCTGGAGTTGCCTTCCAACATCATTCATCGTTATCTGTGTTCCCTCTGCAATACCTCGAACTGTCAAGCGAGGATCTGGCCCCACGCCTCTCTCCGGGGTATTTCTGAATTCGTATAGATACAGAACAATTTGTTCCTGTTTGTTATTCAATCTTCACCGCCTCATTTGAGGTCAACTAATATATTAGTTTAGGCTTATTTTATTAAAGTTTTCTATATTAATATATTAAATCGCACTCAGAAACGCGGTTTGAAAACAAAGCAGCGCAAAGGAATCGCATACAAAGGATTCGAATACGTCTGCGAGCACAACAGAGCCAAAATCTTCAGAAAACGCAAATGAGATCTCCCGGTCGCAGGTTTGGTAAAAATAGCATTGTGGCGCCGCCGGCAGGACTCGAACCTGCGACCAACGGGTTAACAGCCTCAGCCCAACGGGCCTAACCTAGCCCGCAGAGTCCGCTGCTCTACCGAACTGAGCTCACGCCCACGCACAATAGCGTGCACAGCGGCTCAAGGTTTCGGCGGCACAGCTAAATTTGAGACCTTCAAGCGATATTTAAAGTTTAATCACCATGGGGGCAAACGGAAAACCCTTAAATCAGAAAATGCATCGAATAAAATGTAAGGGGCCCGTAGCTCAGCTGGTTAGAGCGACAGGCTCATAGTCCACGCCTAGAAGAGAGACCTGTTGGTCGGGTGTTCAAATCGCCCCGGGCCCACCAAATTTTATAGATTTCGTGGATGGTTCTTGCGTGAAGCGGTCATGTAGGCTATGACTAATAGGTTTCGATGTTCAATCCCGTTATCCCTTTAAAGTGCTCGATGTTTCGGGTTACGAGTGTTAATTTGTAATGTAGTGCAGTGGCTGCTATGATGACATCCGCTAAGCTGATGCTCACGCCCTTGAGGGCTAGGTTGGCGTCGATTTCAGCCGCTGCTTTGGCTATCTCGTATGTGTATGGTAAAACTTCAAATCTGGCGAGTTCGGCCTCGGCTCGCTTGAGTTTAGATTCTAACAATTTTTCGTTGCGCCCATAAAGATAATAGATTCCCCGCAGGTATTCATGCACGGTAACCGTGGAAACAGCCTTAAACAGGGCTTCGGCATCTACTTCCTCAGCCTTTTTTACAGCTCCTTCATCTCCGTTAACTAGGTCTATGAGAAAGGATGTGTCAAAGAGCCGCAAACCGCTCACCGCTGGACCAGCATCTGCCTTCTTCTTTCCTTGTCCATCTTCCTTTGCCGCTTAAAAGTCTCAACAACTTTTTCCCAGTCTTCATGAGTGACTGTGCGTGAACCCGCGATGTCGCTCAACCTCATCCCCCTCTTTAAGGATCTTCGTATGACATCGCTGAAACTCTCGTGAGAGAGCTTTGCCTTCACAAGGAGTTCATAAACATCGTCGGAAACAGCTATGGTCCTAGCCATCACGTACACCAAAAATTTTTATATATACATATAAATATAAAGATTACCATAGCTCAAATTAATTCTAGACCACTACGTTTGGTTCGTTGTAGATTTGAGCATGGAAAAAGTATAAATAATGGTTATATATTTGTATAACTTGATGTAGGAATATGTTCGAGGAAGAAAAAAAGGTTGGTCCCAAGGGTCAAGTGGTTATTCCACAGGCTTTGAGGAAGGCGCTTAAAATTCACCCTGGTTCAAGTGTTATTTTCAAGCTTGAGGATAGGAGACTGATTTTGGAAAAACCCATGTCTGATGCAGTTGGCGCTTTTGAGAACATTGCAAGAAAGGGTCCGTCGGTGAGCAAAATTAGTCCTCACGTGTATGAAGAGGAAATAAGCTTGAGGAACTTATAGATGCTTTACCTCGATTCCAACGTCTTCATATACGCCGCGTTGAACACTGAAGAAATCGGCAATAGGGCAAGAAATCTGCTTTTAAAGGTGCAACGGGAAGAAGAAAAGGCTTTCTCATCAGCACTCACCTTTGATGAACTAGTTTGGGCCGTTAAAAAATATAGAACGCTAGAAGATGCCATAGTCGCAGGCGAAGCTTTCCTGAATCTTCGAGGCCTGAAGCTGATACCCGTAAACGGAGACCTACTGGCATCCGCGTTAGAACTCATTAGAAAATATGGCTTAGATCCGAGGGATTCCATTCACGCAGCATCAGCAATCTCACACAAAGTTGAAACAATGGCGTCAATGGATGAACACTTCGACAAAATAAAAGAACTAAAGAGAAAACCAATATGAGCTGAACCATACAGCCTTGCTTTATACCCTCTGATTTTCTCCATGACGGTTGCCCCCTTTTCAGCCACAGAGCCTTTTTCACAGTCCAAATCCACTAATCAACAAGAATAAGAGACATGATGATCCCCACGTATAGGGTCTATACAAGAGTGACTTCTTCATTTGACCTCTAACGTGTAAGGAGCCTCCGTTAGCCTCTCCGCCTCATCCCTAAGCACTAACACAGTGTCCTCTATCCGAACGCCCCCAAAGTCAACAATGTAGATTCCAGGCTCCACCGTCACAACGTTCCCAGCCTTTAAGACTTCATCGTTTTCAGGGTTCAGACTAGGCGGCTCATGAACGTCAAGCCCAACGCCGTGCCCCAAACGGTGAACAAAAAAATCGCCATATCCATCCCTTTCGATTAGTTTCCTAGCAGCCCTATCAACGTCGCAAGCCTTAACGCCGGCTCGAAGGCTTTCAAACGCCTTTTGCTGAGCCTCCCTCACAACTTCATAAATCCTAATCTGCTTAGGCGAAGGCTTTCCAGCCGTCACCGTCCTCGTCAAATCGGACCGATAATGATGATACTTAGCGCCCATATCGACCACCACCAAATCGCCCTTTCGAATTCTCCGGTCCGTACACCCGCCATGGGGGAAGGCTGAACAAACACCAGAAGCAACTATTGTGTCGAAGGCAACTCCGTCAGAGCCCGCTCTCCGCATAGCATACTCAATTTCAGCAGCCACCTCATACTCCCGCAAACCTGGCTTAACTGTTTCAAGAGCTGTTTTCATGCCCTCACTGGTTAGCTCAGCTGCCTTTCGGATGCACTTTAGCTCGGCTTCGTCCTTTACCTTCCGAAGCTCCCATGTCAATCTTGCTTGAGCCTTCAACTTAACGCCTTTCAAAGCCTTAGAAAGCGTCAAGAATACGGAAGCTTCGATGGCATCGAAGCCTAAGCGCCTAAGGTTCAGATTCATAACATGGTCTGCGATCATCAGTTCAGCCTTTTCTCCCCTTTTAATGAGTTCTACAAAACAGTTTTTCGCTGTCTGCCTCGCACGTTCATAGTTAACTCCGTAAACGTAAAGGCGGTTTTCGCCATCCCTCGGTATCAGTAACCTCGCCTCGCCTAAGAAGTCTGTGAAGTAAAGAATGTTGCTTTCATTCGCGACGATGTATCCGTCTAACTCTTCTTTCTCAAGGGAGGACCTTAGAGCTTTGGTCCGGTTGTCAAAAATTTTGTTCAATCTATCATCTCACATTTGCATTTAATTGTGTCGTTCAGTGCATCATTTGTTTTTAAGGTAAATGAACGTTTTCTTTTCCTTCCCATTATTCTCTAAAAGCCCTTTGGCAGTCTGCACATCGAACTCTAAAACACAACGAAAACTAGGCGTTCGCACAAAGCTTGCCTATTAAACCATTTCGTTGAGAAGCTGGTTTACGAGTTTATGAACTCTACAATCGAAGCACATGTCTGGAGTCAAAGCGTCACATTTAACGCAAAGCATCTTGGAAAGCTCTTTCAAACGTCGAATCATTACTGGCTCTTTCACGTCGGCTGTAAAGCTGTTCAAATGGCTGTTCTCCACATTTGTCTTTGTCCCACTTTTGATAAAAGGGTTGTTTCCGCCTTAGATGTATCGAAGGAGGACATTTTATGTTATAAGAACCTATGGATATCGGTTAAATTCGAGCCTGAACAGTAACTCTTATAAAATTGTTTAACTGTTAAACTACATATTGCGTAGGCTTCAATGCAGGGAGTCTAATGATTGCAAAAAGGGTCAAAACTGGAATACCAGGTCTAGATCAGCTCTTAGACGGCGGGTTCATACCGGGATCATGCGTGCTTTTATTTGGTCCTCCTGGAAGCGGGAAAACAACCTTTGGGGTCCAATATCTTTATAGTGGGGCGGTTGATTATGGGGAGCCCGGGATTTATATTACGTTGAATCAGTCTCCTGAAGAGATTATTAGGAGTATGTCGCGTTTCGGGATGGACCTTAAGGGGCTTAAGGAGAAGGGCCTGTTTAACATGGTGGATTTGACGCCTGTTTTGGTGGATGCTGAGGGGCATGTTGTGCTTCAGCTTGGGAATATGGACCGTTTAAGGATTGTGGGCTTAGTTAGCAGGTTGATTAATGAGATGCATGCGTCTCGTCTTGTTATTGATCCTTTGAATGGTATTACGATGCAGTATGAACGTAATTTTGAGGCTAGGCTGGCCCTTCTTGGTTTGAGTCAGGCTATTGTCCGATCGATTGGCTGTACCGCTATTTTAGTTTCTGAGACCTCGGAGCCAACATCAGCATTGTTTGAACAGTTTCTAACTCATGGGGTTATTGCTTTGAGGCATATTACTAAGGATGGTTCTTTGATTCGTGGTATTCAGGTTTTGAAGATGAGGGAGACGAGTCATAGTGGTTCGACGCATCTTTATGAGATAACGGATAAGGGCATTGAAGTTCGACCGAATGAGAGAATAATTGTTTAGAGATTTAACTTCCATAAGTTTAGCTTTCATGCTTGTGTAAAGCCCTCTACTAGGGGGAGGGGGGTATAAATATTTTTTATATTGAAAAATTCGTCAATTGAATTGGGCTTGGTTTAGGGTCTTAGACGGGTCGGCATAGGGACTATACTCATGGAAACACTCTAGTTTGTCGATCCATTTTTCGAATATACATTCCCATTTCACAATGCTTTTGCCTACTGAAGAACCATGTAGCTCCGAGGTTTAAGTGATGGTCAGCGACTTGGATGAAAACAGGAAAAACGAGAAAAAGGAACGCATTATTACAATCGCCTTAGGCTTACTTGTGTTCTTTATAGTATTTTACCTTACCCTAATCTTAATGTAATCTTGATTTAGCCCCCGCTTATGAGCGTCATTAAGGATATTGTGTCGCCTTCCTTTAACTTGGCGTCTAGTTTGCGGGATACACCGTTAACCGTAACAATAAAAGTTGGATCGAGAACGCTTTCCCTCTTAAAGTCAAGCACGTTTCTAAGCAGTTCACCATAATTTTTGGTTAGGCTATTTAGCAAATCTGAAAGGAAAGCACCTTCCTTAAGGTCGAATTCCTCGCCCACTTTCCCTAGCTTACTCCTAATCAAACCCAAATACTGAACTTTAACACGCATTTCCATCATGGAATTTTAAATTAAAGGCTTAAATATTAAGGTTTGGAGACGTCTCCCACTGCCCTCTTTTTTAATGCGGGGCTATTGCAACGATTTTGCTATTTCGACCCCTATCTGCCTGAATGTTTCTTCTGCGCCCTCTTCGACGGGTCCTTCTCTTCCCTTAACTATGGCCGAAACATGGGATTTGACGATTTCCATTCCGAGTTTCTTCAGCTTTTTCTCAATTCTTTTCGCTGCGCTTCCTGCGAACCGAAACTTCATCTTTGTGTCAAAGGCAAACGCCCTCTTACCGCCAAGGTTTACATTTTCCAGCTTCTGGAGAAAATCTTTCATGGATTCAGAAAGACCAAACGCGTGTGTCGGTCCGCCGATCGCTAAAAAATCATATTCGCCAAGTTTACTAATGTCGACCTTGTCAACTTTCAAGCAGTCAACATTGACTCCCTGTTTTTTCATTCCCTCTGCTAGTGCCCTAGCTATCTTTTCAGTATTACCGAATATCGTGTCGTAAACAATTATGGCTCTACTCATTTTGCCATCACTATGCTGTCTTTAACTGCTTGCTGCATGCATATTTAGCTTAGCGCACGCGTTTTGAACCACGAGCGAAGATGCGAGATAAACGAAGTCTGATTCTGTATTCTCCCGCAATCTTCCCTTTTTTCTGTTGCAACAATGAAAGTATGATTATTTGGGGCTAATCTTTCTTTTTAGGCCACTTCCATGCATACCAGACAATCAGGGCTGCAACCACAACTTTTGAAAGTGTCATTAATATTACAGGTGTATATGGTTGTGCCAGAGCATCAATTAATGTAACGAACTCAAAGACGGCAATGACTATGCCCACAATGATGTTTACCCAGCGGTTCGTCGAATCCTTCAAGGTAAGGGACAGGAAAGCCATTATCAATACTACCAAAAATAAGATTCCGAATAGTAGCAACATGGGTTCTATTTCCATGCCTTCTATTTTTCCTGCCATTATTTGCTCTAGTACACCTGGCTCCATAGTCACAAACATCAGGTAAGCCAACCAAACCGCTCCCTCAATGAGCCACAGCACAGAAAGCCTTACCTTATGCAAGATCAAATTTTCCATAATCCAATCACCCCCTAACTTCTATAACCGAACTCACAGTTTTATCAACATGCATTAATAAGCGTTTTATCAAAATAGAATGTTCATTGTTCACTAATCGGAAAATGCATTATCCATCAAACAACCCAGATGCCACACCCTATATATAGCCCCCCTCTGGTGTCGCCGAGAGCAAGGACGACAGCACAACGGCACTATTTCAAGTTTGCATGAAAATTTTGATACTGATTTTTTCCAATACCCCCCTTCCCCCTCTATTGTCTGACAAAAGGAAAAATTATTGCGACAGGTTCGGTACTTAAATCCTCAAACGCGTCGATTAAGACTTTATTAAGGTTTGGAGAAAGGGAACTGACTGATGGAGCTTATCGCAAGGTATTTATGTATGCGCATGATACCTTTTGTATACGGTGAACGCCTTGACGCTTAAACCCCTCGCGGTGAGAATACCAGAAGAAATTGAGAAAGAAATTCTCGAAGTGGTTAAGCGGAAGAAGTTGGACAAGGCTACGGCTGTTAGAACCCTCCTTGAAATGGGAATCGAGGAGTGGAGAAAACAAACTGCTTTGGAGCTGTTACAAGAGGGAAAAGTGACGTTTGCCAAGGCTGCAGAAATAGCTAAGCTTTCGCTTTGGGAGTTCGCCGACCTAGTGAAACAGCGCAATATAGAGTGGGTTAGGTATACGCCTGAAGAAATAGAGAAGGAAATCAAAGAAGCATCAGTGGCGGAGTCCAAGTGAAGCCACTCGTTTTTAATGCTACGCCATTAATCTACATAACTAAAATAGGGTTGAGCAAGATTTTTGAAGACTTAGAAAATGAAAAACTGACATCACTACATGTTAAGAAAGAAGTCGTAGATGAAGGAAAGCGCAAAGGCGTCCCAGACGCCATCATTTTGGAGAAAATGTTCAAAAACAACGTGTTCAAAGTAACTGAGCCCAAAAACAAAAAATTTTTAACAAGCCTTTTGGAAACAAAGGGGCTTCACATAACTGATGCAGAGATTTTAGCCATTGCCAAAGAGCGTGATGGAATAGCGGTTATAGACGATGAAGTAGCTAGAAAAACTGCGAGAATTTATGGAATATCCTATGTAGGCACACCATACGTTTTGATGAAAGCTGCCTTTCAAGGGCTGGTTACAAAAGAAAGGGCCAAACAAGCGATAAACGAGATGATTTTCGCAGGCTGGAGATGCAGCATAGAAAGCTATGCCAAGATTATGGATGCCATAGAAAAATTGTAGCAGACGCTTAGGAACCCAAAAGCTAAGGGTTAAAGACTTAAATATTAACCTATGTTTTTACTCTTAATTCTACAGCGAATAATAAGTCATTAGGAGAGCGAGCACATTGAACGGTTACGCTGGAAAAATACTGCGCATAGACCTATCAACAGGAAAAACCGAAACCGAACCATTAAAGGAGGAACTAGCCAAAAAATACATAGGCGGAATCGGACTTGGAATGCGCCTACTTCTAGACAATTCTAAGCCAGGAACCGAGCCTCTAAGCCCCGAAAACCCCCTCATTCTAACGACGGGACCCCTAACAGGCACAATGGCACCCACAGCAGGAAACGGAATCGCCTTCGTATCCAAGTCTCCACTAACAAACGGAGTCGGCGAAGCCAAATCCCACGGCTTCTTCGGCGCAGACCTAAAAAGGGCAGGCTACGACGCCGTAATTTTCGAAGGAAAGTCGGAGAAGCCAGTTTATGTATGGATCGACGACGACACAGTCCAACTAATGGACGCCAAACATCTGTGGGGCAGGTCTCCAGCAGAAACAGAAGACACCATCAGAGATGAGCTAGGGGACTACTACGTTCGCGTGGCAGCCATTGGTCCAGCCGGAGAGAAACTATCTAGAGTTGCCTGCATCATAAACGATCGGACAAGAGCCGCGGGAAGAACAGGCATGGGCACCGTAATGGGCTCCAAAAACCTAAAGGCAATAGCCGTGCGTGGAACAAAAGACGTGAAAGTTGCCAAGCCCGAAGAGTTCCTCGAAGTCGTAAAAATGCTCCATGAAAGAATGAAGGGACCAGCCACATCAAAGTACAGAACCTTGGGAACTCCAATGAACGTGCTTGTCCACAACTCGCTAGGCGCACTGCCCACAAGAAACTTCACAAACGCCACCTTTGAAGGTGCAGAAAAAGTCAGCGGAGAATACCTAAACGAACGATTCGTCGCAAGAGTCGTCGGATGCTCCTCATGCGCCATGCGTTGCGAGCACATAGCCGTCGTCCCAGAAGGACCCTTCAAAGGAACAACCACGCGAGTAGAATACGAGCCCCTCTGGTCGCTTGGACCAAACTGCGGCATCGACGACTTAGGCGTAATCATAAAGGCAATGGACCTCTGCAACTATTATGGGCTGGATTCCCTCTCCACTGGCAACATCGTTGGCTTCGCCATGGACTGCTACGAACACGGAATTCTCACTGAGAAGGACACTGATGGCATAGACCTCCGCTTCGGCAACTCTGAAGCCCTGATAAAGATGGTGGAAAAAATAGGCAAAAGGGAGGGACTAGGAGACACATTAGCGGAGGGCGTTAAGAGAGCAGCGGAGAAAATCGGCAGAGGCGCAGAAAAATACGCTAACCACATTAAGGGACTCGAAATGACGGGCTACGATATTAGAGGCTTAAAAACTGCGGCTATAGGGTATGCTGTTTCCTTCCGTGGGGCAGACCACAATAGGCATGGAGCCTACGCACTCGACCTCAAGGGAACGGTTAACCGCTTCAAATTCGAAAAGGGAAGAAGCAAACTCGTCATAGACATCGAAAACCTATACACGATAATTGATTCGCTCATCGTCTGCAAGTTCAGTAGGGGCACATACTACGAGGACTTCAAAGACCTCGCACGCCTCTACACAGTAATCACAGGAATCGAAATGACCCCAGAAGAACTTAAAGTAGCCGGAGAAAGAATAAACAACCTAGGAAGGCTCATCAACATTCGAGAAGGCTTAACTAGAAAGGATGACCACCTTCCCGCTAAAGTGATGAGCACCCCAATTCCAGACGAAAGAGCAGTTTCAAAAGGAAGCTACATAACCCAAAAGGAACTCGACTTCATGCTCGACGACTACTACGAATCCCGCGGATGGACCAAAGAAGGCATACCAACCCCAGAAAAGCTCAACGAAATAGGGCTCAACGACCTCACATACATCGTGAAAGACAAAATTGAAAAACCGAAAAGACCCGAAAAGCCTGAAAAGAAAAAGAAGAAATAAGGAGGAAAATAAATGGCAGCTAAGCCTGCAAAAAAGTTTGTATCAGCAGATCCAGACAAATGCGTAGGTTGCACCGTCTGCGAATACGCATGCGCATTCGAAAAAGAAAAGGTGTTTAACCCCTTAAAGTCTCGAATCAGAACCGTGCGACTACACCCACTCATCAACCTCGCAGTGACATGCAGACTATGCGAAGACGCCCCATGCGTGGCTGCTTGCCCAAGGGACGCTTTGGAGCAGTCTGAGAAAACTGGCGTCATTATGGTTGACGAAGAAAAATGCAATGGCTGCGGCTGGTGCATCGAGGCTTGCGACTACGGCGCCATAACGCTGCATCCGGAAAAGAGAGTGGTAGTCGTGTGTGACCTCTGCGACGGGAAGCCTAAGTGCATAGAATGGTGCCCTGAAGAGGCATTGGACTTTGTAACAAGGGATCAACTTGCTCAAAAAGCCAGAAGGGCTGTTGTGAAGAAGCTGTTCCAAGAAGCCATGAAAACAGCAGCAATCTAAAGTTTTAAACTCCTTTAGGCTATGAAGCTCAGAAAAAGGATGTCCAGTTAGCAAACTAGATTCGAGCAAACGGGTTCTGTTGAGCAGTTTCTTTTGGGTTATGGATATATGCACGCTTAGAAGCGCATAAAAGTTGGATTCTTATGCTGTCTTTGAACCTGATTTTGGGATGACCATCCAGCTTGTCATACACTTCCCACAAATGACTAGTCTCATAATTTTTCCGAATTTCATTGTAATATGTTTTCTCTTTTCTAGAGAGGTTTTTGTTGGTGATGTAATTCATTCTCCCTATCCATATTGACTCAGTAGTGAAAGGTGCTACTTTTTTGACTAGTTCTGTGGGATCATAATCTAGGAAAGGTTCAATTGATACACTTGTCTTGAACTTTTTCGTGAATGCATATTTAAGGGAGGCTAGTCTTTCCTTGAATTTAGGTGCATTGGGCTCCCAAAATTCCAGAACTCTATCGTTAATAGAAGTTAAAGTGAATCTGAATTGTATTTGCTCCTTGTATTGATCGAATTCATGGGCGATCTCTTGAATTATGGTAAGTTTAGGTTTTGTAGTAACCAGTACCTCATTTCCGCTTTCCAGCAACCTCGCCAGAACAGTAAAACAAACCTCTTTGAACGGTGAAATATCGAAAATATCATGGGTGCTTGGGAACATCACTCGGCCTGGCCACTTTTTAAAATTCTTTCTAAGTACGTCCTTTCGTATCTCCATACTTCTCCATGTAGCATCTGTACTTCGACCGAATCGTTTAGCCATCATTTTGGCATAACAGTATCTACAATTGTTATGGCAACCTTTTATGCAATTGACATTATAATCTGCCCATTCCTTTGTACCAGACGTAATCCTTCGTTTACTAGGTGGCTTAAAGCATTTTGTAATTTTCATTCATATATCCTCTAGTGACAAAGGTGTTAATGGAGGAG
>Ga0315314_1000958_pt1 | contig 27809 bp, 25 predicted proteins | sample TDP9_MG_FD_203631 | JGI IMG/M metagenome (GOLD analysis project Ga0315314, IMG submission 203631) | Freshwater sediment microbial communities from Lake Towuti, South Sulawesi, Indonesia - TDP9 | ecosystem: Environmental > Aquatic > Freshwater > Lake > Sediment | place: Indonesia: South Sulawesi... | reverse complement strand
GGAAGCCATAAAGTCAGGAGCCTTAGAAGGAAAGAACCTAATCTTAGCGAGTCCCACAGCCTCGGGCAAGACCCTAATCGCCGAACTCTGCGCCTTAAAACACATACTAGAGAAAGACGGAAAGATTCTCTACCTGACTCCTCTACGAGCATTAGCCAGCGAAAAATACCAAGAGTTCAAAAAATATACTTCAATAAGGAAGAAGAGTGGAAGACGTGTAAGCGTAGGCATCAGCACCGGCGACTACGACAGCAGCGACCCATGGCTGGAACGACACGACATAATCGTAACCACAAACGAGAAGGCAGACTCCTTATTGAGGCACAGAGCCCGCTGGATAAGTGAAATCTCCCTTGTAGTTGCCGATGAGGTTCATTTGCTCAACGACGCTGAGAGAGGACCGACTTTAGAAGTGGTGCTTGCACGTTTGATGCAGGTCAATCCCGACGCTCAGTTACTAGCCTTGAGCGCCACTGTTAAAAATGCCGAGGAAGCTGCGGAGTGGCTTAAGGCTGGCTCCGTCACAACTGAATGGAGACCAGTCGTGTTAAAAGAGGGCGTGCTCCTGCACGATGAGGCACAGTTCAAGGATGGAGGCGCCCTCAAGATAGAAAAGCCAACCAAAAACTCTGCCATAAATCTGGCGATGCACATAATTCGGTCTGGTGGGCAAGCGCTCATCTTTGCGGGAACAAGGAAAAACTCGGTAAGCGTGGCCAAAAAGGCAGCGTCAAGTGTGGGACCGATTCTCTCAAAGCCTATAGAGCGTTCTTTGATGCGAACCGCCGAGCAAATCCTCACCTCTGGTGAACGAACGAGGATTAGTGAATCGTTAGCCGAGCTTGTTAAGCATGGAACCGCTTTTCATCATGCTGGGTTGGGCGGTTCTCATAGGAAAATAATTGAGGATGCTTTTAGAGACGGGAAAATCAAGGTTGTTACTGCGACGCCCACCCTGGCTTTTGGAGTGAACCTCCCAGCCAGAATGGTGATCATTCACGATTATAGACGATACGAACCTGGGTACGGTTACTATCCCATCACGGTCCTTGAGTACAAGCAAATGGCGGGCAGAGCGGGAAGACCTCGATATGACAAAATTGGAGAAGCCCTGCTCATTGCCAAGACTGACGATGAAAGAGACTACTTAATGGAGAGTTATGTCTTAGCCGAGCCAGAAAGAATTTGGTCGAAGTTAGCTGTTGAACGCATCCTCAGAGGACACGTCTTAGCCACAGTCGCCGCAGATTTCGCTCACACTGAACAGGGAATCCACGATTTTTTCAGCAGAACCTTCTATGCCTATCAGTATGACCCAAACGCCATAAAAGGAGTTATCGCTAAGATTTTGAAGTTCCTTTACGATGAGAAGATGATTGAATTTAGCGGGGATGATGTCTACGCCACTAAGTTTGGGCGCAGAATCTCGGAGTTGTACGTTGACCCTGTTTCTGGGGTCATTATACGGGATGCTCTGTTGAATCGAGCTCCACTGCTAACCGATCTCAGTTTTCTTCACATGATCGCCCACATGCCAGACATGTACCCAAAAACGCGTCCCTATTCAAGGGAAATCGATGAGTTGGCTTTGTTTGTTGATGAGCACCGAGACGAGTTTATGACGGAGGTGCCCAACGAGTGGGCTGACAGAATCGCCTATGAAGAGTTTTTGGGGGAAGCCAAACTCGCCTGGGTTCTGGGCTCTTGGATAGAGGAAGTGACAGAGGATGGAGTGGTAGAGCGGTTTATGGTTCAACCGGGCGACTTGTACAGGCTTATCACAACTGGACGCTGGCTCCTATATGCGTCGCATGAGATAGCTGCTCTCTTCGGGCATAAGGACCTTCTTCCAAATCTCGCAGAGTTGATGGAGCGAATAGAGAAGGGAGTCAAGAAGGAGTTGCTTCCTCTAACGAGGCTTGAAGGAATCGGCAGAGTACGAGCACGCATACTATACAATGCAGGTCTACAAACCATCAGTGACTTAAAGACAGCACCTCTTGAAAAATTGACCAATCTACCGTTGATTGGACCAAGACTCGCCAGGAAAATAAAGGAGCAAGTAGGGGGTTTCGTTAAACAAGAAGAATGGAAAAAATTAAAGAAAAAGAAAACTTTGGAGCAGCAAGCCTTAACAAAATATTAATCAGTGAAGAAGAGATTACTTTAACGTGACAGCCAGTTATAATTCTCTTATTTTTGCACTCTTCTTTGTATTGCCGATATATATCTCAACGCCCCATACAAACCACTAATAAGATTGGAAATGCCGATTCCCAACCACAGACCAGAATCAAATAGTAATCGGTCACGTCTAGCCAATTCTTCACGGCTTTCAAAAGTGACTCTGATAACTTCTGAGATAGGAAATGGTTCAGGGTTTGGAATATTTACTATGCTTAGGCTCCACTCTAGGTATTTATCAGGAGTGTAGCCACTGTCGGTAGGGTGTGAATGTATCGTTTCTCGAGTTATGGGGGGAATAGCTTCTCTGACCTCACAGTCTGCAGGTAAATGAATATTTACTAAAAACGAGCCCGAGAACTTAGGGAGATGAACAGAATAATTAAGGTTCGAGAAATACTCAAAGAAAGTATTGTTTTCAGATAAGGATATTGGGATGGATAAGCTGTAAGTTGAAAATGTCTGTTTGATTATAGCATTCATCCAATTGAATCGGACATCAAACTCATATTGTTTTATTCCAGTTAGCGGAATAAATTTTAGATAGATTATCGAAATGTCACCTTCTGTATGCACTTTTTCGTCAACTATTTCGATTGTAACGCCTCCAGGCTCAAGTTCACTCTGCCCTCTAGCTTTTACCTCCCCCAGCTCAACGTGACACGGAATTTGAAAACCAAATATCTGCTCATCTAAAGAAGTTTCTTCATCCAAAGGAGAAGTAACTAACATCCCAAAAACAAAGTGGAGATCGATCAAGTTGTCTCTTACAAAGGTTCTATCCATCCAAATACATAGGTCATAAATCTCGAAGTTCATTGAACTAAAAGCAAGAATACCGTATGGAGCAGGCATCTTTGGGGTGGTGACGACAGTGGCTTCATAAAATTCGTTTAACCCCCAAGCGGTTACAATCAAGCCTACCACAATTGGAACGACTATTATGGCAAGACGTAATAATCTAGAAGACATCCCACTAACCTCTCATCAATCTCCACACACATCACACAAGAATAATACTGCCTTATGTGATTTAAGCTGTAATATAATTTAAACCAAGTCACTGCACTACTAAAGATTACCTGTTATCTGGGTAACCCTCTGGCTTTTCTTTCTTGCATAGTCTTCTTGATAGCCAGTTCAACTTGCTCCACTGCGGTGCCCAAGTAGTTTTTCGGGTCTAACGCCTCATCAATCTCTCTTTCACTTAACACTTTCTTTATGACATCGTTTTTGAGAAGAATCTCCTTAAGGGACTTCTTTTCGGTTTCACTTTTTATTGCTAATACTCGAACGAGTTCATGAGCTTCTTGGCGATTCATCCCCTTTCTAGCTAAAGCCAGCATAACCGCTTCGGACATCGTCCGTCCTTGCGTCAACTCCAAGTTCCTCAGCATTCTCTGTTCATCAACTTCCAAATTTCTCAAGACTTTTGTCATCAAGACTAACATGTAATCCGTGAGGATACATGCTTCGGGAATTAGGAATCGTTCTGCAGAGGACTGGGTTAAGTCTCTTTCATGCCATGTGGGAATGTTTTCTAAGGCAGGCACAACCAGACTCCGCACAATCTTGGCTAGTCCGCAGATTCTCTCGCAGAGTTCGGGATTGCGTTTGTGAGGCATCGTCGAACTACCGACTTGTCTCTCTTTTTCGAAGGGTTCAAAGACCTCTCCGATTTCGGTTCTCTGCAACTCCCGAATCTCGGTGGCTATGTTGTCCAGTGTTGAGGCTACTACGGCGAGGAGACAAACCAACTCTCCGTGAAGGTCTCTCGGCACGATCTGCGACGAGACTTCTGCTGGTTTTATGCCTAATTTTTTCATGACTAGTTCTTGGATTCTCACTGCTTGGGGACCTAGACCAGCCTGAGTCCCAACTGCACCACTCATCTTTCCAACTAGCAACCGTTCACCACACTGACGAAGACGCTGAATGTTCCGAGAGTTCTGTCTCATCCAAAACGCAAACTTAAACCCCAAAGTGGTTGGCAAGGCGTGTTGACCGTGGGTTCTGCCAATCATTATGGTTTTCTTGTATTTTTCAGCTCCTTCCATGAGGGTTCTTTCAAAATCATTTAGTCTCTGTATGATTAACTCTGTAGCCTCTTTCAATTGAAGCGCAGAAGCCGTGTCCAAAATGTCAGAACTTGTAGCACCTAAATGAACATAGGCTCCACTGGGTCCACAAGCCTCAGACAAGGCTCGAACCAAAGCCATAGTGTCATGCTTGATTTCTTTTTCTATCTCTTTAACACGATCAAGTTTAACATGTCGCACAGAAGCCATCTGAACAATTTTCTCAGCATCTTTCTCGGGAATGTCTCCAACTTCACCGTGCGCCCAAGCTAAAGCCGCCTCCACATCCAGCATCCTCTGAAGCCTATTTTCTTCTTCAAGAATTCTCCTCATTTCGGGTGTTCCATAACGACCAGTGTCAATAGGAAGAATCGGCAATCATGCTTCCCTCCATACACACTTTCGCCTCGCTCGCTCATGAGCATAATTATTTAAATTTTAAACAAGTAGATAACCTTTTTTGCCTATTTCATGTCAAAGGTAGTCCGTCTTCTAATGTGTGAGTTAAAGATATTAAACAACTTCTCTCCAATCTACTCTCTGGAAACCATTTCTTCATGGAGACCTCTAACAATGGGGGCAATAGTGGCAGCGGTAGGCAAGAAGGGAGAAAACGTTGTTCCCCACGTAGTTGCCATGCTCAAAGAGTTGAGACACCGAGGAGCAGACGCCCACGGAATCGCCACCCCAAACTCGGTAAGAATGACCAAATCATTAGACAACCTGCTAAAGGAAATGATTGATTCAGACATTGCCTTAGGTCACAATTTCTCTTCTCTTCTCCCACGAGATTCTCCACAACCCGTCTTAGGCCATAACTTCTCCCTCGTATTTGAAGGACGACTCTTTCCACCACCAAAAACTCCTGAAACAGACGAAATTCTTGAGAGGCTCAAGCCCGACCCAGAAAAACAAGCCGCAAACATCATCAAGAAACTTAAGGGTTCATACGTCTTCGCAGTCGCACTTCACAACAAAATACTAGTTGGACGAGACATCATCGGAGCAAACTCACTTTATTACGGCGAAAGCGAAACAATCTGCGCCACAGCTTCTGAGCGAAAGGCTCTGTGGGCTCTTGGAATGAAAAACGTGAAGTCTTTTCCGCCAGGGAATCTAGCCATAATGGACGCCAGTGGGTTTACTTTCCGACCTGTAAAGACCGTAACTCAACCTGCTATCAAAGAAATTGATATGGAGTCAGCGGCAAAACATCTTCAAAAACTTCTGCTAGAATCCACAAGGAAACGGGTTGCAGGCATCGACAAAGTCGCTGTAGGATTTTCAGGCGGACTAGACAGCAGCCTCATCGCGGTTTTAGCCAAACTCTGCGAAGTGAAAGTTCACTTGATTTCAGTGGGGTTAAAAAATCGACCAGAAGTTCAAAGTGCGAAAATTGCAGCCGAAGCATTGGAACTACCTCTTAGCACACAAACCTATACTGTAAGTGATGTGGAGCAAGTTCTTTCCAAAGTACTGTGGTTAATCGAAGCTCCCGACCCAATAAAAGCAAGTATCGCTGTTCCTTTCTATTGGGTTGCTGAAATCGCCTCAAAAAAGAAATGCAGGATTTTGCTTGCGGGGCAGGGAAGCGATGAACTCTTCGGAGGCTACCAAAGATATCTCAGGGACTATGCCGAATCAGCCGCCACTCTACGAGACGCCATATACTCAGACGTAGCAGCTGCCTACGAATCAAACTTCCAAAGAGACGTTCAAGTCTGTGCCTTTCATAAGGTCGAGTTGCGACTTCCTTTCACCGATCCAAGGGTGGTAAACTTCGCATTAAGCCTACCTCTCAACCTAAAAATCGAGTCTCCCCAGGATGCATTGAGGAAAAGGGTATTGAGACAGGTCGCCAAAAACCTCGGAATGCCAACCTTCATAGTCGACAAAACAAAAAAGGCAATTCAATACGCAACCGGAGTACAAAAAGCTCTCACAAAACTATCAAAAAAAGAAGGACTAAACCTGAACGAATATATCAAGAGAAACTTCCAAAAAGTGTATCCAACACAGGTGTAGAAAATGCCAAAAACCGCCATCATCTATTCGCCAAAATATCTTGATCACAACACAGGACCTGGACACCCCGAATCACCCAGACGCTTGAGAGTAATCATGGACGAGTTGAATCGAAGTGATCTGCTCGAAAAGAGAAACTGCACACTTGTCGAACCAGAGTCAGCCAGCGTCGAAGAAGTGAAACTAGTCCACGAACTTGACCACATCCAACTCGTCAAAGAATGCTCTGAAAGAGGTGGAGGACTCCTTGATCTGGGCGACACCGTGGTTGGACCCAAGAGTTTTGAGGTCGCGCTTCTGGCAGTAGGCGGCGCGTTAAAGGCTGTCGATCTCGTTATGGCTGGAAGTTTTCAGAACGCCTTCGCCCTTGTTCGTCCTCCAGGGCATCATGCTGGACCCTACTATGCCATGGGCTTCTGCCTCTTTAACAACGTCGCCATCGCTGCTGCCCACCTTCTTAAGGATTTCAACCTCGACCGCATTTTAATCTTAGACATTGATTCTCATCATGGAAACGGAACGCAGGAAATCTTTTACCAAACCAACAAGGTGCTTTACATTAGCCTACATCATGACCCGAGAGGGTTTCCTGGAACTGGCTTTGCAGACGAGACCGGCAAAGGAGAAGGATTAGGATATAAGGTTAATATTCCCTTCCCGTTTCGGATCGACGATCACACTTACCTACAAGCCATTGACCAAATTGTGATCCCTATTGCTGGTCAATTTAAACCACAGTTTGTTCTCGTCTCCGCGGGCTTTGACGGGCACTACTCAGATCCTGTTGGAGGACTCTCCCTCTCCGCCTCTAGTTATTTAGAGACCTTTAGAAGAACGCTGAGTTTGGCTTCTCGATTCTGTGAGGGGAAGTTAGTCACGGTTTTGGAAGGTGGATACAGCCTCAACTTTCTTGGAAAGATGATTACGGCAGTGGTTGCGGAGATGGCTGGAACCACATATCCTATACAAGATAGGGGTCCGGTAGCGGGTTCCACATTAAGGAAGCAAGCCGAGAAAGTCATGAGAGAAGTAAGAAACATTCAGTCCTCATTCTGGAACTTGTAACCTCGACTTTCATCCTAAGTGAACTGCGGTCGTAGTTAGTTTCTATGTCCGATTAAAAAAGGGGAGGTGAGGTTACTCGATTATCTCGATGGCGCTGTTTGGGCATTGTACCTCACAGGCTCTGCAAGCAAGGCATTCATTCGGGTTTTTAACGGTGGATTTCTCCTCTATAACCTCGAAAACTTCCACGGGGCAGACGTCAACGCATGTTCCACATCCGTCACACTTGTCTTTGTTGACCTTAACCGCAACCATGAATTAATCGAACCTCCTTGGATGATTTAGAGTCTAATGAAGTAACCTATGAAAGATAAAAATGTTGTTATGCTTGATAAGATTCTGTCAACACTTGTGTCAATGTGTTGTTATGGATATGTTTTTCCGAAGTTTATGCCGATGAGGACTATGTCTTGTATGTTGATTTTGCCGTCTTGGTTTATGTCTGCTTGGGGGTTCCATCTTGGATGGCTGGGGTAGGAACTGAAGGCGAAACCGGCTTTGACGATGTCTCGTATGTTGACTTTGTTGTCGCCGTTTACATCGCCTATCATTTTGACTTTTACTGTGGTTGGGCTTGTCAGTGTGTTGTCGGCTGTGTCTGTTTCGCCTGTGAGTGGTGGGATTTCTGCCTTTATTGTGTGCACTGTTATGTCTGTTGTTGTCCATGTGAAGATTAGGGTTGTAGTTGTGTTTGGGGCGAGGTTGGTGACGGTTTGGGTTCCAATTGTGTGCTCGATACCTTCTAGCTCGTATTTGCATGTGACGTCGAAGGTTTTGGGGGAGTTTCCTTCGTTTTGAACAGTGACGGTAATGTTGACTATTTGTCCGACGTAGACTTCAGTGGAAGAAGGCACTACACTGACTATGGTGATGTCTGAAGGGGTGAAGGGGTAGTGGTCTCGATTACTCTCATCGATAACATAGGGATGGTCCCATATACCGTCGTTGCCAGTCTCATTTTGATATGGTCCGCTGTACAAGTCCACATCAGTGTAGTCGCTCCAATAGTTTCCACCAGAAGGATAGCCATCATCCCAAACAGTGTTGAATGACTCGGAAAGAAGTACTTGTTGTGTGTTGTTGATGAAGTTGTTATGGTAGACTTCTGTTCCGTTTGAGGAAAATAGAAGGATTCCATAATCGCCATTTGATACATGATTTTTTGTAATCGTGTTGTTGTTGCTACCGTCTGCGATCAGAATACTGAGACCATTGTTTGTCAAGTTGTTTCCAGAAATTGTGTTGGAGAAGGATGCCATGATAAGGTTGATTCCAAAAGTGCAGTTGGACACCCTATTTCTCTTGACAGAATTATTTGTGCACTGATTTGGAGACTCGGTTGGAGAATCTAATTGAATGCCCACATAACCAATATTCGCCATAGCATTATCAATAACCTCATTATCATAGCCCCAAACTTGAACACCACATCCATCAGATGTGAGGTCTGATATCGTGTTGCCGATAACAGTGTTGTCATGGGAACCTATTTGAATGTAAACGCCAACAACGCTTTCTGATATAACATTGCTAAGAATACTGTTGTGATATCGATCAACATGGATAGCCCATGTAGCACCTGATATGAAGTTGCCAGTCACCGTATTGTTGAAGCCATAAACCAAAACACCAACTTCAGTAGTATTTGATATCGAGTTGTGAACTACGATGTTATTATTCGAATTCCAAAGGTAGATGCCTCCACCCCAACCTGGCCTGTCAGTACTGTTTGATATTATGTTGCCACTGATAACGTTGTTTGATGAGTAAAGTAAGTTGATACCTGTTTCAGCGTTTCGTATTGTAAATCCAGTGAACTTCACGCCTTGTGTGTAACTTATTCCGACAGCCGACCCATATCCAGAGATCTCTATGACGGTGGCATATTTGTTTTCTCCAATAAGCGACAATGATTTGGAGATGTAAATGTATTCATGATATGTTCCGTTGTACACGTATATGGTGTCTCCAACACTTGCCGCATATATTGCGTCTTGTATCCTCGTAAAGTCAGCTCCCCCACTGTCATCCACATACCATGTTTTAGGTCCTGCCTTGACTGGTTGAATGTTAAGTGCCAATGATAACAGGCTGGTTAACAGCAGTGTCAGCATTATTCCAGAAACAGTTTTCCTTAGCATTTCTATCCTTTCTCCTAACTTCATACAATTTGTTCTAAACTTAAAATTTGTGGAAGAATCTTCTATCGTTATTTTTAGTCTATGTGTGCTCAGTTAGTAATCTCTCTATTTCTAAAGAAATCAGTATCTATCAATCTGAATAACATTAGTCTCTCCACTAATAAAGTAAAGCCTCTTTTCAGTAACCGTCATAGCCTCTCTTTTAGTTTCTCTGCAAGATTGACTTATATATGCTGTATTCTTAAACAGTACGGACTTGCAATGCTCTAAACAAGCACGAACTAAGCCACTTTCCATACAAAAACCTAATCAGAAAAGAGATGCGTTATTGTTCCACCTGATTCATTGTGGGAATATTTAAATAAGTGGGATTCTCTCTGTATTAGTGGGTTTAAAACAAATGACCGCTGTTGTCAGAGTTGATGAGAAGGGTCGAGTGGTCATTCCAAAGAACATCAGAGAACAAGCCAAGATGAGAGAGGGAGGTTACGTTAAGGTCACAGCAGAGGAGAAAACCATAATAATAGAACCCCTCGAACCATTCGCAGACAAATACTTTGGAGCTTTCAAAATAGACAAGTGGCCCGAAAACCTTGACGAAATTGCAGTTGAGGTCATAAAGAAATGGTGGACATCGCAAGCTACGTAGACGTCAACATCTTCGTTTACTGGCTCGGCAACCACCCCTCAATGGGCAAAACAGCACACAAGTGGATCAAAAAAATCGAAAACGCCCCAAAAGGAGAGTACGCAACTTCCAGCCTAACGCTTTACGAGACACTGACAATAATTGCGGGTTTAACGGGTAGAAGCCTAAAAGACAAGCGTCTCATAGAAGACATCATCGACTCCATGACACATCTAAAAGGCCTGCTGATAGAACCACTAAAACCAGAAGACATCACTCAAGCCGTCGAATTAATGAAACAATACGACATTGACTACGAGGACTCCATCCACTTAACAGTCGCACTAAGAAAAGGCGCAAAGGAAATAGTGTCAAACGACAAAGACTTTGACAGCACACAATTAAGGAGAACTTTCTAAGCCTACACAAAGACATCTGACATAAAGTCCGCAATAACTGAACTCGGCAAGAAAAGACACAAGCTAACGAACAAACAAGCCGCCGAAATATTGAAAGCAGCAGAAATCATAGCTTCCCACAGACAAGAAAGAGAAACAGAGGCTTAACAACTGTTTGGGTTCTATTTGTTTCGTATATTAAACCTAGATCTAGACCTGCGTGTGTGTGACTCTCTCCTCCCACCACGAGGCTATACCCGTCTCTCTGTCTCATCCTCACCCATGCCTAGCGAATCTCCTCTCGAAGCCTCAAGAGAACCCCATCAATAGTTACCTTCGCCCTTTCTCTTCTACGATGGTACTCTACAAGAAGTCTACTGTAAGCCTCCTTAGAAATTTCGCCCCGTCTATACCGAGCCTCCACCCTCCTAATATCATTCTCCGCCCCCTCAAGTTCAGTCTCAGAAACCTCAATCTGCCTCATAATATTTGCGTATCGTGAACCAGCCACTCTTAGCCTCTCTCGCAGACTTGACAAATCCCGAGACAACACAGAGAGGCGACCCTCTATATCCGCCCTCCGCACCTTATATCGACGTCGAGGAATCTTACCACTTCTTAACTGCCGTTCCATTGTCTCAAGTTCTGACAGCAGACTCTCCTTCTTTCCATAAGCATCAACAAAACTCCTAAGATCTTTTGACGGAACAGGAACTGTAGGAATTGGAGCGGGCTTTGGCATACGCCAAAGGAGAACTACGACAGAAACAATAAGAACTAACACTCCTACCCATAACGTAGGACGAAAAGACGACCAAAACACAAAATATTCGTATGTTAAACTGAAATCAAGTTCATGAAACGGCGTAACATTATAGAAGGTGTAGATCAAAACTTCCTGAAAGACATTTTTCTCTAGGCTTTCGCTTGCTTGCCCACGTAGGGCTTCTGGAATAGCTGGAAACTGATGGAACTCGGCGCCCTCTGGCAAAATAATGATTGTGGTTAACTTTCTTATCGTCCAATTGAGATACTGAGGCTCTAAAAAGACAAAGGACCAGTTAAAGTTGTGCAGACCATATTGGTTAACATAGTTTCTCCATGGAATCCAGTAAGTTAGTGTGAACCTTGTCTCTTCATCAGTCTTTACTGCCTTTGTTAACTGGATTGTGGCGTTGGTTGGAACTGTTTCATTGCCCTCTCGTAGAAATACTTCAAGAGCGCCAGTTTCATTTCTCGCAGAAACTTCTTGAACACCTTGAGGTAAGTGAATATTCATCTCAGTAAGGTTCCAACTTCCTCTGTTTTTCAGATCGTAGGATTCGGATAAAGAAATGTGACCCCATTCGTCCAATGTTATCTCTCGCTTAATTTCATTGGCGTCGATGAGATGAAAGGGTATATTGGGCTTAGGGGTAGTGAGTTGGTAAAATATCAACCAACTAGACTCATACGCAAAATTTTCCAACGGTCTTCTTGTGAAGTTTAAGACTCGCCGAAGACCAAGTAAGGTTAGATTAAAGTCTGATCCCTTCTGGGCTAGCAAACTATCTTTATAGGTTGTTTCATTGGGAAGAACTATTCTAACGTTACATTCTGAGACTTGTTTAGGTAAGCTTGGAAACAGTGGAAAGGTGAAGTTCCACCGGAGTTCGGTAGTTTCGGTCGTTTCTACGGATATGAGACCTGAAAAAACAAAGGTTACAGTAAAGCTGTAAGACTCGTTAACGCCTATTTGTACGCCAGAATTGGGGAAGATTACTTCGACTCCATAGAAGCCGACTTTTCCTAATCCAGCGCCAAGGGAGACTTCCAATTGTTCGTTAGGACTCTCGCCATAGGCAAAGCAGTAGTCAATATTAGAGCCATAACTGAAGGGAAAGCCTGTGGTGAAGTCTTGCAACAGAACAGTATCTTCTCCAAGTGTGTTAGTTAGCTTGAAGTTCTCTTTGAGAATGACCAGTCCGCCGTTTTGAATCTCAAATATATGGTCTACTTGGATATCGAGGGAGGATAAGTTGGTTGTAGCTTTTACACTTGGCAAAGAGGAAATTTGTAGAAAAGCAAGAAATAATATGATAAGGACGAGTTGTGACGTTCTCTTCTTCAATTAATTCCCTCGATAGTCCATGTTTTTCGTTTGGTTTTGCCTATTTATTATTAATGAGCTTTATTTACTTTTAGAAATTCTGTTAGTCGTTTATCCTTTAACTCCACGTACGGGCTCACTCTACGGGCAAAGTTTGCTCCGATGACTCTTTCAAGATCTGCGACAGATCGAATTTTGATGTTTTTTCTCGCCTTGATTATTTTTTTGGCAGTTATTGGACCGATGTGAGGGATCTTGACAATCTCATGGTAAGTGGCTGTGTTTAGATTTATCGGAAAGATGTCTGAGTTAGTTTTTGCGAATACCAGTTTGGGGTCGAGATTTGGCAGGAATCCTTGGTCATCGAGTACAGAGGACGAAAAGTTGTCGACTGTGAATCCGTAGTCTCTTAGGAGGAATGAGGACTGGTATAGGCGGTATTCTCGTGAAGGCGAACAAGCAACATGGTCTTGAAGTGGAGTTTGGGTGAGGGGTTCAAAGCCGCTGTAGTAGACTCTTTTAAGATTGAAACGTTTGTAGAGTCGCTCGGTCATTTGAAGATACTCCCAGTCATTGTCGTCTGCAGCGCCAATGATCATTTGGGTGTCGACACCAGCCTTGCCATGGCCAAACTCAGGTCTATACGCTTCATTTCTCGTTTTCTTCGTTTCGTCTACTATCCATTCTAGACGTTTCAGGATTGCCTCTTCGAATCCTCCCTTGTCTGGGCAGATTTCGTCGTAGATTTCTTTGTTGGGAGCCTCAAGATTTACTCCGACTCGGTCGGATAGTTCTATTGCCTCATGTAGGTAGGAGCGACTTACTCCTGGCATAATTCTCAGGTGAACGTAGCCTGTATATCCTGATTTTCTAAGTGTGCGCAGAACCTCTAACTGCTTCTCAGTGATGTAGTCGGGGTCTTTAAAGACCGAAGAACTCAAAAATAAGCCCATTATTTTACGTTCTTTCCAGAGATGTAACGTGACTTCTGCAAGTTTTGTGGGTTCCCATGTTTCGCGTACACATTTGCGTCCGGCTCGAAAGGAGCAGTAGGCACATTCATTTTGGCAATGACTAGTGAGAAGGGTTTTTAATAAAGGAACACATCTTCCTCGTGCTGCGGTTTCGTAGATAGGGACTACGGTTCGATCCCAGCGGGCACCAAGTCTTAGAAAATGCCATTTATCTCTTTTCTGCGGTGGTTTAGACACGGTATCAGCCTTTATTAACTAATGATTCAAAAAGGGAAATATCTTTCTAGAGTGCGGTTTGAGATATTGTTAGAGTCCGCCTTGTCTGAAATAGTAGCCCTCTTCCTTTTTTGAGCCGAAACTCCTCACACCATTTTCTTTCAGTTGTCTCTTAAGCCTGCGAGCGTACTCGTGACTGATCTCCTTCCTCTCTTCTAAATAGTCGATGATCTCTTCCGCCTGCCGCTCATCGTCGCATCGCCGAATAAAATCGATTACATCGGGCATGTAGGTGTCAAATCCTCTAGAAGACGATTTCTCTCCCGTTTGCGGATCAGACCGAACAGAAGTTATCGGTACTCGATTTTCTTGGTCCTCTAGTTCTTCAGCCAGGTGTGGGAACATCTTTTTGAATCGTTCTTTGTCGATTTCCATTTTGGCTCAGCGTGCTCTTGCACTAATGTAAATTATGAGATGACGTCTATTTAAGTTGATTTAGACAAGATTGGCAATTGCCGCTTTTAGTCAACTATCTTGGCACAAATCTTTGAAGTGGCTTTTCCTCAAGAACCTTTTTCAGTTGGAGATAATTAAGTCCTGTCACAGTGTCACCATAGATTTCACACCTTTCTTGTTTATCCATTCTTTCTGAACTTCTAACGACAATTTCCGCCTCATTGTTTGATGGAAGAAGAACATGGATGTGAAACGATGCTTCCTTTTTGCCTTGTTTTGTTACAGAGCACCATTCAGTTTTGGCGATTTTAAAGTTGCCTTCTTGAAGTCTAGCACAAACAGCTTCTGGGTTGTGGGAAAAGGTGTTTATGTCTATGTCACTGTTCTTGTGGATGGTACCGCGCCAGACGCTCCCAATCAATCTTGGATGAAAATTCTCTAAGGCTTCCATTATTTTGAGGGCTTCTCTTCGCATTTGAGTTAGTCGTTCTTGTCTCGATAAACCTTCTTCTTCCTCGACTATTTTGTCGAGTTCCTCAGCAACCTCCATATTGCTCGGAAGAGTATGAACTCCCAAAGTTTGGGCGGCTCTCTTCTTTGCCTGTTTGTACTCCTTCTCTTGTGATGTATAAAGGAGGAAGGCAGCTTCCCTTGCGACTCTTTTTCTTAGCCCCGTTGAGTGAATTTCCTTCAAATCTCTCCCATGTAATAATAAAGCTGAGTAGAAATTAGGGTGCCATTATGCGGCAACCGTCGGTGCCAGAAGAAGCTTGGACTTTTGGATACCCACATGCCTTAAAGGCGCTATCTTCTTAGCCTCATTATAGATGTCAGAGGCAATTTTCCCCAAAACTACTTCCTGAACGAACTGGTCAAAGGCTAGTGTGCCCGCTTTCTCTCCGACAATTCTTTTCGTAACAGCACGTAAAGCTTGTTCCTGAGATGTTCTAATGCGGGCAAGGGTGAAGGATGAAACTGTCAATCTCAACTGGTAACCATCCTTTGTTGTGACGTTAAGAATGCTGTCAACTCTCGTGGTTCTCCTTCGAACCAAGCTTCTCAGGTAGTCGCGAGAGTATTCATGCCCCTTAAATATGGTTTGCGCGGATTTACCATCCACATCAGTGACTTGAAAATACATTTTCATGTATTGATGGGCGAAATCGTTAGTGATGTCGTAGAGCGTGGCGTCAACGATTCTCCCGAGAAGTTTTGAAGGCTCGTCTGAGGGAAGAACCCCCAACTCAACTCCACCGAAATATGACGGAGACTTGATCGTAAACCAGTCTTTGCCACGCCACTTATCTCTTACACGTCTCTTCTTTGATGACACGGGGGAACCTCGTTGTGACTGGAAGATTTAACGTAGGAGTATTAAAAGGTTTAGCGTATACTTGAGTTGCGCTGTCTGAAACAACCAGTTTCAGCCTATTTTTTCAATTCCATCCATAAACGGTCGTAAAGCCTCAGGAATCACAACAGAACCATCCCTTTGTTGAAACTGTTCAAGAATCGCTATCATGGTTCTACTAGTCGCTAAGGCGGTGTTGTTTAAGGTGTGAACAAAACCAACTGGAGGCTGTCCTTCCTTTTCCCTATATCTTATGTTTAACCTTCTTGCTTGATAGTCCGTACAATTAGAGTTACTTCCACTCTCTCTAAACTTTCCATCAGCCATCCAGATTTCTACATCATACGCCTTCGCAGCCTTTGCTGACAAGTCACCGCTGCATATGTTTACCACTCGATAGCGTAGTCCTAGCCTTTGGTATAATTCCTCTGAATTCTTCTGCAACTCCTCTAGAAATCGCCAGCTCTCGTCGGGTAGACAGTAGACAAACTGCTCAACCTTGTTAAACTGATGAACCCTGAACAAACCCTTCGAATACTTGCCATGCGTCCCAACTTCTCTCCTGAAACAAGCACTGACGCCACAAAGTCTCAGAGGTAAATCCTCTCTGTTAAAAACCGTGTTAGTGAACATGCTGCCTAGTGGATACTCAGCGGTAGGTATCAAATAAAGGTCTTCATCCTCAACCTTGTAACTAGCCTCAGCAAAATCAAAAGGGTCTCCAATCATTCCTTCGTATGATCTCTTATTCACCATGAGTGGAGGTTCAAACACCTGAAAGCCTCTTTTCATAAGAAAGCCTATGGCAAATCTCTGTAAGGCTAAATCAAGCAAAACCGCCTGCCCCTTCAGATAATAAAATGCGTTGCCCGCAACTTTTGCTGCGCTCTCAACGTCAATCATATCGAGGTTCTGCATGATCTCTAAGTGACTCTTTGGTTTAAAATCAAACTTAGGTGGTTTGCCCCAAACTCTAACAACTACATTCTCGCTTTCATCCTTACCGATAGGAACCGACTCGTGCAGAAGATTTGGAAGCCTTAACAGAATGTGGTTTATCTTTTCTTTGTGTTTCTCGACCTTTTTCTCTAGGTTCTTTATTTTCTCTGGGATTTTTTTGGCTTCTTGAATTTTTTTGGTTGCATCCTTTCCCTTCTTTTTGAACTCTGCGATCTCTGTGGTGACCAGTCTTCTTTTGTGTCTTAGTTCGTTCACCTTTGTCAGTAGTTGTCTCCATTCTTTGTCGTGGGCGATTAAGTCCTCAAGCATCTTAAGTTTTTCAGGGTCGCCTCTCTTTTTCAGGTTCTCTCTAACGATGTCGGGGTGTTCACGAATCAGCTTTATGTCTAACATTTTAACACCGTACAATCTAAGTTTGTTATGAAGGTTGATGCCGTTAGGTTTTACATGAAAATCGGATATTTAACTTATGCGACCTTTTTTTTCAAACTTTCAAATTCTTTACAGCAGTGAAAGCTTTCTCGGCAACTGAAACACATCTCAAAAGGTCGTCGATGGTCGCCGTAAATGTTTGAAGACTCAAATCACACTTCATGGTCGTAAGTACTTTGGTTCCTTTATGGGTCGTTTTAATGAGTAAACCTCGTGGGACTTTGAAGTTGTCTGGAGATACTGAGTTGGCAACTGCCTTTGCCTCTCGTTCATTTTTGTAAGACAAGACTATTTCAGCTTCCATGCCGAGTTGCCTCTAATTGGTTTCGGACGAGTTGGTCCACGGATTTGATGAATGAGTCCAAACTTGCAACAGGCACTTGGGCTCCAGCGGCAATGTCGTGCCCTCCGCCCCTTCCTGAATACTTCTCTGCGGCAACGCGCATGATTTCACCAAGATTAAGACCGCGACTTGTCAGGATGTCCAGTGTTCTCGCAGAAATTTTTACCGCTTCTTCGCCTGGCACTATCGAGAAGGCGATGACTGGTTTCTCTGGATTTGGGAGACTTGTGGAAAGAATGGAAGAGACTGTTCCGATTATGTTCTCGTTTATAAAATTCTCGCCATGCACTACATAGATGTTGTCCAGTTCTTCTATTCGACCTGGCTTCTCGTTCAGCCAACCCAAATATTTTGTGATGGCTCGCCGGTACTCATCCAAAACCTTGTTAGCTTGTTCCAAAGTTGCTCCTCTGTCTCCCATGCAAATCGCCACACCAAGACTCGGCTTATCCATTCTTCCCGCGGCGTTAAGCAAGACGGCAAATTCTCGGGCATCCCTAAGAGGAGTCCACGGCTCTTCCTTAGTCAAAGTATAAACATTTCCTATCAGACTGAACGCAACATCACTTGGAAAGCCCTTAGAAAGTAGATAGTCAGAAATTCCAGAAAATAGTTTCTTTTTCTCCTCCGCCGAAAGGTCTCTCAACGCCCGCCACTTATCCTCACGTTTCGGCGTAATCCCAAAACTCGCAAGAAAAGCAAGGCTCTTATCTTCCTCCCCGCTGATACCAGGAATAAAAGGACTCGTCGTGCAAGCCAACGCCCTATGAATAGGACGCGTTTCCCTGCCAAAAAAGAGCAAGTCAGTATCAACTTGAAGATAACCAGTGTTAACCGCGTCTTCCACTATCTTTTCATTGACGCCCCCCAACTTCTTCTTTTCATGTTTGTCCTGTAAATCTGCAAGAGCACCAATAACTGCAACAGAGGCTAAGTCAATATTCTTTTCATCTAAAGATTTGGCAACAAAGTAGGCCACTCCCGTTCCGCTGAGGTCACGAGAGCCGTCTATTCCATGAAGATGAGGGTTCACCTGAGTAAAGGTTTTGGAAGGTTCTCCAATAGGTTCGTGATGATCAAGAATAATAGCCGTTTGATCACGAAGTCTTGCGTTTAGAAGGTCAAGGTAACCGCTTCCCAAATCTGTAAATATAGTCAAGGGAGGCTTGTCAGCAGCTATTTCCTGAACAATTTTTTCATCCAGCCACTTTTCAATTCGAAGGCGAAAAATGGCGCCTAACCTTACCAGAGCCCTTCCGATAATGCCTGCCGCAGCTAATCCATCTGCGTCGAAATGAGAAGTGACATGGATTGGTTCGCCTTTCTTGACATGTTTAGAAATTTGTTCTGCTGCCTCAGAAGCATTGTTTAAAAAAGCGTCGATCTGCTCCTTCTCCATAGGCATGCGAACACCAAAGCTAAGCAGGAGACGTTGCCTTTGCCTCATATCTCCAGTCTGGCGGAAGCACTCCATTTCTCTTGTAATAGTTAGAGAGCTTACGAATCCTAGCTTCAACGATCTGAAGCGCCCGTTTGTTATGTAAATCCTTCTTGTTCTTTTCCAGATGAACACGAAGCCCTGCAGCCTTTTTCAACAATGTTTCAAAATCTTCAGGCGTGGGAGGTGCCAAACCAGCATCCTTCAAAATCTGGGTTATCCTCCTCCCAGTGATGGGTTTGGTTAAGGGAACACTATGGCGATCACGTAAGATTGCTCCAATCGCACTCGGGGGGTTGCCTTCCTTAGCTAGTTTGATGACCATTGCCTCTACTTCTTCTGGCTTATACCTACACCAAGCGGGAGGTCTCTTGCTGACTGGGCGAATTGACTGCGAGCTGCCCTTTTCCTTCTTTGGCATTTCTGGTCACCATGCGTTCTTTAACAGCGAGAGAACGGTGGTATTTAAGACCTTCGTTCCCACCTTGATATATACCATTTAGCGAATTCCCTCAAAGCTAGAGCACGATGCGAAAACTTATTTTTTTCCCGAATGCTCATTTCGGCAAAGGTTTTGTGAGAATCACTAGTTAAAGGCTCGAATACGGGGTCAAAACCGAATCCCTGGCTTCCTCTTTCATGGAGAGAGATTTTTCCTCTAACCATACCATGAAAAGTTCTTGGATTTTCTTTGGGGTTGCAGAAGGCAATTACTGAGCGAAAGGAGGCATCCCTCTTTTCAACTCTTTCCATCAACTGAAGGACTCCTTTTGTTCCTAATGTTTGATAAACGTAAGAGGAGTAGGGACCAGGAAAGCCGTTCAACGCCTCTATGAAAAGTCCGGCGTCTTCAACGATAAGTGATAAATTAGTTTTATTTGAGGCGTCTATGACGCTGGTTTTTGCGATGTTTTCTATGTTGTCGTCTTGAAGTTCAATAGCTCCCACCCGTAGCATTGCGGTTGCGATTTTGAAATCAGCTAAAACGTAACGGGCTTCATTGAACTTGTGAAGATTTCTTGTTGCGAAGAAAACCACTTTGTCTTTCGAAAAGTGGGCATAGACGCTTTGTTCTTTCACGTCTCTTTTCCTCATTATATCTTGTAAGTGATATTTCATGATGATTTTTATATCACGGGCAAATAAGATTTCCCTAAACCCGTGCATGTGTGGTTGCATAAGTTTCCGATGATTTGACAGACCGTGGGAAGAAAGAGATATAAACACTGTTGGCTTTCTAAACGAAGCCTTACCCAGTGAGTGAAATGGTGAAAAACAACAGTGAAGAAGGAGCTGTGTTAGAGGCTGAAGCCTCTCCTTCTCTATCTGTGTTTCGCGAATACATTCGCATGATTCGTATGTTTAGTCGCAACGCCAGATTGTTCTTAACCTCCACTGTCATGAGTGGGCTAAGCTTTGGAATTTGGGGAGCAATATTCAATCTCTATTTGAAAGAGTTAGGTTTCAAAGAGGATTTTGCGGGGTTCACGTTCTCTTTGAATGCTCTTGCAACCGGTTTTATGGCTTTGCCTGCAGGTCTTTTGTGTGAGGGCATCGGAAGAAAAAGAAGCCTTATTTTGGGAATGCTGGTCAGCAACATGTTCTATTTGGTGCAAGCCTTAGCAGTTGAGTCATCACTTCTTCTGGCTACCAGCCTAGTGGCTGGGCTTGTGGGCACAATATCTTGGGTTGCCTATGCCCCTTTTATGATGGAAAACAGTGAGAAAGAGGAGAGAACCTACTTATTTAGCATGAGTTGGGCTTTAATGACTGTTGCAGGCATGGTTGGAAACCTGCTCGGAGGTTATCTTCCAGACTTCTTTACAACCATAATCCAAGGAGAGCCAGTTCTTGGATTTAGACTAACGCTCTTATGTTCTATTGCCTTTACTTTCGTCTCTGTGCTACCTATACTCCTAATCAGAGAGAAGACAACTTCAAGGCAGAAGGCAACACAACTACTGTTTCTAAGAAATATTCAAAGCGGACCTACTATAATGAAGCTTGTTTTAACAACTGGGCTTATAGGGTTTGGCGCAGGGTTCATCGTGCCACTTTTCAACCTGTTTTTCGCAAATAAACTTCATGCATCGACCGAGCAGGTGGGAATAATATTTGCGTTTGGTCAGGTTGCTTTGGCTGTCGGCACTTTGTTGGCTCCAGTGTTGTCGAGTAGGGTGGGTAAGGTGAAGGCGGTTGTCTTGTGTCAAGTCTTTTCGATTCCATTTATCTCAATGATAGCCGTATCAGAAACTCTTGAGCTGGCTGGGTTCTCATACCTAGTAAGAGGGGCGCTTATGAACATGGCTGGACCTATTGGTTCCACCTTTACTATGGAGATTGTTCAGTCAACGGAAAGGGCAACGACCAGCGGCTTGACAATAATGGCAGATAACATACCGAGAGCGATAGGCGCGAATTTGGGAGGGCAGATGATGAGTTCAGGCGAGTACGTGCTACCATACTTCTGCACCTCTATATTCTACATAGCCGCCGCCACACTCTATTTTGGGTTCTTTAGAAAAATGGAAAGAAAATAACTTCTCGAAACTGTTAAGCCTTTACTTGAATGAGCGAAAGAGTTAGAAACAAAAAACATAGTTAAGTGTCATGTCAAGGACTGCTGATCTCATGAAGAAGGTTTCTGAAATATTCACGGAGGCTCGAAAAGAGGGAAGAAAATATCTGTTAGAGCCTGAGGCTAAAACAGTCTGTACCGAATATGGGATTCCAGTGACAAAGTTTATGGTGGCAAAAACTGAAGATGAAGCGGTAAGATTTGCGGACGAATTAGGCTATCCAGTGGTTCTCAAGATTGTTTCTCCCGACATAATCCACAAATTTGATGTTGGCGGAGTAGTCTTAAACCTGAAAGACCCCTCAGGAACTCGAGAAGCGTACAGAAAAATCTTAGACAACGTGAAAAAGCATAAGCCAAAAGCCAAAATCCGAGGCGTAATCGTTCAAGAAATGGCGCCCGAATCCACCGAAGTCATCGTAGGAGCAACAAAAGACCCACAGTTTGGTCCAGCCCTCATGTTTGGTCTAGGCGGAATCTTTGTTGAGGTTCTAAAGGATGTGACTTTCAGAATCGCCCCCATTGATGAAGAAGATGCCAGAGAAATGATAACCGAAGTCAAGGCGTATCCGATACTGAAGGGTTATCGCAACCAGCCACCAGCAGACATCAATGCTATCACGCAAATCTTGGTGAACACCTCGAGACTGGTTATGGACCACCAGGAAATCAAAGAGCTCGACCTAAACCCCATCATGGTATATGAAAAGGGAGCCAAAACAGTCGATGCGAGAATCATCCTCGAGTGAAGAACTCACCTACCATAAAGATGAGATTTTTTCCCAACTTCAAGTTCCACCAGACACGCCCTTTTTTGTTCGACTTGATGGAAGACGTTTCAAGGCCATTTCTGGAAAGATAGGTGTTGAGAAACCATTTGATAAACACCTAGCCCAGTGTCTAACCGCTTCAGCCAAAGCCATGTTTCAAAACGATTTTTGCCCAACCCTTGTCTATGTTGCCAGCGACGAAATTAATGTACTCTTTCTATACAATGCTCCCTTCAGAAGAAGAGTGGAAAAAATAGATTCCGTATTGGCAGGTGTCGTTTCCAGCACAGTCTCATTAAGCATCCTAAAATTCTTCAAAAAATCGTTAATTGCATCGTTTGACTCACGCATAATCCCCTCTTCGAAAGAAAAAATAATCGGATATCTGGTTTGGAGACAGAGAGACGCTTGGCGAAACCACAACAACTCATACGCCTATTGGATTTTCAGGAAAATGGGGCACAAACCGTCTGAAGTGGCAAGGATGCTGAGAGGACTAAAAAGTGAGGACATCCACGAGACTCTCTTTCGTCGTGGCATCAATTTGGCAGAGACTCCACTTTGGCAACGCAGAGGAATCCTCGTTTACAGAGAGCCATACCAAAAACAAATTGAAGATATTCGAGTGACTCGCTGGAAGATAAAGGAAAACTGGAATCTCCCACAATTCTCATCAAAAGAAGGCCAAACCTTAATCCAAAAAAATTCTCGAGTGGGCAAGCCCCGTTAGAGGAGAAGAAATTGTCTGAATCTCTCCAACAAAGCATCGACGAACTAAACCAACAATTGGATTCACTCAGAGAAGAAGCAAGGCAGTTGAAACTCGAAGCCCAAAAATCGATTGAAAAACGAAACTCCTTGAATAATGAGATTAAGAAGTTAAGAGAAGAAGCAATAAGCCTCAAAGAAAAACGTGACGCCCAAAACGAGAAGGTCAAAGAACTTAAAGGACTACGTGAACAAGCAACATTACAACGTAAGGAAAAGAAGACTCGAATTTTGGAACTGAAGGAAAAACTGAAAACTCTCCTGAAGAAGAAGCCTTCTCGAACCATGCAAGACATACAAAAGGAGATTGAAGGACTGGAATGGAAAATCCAAACCACTTCTCTCCCAGTAAAAGAAGAGAAACCAATCATCGACCAAGTTAGTTTCCTCGAATCCAAACTACTAATTCATCAGCAAATCCAACAATTGGAAGAAAGCATAACAGAAATGCAAACTGAAGAGAAAGCCCTCGCAACAAAAGCACAGCTGTTCCACGAAAAACTATCAGAACTCGCCGAACAAAGCCAAAAGATTCACGAGGAAATGTTAGAAACCCTAAACAAGTCTCGCTCCATCAAGCCCGACGCAGACAGTGCACACCAACAGTTTTTACAAATCAAACAAAGAGCACAGGAATCTCACGAAAAATGCATGGGAGTTTTAACTCAACTAAGGTCTTTACAGCAAAAACTTCGACAGGAAGAAGAGGAGAAGCAAGCTCAGCGTGAAGTTGAACTCCATGAAGAATTAGAAGCAAAAGCCTCAGAAAAGCTGAAACGAGGCGAGAAGTTAACGTGGGAGGAATTTAAGCTCCTTGCTGAACAAGGAAAGCTTCGGAAACTTAAAGAGAAAAGAGAAGACAAATTAAAGTAGTAACGATTAACAATAGATGGGATAACATCAATGTCTAGCTCCACAAAAGAAAAACCGGAGCGAACTCTCGTTCTCTGCGTTGATCGAGACGACGACATGGGCGTAAAGGCAAAAATAAAAACACCAATTCTCGGAAGAGAAGAGAACCTAAACGCAGCTGTAAACCTCGCCCTACAAGACCCAGAAGAACCCGACGCCAACGCCATATTTGAAGCGGTGAGAATTTTCGACCGTCTCACAGAAACCAGCGAGTCAAAGAAAAACTGTCAAATTGCAACCATATCTGGTTCTGATCTGGGAGGCATAGGTGCGGACAGAAAACTGGTGTCTCAACTCAACGAAGTGCTAAAAGGATTTTCCGCAAGCGACGTCATTTTGGTCACAGACGGTTATGCGGATGAGGCGATTTTGCCTTTAGTTCAGTCAAGAGTGCCCGTAACATCGGTTCGAAGAATCGTAGTGAAACACAGTGAACTCATCGAAGAAACGGCCGCAGTTTTTTCTCGATACCTAAAGATGCTTTGGCAAAACCCACGCTATTCCAGAATCGCTTTCGGTCTGCCTGGAATCTTGTTAATAGTTCTAGGAATCTTATCTGTAGCTGGGGTACAACCAACACACTTGGGCATTGCTTTCCTTATTGTTATAGGAGTGGTTTTTGTTGTGAAGGGGTTTGGAGTAGACAAAGCGGCTCGAGGCTTTTACAAATGGGTTCGAGAGTACTCTCCTCCCCCGCTTCCAGTTCAAATTGCAGGCTTCTCCGCCGCCGCCGGAATTTTACTAGTTCTGGTTGGCTGTTATCTAGGAGGGGTATCTGCTGCAAACACTGTACCTAAACTTGTCCCTTCTCCAGTAGAGTTGGGACAGTGGCTCTCACATCTTCCTAGGCTTACTGGCGAATTTATTTCAGAATCTATACTCTCAATTGTAATAGGCATTTGCGTTCTTCTTTCTGGCAGAGCGATCCGCGAGTTTTTTGAACGAGACCCGCGGCTCTGGCGGACCATTGTCATTGTAGTCTTGGTTGCATGGTCGTGGGCAATTTTTTCTCAAGCGGCGCAGGTTCTCATCAAGGAGACTGAACAGGAAAAAGCAGTTTATGTGACTAGGCTTTTTTCTACGATCATCATAGGCATACTTTTGACGGTGGGCGTTACCTTTGTCACCTTTCTGTTACATAGAAGGTTTGTTGGATTTTTCAGGGAGAAGGAAATTGAAGTTGAGGAGTTTAAAGAAGGTTGACATAGGAATAATTGGCGGAACCGGACTAGAGACTTTGTTAAGGGATGCCGAGCAGACTCACGTAGGAACTCCTTACGGACTCCCCCCACCGATACCCGTCGGTGAAATAGATGGAAAACCAGCTGCTTTTTTGCCACGTCACGGCATCCATCATTCGATTCCGCCTCACGTGGTGAATTATCGTGCCAACATTTATGCTCTTCACAAGATAGGGGTTGAGCAAATTGTTGCCACTAACGCTGTTGGAGCCATAAACCCTGATTTTAAGCCTGGCGACTTGGTGGTTCCACACGACCTTATAGACTTTACGAAAGTTCGACCAAGCACCTTTTACGATGTTTCACCTGTCACGCATGTTGATTTATCCCAGCCATACTGTCCCACCATTCGCTCGACTCTGATTAACAGTGCGAAGAAGTATGGTAAATCGTGGGAACGAGCTGTGCTTGTCTGCACCGAAGGACCCCGCTTTGAAACTCCGGCAGAGATAAAGATGTTTAGGCAGTTGGGCTGTGATGTTGTAGGGATGTGTGGCTCGCCTGAGGCAGTGCTGGCGCGTGAGTTGGAAATGTGCTACGCAACTATATGTTTCATCACGAATATGGCTGCGGGGATGCAGAAAAGACTGACCGCTGACGAAGTGACCAATGTGGCGAAGAATGTGGTTCCGGTTCTTAAGCAAATCTTAAGAGAGACAATCAAAGACTTACCAAGAGAACGTCACTGTCCCTGTGTAAACGCGTTGAGGGAGGCTAGGCTTCGGGGTTAAGAGATGCTGCAATCTTTGTTGTCTGTGCTTGGTGTTTATGGGTTGTATGAGAGGTGGCTTTGGCACCAAGTGAAGAATGAGACTAAACCAGAGCACATCGCCATAATATTGGATGGTAACCGACGATGGGCTTCTGAACAGTCGTTGAACCCGTGGGTTGGTCATCATCAAGGTGCCGACAAAATTGAAGATTTGCTTGATTGGTGCTTAGACCTTGGTGTGAAATCCATAACTCTCTATGCGTTTTCTACAGAGAACTTCCAACGCCATCCGAAGGAGGTGGAGGAGCTTATGACTATTGCAGAAAGAAAGTTGAGGGAGGTTCTTACCAATGAACGAATCCATGAGCATCGAGTTCAAATAAAGGTTATTGGAAGGCTTGGACTGTTGCCGAAGAACCTTCAAGAAATGATAAGGCAGGTGGAAGATGCAACAAAAGACTACGACGAACACTTTCTTAACGTAGCTTTGGCTTACGGCGGGAGAGCCGAGATTGTTGATGCCGCAAGGAAAATCGCTCAGAGGGTGGAGGAGGGAGAGTTGAAGCCAGATATGATTGATGAAGAGATTTTTGAGAAGTTTTTGTATACTGCTCACATGTCTAAGCAGGACCCTGACCTTATTATTCGGACTTCTGGAGAGGAGCGATTAAGCGGTTTTCTTTTGTGGCAGAGCGCGTACAGTGAACTCTGTTTTCTGGATGTTTATTGGCCTGCGTTTCGCAAGATTGATCTTTTGAGGGCTTTGAGGACTTATCAGCAGAGGAAGAGAAGGTTCGGTCTGTAGGTTTTGCTGTGTGTGCGTGTGTGAGAGTCTAGGTATAGAGGGAGAGCAGAAGGACTAGCCTCTTTTTTTCGCGCTTATTATGGAGATTACGTCTCTGTCCTTTAATACGTGGTTTTCTCCGATTCTCTTTTTTTCGCGAGCTTCAACCGCATGGATGAATCCTTCTCCGAGTTCTGTGTGGATTGTGTAGGCTAGTTGGCGGGCTGTGGTTCCATAGGGGACGACGTAGGCGTCTGGAAGCACCCTTCCATTGTGGTCTGAAAGATGTTCAATGTCTTCCACGGGATAGACGACTATCATGTTTAAGAGTTCGAAATACGCCGTGTTTATCGCTTCTTGAACTCCTGTGGTTCCAAACTTGAGTAAGACATTCTCTTGAACGATTTTCAATGCCCTGCTTTGTGCTTCAGTTATTTCGTTGGGCTTTAAGATGTTGAAGTTGCAGTCTCCGGGCTTGTAATCGATTAAGCCTTTTTCTGCAGCTCTTCTCAAGACAAGCTCGGCTTCAGCGCATGTTGGAATGATGTCGTAGTTGAGTTTCTTCAGTCTCTCCACGTTTTCCTCTGCGGTTGGGATGTCGATTTTGTTTGCCGCTATCAGCATGGGCTTTGCTATTTTTCTCAGTTCGTCTAAGAATTTGATGAGGTCGCTTTCGCTCCACTGAGTTGGCTTGTCTTCGTCTAGTTTTGCCTTCTTGATCGCCTCGGCAATGTGAGTTTTCCTGATTGCCAACCCACTCAACTGAGTTTCAAGCATGGCAGAGAGTTCTGAACCGCTTGACTCAGCTGTTCTGGCGATTTTAGGCCAGTCCTTCTTCAATATTTGGACGAGCCACATTGTTATTTCGGTTTCTAGGAAACGTGCATCTTCAAGGGGGTCATGAGAACCAGGCTTAACTAGTCTGCCCTCAAGGTCTGTTCCGCCTGAGGCATCAACAATGTGGACAAGGGCGTCCGCTTTCCTAATTTCATCTAGAAACTGATTGCCTAGTCCTCTTCCCTGCCATGCACCGGGCACAAGTCCAGCGCAGTCTATCAACTCCACTGGGATTAGTCTTATTCCGTTCATGCATAACGAGTTTTTCGGATTATCTTTGACGTCGAACTCTTTGCATACGCACGGAGACCTTATGTAGCCAATTCCTCGGTTTGGCTTAATCGTGGTGAAAGGATAGTTTGCGATTTCAGCTGGTGCCAGAGTTGCAGCACTAAAGAAAGTGGACTTGCCAGTGTTTGGTTTCCCTAC
>Ga0315314_1000957_pt1 | contig 27823 bp, 35 predicted proteins | sample TDP9_MG_FD_203631 | JGI IMG/M metagenome (GOLD analysis project Ga0315314, IMG submission 203631) | Freshwater sediment microbial communities from Lake Towuti, South Sulawesi, Indonesia - TDP9 | ecosystem: Environmental > Aquatic > Freshwater > Lake > Sediment | place: Indonesia: South Sulawesi... | reverse complement strand
TATGCCGTTCTCGGTCGCCATCCTCCTCATGGATCCGGCGTAGTCCCTGTCAGCGAAGCTGCCATCATGACCGGCGATAACGCCCTTTACTCCCGCAGCCCTTACGAATTTTATGAAGAGGTCGCAGCCCTTGTACGGCGCTATCCTGGAGAAGAAGAGGAAGTAGTCTCCCTTCTCCTTCCTGAAGGGATAGGCGTCGACCTCTATGCCGTATGGTACGATAGCCGCCTTCGGTATGTTGAAGGCCCTGGCTACTGCCCTTGAGGGGAAGACGGGGTTCTCACCCAGCTCGTCAGTCCATAGGCAGGATGAGATCATGTTCTTACCCCTCACCAACTTGGAGAAGGCCTTGCTGTGGCTGTGATCATCGTAGATCTCCAGATTGGTATCCATCGCCTTCATGGCCAGCTCGTGCTCGTTCATTCCAGTAAAGAGTTCCCCTCTGAACGTCTTCCTGCTGCCCTCTGCGGCGAAGAGGCAGATGTCGTGGCCCATTCTATCAAGCTCATTCTGTAGCAGATGGACCACCTTCTCTATACCGCCGTAGGGAGAGCTCGCCGGAGGGGGCGTCGGGATTGCGCACGTACTTATGAGACCGATACGCACTTCTCTCCACTCCATTTCCTAATTTCAGTTTCCAATTTTTCAGGCTTCCTAAGTTGTGAATACCAAATGACCATGCAATAGTAATTATGTTTCTGAAAATGAGCCATGCGCTCTTGGGCCTCTCCATCGCTATGCCATGTACCGCCAAATAGTTCGATAAGATGTAGGCCCCCATCCCAGAAATCAGGATTCTTTCCTTCAACCCAAAATTGACCATCCCCAACATATTTCCAGTTCTCTGAGACCTTCCTCAGCAGGCCTAGTAGTTCAAGTTCTCCTTGGTTAGGCTTCGGGATGGTGGCAAGTTCTTTACCATGAAGTTTTTGATAAACAAGATAGCACGACCTGCTACAAAAGTTAAGATTACTTATTCTAGAATGGGAACGATGAAAGTTCTTGCCACAATTGTCACATTCTTCTTTATTTACAATGCCCTTATTCCATGGGGTAAAACCCTTCTCAAATGGCTTTCTTCTACTTAGTGCTTCTCTTTGTTTTTCTGTCAGGAGGTGACCTATCTCAAATCTTGGCTGAGGCCTAGCTTTTATCCCAACTTTGTTCATAACATACGAAATTGTTGTTTGTGATACTCCAAATTTTTCAGCCAATTCTCTCTGAGTCAGTAGCATGTCATAGTAAAGATATTTGATACGCTGAATATTGTCCCCTGTTAGAGCTATCTTTCTGGCCTTCTCCGCCAAAAATCTTGCCCAAGCCCTTCTTCTTTCTATGTCCTTAAATTTTGGTTTTTTCCTCGCGGTTGTGCTGATGAGGCCTATCTTCAAAACTTCTTAACCTCCTTTGGCTGAATAACGTTGCGCTTCTTCCACCCTGCTAACTCGGATTTACTCAGGGTCCCTGCCTTCTCCGCCGCACCGGGAAGGATCCAGAAGGACATGGAGTAGAAGGGATATCCCTGTGTGTGGTCCCTCCTAAGGTGCAGGGTCCCCTGCAGTCCGCATCCGCATCTGACCTGGGCCGAGGCCTCCAGCCCGTGAGCTCTGGCAATGGCCATTTGCTGCGGGGATATGGGAACGAACCTAAGCCTCTCTTTGCATATCGGGCAGTACACGATGGCGGGAAGTTTCGCTATCTCCTTAAGCCCCGGAAGCCCCGGGCTTAAACCGGGTATGCCCTCCACTCACTTAACCCCCATGAGGGCCTTAGCCCTCCAGTACTCGATGGTCTTCCTCAGCCCCTCCTCGGTCTTATACTGGGGCCTCCAGCCCGTCCTCATCAGCTTCGTGGCATCGACCGACAGATTGGGCGGATCGAATGGGCGCGGGTTGTTGCCCCAGGATATCCTTATCCTGTGCAGGGGCTGGTCGAGCTCGGACGCTATGAAGCGCACAACCTGATAGACGCTCCATGCCTCGTTCGTTCCCACGTTGTATACGCCCGGGGGACCGGGGCCCCCATCCTGCAGGTTGGTCAGGCCCCCCTCTAGGACCTTGATGTAGGCTGAGACGTGGTCCTCCCACCTCATCCAGCTCCTGACCGGATCCCCCTGGCCGTCGAACTTGGCCTCGTCCCCCTGGAGCATCATGGAGATGGCCTTCTCCACCAGGTATCCCCTGGCCTCCTCCGGCAGCTCGAAGTGGCGCCCGTGCGTGTTGCTCGGCCTCATCACCGTGAAGGGGATCTTGAACGACCTCCAGCCGACCTCCCGGACATAGACCTCCGCAGCGGCCTTGCTTATGCCATAAGGGCTCTGCCCCCCTATCCTATCGCCCTCGAGGTGTAAGTCCCGAATTTCTTTGCTGATGTAGACCTCCGCCGTCGAGGCGTAGATGAGCTGGCCGGGAGGCCTGGGCCTGAGGGCATGGACCAGCTTGACGGTCCCCATGTAGTTCACCCTGGCATACTCAGCCGGGTTATCGAAGCTGAACCTAACGGGAGTGAGCGCAGCGAGGTGTATGACCGCATCGAACCGCTCCGCATCCTCGATCAGCTCCAATCCATAGTACCCCATCAGGTCGCCCTCGAGGTACTTCACCCCCTCGATCCTATTGGACGAGAAGGAGTCCTTCCTGGTCAGGCCATAGATCTCGTATGAGCCCCTTGCCAGGAGTTCCCTTGCCAGCTGGGATCCTATGAAGCCCGTAATCCCCGTGATCAAGACGCGCATCATTCCACGCCCAGCTTATCCTTGCAGACCTCGAGGAAGCGATCGGCGATCTTGTCGTAGGTGAAGCCCTTGACGTGCTCCCTTGCCTTTGCCCTCCACTCCTCCCTCTTCTTAGCATCCCAGGAGAGGATCTCGAGCAACTTCTCCCCAAGGTCCTTGGGATCCACAAGGTGGTCGTAGTTGTACGAATTGCCACTCCACACCGTCTTTCCGTTCCTCTTCACGAACACGACATGATTGGGGACAGTTACGCAGCAGACCGATCCATCATACGATTCAATTGCTACATTATTTATTGTGGGTGTAAACTCCGTGTGGGAGAGATGGATCTGGATACATTTCCTACCATAGATCACTCTGTCAAAAACATTCACCCCGAGACCACACTTCAAAGCCATCTCTACAAAATCGTCAGCAAGCCTCCTCGATGAGGTATAGTATGAGACGGAGCCGTGCGAGGAGATGGTCCCGTCCCCCCTGATGAGGACCTGTATGAAGCGTTTCAATCTGTACGGAGGGAGCTCTTTGATCTCCTTTGGTATCCACTTTTCTTTAGAATGGCCAAACTGCTTAAGGTAGTTGAAAATCTGCTTGGAATGAAATACGACCCCCTGTTCCTCTATATGTGGATTAAGATCCGAACTGAGGTTTTTTATGATCGACGCGATTTCCTCTTTATTTCCCTCATTGCGATTTGAAATAATGATCCTGTATCCTCCATTGGCATGGCAGAGGGAGCCCTCCGCTATCCACCAGGCAAAAAAGTCTAACCAAGCCTCCATAGCGATTCTTTGAACTTGGACGAGGATCCAGGGTCTAGAGCTCTCCACGATGGGTAGCTCGAAATATTCCAAGTCCGTGCCACGCCATGAGGCATTGCGCTTCATCTCGAAATGAGCTTTGGGAAAGCGCATTATCATCTCCGCCGGGATCAAACTGAAGCCCTCTTGGGGACGCTGCGTGGTCTTGACATAGAGCAGGTGATTGGGAGTTACAAGCAGGTCACAGACTGTCTTATATCCGCCGATGTGAACCATTTGGCCGATGTATTTCTCTATTACGATTTTTTCTGGCCTCTGATACTCGATTTCCCCCTCAGGATTTAAGGTTGCCACCTCATCCGAGTAGGTCAATTCAAAGAAAGATTTGAACCCTTCCCGTGTAAATATTTCAGTATCTTCAGAATAGCATGTGGGATAGATCTTATCGGCCTTGGCGAATACGCCGATGTCGCCCAGTATCTCCCTGACATTGGGAAGATCAGTACAAACTGCCGGAGTTTCACAGGCGACGCTCTCGATCGCGGGGACTAGGTAACCCTCTGACATGCTGGGGGAACAGAAGGCATCGCACGTGGAGTAGATGTCCGCCATCTCCTCCTCGCTCAGACCCCATGTGCGATTGTATTCTGGCACCAAGTTCAGGCTCCCCTGCACGCTGTGAATCTTTGTGAACTGCCTAAGGGTATAGGAGCCCGTCTCAGTTGTTAGGAGGTAAAGTTCGGCATCCAGCTTCCCCCTAACTACGGAGAGTGCCTCCACAAGGGCGGGCCAGTTCTTCCTGGGCTGGTCCCCCGCTCCAACTCCTAAGACGATGGGCTTCTCCGGCAGTCCCCACCTGGGTTTGGAGCCATCCCTCCTGAAGTAGACCTCGGGGTCTATGCCCAAGGGCAGGGTCTCGATCTTGTTCCAGGGCACGCCTTGCATCACGAGCACGTCCTTGCCGTGTTCGGTGAAGGGCATCACGAGATCCCCCTCGCTGTTGCAGGCGTCGACGAACTCCTGGGGGATGGGGTCGCTCTGAACGGGCATCCACAGTACGCGCCTCACGTTGTTCCTCGTGCAGACGTCGGTTATGGTATACTTGTTGGGATACCAGATGGTGAAGACCAGAACATCGCGTATGTGGACCAAGACCTGGGGCTTGAAATCCTTTATCGACTTCTCAACGCTTGCCATGTCTGTCCCGTTGTAGAGTGGCAGGTAGCTCTCCCCGATCCTGTGGTAGACAGGCCCCCCCTGATGTTGAAAGCCAGAGAAGGCCACGACCGCGCCCCTCCTGCTGAGGTACTTGCCCAGGTAGTGTGAGACCTTGCCATAGGACGAGGTTATATTGGGTGAATCACTAAGCAGCATTACGCGCGGCATGTCTCTTCCTCCAGTAGGAGATGAGCCGTAAGATTATGCTATCGTAGGTCTCATTCTTCTCCCCGAGCTTCCTCAGAAGGGCCCTCGTCGACTTCTTCACAGGGATCTGAGTGATCTCTTCGGGCATGGGCATTAAGCTGCATTAAGCTATATAACAGCTTCTTGGTACTTTCTTCGCCGTTTAAAAGAATACGAATATTAATAAGCAGTCGGCTACGCGGGTAGCTAAATGCTGGCCTGAAGGAATGAGCTCCCCGACCAACTACCAGTACAGGATGCCCCAGGGCCTAGACCACCTCACCATCTCCATCAGGATCTACGACGCCTTCAACCTCCGCCCCTCGAACGTCGACTGGTTCCAGGGGCTCTCGAGCGCCGACGGCGAGCTCCACGTCCACTCGGCGAGGGAGCTCACCCACGAGGAGAAGGGGAAGCTCGACGCGCTCATGGCGGAGCTCGGCTCGCGGGGGGGCCGCCCCAGGACCGGGGATGAGACGGTCTTCATAGTCGAGGACGTCTTCGACGCATGGGAGAGGATCGAGGGCGAGGTCGGCGCCAGGATAAGGTGGATCTTCCCGAACGTCCCCGACCACACGAAGATAGAGGTCTGGTTCGACAGGAGGCTCTCCCCGGCAGAGAAGAGGAGGGTAATCGACGCCTACTCCAAGCTGATCTCCGAGAAGGCCTGAGATGTCGCTCTTCCCCCCCTCAGTCTACCGGGTCCCGAGGAGGGAGAGGAGGGCGCGACAGCGCGCCGCCAGGGCCTTGGTCGTCGACCCCGTCGAGTACCAGATAGAGCTCATATCCATCAGGTGGTATGGCACCTCCACCTCATATTCCTGGGTCCCGCTCAGGGAGTGCGTCCTCATAGATTCCAGCAGGTGGGTCAACCCCACCTACTACTTCGAGGCCATACTGATGATAGACAACGCCGCCGCGACCGCCTACGCCAGGCTCGTCGACCTCGGGGTCTCGGATGTCGTGTCCGGCGGCGTCGAGGTCCCGGGGAGCGTCCTGCAGACCAACAGCACGACGTATGTGAGGCTGAGGAGCGGCCCCCTCGCCCTCACCAGCGGCAACAGGTTCACGGTCCAGGCCAGGACGAGCAACGCCACCTACTACGTTTGGCTCAACGCCGCCAGGATCGTCGTGGTGGACAACGTAGCCGCCGGCTGGACGACGGGGGAGGAGCAGGTGAATATGCAGAATGCGGGCACCTACACGCCCGCCTCCGGCGACGTCTGGGTGACGCTCACCACCTCCCCCATATACAAGTACGAGACCTCCCCCAGGGACGGCAGCGTGGCCACGTTCTTCGAGGTCTGCCTCGGCTGCAACACGGCGGGCAAGACGGTGAGGGCCAAGCTGAGGGAGCACTCCAACCCGGACCTGAGCGACGCCGGAACCGATGTCCCCAACTCGCAGATCAACATAACCCCCGCGAGCGCCGACACGCCCGTCAGGGCCAGGAGCGCCCAGATAACGCTCAGCAACGGTAAGTACTACCAGGAGCTCGTGACGTGCGCCACGGGGGGCAAGACGGTGCAATACACCTCTGCCCAGGTGATCATCCAGCAGACGGGGGCCATAACGAGGACGCAGCTACACAAGAAGATCTCGGTATGGTGGTCCTCGACTTCGGCCGTATTCGCCAGGACGGAGCAGCAGGTCTACCTGGACGAGGCCAACCTGCCGGTCCAGATGACGTTCTACTTCCAGGTGACGCACAGGGTTGACGCGGCGGGCACCACCGGTGAGTCCAGGCTCTACAACGTGGACGACGCCGCAGCCGTGTCCGGCTCGACGATCTCCACCACCTCGACCGGCACGAAGTGGGACAGGAGCGGCAGCCTGACGGTCGTCGACCTCAGGCAGTACGACAGCCAGTACAGGAGGACGGCCGGCTCCGGCACCTACTACCTGAGAGGGTCGTACCTCGTCATCAACGTCTCCTCCGCCCCCCCGTTAGCGCCCTTGCCTGCGACCCTCACCCTTCTCGGCGTAGGTTAGAGCAGGAAGGTCACGGTCAGGGCCCCTTGGAGGCTGGCTATCAGGCTCCCGGTGAACTGAACCCCCCTCTCCGATATGAAGCCCCGGATATCGTTGCTGGGGACGATGATCTGCATAAGCTTCACGCCCTGGTTGTGAATTAAAATCACGGTTCCCGTGCTCGCCTCCGCTGCCGCTATCAAGCCGTAAAGGGTCCCCGAGGTTCCTGAGATCGTTCCAGAGGCAGTTGCAACGCTGGGCTGGTTGGGCAAGAGCTGTGCCACCACGGGGACCGTTCCGATTATGGTGGCTGCGATCGTTCCGACTATCGTGGCCGCGACGGTCCCAAGGATTGTGGCTGCCGTGACCGCCACCGTGCCCGTGACTGTCACCGTTCCAAGAATTGTAGCGACTACCGTCCCTCCCTGAGGCTGAGTGGGCACCGTCCCCAGGATTGTCGCCGCCACCGTGGAGTACCCTGCCGCTCCAGAAACCGGTACGGTCCCGATTATAGTGGCTACAAGGGTTACGCTCTGTGCTATGTTGACGGGCACGGTCCCTAAAATCGTGGCCGCTATTGTGCCCGTTATCTGTACGCTTCCGATAATCGTGGCTGCCACCGTGCCTGTAACGGTGCCGCCTCCTCCCGCTCCCTCCCTGATGGAGACGGGCACGGTGCCCACGATGGTCCCCAAGACTCCTACCGTGGCCACGACTTCTATCGTGGCCACGTTGAGCAAGAGGTTGACCGTCCCGACTTCCAGTACTGCTTTTACGCTCCCTATGTCCACGGTGCCTTTGACGGGTAAACTTTGGCCTACGATGCTGACGCCAGCCATCTACTTGCCCCTCCCTTTTTCGCTCCGAATCAATGTAACGGTGCTGCCGAATACGTTGGGAAAGGTATCCCTGATCTGAAACATCCTCCTTCCGTCTACATGGGCCCAGAAATGGGAGAGCTCCTTTGGATCTTTTACCTGCCTGACCTCCGTCAGGACACCTTTGTCATAGAGCCAGAAGTACTTTGGAAAGGGGAGGGCCGACATTGGTGACTCGAGCAGCCGCTCAAACTCCTCGATCCCCATGATGACGAATTTGAGCTTCCAGAACCCTATCTTCCTCAAGCCACCTCACTTCCCGGGCCCTTGTACCAATACGCGTACACTATTAGGATCCCCTTCGTTCCCGGCGTGGCTGACTTGTAGCGGATGTCCCTCACCCTCAGAGATGCATTGAGGGCCACGCCCGCGCTCTGTACTGGCGTGGTGTCAGTGAAAGACGTATCGAACTCTATCAGCGCGTCTACAGTAGGTATGACCGTTATGAAATCCACGAAGCGCCTCAGATCGAAGTGATCGCCCTTATCTGTTATCGCGCTCGGCGCGACCGTGTACCAGTGTTCATCGTAGGGCTTGGGTTTGTAAAGCACGGGGGGGACTTTCGACCCCTGACTCGGATATGGAAGACGATTCAAATCAACCTGGGATAGGCGCTCCGCCTCCTTGAGTTCAGGCGCTTCCTTCTCCTTCAGGGATCTCAGCTCCCCCTCCAGCCTGGAGATTTCAACCCTGAGCCTGGAGATCTCCTCCCTAGAGATCAGGATGGGCAACCGCCTTCGTATTGCTTCCAGTGCCATATCCGGAAGCCATACGGCCACATGATAGATAAAAGCATCTAGGGACGAGAAGGAATCGAACTCGCTTTATCGAGTCCTACGTGGCCATCCTGCGGTACTCGTAGTGATAGAGGATCTGTCCGAGGACGCTGCCCGAGCTCGCTATCGCGAAAAGGGCGCACCCGCTCCGCACGATGCTCTGGGCCGGATACTGGGGCCTGGAATCGGTCACAGGTATGCCCGCTGCGAGGACCGTGCCCGCGATCGTCCCCTGCCTCGCTTCCGTCAGCACTACCGTAACCCCTGGACCTATCGTTCCAGGATTGCTCATCACAGCCTGGTCGATGTAGGCCGTCATGTTAGGGGGGACCGTGCCAATAACCAGGACCGTCCCGGTCCCGGCTATGAAGTCGGCCCTCAGCTGGCTCATCTACTCGACCTCCTCAGGGCCGCGCTGATTACATCCGCTTTGGCACCCAGCGGTATGGCATCGCAGTCGTAGACGTTCCTGTACGGGAAGGCGAAGTCCGCCAACCCCCCAATTGTCCTGTATATGGTCTCAGGATCGGTCTTCCTCAGGAGCATGGCCGCCACTATGCCGGGATCCCTCACGACCTCAACCCTGAGCACGTTTACCACGAAGGCGAAGATCGGGTAGACGACGAAGGGCAGGGGATGGGCCACCCCGAAGGCCACGTCTATGCTCGGAGGTATCAAAGTCTCCGAGTCCGGGGCCGGCCTCTTGAAGGGAGAGTTGAGCCCGTCCACGAATCCGAACTGGTTGTAGCTCGTGGTCCATACGAACATGGGCATGTTCTTCTGTCCCTTCTCCGCCGGCATGTTGGTGAGGACCTTGATGTCCCTGGGCTCAAGGCCGTAGAAGAGCTGGATGAACTTGGCGGAATCCGTGAAACCGAAGACGTTGGACGGGTTGCCCGGCAGCTTGTTCGAGCCGAACCTCACCGGCGCCTGCCACCCCAGGTTGGTCACGCCGTCCGAGCTCGTGCTTGCCGGAACGCCTGTGGTCCACGTCCCCTCGGCTGCGGGATCGTAGTAGTAGAAGAACTGCTCCCTTCCCAGGATCCTCAGGGGTATGATGCCGTCCTTGAAGATGGGGGCGAATAGGTAGTTCTCCTTCAGGATCCTCTTCTCGATCCTGTCGAGAGAGAGTTCATCGAGGCTCATGTCATCCGTCCTTGCCCGTTACGAATCAGCCGAGCTTAAGTTCCTAACTCTAATATCTTTATCACTATGGGTATTGACCCGGCTACGGTTCCCGTTGCAGGAGGCACCCCCTCAACCATGACTGGCAGGGTGCCAACAACTGTAGATATCGTTCCTCCGCCCATCGTCGCCAGCAATGTCGCCATCGCGCTGTACTGGCTCTGGATCAGGAGCCTCATTGAGTTGGGGGCCGGGGCTATGGTCGCGCTTATCGTTCCTGTGATTGCCTGGCCAGCCACGGTTCCGACCGACATTCCCACGGCGGTAATCACGGCGGATACCATCGTTCCTAGGGCCTGAGATCCTACGACGGTGCCCACCTGCACCTGCATCACGGATGCCGCCTCAAGGCGGGTGATGATCCTGGAGGTTATGGATATGCCCCCTATTCCCGGGCTGTAGTAGATGGTGCCGACTTCCTCGATGACCGTCTCAAGGTTCTTCGGATAGAGGGTGCTCAACGCTCTATCGCCTGCCTAGGTCTCCAGTATCGCGTAGTCGTGGGTAACGAACTGTAGCCCGAAGAGCTGGGGCGCGCACTGGCCAGCGGCCCTTATGTTGCCCTCCACCGCGAACGACTGGTTCATGGAGACGAAGAGCGACGCGGGGAGCTCTGCTACGAAGAGGTCCGTTATCGGCAGCCAGGAGATGGGGAAGACTGGGTAATCAGTGCTTATCACGCTAATCCTCGCCTCGTCTACCCTTGGGCTGGCGTACGTCTCTAGGAGGTATGGGGCGCAGAACAGTACGCGGCTGTATGTCGTAACGTATGTGGTGGCCGAACCGGTCGTACCTATGGTATACTTGATGGCCGATGTCCCGAAGATACCCGTCCATCCTACGCTCCCGAAGTTCTGGTCCCAATAGGCCAGCCTGTTCGCCGCCGAGGGCGTTGTGCCCTGGGCCCTTATCGTGCCCGCCCTTATCAGCTGCATGTTGAAGCCACCCCCCAGCAGCCCTCCGAATTGTAAGCCGAACTGCTTCTTTGCCACGCTGGCGGCAAAGAGGAAGGCGTCCCTCTTGATTGTGAGGAGGTCGCTCAATGCACGCTCAAGAGCGTACATCCTTGCAAGAACTCCGAGGTCCCTGTCGAAGGTGTTGATCTCAAGTTCAGAGAGGTCTGAGAAGTCCATCGGGGTAGATATTCCGCTGAGGAAGTTGACAAAACCGGCATCGAAGTTCACCGCATTGACGCCATTTGGTATGTTACTCCCTTTAGGAGTCTTCTGTACCATTTTCTTTCGTGTTTTGACCTCCCTTAGAAATGATAAGGCTTGAGAGTCTTACGAAAACAGGCCCAAGGCTAAAATCTCAGTTTTGAAACTCTCATTAGCTCATGTTATAAGCCCTTTCCCATCCCGTATAGCGATGCCACCACCGGAGGGCAAGAAGGTTAAGATTCAAGTCTACCTGACTCAGAAAGAGTGGGCCCTCTTGGAGGAAATATGCCGAGACCTAGGCGAGGATAACTCCGCCGTAATGAGGCACGCCTTTATCCGCTACCTCGCCGAGCTGGGTTTACTCGGACGTCCTAAATGAAGGCCGGTGGGGTTGTTACTTCACCCTGAGGGGGGGATGTAGTTGTGGCCTGTCCCCCGAGCAGCGGGGAGAGTATTCCCTGTCTTACCAGCGGTCGGGCAGGAGGACCTTCCGAAGGACCTTCGAGGTATTGCTGATATGACTCTTGATAGGACGCCAGTTCGCCCTCGTAGGCGAGCTCGCCAATTGCTGTCATCAGGGGCCTGGCCTGAAGCGCACCTAAAATTCCCTGAGATCTGATCGTCGCAACTCTGGCCTGAACCTTTGACCTTATTCCGGCGGGGCCTTGGGCCCTTATTGTAGCTACGCGAGATCTCGCGCCCTTTATCATGTTCTGTATCCTCGTTATGTCCAGAACTCGAGTTGGAGGAGCTGCGGCTGGAGGTGTAGCAGGTTGTTCTGCCATTTCTATCGCTTTGTATCACGGCTTCAAACTTTATTAAGTTATCGCTTACCCCCATCCTAATGGAAAAGACGCTTCTTTCTATGAACGCCACCCGGCATCCAGACGAGGCCAAGGAGAAGCTACAGATACTCTGTGCCAACTGTAACTGGATCAAGAGATACGGGAGGAAGGAGTTTGGAGGTGAAGGTGGGAGGCCGAGGCGGGTCCCCTAAGGCAAAGTTATAAGTTTTTAGCCCTACCCCAGAGCATGCGTTTCCCCTATACCCTCATCAGCCTCGGCCTCCTGAGGGAGACGATAAAGAGGCCCCTCATCCCAGTTCAGGTCTTCAATGGAATTGCATGGATCCCAATGATGGCGCAGATAGACACAGGTAGCGACGTCAGCCTGATCCCAATCAAGATGGCCGGGCGCATAGAGGGGGGAGCGCCGATCTCTTACGTCAGGGTCCCGAGCGACGGCATGGTCGTCAGCAGGAAGGTAATGCCTACGAGGATAATGGGAATAACGGTGGATCTTCCATACGCCGTTGGGCCGAACACAATCCGACCCGTGATAGGGAGGTCCGGATTCCTCGACAGATTCAGGGTTACCTTCAACCCGGACAGCTTCGAGGTGAGCCCGGTCTGATGGACAATCCTTATCTTAACGGTGGGGCTTCAGGTGTTGGTTGAACTTGAGCCTGGATGAGAGGATCCTGAAGGCCATAGCCGATGCTCTGGGGCCCTTTGCGGAGGAAAGGCATGAGGTCCTGCAGGAGCTCAGGGACATAAGCGCAACCCTCAAGACTATGGCGGGAGTTCCGGCGCCAGCTCCAGGAGCCCCAGGAGTTCGAGTTGAAGCCCTAGCAGCCCCTCAGGTTTCGGCTCCAACTTTGGAGTTGATAATGAGGGAGCTTACTGAGCCTGTCGTATTCCCGGACGACGTCAGGCACCTGCCCGCGTCTGGTTCGACCCCCGTGGCCTTCGCAGCCGGTGTGCCACAGGATCTATGGGTCCCGAACTCCGCCAGATACGTCCTGCTGAGGAGGTTGAGCCTGAGCGTGGATGCCGCGACCACGGTCGGCCTGCTCTGGGATCAGCAGGAGTTCGATAGCTACATCCTCCTGGCCAACAGTTCCTTCATCGTCAACATGATAGGCTGCAACATCAAGGGGCCCAAGGGGGCGAGGCTGAGGCTAAGCAGCAGCGCGGCGGCGAACATAACGGCCAGCGCTTGGGGAAAGGAGACCTGACCTAACTGGGGATCGGGGCCGGCCGGGGGGTTTGACGTCAAACGGCCAGGGAGGCGATGGTGTCCTCGCCGGCCGGGAAGGTCAGGCTCCCGATCCTCGCCATGTCCGCCGTCATCTTGACTATTATCGCCGGCGAGGTCGAGAGCCCGACGTAGAGCGAGCCCTCCAAGGTGGTGGCCGCGATGGCCAAGTTCTCGCCGGGGTTGAGCGTCGCCGTTGCGTCCTCGGCGAAGGCCGCCAGGTTCACCCTGGCGATCCTGCCGGGGCTCAGCATCAGGCCGGCGTAGAGGTAGGGCCCGTCCAGCAGGTAGCCGTTCGCGTTGGGGGCCATCGCCCTGGGGCCGTTCTCCCCCGCCCCGAACGTCAGGGTCGCCACCTCCGCCATCGCCGCCGGGTCGACCTTCACGACTCTGCCGGGGGAGAGGTTGAGGAGGGCGTAGAGCGACGCCCCGTCGTAGCCGAGGTCTCGGCAGCTGTTGTTTCCGGGGGAGAGGGTCAGCGTCGAGTCCTCCGCCATCGCCGCCGGGTCGACCTTCACGATCCTGGCCGGCGACATGTTGAGGCCCGCGTAGAGCCAGGTCCCGTCGTGGGCGAGCCCCTGGACGCCGGTCTTGCCGCCGCCGAGGTGCAGGACCCCCTCGAGCGACATGTCGCCCGGATCCAGCTTCCAGACGTGGTTCTTCCCGTCGCCCATGTAGATGAACCCGTCGGGGCCCATGATGAGCGACTGGACGTCGTCCTCCCCCGTGGACTCCGAATACGCCGCCACCACCGTCATCCCGCCGGCCTCGACCTTCGCGCAGTAGACCCTGCCGGTCTCCGAGCTCCAGCCGGCGACGTAGACGTTGTCGCCCTGGACGACCAGGCAGTCCTCGGCCGGGGGGAAGCCCAGCTGCGCGTTGGTGATGTTGCCGGCGATGGCCATGGAGTTGGGGTCGACCTTGGCCACGCTGAGGCCCGCGAAGAGGAACCTCGCCCTCCCCCTTCCGCCTCCCATGGCCTGCTGAGGTATATCCCAGACGATGCCCTCACCTACGGCCAAATGATCACCCGTAAGTCCTTGTCGCCCAGCCAGGCCATCGCCCATTCCTCCTCCTCAGACCCCGAGTGCGGCGAATCGGACCATATTCCCGGTAGTGTATAGGACCCCCACATATGAGTCGTAAGCCTGCTGATAGCAGCTGAGCGATTCCCAACTCGGTTCTCCGTATGCGCTCTCATCTATCCAATCGATCTCGTCTCCCCAGGCCCCGCCCGTCCTCCTCTTGTAGTAGACGTGGTAGTCCGGCGTCAGCCAGAAGCAGTACAGGTCGTCGTTGCTGAGATCCACGCTCAGGGCGATTGACGCAAGCCCTTCAATCAGGACGGAATCGTAAGGGACGTTCGTGGTCAGCGTTTCGTCCGCGTCCCAAACGCCGGTCGCGTGGTCGCGCCTTTTGTAGATATAGCGGTATGGCGGTTCTGTGAACGGCCTGTAGACTAGATGGATGTCCTCCTCCGAATCCGCCACCGCGCTCAGAAGCCAGCCTCGGGCTTCCGACGTCGCCGATATCTGCTCGTTTGGCCCCCAGGATCCGTTCCAAAGCCTCCCCATGGAGGGGTATGTGTAGATTATGTATACCTTGGAGGACTTCAGGGGTACGGTCTGCAATCCATTGTTGCCAATAACGACTGTCGTGTTAAGCTGATAGGGGAAGCCGGGAGCCGTGGTCCACGTCCCGTCCTTGGTGCTCGACTTGGTCACCCAAGGCGTGTAGCCGTTATTGGGATCCCCTGATTGCCCCTTATACTTCCTGGAGTATGAGATCCAGGGGTATCCCTCGGAGTCCGTAGCGATGTGCGCGCTGCTGTAAGCAAAGGCGGGGACGCCGCCGACGGCGGGCACGGCAACTCTCAGGGGGTCCCAGGCGATGCTGCCGTCTTCGTTCGGTTTGCCCCTCGCATACATCAGGGCCCTATCATAATTAAGGGACCATGCTTCGGCGTAGTGGACGTAGACGCCGTCGAACCAATTGCTATTGACCTGACTCCCTAGGTAGTAACCGGATGGGGCACTCCGTACGTCCCAAGTCAGTCCATCGAGGGATGAGGCGTACGAGAAGGGGGTCAAGAAGGCCCAAAAACGATCCTTGAAGCTCATCCTGCGATACTGGCCCCAGCTAGAGGAGTTCGTCCGTATGGTCGTCGGCGGGATCGGAGATGGGGCAGGGGGGTGGCCTCCCATGGCCTGCTGAGGTATATCCCAGACGATGCCCTCACCTACGGCCAAATGATCACCCGTATTGGGTGCCCAGCCACTCCTTCGCGACGCTCCAGGTGAGCCGACCCCAGCCGGTGTCGTTGGACTTCGCCAGCCCCCTGCTCGAGAGCATGCGCTTGACCTCATCTAAAGTTAGGGTTAGGCCGTTTTTCCTATAGAGCTGCATGATGGGCGCTAAGATTCCAGCGGAGTGAGGGGTGGCCATGGACGTCCCGCTTATGGGGGTGAAGATGGACTTCATCCTGTCCCCCTCGAGGTCGAGTATGCCTCCTATGCCCGAATCGATCTCCTCCCCCGGGGCGATGCAGTCGGGCTTGGTGTCGCCCCAGTTGGTCGGGCCCCGAGATGAGAAGTCCGATACATCGCCGGTGAAGGGGCTGTAGGATCCCACCGTCAGGCAGTTCGGAAGGGCCCCGGGGCTGTTGATCGTGCCCGCATTGGGGCCGCTATTGCCAGCCGCGCAGCATACGATCACCCCGGCATCCTTCAGGGCCTGAAGAGGAGTGTGGAAAGGATCTTCCTCTGGCGTGCTGGTCTGAGAGCTGCCCCCCAGGCTCATGCTCACTATGTTGGCCCCCATCTCCAGGCTGATGTGCAACCCCCTTATGATGGTGGAATTCGATCCAGTGCCGACGAGGAAGCCCAGGGACTTAACTCCAAGGAGGTTGCACTTCGGGGCCATGCCCTCGCACTCCACATCAACGCCTGTAACCCTCGTGGCATAGGTATCCCTCATCTTGGTCCCGCCTATGCATGTCGCGCACCAAACCCCGTGGCCGTTCTCATCCTGGTACTGGCCCGGCATGGCCGTCCTCCTCATCATCCTCAGGGTCATGGGGTGATTCGTTATCGATGCCGAGCCGGTATCCACGACCGAGACGAGCACCCCCTCACCGCCGAAGCCCATGGCATTGGCGGCATCTGCCCCCATCAGCTTCCTGGTCCAGTATGTGGAGGTGAATGTAAGTTCCTTCTCCCTACCAGGCCTTATCGTCCACCTAGCCCCCGGGGGGACCACATCGGGCTCCTGCAGTATGGAGATGAGCCTGTCCGGGTAGATCGCCCTGACCTCGCTCTGCTGTGCGAGGTATTCTATGGCCCTCCTCCCGAGGAAGGCGGTCATGTAGTTGAAGCGGGGCATGACGTCGAACATGCCCCGGAACTCGAAGATGTCCCCGGCCATCCCCCTGATCCTGTCGAGGGATGGGAGCAACTTTGCCCCCACCTCCCTCGTGAGGTTGAGATCCCTCACTATGGGGGAGACTTTTTCCAAAAATCCGGGATTGGCCTCGACTATTACCGGAGAGGCGATCCTGCCGAATAGCTCCCTGGCAAATGGAGCGGCGACCCTTGACATGCCTTCGAGAAGTCCGGCTGTCTATTTAGGACTAACCTAGGACGGACCCACCGGTGATGTTCCTAATCAAAGTCCTGTTGTTCTTTCCGAACCCATTCAAAAGGGTATCGAACGCGGAGAGGACGCCATTGCTCTTCAAACTACCAAGCGTTGCCCTCAAATTCGCCATCCTCTGCTCGTAAACTAGCTTACCCTTAACGGCAGCTATGCTCGACATCTTTATCGGTTCTATCCGAAGCTCCTAGATATAAAAGGTTTTTGGGCTCACACCCTAGGCCTGATAATCGTTCCCCAGAGCACCCTATTCAGGGAGATGTAGAAGGCCAGCTCGTATCCGATGAGGAAGGCCGCACTTGAGGGTCCGATTTGATCGAGAAGGGCTAGTATAAGGGCGAAGTGGGTGAAGATCTCTATCAAAGCCGCCCTCCTCACCGTCTTGGCGTTGTCGTAGGTCTGCGGTTGAATCATATGCAGGACGAACCAGCAGCCCGCCAGATAGGCGAGCATCGATAATGCCCATGCCATGCCAGTCAGGTTGAGCAGCCAGATGGCCGGAAGGAACTTGGGGATGAAGGCCAGCACCAAGAATTTGGAGCTGGGAAGGAACCACCCATCGCCCTGGATGCGACTGCCCAGTGCTATAGCTAGATTCTTCCTGTCGGCCTTGAGGTCCTTCATGTAACCACTCACCGCGATCTGATAGAACTGCTGCAGGACGGTGTAGAGGAAGGCCATCCACGCTGTGCCGGATGGCAAGGCCTGGTATGTGCAATAGGAGTAGAGGAGGAGGGGTGGGAAGCAGAAGGTGATGTAGAGGGGGGCGAGCAGGCTCTCCTTCGACTCGAAGTTGTAAGCGAGCCCGTTCAGGACGGCGATCACGAGGAGCAGGCCGGGGAGAGGGCTCCTGGATCCCAGGGCCAGGGGGAGGAACAGGCCGTAGAGTACCAGGATGGCCAGGGAGAGGTACACGATCCTCGAGGCCCTCATGTATCCTATCTGCCCCGTGATCAGGGGAAAGTGCCTCTTGTGGACGTCCTTCATGTCCGCCTCATAGTCGCACAGGTTGTTGTGGCCGAAGCCCACGGCGTGGAAGAGTATTGCGAAGGCCAGCCAGGGCAGGATCCCCCAGTTCAGCCCATTGCCGGCGAGAAGATATCCCAAGAGCACTATGCCCTGCGTCAGGCAACTTGTATGCAACCGCAGAAATCTTAACCATATCATTAACTTCATTTGCTACTCCTACATGAAAACCCGCTCTTTATTTAATCACTTACCCCATAGCAGTAGTAGGAATAGGAGTAGATTTAGCTTTTCTTATCTAGGTGACACGTGGCACATTCAGGCCTTCTTCAGGATCGAATCGACCGTAAGCTGAAGGCCCTCGAGATCCTGCCTGTACTTCTCCATCTTGCCCTCGAGGGCGGCCAGCCTCCTCTCCATGGGGCGCATCCCCTCTATGGCCTCGGTGAGCTTCGTAACGGACGCCTCAAGCTTCTCCGTGGAGACGAGAAGCCTCTGGAGGTTTTCCCTTAGCTTCTGTATGTCTTCCCCTCCCAACAGGCGCGGGAGCAAGACCCATCTACCTACAGGGCCGCTATCTCCCCGGCCAGCTTCACCAGGCCCGACCTATCGAAGTTGGCCCAGATGTCGCGGAAGAAGCTGAAGGCCCTCAGGGTATCGCCCGAGCCGAAGACGGCGGCATCCCCCATGTAGAAGGCCGTCGCGAAGTCGTAGGGGATCTTGGATCCGTTGGGAAGGGGCTTCTCCCCCAGGATTGCCCATCCCATGGCCCTGGCCTTGATGTCGATCTCCACGTCTATCCTGTCCGGATTCTTGATGAGGTTGAGCCTCCCGGATTCTATGCGAAAATCGACCTCCACCAGGACCGTGCGGAGATCGTCCTCCATCATGTTGAGCTGTATCACCCTCCCCCCCGGGAAGCCGTGCTGGACCTGCAGCCTCCCGATGTCGACGCCGTTCATGGCCCAAAACATGTTGTGGGCGAAATTCAGGGCTGCCTTCTTTATGGCATCGACCGCCCTGTCCTTGGCCCGTTCCAAGAACCCGGGCCTCTGCGGCTCCGAGGAGAGGAAGAGGTCCATCGCATTCGCTACCGGCTCCCTGAGCTCCTCCGGCAACAAGGGCCTCCCCTTCTCCACCCCGTTCCTGACCTCCATGCTGAGCGGGATCCTGCCGAAGTAGTTCAGCTCATACTTCTTCGCCAGCTCCTCCGTCGCCCCGCTGCGCCCGAAGACGTCGTACTCCTTTCCGCACTCGGGGCAGGCGAAGAAGCTCATGTTCTCGATCAGCCCCAATATGGGTATGCCATTGAACCTGTGCAGCTTCACCAGGCGCTCGGCTATGGGGATGTGGGCCGGTTGGGTGACTATGAGGCTGCCCACGAAGGTATCCGCGAAGATCTCGATGACGCTCTTCCACTCGTCGCTCTGGCCGCCAGGGAGGTCGACCAAGACGCAGTCCGATGCCCAATCGCCGTACTGCACCACGTCCAGCAGGATCTCGCTGTGCTCCCTGCCCTGCATGGAGACTGGGCTCTCCTTGCTGAGGAGGCCGAGGCTGAACACCTCCACCCCGTCCACATCGACGGGCTTCAGCCTCTTGTCATAAGTTACCTGGGGGGCCTCGCTCAGGTCCAGCATCCAGGGGATGGAGCTGTTGTCCATGTCCGCATCTATGATGCCGGCCTTGATCCCCCTCTTCCTCAGCTCGTAGGCGCAGTTGACGGAGACGATGCTCTTCCCCACTCCGCCCTTTCCGCTGATGACCGAGCAGGCCTTCTTCATGTAGGTGGCCTGGCCTGAGCTTCGTAATCATAGAGGTTGATACTTCCTCCAGCAGCCTGCTTCTTCTCCGCTGGGGATACAGGAGGGAACACGATCTCTACGGCCTTATCAAATGGCCTCCTGTCCTGGGCTATCTTCTCGGCTGTTTTGGTGAACTCCCCTATCACCCTGCCGGTATCGGAATGCCAGCCCCCATGTCGAATATCCTCTCTGAGTTCCTTATTAGAGTCCTCCAGGGCCTTTATCCTGTCAGCCTGGGCCTCATCCTTGGTCCTCCTCAGCTCTGTCCTCATGTCGGCCTGGTCCTTCTGCATGTTGGTTATGAGCGTCGTGAGGGCCTCCGGTATCTGTGCTTCTCCTCCGCCCTTCTCCTTCCCCCCTTCCCTCAGGTTAAATCCAAATTTTAAGTACTCCAGGACCTTATCGCCCTGCAGGCTCGAGGCGGGTCCCCTCCTCTTCACGAGTATGGGCCTATTATCAGGGTCTAGAATTATGCGGCCCTCGCTGTCCCTGGCCGGTTCCTCGATCTCCACGATATCTACCTTCCCTAGCTGCTCCTCCATGGCCTTCTTGATCTCGGCCCTCATGGCCTCAAGGGTTACCTGTGGCTGCTTTTCCTGAGTGGGTTGAGGGCTGGGTGGAGGATAGTATCCATATGGTGGATAGCCAACAGGTGCGCTTGTGTGGTAGGGGTATCCCAGTCCATACTGTGGTTGATAGCTCGGGTATTGCACATAAGGACCTGAAGGAAATACAGATGGTTGCTGGGGACCCTGGCTGCCCCCGAGAAAAATGGGTGGCTGACCCTGCTGTGCCAGGATGCTGGCATACTTCTGCTCCAGGGACCACACGTCCTCGAGTATGCTCCTGGCGATCTGGGGCGACACCTGTGCCTCGTTTACCATGAGGGACCAAAGGGCGTTTGGGTCGTCCTTGATCCTGTCGTTGTTGTCCCATCTGTCGAGGATCCACTTGACGCTCTGGCTGCCCATCCTGGGCGCCTTGGAGAGGACGCTCACGAGCCTCTCCCTCTTCAGCCTGTTGAGGGCAGGGCGCCCCTCCATCGAGATCATCACCCTCTCGTCTTCCTCCGAGAGCCCTGCCTTGATAGTTCTGGGCTTTGGAGCGGTCTCCCCCAGGGGGGCTTCCTCCTCTGTCTCTGGCGTTTCATGCTCAGTCTTTTGATGGCTCTCCTCCGCTCTTCTGCTCATACCCGCCTTATGTGCTGCATCGTATGTCTCAGGGTGCTTCTCCAAGTAGTGCTCTTTAATGAAAACTATGGCACGTGTTACTGTCCCATCCTCGTTGATCTTCTCCGTAAACAAATCACCACACTGCTTGCACCTCAGCTCCTTAGGTGGCAAACGCTTAGTTGGTCCTTCACCATCTACAATGGGTGCTTCACCCCCCACTATTGATGGTTCTGACATGGTTCATAGTGCTCGGAAATGATAATTAAGGCTTTACCCATCAATGAGTTGGTATGTATGATGTATTGGTGGTCGGTGCGGGGCCTTCAGGTGCTTACTGTGCCTGGAGGCTGTCCTGCCTGAGGAGGGACCTCAACATAGGCCTGATCGATAGGAAGGCTTCCATGTCCTTCACCAAGCCCGATGCAGGGGGCATAGCCGCCATATGGCTGGGGAGGCTCGGCATAGCGCCCGACCCGGGCTTCCTGGCCGCCAGCATAATGAAGGCGAGCTTTGTTTCCCCCGGGGGCATGGAGTGGTCGACTGAAACAAAAGAGCCAATGGGCTACGTGCTCCACAGGGATAGGTTCGATTCTTGGCTGGCGGAAAGGGCCGAGTCTCAGGGGGTTCACGTCATACTGAACTGCGAGGCCCTGAAGATCCTCGATGGCTGCGTCGAGACCAGCAGGGGGCCGATCAATGCCCGGAGCATCGTAATAGCAGACGGATTCCCCAGCAGGCTAGGGGTCCAAGCCGGATTCTACGACATGCTGGCCTTCAAGAAGGATGACATCCACATAGGCTACCAGGAGACCATCAGCCCCAGCCCCGATGGAGCCGACGAGATCGTGCTCTACCTGGGGAACGAGTTCGCCCCGGGGGGCTACGCTTGGAGCTTCCCCTGTGGATCCGGCAGGGCCAGGGTGGGCATAGGCGTCCCCCTGAGCATAGGCCACCCCAGGGAGAGGTATGCCCGATTCCTGAGCCGCCATGCTAAGTACGAACAAGAGGTCCAGCTGAGGGGAGCGCACATGATACCCACCGCGCTTCCCCTGAGATCCTACAACATGGGTAGCGTATGGGCGGTGGGGGATGCCGCCCTCTGCGCCGACCCCCTGACGGGCGGGGGAATAGCTTTCGGCATGTTGAGCGGCGGCCATGCCGCCCAGGCCATAGCCTCGGGGGATGCCAGGCTCTACGAGAATCTGATGAGGCGCGATATCTCCAAGAGGAACAGAAAGAGGTACAGGCTGAAGCGGTTCCTCACCTCCCTCAACGATAGAGAGCTAGATGAGCTCTGCCTTGCACTCAAGGGTTTCAGCGTGAGCGTCTTCGATCCTGACGTGGAGACTAAAAGGCTGGTCCTACACCTTCTCAAGCAACTGGGGACGAACATCGCCAAGAAGCTGTTGAAATCAAGGTTCCTCTGAAATAAAATAAAGGAGGCCCATTTTTGCCGATAAAAAAAACCGCGGATTTGCGCGGAAGTGCCGATTCTCTTCAAAAAGCCAGGCAGGCCCTCCTTCATGCTGAGGATCTCGAGGAATGCGTCTGGTGTCGTGCCCATGTTAAACTGGTGAGGGAGCAGGTCGAGAGCCTTATCGAGCTCTCGAGGATGAGCTCGGTGGTGCGGGACAGGGAGACGTGGAAGGCGATGAGGGAGATGGCCCAGAAGGCCGAGGACCTTCACCTCATGGTCCTCCTGGTGAAGCTGTCGGGATGCAGGGTCGTTAGGCTTTTATTGAGCGCCTTAACTTGAGAACCCATGTCCAAGGAGAAGGAAAGGCCGTCGCTCTCCTCTCTGTTGAACGGAGGGCCTATCCGCAACTTTTTGAATGGCAGGGAGCCCCTCCTCCCCTACCGCCCCAGGCTACTGAAGGGGTCGAACAACGATAAGGAGGAGGCACTCGAGGCCACCGGCGAGAGGGAGCTGACCCGGGCCATAGAGGAACTCGAGGCCTATAGGGAGGTCGCATGTGATGCCTGCAAGGAGCAGGTAGCGCCCATACTTGAGGGGCTGAGGGACCTGCAGGAGCTCACCAGGATAGGGATGAGGGACGTCGAGCTCAAGGAGAGGGGGGAGAAGATCCTCCTGGGCGGAGCCATCGAGAGGGCGAGGGAATCGGCTGCCAAGCTGAGGTCCATGAGGGAAGCCGCGTCAAAATAGGCCATGAACATGCTTGACATATCGATCGTGCTGCTGGCATTCTCCCTCGAGATGGTGGATAATGGGCTGGGCGGCGGATTCGGGACTCTGTTGTCTCCCCTCCTATTATTGTTCGGCTACGATCCGAGGGTGATCGTTCCTTCGATACTTTTCAGTGAGATGTGCAGCGGGCTCATCGGGGGCGGCATGCACGCATACTTCAAGAACGTCAACTGGAGGAGCGTAAGAACAACACTCATAGGTTCAGTGGTGGCCATGATCGCTGCAACCCTGTCGGTGGGAATCTTCCTACCAAAGGATGCCGTTAGAATCTACATATCATCGATAGCGGTCCTCATGGGGATATTCGTAGTCATCAGATCTTTTGCAAAGATTGAATTCAAGGGTAGGCCGAATACGCTCGGGACGGGGATCCTCGGCTTCCTCTGCGGCTTCAATAAAGGGATGACGGGTGGAGGCTACGGGCCGCTCAGCGTAAGCGGATACGTGATCCTGGGGTTAACCCCTGCCGTAGCCATCGGAACCACAACGATAGCAGAAGGGGTAGTTTGTACAATAGGATTCTTCACCTATCAAGCCTTCGTAGGTATAACATGGTCGATGGCCTTGGCGATGGCGTTGGGATCCGTCTTGGCCGACCCCATTTCCGCGTGGGCAAACAACGGGGCCAAGAAAAGGTTGAAGCCGCCCTTCCACGGCAGGATAATCGGAGTAGCCATGCTCACGCTGGGACTAATTTCATTGCTCAGAACTCTAGGCTTTTAGCTCGATTGTGCTCAACCCATAGCCGATATCTTACTCAGTAGGTCCTTGATGTCCCTGTCCAGATCATACGTGGGTTTGAATTTGAAGGACACATTCCCCCTATCTAAGCCGACTACTAAAGGATACATCCACGTAACTAGGCCGGTATGGTACTTGAGGAACAACTTTTTGCAGTCCTCATCCCCCTTAACCTCGGACTGGGTAACGGTGAACCAGGGGATTGTCAGCTTCTCCACTATCATGGGGAAGACCTCCTCCTCCATGTATCTACCCTCGGGATCATCGGGTTTGAAGAAGACGATGATCTCTCGGTTAGCTATAAGGCCCTCGAGGTCCTTGCAGCTGAAGTTACCGGGCCTCTCCACCTCGTCGCTCGTCTCCTCCGTCTCGAGTGAAGAAGAGGAGGCACTTTGACTTCCACCCGATGCATAGATACTCGGCAACATGGAAGCCTCGATCTCCTCTATCATTTTCAATATGATGGCATAGTGTTCCCTCTCGTCTTTCAGGATCTCCTCTATCTTCTGCGGGTAGAGCACGTGGCCTAACTCCCTGACTTCCCTCAGCAGGCTCTCGTAGGTGTAGATAGCGCACTTCTCGCCGCACGGCCCTTGTAGCGCATTGTAGAGCTCCTTGAGAAGGTGCGATTTGGATGACAAAGGGCCTCACTTGACCGGTATGCCCCTCTTGGCGAGGCAGGAACCCATCTTCTTCAGGTAGTCCTCTATGGTCCCGCCCTTGCTCTCGACGGCGCACTCCTTGAAGCCCTTGATCCTGCTCTCCAGGGCTGGGCTGCTCTGATGGATCTTGGTTGGGCAATAAGGACCGGGCTGATCAGGCGGGCCCCTCTGGGCCTTGGAGAGTGATCCGATTATTCCCGGGCTGAAGCATATCTCCGTCTTCTCGTCAATGGCGTAGCACTTGCAGGGTGTGGCCTTCGCAAGTTCCTCGTCCACCACTATGCCGTCTATGGCAATAACTCCCTTCTCAACCCTCTCCCTCAAGTCCTCGAGCCACTCGGAGAGATCCTTCTGCAGCTTCTCTACTGCCTTTTCCATGAAGGAAGATTAAGCCTCCGGCTATTTAAGCTAAATTGAAAAAGAAAAAAGGGGTGTTAGGTCTGGGAGGGACCAGCCTAACCTGGATGTCTCCAGAACTTCTTCCTGTATTCCCTGCCCTTGGAAGTGCCTGGGCCCAGCGTCTTCGCCTTCTCCTTCAGGCAGGAGATGAAGGCATCCCATGGCTTCCCCCTGCATGAGACAACTGCTCCGGCAGAACCCCCCATCGTTGTCGAGAAGGAGGCGTTCTTCGCGAGAACCTTTTCGCTAATCCTGTTCACCGTCTTCTTCCTGATGACCAAGAGGCCCTTCATGCTCGGCTTCACATAGGCACGGAATACGTCGGCGAGAGTTGGCATTTCTATCGGGCTATAATAGCTATGGGAAAGATTTATGTCTTAGGTCGTGGCTCGACTTGGAATGCTTGGAAATGTTATGAATATAACTGAAAGGAAGGCCCATGATTGGTTGCTTAGGCAGGGCTTTGAGGACATTACCTTCTCAAAAAGCAGTAGCCCAGATTTCAAGTGTTCCGATGGCTCGGGTTTTGAGGCAAAGAAGCTCTATGGCTCATGTATTCTATTTAACCCACTTCAATTCGCGAAGTTGAGGGGGATGCCCAATACCAAGATCCTCGTCTTTTCAGATGAGGGAATTAACGGTGTCAGTCCGAATGATCCCGTTGCTGTCATACCAGCTGAGGAATTGGAAAAGGATAAGAGAATTAATGGTTTCAAGGTTACTTTAATCCCGGCAGAACAAAAAGCAACTAGAATTGTTGACCCAGGTGGCTCCAGTATAATCGAGGTCAGGATGGTGGAAGTGCCACCCGATGTGAAAATGATGAAAAGAGTTGATTACGAGGGGATAAATAAGTTCCTTGAGAGGGGCATTCCGGTCTTCTCAGGCGTCGATAAGAAACTCGCATGGTGGGCAAAAAAGAAACTGGAGAGGTTAACGGGCAAGAAGGTGGCCTGCTTCAAAGCATGGTTCAACAAGCCGGGCTACGTCTTCATCTACGAAAGTCACCAAGGGGGATAGGCATCTGCACGGGCTGGGCTAGATCTTCGTATTCCTGTCGCCCACATGGCAAAGCCTATATCCTTTATAGGCAAATGGCTCCACGTGGAACTGCTCAGGCTCGTCAACGCTTACCGGCATCGGCCCACGGCGACCAAGCCAAAGAGCAAGAGGGACCAGTTCTTCGAGGACCTCCCCATGATCCTGCTCAACTGCCTCATAGTCGCGGGGATAGCCGCCCTCGCCGTCCTGACGTGGCCCGTGACCGAGGAGATGTTGTTCGCTGCCGCCAAGGGCTTCCTCATGGCCTTCCTGGTCCAGCTGGCGAAGTATATGAGGGGCTACGAGTCGGAGGAGAAGAAGTGAGGAACGCTCAGGCCAGAGGGAACTTACCCGGTTCTATGCCGAATAACCTTTTCCTTGCCTTCCTATAGTTCCTCAGAAGACATCGTCCTCCCGGCAGCTTCACTAATATCATCGAGCCCGTGCAGGGCTTTGTGCAGGGGTTGGGGTTCATCTCGCCATCGGGGGTGAAGAGATACATGGCGTCGTCGATGTTGGAATCCCCAGCCGCTATCCAGAACCAGCCCTTGAGCGGGGGATCCGGTATGCCCCACGTGGGGCCCCAGGAGTTGCAGGAGAGGTAGGCATCGAAGTCCTTATCGTAGAAGAATATCGGTACGCCGTGTCCACCCAGGAGACGATAAAAGACTTTGGACTTAGTCGACTTCGACAGCCTGATGGGATGCGTTATTAAGAGGGGGGCTCAGGCGAACCTATGAGGCTGCTGAACAAGCTAACGATACTTGCTATTATTTTGAGCACATTGGCCGGAGTGGCCTCGAATTTAATCATCAAATGGCCCGAGGGCTATGGATTGGCCCTATTGCTCGTCGGATGCGTCGCCACGGTCTCCGTGAACGCGGCATACGAGGAGTGGGACAAGAGGAGGCCCAAGAAGGAGAAGCTGCAGGAGAAGGCCCCCTCCCCCGTCGTCCCGGCGGTGGAGCCAATTGAGAAGAATGATCCCCATGCCCTGGAGGTCCAAACCAGGCCCATCGTCCCCCAGTACTGCTACAGCTGCGGGCGCAAGATAAATCCCAAAGACGTACGGTGCCTGGGCTGCGGCCAGGACCTGAGGCCGGAGAAGCTGGAAAGTGGTGTCAGGGAGGTGGCCGGGTCCACGGATCTCGTGGTCGAGGACAGGAAGCTCCCCATAAAGGCCTTCGACTTCTGCAACGGGCTGGAGTCCTTCATAGACAAGGAGCTGAAGGCGATGGACCTAAGGATGGAGGGGGCTAGGGCGATGGTCGCTCAGGGCAAGATCTCGCTGGAGAAGTTCTCCGAATTCATAAAGCAGGAGGAGGCCGAGGCCGACGAGCTCGTCTCCGAGGCAGACGCGAGGCTGAAGAGGATAGAGGAGTGGGAGGAGGCGCTCAACAACAGGGCCACCTACGCGAAGACGCAGCTCGACGACGCGGAGCTGGAGTCCCTCAGGAAGAGGCCGGAGGACGTGGAGGTCATAGGTGCGAAGAGGAACCTCTTCAGCTTTGAGCTCAAGATGGTCGATAAGGTCCTCGGCTGGCTGGGCGCCCTCGAGACCAGGATAAGGGTCGCCAAGCACAGCATAGAGTCGAAGCTCAGGGAGGCGTTCCTCGCGGCCATACCCGTGAGGGCCATGGTCCCCGTGAATCCCGATGAGTCAGCCATTAAGGTAAGCGCTGAGGGCAAAGAGGCCCAGGAGACGTCCCATCCATATTAATTCCCTGTCTGGGAAGGGCAGGAGGGAGAGAAATGCGGCCTAAATGGCCCGCTATCTGTCACGTGGGCTTCTGGGCTGCCTTGTTAACAGTTAGGTGTTCGAATAATCGAATTTAAACACCTAACTGTTTAAATTCCCCCAAGAGCGGGTATCGGGGGGAATTTAATTTAACTGTTAATTCTTAACTGTGAGATGAAGAATCGGGGCCACCCGAAGCACGGAAGGGCAGCCCCCACCGAAGGCCAGCGTATTGGGGGGCAGTGCTCGTCTTGACTTAGTACCACTGGAGCCCCCCGCCGTTTGTTATGCCCGCGCAGGTCCCTGGAGGTGAAAGATATTTCCCCGACCTCGCGCATTGGGTAGATCAACAGGAGGCCTGTTGCTGCGCCAGCTCTGGTTACCCTGCATCATGCGTTCTGCTATTTTGAAGGTGGCCAGGCTGGGGCAACATCTTCTTGGCCAGGCCCTGAACGCCCAGCCTCGAGTAATGCATGGCTATCTTGATATCCTCCCAGTGATAGTAGTCCAGCAGGTCGTGCAGGTCGAATCCGTAT
>Ga0315314_1000956_pt1 | contig 27851 bp, 34 predicted proteins | sample TDP9_MG_FD_203631 | JGI IMG/M metagenome (GOLD analysis project Ga0315314, IMG submission 203631) | Freshwater sediment microbial communities from Lake Towuti, South Sulawesi, Indonesia - TDP9 | ecosystem: Environmental > Aquatic > Freshwater > Lake > Sediment | place: Indonesia: South Sulawesi... | reverse complement strand
AAGCGACATCCTTTTTTCAAGACTTCATGTGAAACTTGCTGTCTCGAATTCCAACATGGCTTTCAAGCTTTCTTGTGAAAAATGTGCACCATCAATGTTGCTGAAAACTGATTTTGGAAACTATATAAGTCATGGCAACTCGCAGAAATTTTGCTTTATAATATTTTGCTCAGCATCCAGCGGAATTTCCAAACCTCTAACGCAGAATTTTCACGCTTCGGCTTGAAATCTGCAAATTGCCAAAAGTCAATCAGAAGCTGAAAATCAACCTGTTTCTTAAAATCAGCTTGTTCCACAACCTGTTTGCTCTCGCTACTATATGCGCTCTAAATTAGTGTTGATGATTTTAGCCCAGCGGTTTAGAAAAACCAGAGCCCAGTACGCCATAGGCGTGAAGGGTTAGGCGGATTCTAAACCCGTAAGCTAAAGTCAGCGGCGGGTTAGCGGAACCTGGCAATGAACACTAAACCTCGGTCGGAGTGTAAGGGTCCGCACAGAGATTTCTGGTATGCGATTATATTCGGTCGCCCACGGCATCCGGCTAATCGCCAAGCGACCCACCGACCATTGGCTAAAACCCTCGATGACGAAAAGAGAGGATAGCTTAGCCCAGCTCGGCGACAAACCCTGATGAGGATACGAAGGGATTACTGATAGTCTAAGATTTTCCTAAGCATGCTTAGGCGCCCAAGGGTATGGGAACAACGGCAAAGTAGGTCAGTGGCACCGAAATGCGTACGCAGTAATCAACACGAGGTGTAAGACTCTAATCCTCTTTTTTCTACACTTGCCTGGTTTCAATGAGCTGGCTGCCTTCAGCTCAGCGACCAGGAGAAGGCAGCAAACAATAAGCCAAAAAGGAGGTGATATAATTTGAGCGAAAGTGAAAACAACAAAGACTTTTCTCTTAATGAACGTTCTCTTTTCGAAAAAGAGAAAGTTCTGGGTTCAAATCCCACCCCCCGCACCAACCCATCACCTCGGAAGTGGAAGAAATGAGTGAAGACGCACACAGTAAGGCAGTCTCTTATCTGGTATCGAATTGTAGAAACTTGGCTGTAGTTTCCGTCTTAGCATGTGGGAGTTATGCTCGTGGAGACTACGAACCTGAGAGTGACATCGACCTTCTTGTGGTGGTTGATTCAGCAAGATATTCTTCTAACGATTTGAAAAGTCTAATTGCAATTTGCAGGTTCTGTCACAAAGAGTTCGGAATATCGCTTGATATGGACATCATATTAGATTCCGAAATCGAGCTATGGAACCAAGGGATACTTCTCGATGGTCACAGCTTTACTGACCTATCGGTCTATAACAAGGAAGGCAAGGTTCTTTTTGGCACCGATGTTAGGAGCAGGTTTAAGCTTTCGTCAGATATAAAGGAGAAAGCACAAGTGCTCCTAAGCATTATTGAAGCCGAGTTTAAACTTTGGTTCTGTCGACACGAAGGACGAATTCACGTTCCACATTGGATGACTGGTTGGTTGCTGGTCACTTTTCTTAACACATTGGGAATAGTGGATATAACAAGTTTCACGGAGACATGCGCATCAATTGATAAAATTCCAGTTTTGGCTAGCACCCACGAATTCCAAAAATATAAGAGAGAACGTGAACTAGACCCAGATGAATTCATTAGACTTTCCAACATCGTAAGAAGTGAGGTTCAGAAGCAGCGGAAAATCAGGGCGTGAGGCGTAAAGTACATGCAGAACGGTTGGGTTCAAATCCCACCCCCCCGCACTGTGATCAAAAGTGTTGACTTAATCGTCCTTTTGACGAAAAGTCAAGCCTTATTATGAGAGTTTACCCCTTTGATATGTAATGGAGTGGAGTTTGATGACCTCTGATAAACTGGATTTCGTTGCCCTTGAGGATGCAAAAAGACAGGTTGAGATTGTGGCTCGAAGGATAGCCCTGTTACACTTGGCATATGCCAAAATGTTAGTAGAAGAATTTGGCGAAGAAAAAGGAAGAAAACTGATTCTAAAGGCTATCAAAGATTACGGAGTTCGGATTGGAGAAAAAATGAGGCGAGGAGAACCAGACTTGTCAACGTATGGTGTGCATGAACGAATAGAATGGGTAAGTGTGAATGATGAGAAAAGGTAAGGATCTATGGTTGTGCTCTTGCTAAAGAATGGAGAGAATGGGGAGAGGGTTCTCTAGGGCGTCTGTACTGCTTTGTCGATCCAGCAAAAAGCATGACTGTTGACCCGATGGAGAAAGTGGCACACGTGAAAGCTATTCCTGATGGTGATGAATATTGTGAACTGGCATTTAGGCCTACAACAGAAAGAGAAAGAAAGGATCTTGCAGACAAGGAAGCAGACTGGGAATACATGGATAAGATCACTGAGTAACTGTGCAAAACACAATTGTTCTTCAACTCGCGAAAATAATACTGCATCCACTTTTCCTCTGCTTTCTATTTTTCAGCAGGTCCCTCGAAAAGATTGAATACAAGTTCAGTTTCCTCAGGTATTGTTGGAAAAACATGGCGTGTCGATTATATGTCTATAGTCACAGGCGCCATCTTTTATCTATGTGTTCTTTCTAATATGATCATGTCTCCATCCCACTCAGGTACGAAAAGCCAGTTGTTAAAGTAGTCGAGACTTGATATCCTCGGCAAGTTAAGTTTCAGTGGGTCGGTCTCTCGAGGATCATTTCTTACATGTGGCCTGATCTCGTGATTTCCAGCAATCGTTGATATAATATTGGTCTCTCTTTCAACCATGCGAAGAACATGATTCTGAGTATCTCCAATGTAAATGTTTCCATCTTCATCAAGCGATAGAGAATACGGTCCGTCGAAATGCGCGTTTGGATCAGAACCTAATGTAGCGTCAACTGCATTGCCACCGTCTCCTGAATAACCTGGCTTTCCAGTTCCTGCAAGTAGCGTAACCTTCTTGCTGTGCAGATCAATCATTCTCACAGCGAAGTTCTTGCTGTCAAGCACATAGATGTTTCCGTCAGGACCCAATCTTAAGTCGTAGATCCAGTTGAAGCGAACCTTGTCGAATGGAGTGGCTTGTTTTTGGAATCCAGGTCTCGTGTCGCCTAAAACACGAATTTTGTTGCCCTTCGAATCAAACTGCCAAACTCTGCAGCCTGTGACTTCATTGACCCAGATATTTCCATCGAGATCGTACTCGCAGTTTCCGATGTCCTTTACCCCAATTTTTTCAGTGTCTATGAATAGTTTCGCGGTTTTCTTTTTTGGGTAGATCTTGATAATTTTGTTAGTGCCAGCACTTGAAACCACAGTTGACCCGTCATCAGGAGAAGTTGTTATATAATGAGGATTTTTGAAATCAACTGGAATATACGTTTTGCTTACTCTTGGATTAATAGGGCCTGCTGTCCACAGAAACTTGTCGCCTGGACCGAGAAGACCGATCCAGTGTTTGAAGTATTCTTGAAAATATACTCTGCCAATAGGGAGCTTGTCATGGAAACCACCTTGGCAATAGCCATTTCCCCATGCTTTTTCATCGGTGTAATTGAAAATATGCTTTATTTTCCATTTTGTCATAGATGACCCTCTAAATCAGTATGCCTTCTCCTTTCATCAAGTTGATATAACTGAGCTGTGTGTCTTTTATAAGAGTTAGTGCAATAGAGACCAATGGAGATCCTTGAAAATTCCGAGAATTTAAACCGATGTTTAAACCTAGCCCCCCGCACTCTATTGGTTGAGTCTGTTAGTATGGGTGCGTGGAAAATTTTGAGGGCACTTTTATGGCTACGTTGTTTGTTGGGAAGCATTTTTTGTGTTGTTAGTGATGACTGCGCCTTAGTGTAACACTAACATGGTTTTCATTTGGCAAGTAACTGATGTTTACAATGATGCTGTTCTGTTGGGAACTAATTTCAAAAGAAGAAGGAGAACAGCGCCTTATGCCTTCTACTTGTCTTGGGTAAGCTTGTGTGCGTGGTGGTGAGTCTTCTTATAGTGCCGCATCACGCTTGTGGATTGATTGAAGTTTGTTATGTTCACCATCGTTGCATCATGAAGGTTTCTATGTTGCTTACGCCTTGAATTTGACGAATATTATTCTCGATTTTTTCGAGTTCATCCTGCTTCTCTTCAGGAATGAGAATGTGAGCAATCAAAGCCTTCAAACCAAAGGCGATAGGCTCTTCATTGAACCTCATAACTTTCGAATCTTTCGGCATGGTCGTTTCGATTTTCTGTTTCAGTTGGTCCAAGTTGATGGTTATGTCTTCGGGAAAAATCTTCATCGAAACAAGAACCTTAGCCATCTATGCGCATCCTTCTCCTCTCACGGTCCCTCGAAACCGCATTTGAGCATCAAAGTGGCGATATCTCCACCATAGTAAATAATAAACCTTTGCTCGATTAGAAGGGTCAAGCGATAGTCTTCTCTTTTTTTATTTCATTGTAGAGGTATTCAAACCATTCGAGTGATTTTGGTTGATTAAACTGTTCTCTAGCCCCTTCCACAATAGGTTTTATCTTTTCCCACAACCATATGACCATGTAGCCAAAGAGCCGGTCAATTAGTCCAATATCTCCAAGTTTACTATGCAGAAGAACACCTATTCCATTAAAGAACCAGCCTACTTTGAATACTGCTATATGGGTTGGTGTTTCCCATTGTTTTCCATATTTTTTTGAAAAGTCATTGTAGTCTTTGAATTCCAGATTCATTACTTCCGTGGCTGCTTTTTGAAGGTCTTCGCTACCCCAAGTGGAATATAGTCTCATGAGAAGGTCTGCTTGCCTTGTCTTAACCATGTCTTGTCTGGTCTTGGCTTGATGTCTAAGTTGAAGAGCATAATACAAAACTCCAGCGACAACACTTGCAGAGGCTATTACTATCGAAACGGTCTGTATGTCAACCATCCTCAACACCTCTTTGTTCTCTTTTCTTCAGCTCATTGTGGAGATACTCAAAGCTTTGATAGGCTGTCGGTTGGTTCAGTTCCTTTCTTCGCCCTTCCACTAAAGGCTTCACTTTTTTCCATACTATTGTCGCTTCTGCATGAAAGAGTTCATCAACTAATCCAATGTCAACAAGCTTTCTACGCAAAAGAACACCTACGCCGTCAAAGAACTTGCAGACCTGCCAAAGTGGAAGTATAGGCTTTGCAGGCATCCTATACTTCTTCATAAAGTCGTCGTAATCCCCGAATTCAAATCCATATACAGTTTCAAAATACGCTTCTTGAAGTTCCTTGCCGCTGAAAGCCGAATACAACCTAACGACCAAGTCTGTCTGTCTCATTCTGCTCTGATGCCTAAGCTGCAGAATGTAATAGATGGCTGCTGCAAATACACCAGCAGAAGCAATCGCAATAGAAATTGTCTGTATGTCAACCATACTTGTCACCTAAAAGAGAAGATTAAGTGAAGTGCGTATTAAAAGCTAACAGCATAGTGTGTAGCTTAGCTCAGGTTCAAACAGCGCACAGTTTACGCCCCTTTCTTAATAGAAAACCTTAAGAAAATCTTATGGTAGCCCGGGTTACATGACTTCTATCATTTAAATTTCTCACTTCGAATTAACAAAGATGACAGGTCTGACTTTAAGAAAATATAGTCACCGACATCGACGGAGTCAAACTCTTCAGGAAAAGAAAGTAAACAGCTTGCCCAAATGTCCCTACGGTCCCTCAAAGCCGCATTTGGGGCATTTATAGGGTCTTCCGAACTTGCGGCATCGACTGCATCGCCATATCGTGATTTCGCCGCAGTTCGGGCATAAGAATTTGGTAGCCTCGGCTCCGGGCGAAATTATCTTGTGGCATGACGTGCACGTTGGCATTGTCGCAACGGTGGCAGCGGTTTTTTCGCTCATTTTTGTCTGAGCCTCACAGATGGTTCTGCATATTTTAACATGGTCTTACTTATATGTGCTATGATTGATGGCTGACATCAAATTCTTTAAATAAAAAAGACTGCGCTGATACAGTGGTGTGAAATGTTTTGGGCGTCAACTTACGCGACTTGGTTCCCAAAACCACAGTTGACCTCGCAAGCTTAAGCGGCAAATCTATCGCTATTGACGCTTACAACGCTCTGTACCAATTCTTAGCTATTATTCGTCAGCCCGACGGCACCCCACTCAAGGACAGCACAGGGAGAATCACTAGCCATTTGAGCGGACTTTTGTACCGCACTTCCAACCTGGTCGAAATGGGCATCAAGGTTGTCTACGTCTTCGACGGTGTGCCACCCACGTTGAAAGAGGTTGAAATCAAACGCCGAGCCAGAGTGAAAGAAGAAGCCTTGGTCAAATACGAGAAAGCCTTGCAGGAGGGCAAGGTTGAAGAGGCACGCATGTACGCCCAGATGACCTCAAGGCTGAAGGATTACATGGCAGACGACGCCAAACGTCTCCTCAAACTCTTAGGCATCCCATGGATTCAGGCGCCCAGCGAAGGCGAAGCCCAAGCGGCTCATCTAGCCAAGAAACGTGACACTGACCTCTGCGCCAGCCAAGACTACGACAGCCTCCTGTTCGGTGCGCCCCAACTCATCCGCAACGTGACCATAAGTGGCAGGAGAAAACTGCCCAGAAAAAACGTTTATGTTGAAGTCGTGCCCGAGACAGTTGAACTCAACAAAGTCTTGAGTGAGCTGGGCATTACGCATGAGCAGCTCGTCGACATCGGCATGCTTGTAGGCACAGACTTCAACCCAGACGGCGTCAAGGGCATCGGACCCAAAACAGCGCTCCAGCTAATCAAAGAACACGGAACCTTGGAGAAAGCGTTACCCTCGCTGAAAAACGTAGAGTTCCCAGTCGAGCCCCAGCGCATACGTGAAATCTTCTTGCACCCAAAAGTCACGGACAACTACCGACTGGTTTGGGGTGAACCCGACTTGGACGGTGTAGTCGAGTTCATGTGCGGCGAACGAGACTTCAACGAAGAACGCGTCCGAAAGGCGCTGGAAAAAATGAGCACTGGCGTGAAGAAGACCAAGGGCGCGACAACGCTGGAGCAATGGTTCGGCAAGGCTTGAATCGAAATCCTACTCTTCGCCAGAATCAACCAAGATGTTGTTCTTTCCTATTACAACCGTCATGCCCTTTTAAGCGACCCAAATGTGCTCTGAATGAACAGCAACACCTTCGGCTCTGCCATTAGAAATGTAGGCCATGCCCCCCTTGATGTGCTTCACGGTTAAGGTGCCGATGCTTGCCCATACTTTAAATATAGACGAGCACAAGTTGCCACGGTGGTGCCGTCGCCTACACAAGCAGGTATTATATCTTTAAAGGTTGAAGCGCAGCCACCTGCTGCAAACACTCCGTCAATGTTTGTTCTACCAAACTCATCGACAACGACGCATCCTTGCCTATGAGTCGCAACGCCTGCCCTGCGCAAGATAGAAACGAAGGGCTTGACGCCTGCAACCACAAAAACGATGTTAGTTTTTAGTGTTTTAGTTGCCATGCCGTTCAAACGACGCAGCAGAAGACGCTTGAGAGGCGGCTTGCCCTTAATCTCTTCTCCGACGAAATCTTCTATCAGACCCACACGTTGGTTCTCTAGCCGCTTCCTTGTTTGCTCACCAATTAGTATGCTATTTGCGTGGTTAACCAGACGCACAGATGCCGCAACCTTTGCTAAACGCAGCGCTTCGTCAACAGCATCATCGACAGAGCCAACAATGATTACGTCTTTTCCTTTCAGGAATGGCTCGGTGCATTGAGCGCAGTAAGCGACACCACCGCCAATCCATGTCTCCCACTTCATTCCTAAACCTTTCATTCCGTCTCCGGTTGCAAGAATCAAAGCGTGGGATGCATACGTGCCCTTTTCAGTCTTTACCACCTTCTCTTTCTCTTTCAAAGACATGTCAATTGCTTTTTCTGATGTGTGGAGTTCAACTCCAACCTTTAGGGCTTGACGCACCATCTTCTCCATAAGCCTCTGTCCTGAAATCTTCCCTATGAACCCTGGATAATTCTCAATGCCTCGTGCTCTGACAGCGATTCCTCCAGCCTTTTCATCGGCTTCTAAAACAAGCGTCTTTAAACCAAAGAGAGCCGAATGGATTCCAGCAGCCAAACCTGCGGGACCTGCGCCCAAGACTATAACGTCATACATTTAATTCACCCTCATCCTTAATCAAGTTCCGTGTCCGTATTTTCCAGTTAGAGGAACGAAGGCAACGCCGCCCAAGTTCTCTTCAACAAGCCTTGAATCCTTTTTCCTAACTCGTACAAGCGTTTGATAAAGATAGGCGCCTCCTACGGGAATGACCATGACACCGTCTGTTTTCAATTGTTCAACCAATGGCTTAGGGATATCAGGTGCAGCGGCTGTTACCAAGATTCGGTCGTAGGGCGCTTCTGGCGCATAGCCTTCTGAACCATCGCTGTTAATGATTGTGACACGGTCTCCGTAACCAGCTCTCTCTACGTTGGCTCTGGCGAAGTCTGCTAGTTCGCTGATTATCTCCACAGTGTATACGTGTCCCCATTTTTCTTTGGGCGTGCTCGAGGGCGCCACAATCTCCGCTATCGTAGAGGCATGCCAGCCTGAACCTGCGCCTACCTCCAAGACTTTGTGACCCACTTCCAACTCGAGGGCTTCATTCATGATTGAAACCATGTTTCGCCCGACTAGACACAATCGCCTTGCCTAGTCGTGTGGCGCCGAAGCCGTCTGCCCCCAACCAATCGGAAGCGGCGTATCCACGGCGTAATACGACTTTAACTTCTCAGGCAGGAACAGTTCACGCGAGACCAAACGCATTGCACGTATGACGCTGGGCCACCGCAGTATGCCTTCCGCTACCAAGTTTTGTATGAGGCGTTCCCACTCGGCTTTTTCCATCGGCTTTGGTTCCTCAGATACACTAAACGAAAAGGCAGTTTAAGGCTTTGCTGACAGCCCAACTGCTTTGCTTATTTTAGTCTATGCCTCCACCAAAGGGAGTTAATGGGACAGAGGGCACCATTACCACGAACAGGTAGGCGACTATGATTGGAAGAGAAATGATAACCGCCCTTTCAAAGGCGGTTTCAAAGCCGTGTTTAGATGCTAAAATCCAAAGATACACGCCTGCTATTGGGATTAACCAGCCTATCCATGGCACGCTCCAAAAAGCGAAAGGTATAAGCGCATATCCTGAAACTCTGAGAAACGCTGCAATGTCAAGCGAAGGCTTAGAGGTGTGGAGTAAAAGCAAAGCGATGAAATAAGAAAGAAAGCTTAGAACAGTCCAGACAATGATGCTCATGATAGTGCCACCTGTGTACCATGTTCTCACCAGCGTTAAATTGAGGGTGGTGCCCCGCAAGTAAGCTTGCACACAAAGAGTTGTGGCAAAGATAACTCCAGAAAGTGCGACTGCGCCAAGCGACCAGAGTAGATTGCCCTTCTTAGCCAGATAAGAAAACTGTGCGTTTAGCAAAAGGCTTCACTCACAAATTGCTTCGTTCTTTGTGCTATATAAAATACATGCTTGCACTCAGAGGGGCATCCATCATTTAACTGTAACCGATTTGGCAAGATTTCGTGGCATGTCTGGGTTTTGTCCTCTTTCCAGAGCCATGTGATAGGCGAGAAGCTGAAGAGGAATGACATAGAGTATAGGCGACAAGATTTCGGGCACACCCTTTGGAATTTCAATGAAGTCGTCTGCTATGCGTTTGATTTCTTCATCGCCTTCTTCGCATAGCACGATGATGGAGGCGCCTCTAGCCTTCATCTCCATAATATTGCTTACAACGGTCTTGTGAGTTTCGTCCTTTGGACAAACAAATATCACTGGGAAGCCCGATTCGATGAGGCTGATGGGTCCGTGTTTGCTTTCACCCGCTGGATAAGCTATAGCAGGCACGTAAGCGATTTCCATGAGCTTGAGTCTGCCCTCCAAAGCTGTTGCCGAGCTTATGCCTCTTCCTAAAAAGAAGAAACACTGCTTGTCACGGTACTTCTTAGCTAACTGCACAGTCTTCTCTGTCTGCGTCTTGAGAATGTTTTCGGCGATGTCTGGTATCTGCTCCAACTTGTCCTCTAAGTCTTCAATCTCTACATGCGACACTTTGCCTCTCTTTTTGGCAAGTCTCAACGCCAACTGGGCTAACACAGAAAGCTGAGAGGTGAAGGTTTTAGTTGCAGCCACCCCTATTTCGGGTCCCGACTGCTGACAAACGTAAACACGAGCCACACGGGTCAAAGTTGAACCGATAACGTTGGTTAACCCGAGAACTGTGGCTGCCCTCAACCGAGAATGCTCAACAGCGCTCAAAGTGTCAGCGGTCTCGCCTGATTGACTGACAAAAAGAATAGTGCTGTCGATGTTCACCGACCTGCCATGCTGCTCAACAAACTCGGAGGCAATTATAGGGTGCATTGCCAAAAACGCCAGTTTAGAGAACATGTAAGACGCGGCTAGGCAAGCATGATAGGATGTGCCTGCAGCCACCAAGAAAACTTCGCCAGCTCGGTCGAGAAACTCAGTCATCAACTCCAAATACTGGTCTTGCAGTCTGAGAGTGTTCCTCAAAGTCGCAGGCTGCTCATAAATCTCCTTAAGCATAAAATGTGGATAACCCTGCTTTTCAGCCATTTCAGGGTCCCAATCAATAATCTCAGGCTGCCTAGGCACAATAGTCCAATCCGCTAGTTTTCGAATTTCGTACCCCTTCTCACTTAAAACAACGAGTTCACCGTTCTCGATGACCAAGGCTTTCTTTGTCAACGGCAGAAAAGCTGGGATGTCAGAGGCACAGTAAACAGCATCTTCATTGATGCCGACCACGAGTGGGCTTTCCCTTCGAGCGCAAACAATCTTGTCAGGGTCCTTGATTGAAACGACCGCGACGGCGAAGGAGCCGTCTAACCGATTCGCAGCCTCACGCACTGCGTTGGTAAGAGTTAAGCCTTCTTTTATTTTCTCTTCAATCAAGTGAGCGATCACTTCGGTGTCTGTTTTGGATTTGAAAAAGTGTCCTTTGTTCTCTAGTTCCAGCTTTAAGTCGGCGAAGTTTTCGATTATGCCGTTGTGCACTACTGCTATCTCTTCGTTGCAGTCTGTGTGCGGGTGCGCATTGACTTTGTAGGGCGCTCCATGCGTAGCCCATCTGGTGTGACCTATTCCAACTCGTCCAGGCATGTCGTCGAGGTTAAGCACGGCGTGAACTTCATCGATTTTTCCCGCGTCCTTCTTAATGTACAGATTGCCGTCTTGAATTGTGGCTAAGCCCACTGAGTCGTAGCCTCTGTACTCGAGGCGTTTGAGAGCGGCGTGAATGATAGGTGCGGCTTGACCATTGTTTTGGATACAGCCAAATATTCCACACATGTAAAGTCTTCCCCGCTTAAATGCGGCATCCTCGTTTTACGCTGGGGTCTTAATTTCGATAGACTAGAGGGCACGAACATGTATAAGCTTTCTTAAGAAACACTCAACATCGTTAAAAGGGATTTCTCAATGGATTTTGCATATTGAGGCTTTGAAGGAAAGCAACCGTTAAAAAAATGTTTATAAGGGAATCATTTTCTAAGCTAACAACCATGAAAAAGAAGCTACTAGTCAGCGAAGAGCCAGACCGTTACGAAGCCAAAGATATAGCCTTGTTTGACCATCCAGAACGGTTGAAGGCTGTTCTGAACAAGCTGAGCTGGCAGATTCTCAAACTGCTCGGCGAAGGCGAAATGTACCCAATAGAAATCGCCAAAAAACTGGACATTCATGAGCAGAAGGTTTACTATCACATCCGAAAACTGGCTGAAGCCGGCGTCATAAAAATCGTTAGAGAGGAAGAAAAGAAAGGCGCAACCGCAAAATACTATACGGTTTCTTTTCCAGCCTTCGGCGTTGAACTTCCCTTTGGCAGCCGCAAAATTTCACTTCTGGGCGCTCCTAGCATGGATGAGAAGTTGAAACAGTTTTTCACACCTTTTCTGAAGGAAAACGTTTTTGACGGCAAAATCGTGGTCGGAAGCCCTGACCCGCACGGTCCGTTTAAGGCGAGGGCTAGAGACGGGCACTACACAGCTTATCTGAGCCTATTTCTCGGACAATTCGTATCGTTGCCGGACGATTTCATTATAAAGTTGGATGTGGACGTGAAAGTTGAGAAGGATGAAAAAAACAACCTGCTTCTCGTCGGCGGTCCAGGCACCAACCTGCTTACTGAGGAGATAAATGAGTGGCTGCCAATACGCTTCAACGTGAAATCGACCGAGCAGGGTTTTCTGTTCGGAGGGTTAGTCTCGCAGAAGACGGGTAATGTTTACACCAGCGACAATGTAGGGTTGATAGCAAAAATAGCAAACCCTTGGAACAAGGAAAAACGGATAATAGTCGTGGCAGGAAACAAGGCGGTTGGAACGAAAGCCTGTGTGTTGGCGCTTACGAAATTCTGGAAAGAAACCCTAAAGGGCTTCAAGGGAATCGACAGTTTTGCCACGGTTATTCAAGGCTTCGATTTAGACGGCGACGGAAAAGTCGACGCCATAGAGATTCTGGAATAAGTTCTATGAGAATCCAGATGAAAATCACCGAAATCGTCACCGCGCACGGTCACGAGAACGTTCTCTCCACAAACAAAACCACGTTTGAAATCACCCGCGAAAAACACTTGAGTAAACGTGCCGACTGCATCATCGCCGTGGACGCAAACAAAGGCGCTGCTGATTTGAGTCCAGAATTTAAGAGAGCAGCACAAGATGAACGTGCACGCATTATAATAACCATTGAAGCAGGAGCTGAAGTTGAGACGGTTAACGCGTGGGGAAGTCCCAAGTTGTCGTTTATCCACCCAACTGACTTGGTTGTGAGAAAAAGCGACTATGTGTGCAGCCGAACCCTAGCCATACACGCAGACAAATCTGCCAAAGACCTCTCACGCGAACTTACTGAAAAGCTGCGCAACCCCAATCAAAAAATCAAGATAACGTTGACTGTTGAACGCCCTATCTGATTTTTGCGTCCACTACAATCTGGTAGGTGAAGGGTGCGACTCCACGCACGATTCTTGCGAGCAAAATCTTCTCCAAGCGTCTATTGTTTCGCTTTACTGCTTCAGTTAAGTGCGTTATTGCAGTCTCGGTTGGGTTGGGCGTGTTTGAAAACTCATAAAAGTGGATGACTCCTCCTTCAGACTTGATTGCTGCGCAAGCTGCATCCACGTATTCGATAGCCTTCTCAGGCAGGTTCATGATTACACGGTCTGCAGATTCCTTTAACCTTTCTTTAGTAATCTGTCTTGCATCTCCGAGAACAGGCTTGACTCTGCCTTCTGCCCTGTTGGCTGCTACATTCTTCTTCAGAAGTTTGAAAGCGTCAGGGTTCACGTCAATAGCGTAAACACGGACATTTCTGAGTTTTTTAGCAATCAAAACCGAGAATGGTCCCACTCCAGCGAACATGTCAACGATGGTTTCGCCTTCCTCAACCAGCGAAGCGATACGGCTGTGTTCGAAAGACAGTCTAGGGGAAAAGTAGGCTTTAGCCAGGTCAACATGGAAGACGCAGCCGTATTCTTTGTGAACTGTTTCAGTTTTTGCCTCTCCGCCAATGACCTCAAACGTTCTGAGGCGGTAAACCCCGCTGACAGCACCCGACTTCGCAAGGACGGTTCGTACCCGTTTGTGACTCTTGAGTAAGGCTTCGCCTATAACCTGCTTGTAGGCTTCCAACTCTGGTGAGATTTCGACAACCGCTATGTCCCCGACAAAGTCTATTGCGTGAGGCAAACTCGCCAAAACATACGAAGGCAGCTGGTCCACCAACAACCCATTGATTTTAAGCTGATGTTTTCTGTGCTCCAAAAAAGAACGTTTGCTGACCTCCAATCCTTCCTGTAAGTTTAGTTTCAATTCGTTTAGCTCATCAGTTGTGGGTTCACACATCAAGGGTAAAAACAAATAGTCGTTTTCTCGATGAATTCTCAACTCTGGGACGAGCAGACCCATTTTTTTAAGGAGGGTTACAGCTTTCTCTCCATAGTTCCTTGGAACTCGCACGCAAGTGGTTTCAGGCAAAAAATTAACCCGTGAAATACTATTTTGTTGTTGCTTTATTAGAGTTCACTTCAGAGTCCTTACGTTTCCGTTGGTAGTGGCGTCGGGCTTTGGCTCGGTTGCCGCAGTCTTTCATGTCACACCATCGACGACTTCGGTTGCGACTCATATCCAAGAAAAGCCAACCGCACTGTTCATCTGCGCATCTGCGAACTCTATCCATGCTGTCAGATGTCAGTAGGTCAGCCGCTGAATGTATTATTGGCCAAAGCATCCGATCAAGTGCTTTCTCTTCAGTTTTGTAGGTCATGACGTAACCGTGTGTGCTTTGGGTTATTTGCATTTTAGCCATAGCATCTGAAAAATCCCTGTTCAAGGTTGCCAAATCACCGCTGTGTGGGGTCGAGTGTCTATATATGGCTGAAAAAACGCGGTATATTGCGTCTCGCAGGTTGATGGCACGATTGAATATTCTTTCAGCCTCTAAATGATGTCGCTTAGACTTCTCGAGGAGTTGCTCGGCTTGTTTTCTCGTTAGGATGTTGACATTTCGGCTCCATGTCACCAAGTCCCCGTAGCTCTTAAGATGCTCTTTAGGCTGCTGTCTTCCACGCCAACTTAAGGTGTTAGCGAAGCCCAGGCACAAGTGGGTGTCAACCATTTCGGAGTCACTGTGATGAATCGTTAAGTGTTCCAAGGTTTATCATCTAACCATCTAAATGCGTTTTGATGGTTATAAGTTTATATGAAACCTCTGCATTCTATTCCGTAACTGACAGAAGAGGTCGTTGAGAGGATTGGGTTTCACAGAAGACTTGAAGAAAAAGGCTATTGAGGTTGGTTTTGCAACTGTGGGTGTTTCTAACCCAGATATGCTTAGTGGATTGCCTCATGGTAAGGTTTGGAACGTTTACACTTTGAGCAACCCTGAAGAGGAATTGCCAAACGTGAAGTCCGTAATCTTAATGGGTTATTATGTGTGGGATAAAGCCTTCAACATACAGGTGGATTCGGCGCGTTTGCGTGATGTAGGGATTCACAGTGATATACAGAGGCAAGCAGTTGAGAGTTACCAACTGTATTATGAGGTTATGAAAAACAAAGCATGGATCATGACGGATTATCTAACTAAGAGGGGGTTCGAATCAATACAATCGTTGTCTATCCCTTTGAAAACATCAGCAGTAAAGTGTGGATTGGGTTGCCAAGGCAAAAACACGTTGCTAATCACTCCAAACTATGGACCCAGGGTTAGACTAATCTCTGTGCTCACCAATGCTGAGCTTGACGTAGATGAGCCTTTCAAAGAAGACTTGTGTCAAAGCTGCCAAAAATGCGTCATAGCTTGCCCAACAAAGGCGTTAGAACCCTACAGACTAAAAATCAACCGTTGCATGACTTATTCAGCAGAGAATTCTTCAGCCTCAGATGTCGACCAAGATGTGAAAGAGTTAGAGCAGAAGCTCGTTCCAACACCGACTCCATGCAGCTATATTGAGTGTACGATATGCATTGAGGCTTGTCCAATAGGAAGAAATCAAGTCTAAACCTACTTTTCTCAGAGATAACATGGTGAAACTTAACTGGTTGGCGGGCCCGAGGGGAATTGAACCCCTGACTTACGGATTAAGAGTCCGTCGCTCTACCTTACTGAGCTACGGGCCCTTTTTTCCTTGCACTCTTTAAGGTGATTTTAATCACTTTAATAAGCTTAGTCTTTGATGATATTCGCAGAGGTAATGGGCTTGGGCGAGTTAACCTTCATCGGCATGGGCTTGAATCGGGAGACCGACATATCCTTGCGAGGTCTGAAAAAAGCTCAAAGCGCAGATGTAGTCTTCGCTGAATTTTACACCAGTCTCATGCCAGAACTCAATCTGCACAAACTTGAAGAGCTTATTGGAAAACAAGTGCACGTAGTTTCTCGACGAGACCTAGAGGAAGAGGAAGGAAGAAGAATTATTGAAAAAGCCGATAAAGGCAAGGTGGTTTTGCTGGTGTCAGGCGACCCTTTGATTGCGACGACTCATGTGGATTTGAGGATTCGAGCCGAAAAACTCGGCATAAGGACCAGTGTTGTCCATGGCGCATCCATCGTTTCAGCTGTTATCGGCTTGTCTGGTTTGCAGAATTACAAGTTTGGACGAAGTGTAACCCTTCCCTTCCCTGAGGTTGGTGTCGTCGAGACTCCTTACAACGTGATTGCTGAAAATAAAAAAATGGGGCTTCACACCTTGTGTTTCCTAGATTTTAGGGCTGAAGAAAAAATGTACTTGACTATAAGAGAAGGGTTGCAAGCTTTGCTGGCTCTGGAAAAACGAAAACATCAAGGCGTGGTCACAGTTGACACTTTAGCGGTTGGCATAGCTAGAGCGGGGTCAGAAAACCCAACCGTAAGAGCCGACTTTGCAGAAAAGCTTTTGAAGTTTGACTTTGGGAAGCCGCCGCATTCGCTTGTGTTTCCAACCAGCCTGCATTTTATGGAGGCAGAAGCGCTCATAACGCTTGCGAAGGCGCCTGAACTGGTTAAGGAGATGGTCAGATGAGCCTACAAGCCCTATTGCTCAAGTATATTCAAAATTCAGAGAAGATTCTTACTGAAATCAAGCTGAAACAGGATATAGTTGTCCTCGACGAGGACAAAATTAATGAGATAATTGAGTATGCAAAACGATATCTAAGCGACGCAAAATACTATGGCGAAAACAAGCAATTCGAAACAGGTCTGGCAGCAGTTGCCTACTGCGAAGGCTTGCTTGACGCCTTGCGACTGTTAGGGATGGTGGAGTTCACATGGCCAAAGACAGAGGAAAAACCGTGAAGAAAAAAAGAAATGTTGTGTTAGCCTCAGGCACCTTCGACCTGCTTCACTTGGGACACGTAAAATATCTGGAAGAAGCCAAGAAAAAAGGTGGCAAAAACGCCAAACTCCTGGTTATCGTGGCGAGAGACAAGACGGTAGAAAGGAGAAAGGGTGTAACGCCCATTATGCCCGAGGAACATCGTCGAGCCTTGGTTGAGTCCTTAAAAGTTGTTGACCAAGCCATTCTTGGCTATGAAGACTTTGATATAGGCGCCGTGATTGAGGAGCTTAAGCCCGACGTTATAGCTGTAGGCTACGACCAAAGCGGCATAGAAGAGCAGGTGCGCATGGCAGTGGCGAAAAAGAATCTTCCAATCAAAGTCGTAAAAATAGGCAAGTTTGGCAGAGACGAGTTAGACAGCTCCTTGAAAATCAAGACAAAGATAACGCAGCTTTACAAGAGGTAGCGCTTTGGAAACCATAGAAAAACTGAAGACGAAAATAGACAGGTTGCCCAGAGCAAAACTGGTGAATCTGCCGACTCCGCTGCAGGAAATACCTCGTCTAACCAAACTTTTGAAGGGTCCGCGTTTGTGGATGAAGCGAGATGATTGCACGGGCTTGGCTTTTGGAGGAAACAAGGAGAGAAAAGCCGAGTTTGTTTTGGCAGATGCCTTAAGCAAGAGAGCAGATGTTGTGATAACGAGTGGCGGCATTCAGTCAAACCATGCGCGAGCCACGGCAGCAGCCGCGAGAAAGCTGGGTTTGAAAGTAGTTCTTATCATCTATGGAAAAGAACCCAAAAGTTATGATGGCAACCTTCTTTTGGATTATCTATTAGGCGCTGATGTGAGATTTGTTAATGTCGGCGGAAGCAAGCTTGTCACAGTGTTAAAGCGCACAGCTGAAGAGCTGAAGGGAAAGGGGCACGTTCCTTACGTGATACCTGGTGGCGCCTCGTACTCGGTTGGGGCAGTTGCCTACGTTGACGCCATGCTCGAACTGCTCACTCAAGCAGAGGAAATGGGCTTCAAAATCGACTACGTCGTTCATGCTGCTGGTTCAGGCGGCGCACAAGCTGGATTAATCCTTGCAAACAAGGCTGTAAAATCTGGAATTGAGGTTTTAGGTATGTGTGTTGAACCCGTGAATGGTTGGCTGCTTAAGAGAACGGTTGAGATTGCAAATGAAGCTGCTGAGCTTCTGGGCTTGAAGGTTGCGGTGAAGCCAAGTGATGTGACTCTGATCAAAGACTATGCTGGAGAATACGGGGTGCTTACGTCTGAAGTTTTGAACGCCATCAAGCTGGTGGCGCAGACAGAAGGAATAGTGCTTGACCCAGTCTATACGGGTAAGGCTATGGCTGGGCTTATGGAAATGGTAAGGCAAGGGCGCTTCAAGAAAGACGACAACGTAGTCTTTTTTCACACTGGTGGGGTTCCAGCGCTGTTCCCCTACAAGAAAGATTTAGTTTGAATCATTTCAGTTAGGGTAGCGTCAAGACTTCCACTTTGACTTTTTGTCCGTCTTTGAGCTTGAGGCTGCCTCTAAGAAATACGGGCGCTATTATTTCTAAGACTGAGGCATCGTAATGAGTCCGCATGGCTGTTAGGATTGCGCCTTTGACTTTGTTGTTGATTATGGCTGGATAGCATTTCACTCCGCCGAAAGACCTCGACTCGTTCTCAAAACCCTGCAACTCGATGGCTGGATACGCTTCCAGCTCAACTCTTGTCTTTACGTCGTAGTCGGTTGTGAGTTTGATGTTCAATGTGCCCGGATAAGGGTCGAAGCCCAATTTTTCTATGAACTGTTTGCGGTAGCCATCCTTGGAAATGTAGTAGGCTCCTTCACCCAAGCCTGTGAATAAGGTTCCTTCTAAAGTGACGGATGGCGGGTAAGCTGCTTCAAATATTAGGCGTAGGTTGGAGTACAAGTGCTTCAATTCTTGTTGACCCGCATCTGTGATTCTTATCAAACAGCCTTCGGGCGTTATGCTTCTTTTTATCCACTCCTTCTTTTCGAGTTGAATCAAGTATCTTGAGGCGGTTTGTTGCGACAGGCTCATTTTCTCGGCAAAGTACTCTGTTGAGACCTTCACTGTTCGACGCGCAGCTCCCAGCTCGGCTAGTTTGTACAGGGCATAGTAGTGTTTCCAAGACTGCGCATCAGCGTTCGAAGAACTCAAACCTCATCGCCTTACTGAAAATGTTGGTCCTTTGTATATAAACAGAACGAAGTTCGAAGGTCTGTGCTTGTTAGGTAAAACATAAATATGGAAATTCAATGTGTATCTTGCAAAAGGAAGGTGTGATGCAATATGCCGATTGACCCAGATTTTATGAAGAACAAGCCAGAAACGGGAGAGCATAATGGGCACAAGGTTAGGGGTGAGGTGAAGCCGCCGGAGAAACTTGGGATTCACGGTACCAATGTAGCCTTAGACCAGGATTGCTGTAACGGGGATGGTGTCTGTATTTCGGTTTGCCCTGTCAGTGTCTTCGATTGGGTTGACTCAGCTGGGCATCCTATGTCGGAGAAGAAGTCTGACCCCGTCAACGAGTCTCAGTGCATCTACTGCCGCGCCTGCGAGGTGCAGTGTCCAACTCAAGCCATTAAGATAACTGAACCTTGACATGGTTTGTTGAGCTTCTCGCACGTTTCGCTCATGCCAATAACGCTCGCTGATTTGTCGAGTTTGTAAGCTGGTTTTCTTGGCGTTTGTGCTTGCTGATGTGATTTGAATCAGGTTTATCCAAAAAATTGTGGAGAATGTGTTGAGTGATGCAGGTTGGGTGCTGGGTGAGGGTTATTTTTTAAAATCTTCGCCTTATGTTGCACAACAATATTTTAATGCTGTGCTCTGAGAATAATTAGCTGTGTTTCATAAACGTTATAATAAACTACGCCTAACACAGAAAAACGTTAAAAATACAACAGGCAGGGAAAACAGGAATGAAGCAGGCGAACCAAGAGATGCACACAATCGACCTCGCTAGAATTGAGGGTAACGGCGATTTTCCGTGTCCACACTGCGGGGTCCAGATTTCACCCGACGATGAATCTGAAAGTGTCTACACGATTGTGGATACTAAGGTTAAGGGTGAATCCTTGGAAGAATTGACCATCCAGTGTAACAAGTGTGGAAGCAAGATTCGCTTGATAGGATTCCTCCCATAGCCATGTAAACAACAACTACTTCTTTTGTGTTCAGAAGTAGATGAACAGGGAAATGCGGACTGTTCAACTTCTTGGTATCGCTCTGTGTGTTATTAACTTGGCTGTATAACTGTTGATAGTGACTTTTGAGGAATGTGTGTTGAGTTTGTTCTAAAGTATCATGTAATCCAATGATTTTTCTAATTTCCTGAAATTCTTTCCGAACAGTCTCTCACATTCGTTTCTGAATGCCATGATGAGATCGATTCTTCGTCCATCTGGGAAAACATCCTTAAACCTCTTTCCAGTGTCGGTCCGAATTGCCTCAATAAAGTCAGACCATGCTACTAATAGATCATCTGTATGTGTTCCAAAATAGAAGTCCAGCAGGTTTTGCACATTCGTGCATCCGCAAAACGCTAGGAAAATTTTAGTTTCTCTAGGGTAACTAACGCTACACCATTTTGGAAATCGTCCAAGCCTCCAAAGCTCATAACAATCTCTGTACTTTCTCCAGAGTAAGAGTCCAGTCATAAACTCGGTTAACCCTTCAGCGAAAAGTTGGGTAATTTCAAATTCGTCTAAGTTACGTGGATGGCTGAATATAGAGACGCTGTGTAAACTTTCATGTATTAGAGTCTTTCTACACCAATTTTCACTTTTTAATAGAATTTTATTTGTCTGAGGATTGTAATATCCTCTTTCTCCGCCCAGTCCGAAGACTTGGTCCCATGTTCTGTTATCCAATATCCAAACTCTAACATAATCAGGCAGAGCTTGCAGAACCTGTCCATCTGATCTTCTCTTAAGCAAGTGTTGCCGTTGAACACCCCTTACCTGTGCAACATTGCTCAAGTTGAGCCTAATCTGCTCGATTGCCTCATTCAACCGACTTTCCAGCCCTGAGAGAGTATTCGTTTTCGCGATGTATGACTCTCTAGGGCAACTCAACCTTTTACCACCGTGGATAACAAATACATATATAAGAAACGTAAGTTATAAGTATTGTAGTGTATACACTACAACCATTCAGAAGGAGTGACCCATGGAGAAATACCTTTCTCAGAAGTATTCAAGTCTTTTAGATACCGAAGACGTTGAAAGTCTATTCGAGAAGCTAAAACAAACCTATGGAAGCACAAGAAAAACCGCCAATATATGTGGAGTAGCGAGGTCTACTGCCTACGGATGGGAAAAAGCAAAATATCTGAAGTCTATCACGAGAACAAAAATCTTGAGGGCAAGTCTAGAAAAGAATCTAACAGAAACTTTAAGTTTCCTGACTAACAAGAGCAAAGAGCGAACCAGTGATCTTTTGCTTACTTATCTATCTTCCATTTATCAAAAAGCAATAAGAGAGGACAAAAAAACTTTTCAGAACTTACTAAATCAAATCTTGGTTGCAAGACGAGAGCATTTTGGGTTGATTCAAGACGCTCTTCAAGACGAGGTAGATAAGATTATGTCTGTTTTGACTAGAAGAGCGGCAGAATTTCAGATTTCCTTACCGCAGGATTCTTTGGACATGCTTAAATCAAGTTATCTACTTGAGATAATACCCGATTTAATGCGTGATATATTTGTTGAAAAAGCTGATTTCAGCGAGATAGCTAGCAGGTACAGCGTGCCAATCGAGGTCCCAATAACTCTGGAAAGCTTTTGGAAAACAGTTATTCCAAAATTCGAAACAACTTTAGCTCAGCAGACCGCAATTGGGCAAAAGTGGACAGATTCAAATGCACTTGCTCGTTTAAGATTGGATAAAAGTCTTAAAGAGTGGTCGCCAGTCGGAGAACACGGGATTGCTGCTGATACAACCAAAGCGCAACCAGTGATTGCATCATAATATGTGGCATAACAGGAGATTTAATCCCATGGTTACACAGATTCCTACACACGTGAAAAAAGCAATTGAAGAAGGCGTTGTCCAAATTGAGAACGCCATAACAGATACTGAGACAAAAGATTCGATAGATAGTCTGATTAAAAGCTACTCCATACTTGAGAGAAGAATGCTTTTTGGAAAAACAACATATCTGGTTCAAAGTTTGCAAAAGCTATGTGGAGAAAAAGGAGCAGAATTGATTCTTAATCTGTTGAATAGAGGATCGAGTGAAGGTGCCTTTAAACTAATTGGAGAAGTGAAAAGTGAAGATGTCAAACGATTTTTGCAAGTCCTTGTTGTAAAGTATGGGGCACAATATCAATGGTTGTTTGATCCTTTTCAAAATGATTGGGAACGTTATGAGTTTTCCACAAAATATCATGGTACACCTCCTCTTCCTGTTATATCAATAAAAATAGTTGACAAATCAGGCAGATTATCGGAACTTGAAACTCCATTAGGAACTTACATCGATTTGGTTCAAGCATTAATCAAACATCTAAAGGCAATTGATGAAGAAATGGAAAATCTTGGGCAGCCTAAGGCAATCCAGAAATTAGTGCAACGACATAAACTGGAAAGTATAAAGAAAACTATGGAGGAACTGCTCCAAACACCTACTGAAAAGTAACACAGCACAAGAATGCGCGCTTTTTCCAGCAACCACAACAGTGAGCACATCCGCTTCTGCATCATACTTGACCTTATACGCCAAACCGCTCCCGCCTCACAGGATGAAAAGTGATAACAAGCAAATAGTCCTTTCTTTTCTCATAAACCAGTCTCGGTTCAGAAACCTCCGCCAGCAAGATAAAACAATACGTTTACTGATTATGCCCAGACACAACATTCTGGCTTTAAATTTTTCTTTGTTTCTTCAAGGCTTTGATTTGTGCTTCGATCTCTTCGATTGTAAGTTTTTCCGTGGCTTTTCTAAGTTCCACAACGGAGTCTCCATAGCTTCTCCTAATCTCACTAATGAACCTGATTGCCCTCTTAGCTCCAAGCTCTTTAACAAGGGCTTCAAAGGGTACTTCAACGGTTACTACTCGCGAGGTCGTCGTCTTTTAACCCTCCGTCTTTCCTGCAAATAACTAATCGGATTTCTCACTTTTAACCTATACCGTTTCTCCGCAGCAAGTCTCTCAATACAAATCTTCTCATCCAAAACCTCGTCATCACAAGTTATGAAGAAACCAGCCCCGCCCAGACAAGCAGCCGACACATGTAGAGCATCCAAAGAATTGAGGCCACATCTCGAAGAGAACTCTCTGGCCAAAGCAACGAGCCGCCTACTCCCGGTGATATTTGTTGAACTCATAGTTCTCTCGAAACTTCTAACATCCTTCCTCTTTAACGGATCAAGAATTTGCTCAATTTCAAATTTAACATAATCAGAACTAACAACCTCGACTTCGCCATGCAAGACAAGATCAACAATTTCCAGAAAGGCTCCAGACTCTGCTCGAATGCGCCTATTACTCTGATCATCACGAGGTCTACAGTAAACATTCGTATCCAAACAAACCCGATCAACCAATTTCTACACCAGCTAGATTAAACGTTTGAACTTATTATGGACAAGACATTTAAAAAATTGCGCAGTTTCTACAGGATGAAAACTTCTGCCAGCAATATAACAATCTGTTTGCCCAAAAAGAAGTTGTTGTTGACACCGCTTAAGAAAACCTTTTGACAACTAGCGCACACAGCCTGCAGAGTAGAAGAAGGCGCAAAGGCGCTGAGTTCCTTCTTCTTCTAAAATTGGGTTCGCCAGCACGGCAACATTCCAGAAAGTCACTTTTGGCAACATTCAAACTTCACGTTAACCATGTTGTAACTTCACGCTAACCAACATAGAAACACACACCAAACAAAGCCAGAAACAACAATCAGAAACCAAAACAGACATCCAAAACACAAACAGACGCTCAGCCCACACCAACCAAAAAATTTTCTCACACACCAAGACAAAATAATAGCCGAGAGACATTAGCGAATATCTTATTAACACGAATCATAGGCATATACTCAGACTTGAGGAGAAAAACCAAATGGCAAAAGCCTTCGTACTCATAAACACCGAAGCCGGAATGGAACAAGAAGTCGTCAACCAACTCAAAACAATGAAAACCGTAAAAGAAGCCTACACCGTCTACGGCGTATACGACGCCGTCGCACTCGTAGAAACAGAAAAAATAGAAGACCTAAAAAACGCAGTCTCCTACGACATTCGAAAACTAAACGGCGTCCGTTCCACAGTGACAATGATGGTCGCCGAAGGAAAGAAACTAGGCACAAGCCCATTCTAACCCAACAAAAATTTTCAACCGCTCTCAACCAACACCTTTGCCTCGTCAAATACTAGTTTCGACCTTGCTTTTTCACCAGCGCAACCACACATTTTGAACGATTGATTCGCAAGGTTAATGCCACACATCCACCCACACTTAAACTGTGCAGCGTCAATGTTGCTCTCCAAAGACGAATGCACTCTATGCAAACGAGTCGTCTCCAGCTCTTATCTGAGGCGCTGTCTACGATGCGGCAAACTCTACTGCATCGACTGCAGCATGTACACTCCCGAAGGATACATCATCTGCCTAAACTGCGCACGAAGACAAGTCTCGCCAAGACGATTCGGAACAAAATACAGCCAACTAAGCCGATACCTCCTCCGCCGGGCAATGTTCACAGACAGAGCCGTTCTTCCATTCGCCGAAATCGAAGGAATAATCGGCGACAATCTGCCACTCTCAGCTTCCAGAGACAACGAATGGTGGAGCAACACTCGCTTCACCGCCCAAGGACGAGCATGGATAGACGTAGGATGGAACGTTGAAAGCGTCGACCTCCAAAACCGCACAGTAACCATCATCAGAGTAGCAAAACCAGAAACCAAGTGGAAGAAGAAGGAAAAGGAAAGCAAGAAAACAGAATTTTTCAAGCGACCCCTGAGGTTTCCAGAGCGCAAAAAACCAGCCTTGCCATCCAAAACTAAAGTAGCACTGGTTCAGGCAAGGGCTAGAAACATAGAACGCCAGAAGATGGCTGGGCAGCCGCAGCAGCGAGGCAAGTTTCCCACAAAATCAGCATATGAAAAACGCCTATTCAAACCAGAAGCCAAACCCTCTAAGGCTTCGGATTAGAGATGTGAGCATTCGTTTGAGAGTCTCTATTTTACGCTACAGTTGCTAGCCACATGAACAATAATGTTGCAGCAATCAGAAGGGGAACACCAGTCAAAACACATAATGAAGGGATTCTTATTCGTGGGTTCCTTAAAGCCTCCGTGAATTTTTCCTTCTTTCCAAAATAGAGAAACCCAATCACATCTGCGAGTAAACAGGGAAAGAGAAGCACACTGTAAGACTGTAGCCATTGAAAAGGTATGAGGCGCCAGAATCTGATTGCGTCCCATATTGACAATGCAAGAACAATGTTAGCAACAAGTAGAATGGATGAGAACCACCATAAAACTGCCCTTTTTGACATCGAAGACTCTAAAATTCCCAAAAGCAGGGTTGGGAGGCTCCAGACTCCTATCATAATTGCAAATATTGGACCCAGCCAATACAATTCGGTTTCCATCACTTCGGGCTGAACAACAACCCTCACTTTGGCTGGAAGGCTAGCCGACGCCAAGAGCATCAGCCCAAACCCTGCGTAAAGAAACAAGCGCGGGTTCTTAACAAAGCTGGGTAACAACGTGGGTTCAACCTCTAAATGTATTTGCATGTTTATGCCGTTAAGGTTTTCTCATTTGCCAAACAAGCACCATTGATTTATATTTTTCAGAGAGACTCCACATAGCTGTGCCCGATGCACTCTACATACTCTAATCCAGCAGTTTGAACACCCAGCTTAGTCATGGATTCCAACTGTGAATGAAAACGAGTAATGAAATGCTCCAAGGTTTCGGTTCCCAAATTTCTGAAGCTGGCGTCCATAAACTTGTAGGCGCCACTGGGCTCCCTAGCCACGAAAAATATGGTGAAGGCTGCAAAATCCGTCTTTTTAAGAACAGTCTGCAAACAGGTTATTTTATTAGTTTCCTTGCAATCGAAGAAAACCATATGCGCCTTTGAGAACCATTCCCGCAGCTTGTAGGAAGGAAACTCAAAGCCATGGTACATCCGTCTAAGAGAGTCGCTATAAACGCTGGCTGGAATTATCTCAGGTTCCATCAGGTTGATGCCTCATTAAACGTTACTATGCAGATTGCCCTGCTCTCAATAAACTTGAACGCTTACGCTGTTAAACATTGCCTCATAAGATTAGCATAAATTAGCTTAGGCTTCGTAGCTGATTGATCGTTCCGAGAAATGTTCCATCGAGCAGGTAGGTTTCAGCGTTTTCCAAGTCAACACTTCCCGAGCGCAAGACTGGACCGAGATACTCAACTGATTTTGCGCCTCTTCCCGAGCTCTTTCTGTTTATGGGTCTGCCTCCGAGAAACTCGTTGAAGTAGGGCATGATGAAGAGTTCTGAAGCCTTTAATTGCACATGAAAGCGTTGGCGCAGCAACTCCAATGGATTCTCTTTAGGTTTCACTTTGACTTTCATGCCCTTTAAAAAAGCCTTTGCCAACTGACTTTTGTTGAGCTGCGCTTTGACCCAAACCTGTGCTGTTATTCTGAAGCCTAACGGGTCGCGAAATGCCACAGTTGGATGTACGTGTCCAATAACTAAACTGCTGCATTGGAGCAGTTCGGGTGCGGGCCAAGCGTTACCATGAAAGAATCCAGCGTCCCATAAAGCGAAACCTGTCGGTGGCGATATTTTCACAGAGGACGGTAGAAGAGCCTCCAAGTTTCCATCATGGTTGCCTAGAACAACGTGGATGTCGCCTACTTTTTGGTTCAAGGTTTCGAACAGATCGGGTATGTCTCGCCATTCTTCGAGTTCAACCTTGGCAATAGTATGCTTTACATCGCCCAAAAACAACAGACTTGTCGGCTTGACTAAATCAATCAGTCCGAGCAGTTTTTCCTTCATTTTAGGCGTCTGAGAAGGCACGTGGATGCCCTCCTGCGCCAGAGAGACTTCCCAGCCAATGTGCAAGTCGGCTACAATCAAAACGTGTTCTTTGCCTCTGCGCAACAACAAGGCGGGGTATGGAGGCAGAAGAGACAACAAAAAAGGCAACGTCCCCTAGGGGTTGTTTCCAGTGGCTTTCATCAGTTTCAGAATTGCGTCATAAATTGGCTTGTTTGCAGTGGCTACAAACGACACGCGTTGGGTTGCGGTTAATGGGACGTTGAGCTCAGCGCCTTTTGGTGTTGTGATAATTCCTCCTGCCTCAATTAGAATGAAATGGGCTGCAGCCATGTCTGTAACCCTGAGCTTTCCGCGTATATCTATGAAGGCGTCGGTTGTGCCATCAGCTACGTAGCAGATTTCTAACGCGTTGGCTCCCAGATGTCGAAGGTGTCCTGTCTTCTCAAAAATCTTTATGAGCTGGTTAACCACTGCCCGCGCCTTGAAGTTGCTTAAATCTACACCTATTACGGCGTCGTTCAAAATGGCTGTTTCAGACGGTTTAATTCTTGTTTCATTTCTAAAAGCGCCTTCACCTTTCTCCGCCGTGTAAGTGATGTCCCGTAAGACATCTGTCACGAGCGCGGTTTCCACAGTGGCTAGCGTAGGATTCTTTGAAACCGCTATAGAAATTGCCATAAAAGGCAGACCTCTAACAGCGTTTGTGCTTCCATCCAGTGGATCGGTTGTGACATAGAGCTGAGATGGATGCGCGCCTATTTTTTTGACTCCTGACTCTTCACTAATAACTGTGCATGAGGCTCTGTGTTCTTTCAAAGTTTGGAATAATGCTTTTTCGGCTACCAGGTCGATTTGTTTCTTCACGTCGCCTCCTGCGCCGATGCCGAATCCAATTTTGGCTTCTGTTGAACCGAATAAGGGTTGCACTTGCTTCTTCATGTTTTCTGAACATGCCTTTATTATGCTGAACCAGTCAACCAAGGGGAAACCTCTTGTAGAAGGATGCTTTCATGTGCTTTTAAGTGTACACTTCACTTT
>Ga0315314_1000955_pt1 | contig 27885 bp, 34 predicted proteins | sample TDP9_MG_FD_203631 | JGI IMG/M metagenome (GOLD analysis project Ga0315314, IMG submission 203631) | Freshwater sediment microbial communities from Lake Towuti, South Sulawesi, Indonesia - TDP9 | ecosystem: Environmental > Aquatic > Freshwater > Lake > Sediment | place: Indonesia: South Sulawesi... | reverse complement strand
TTCTGTTTGTGCACTTTCAGTTCTCTACGGGGATACTCTCTTTTACTCATGTTCTATCATCTCACCTCTCAATTGTCAATTGCTCCCCTTCCAAAATAAACCTGTTGTCAAATGCGCGTGCGCACGCCCTCTGAAAAAAAACTTTTTATGCGCGTCAAGCAGGACGCAGACAAAACGATTCGATATCAGACATTAAAGAACATTGGACGACTGACTGACTGACCAGCATGCATGCATTTTTGGTTCACATTTTTGAAAATTTTAGGATTTCACTGAAGCCATTTTTTGTTCATCGCGCGCGCAATAACGATGAGTTTAAATCCTTTTTTCTACTAACATAAAATCAAGTGATTAAATGAGTAAAAAAGAGATTGAGCGCGTTGAAAGGGCTGAAAAAGATAGGGCTGATAAGGCTGAGAGGGCTGAGAGTGGTGAGCGCGCTAGAAAATTCCAAGAAGTCTTAAGTGGTGCTGGTAAATCTAAAGGATGTTGTGAACCATGTAATTATCATGTTAGAACGAATAATGGAGAATATAACCCCTGTAAGATGGGTCATGAAGATAGCGGAACAGATAAAGAAATTTGTGCTGATTGCTCTGACTCACATTATCGTCCAAAAAAATGAATTTTAATTCTATTCAACGTGCATCATTAGGAAGATGACCCGCAGCCAAAATGCGTAGAGTTTCTCCTATCCGTAATGCACGCGTGCATCATTTTCTCTCAATTGGTTGCTCATTCTTTTCACCTATTCTCAAGTCTAAATTATGAAAGAAACGCAAATGCGCGCGCATTAGTACCCATCTCTCCAATCCATGATTGTAATAGCAAAGGAAATAAACGAACAAATCAAAAAGACTTAGATTGGCGGCTAAGAAACGTTTAAAACTATTAGAGCACACTCGGCTTTACTTGAAGTGATATTTTGATTCCCAAAAGAAACATCGCGTTGGTTGCGCATGACAATAAGAAAGACGATTTGGTTGAGTGGGTTGTTTTCAACAGAGGAACTTTGGCTCTTCATAGCTTGTATGCAACTGGAGATACCGGGAAGAGAATAATGGAGAAAACCAATCTAAAGGTCACTTTGCTTAAAGGGGGGTCTTATGGTGGAGACATGGAGCTTGGCGCTTTGATTGCTAACGAAAAATTGGACTACTTGATTTTCTTCTGGGATCCTTTGCAATCTCTTCCTCACGACGTCGACGTTAAAGCGCTTCTTAGAATAGCCGTTTTGTATAACGTGCCAACTGCATGTAACAGGGCAACAGCGGATCTAATAATTTCCAGTCCATTGTTTCATAATGCAGAATATAAGCAAGCAAAGGAACGAGCCAAAAAGTGATTGCACGCGCGTCAACATTTCTACTTGGGCGCTAGGATGCTAATTTAACTACATCTTCGTAGTTCTGCAGGAATTTATCGTTATATATCATACATGGTGGAATCTTTAAACCCGGGTCGACCTTGGTTTTTATGAGCCTACACCCCTTGCTGATGTGGACAGCGTTGCCTATCACCGAAGTTGATTCAATGTAAGTAGGGTTCTCACGAGTCGATTCTACGACAACTTTCCTGCCTAGAATGCTGTCTGATAAATGGGCGTAATCTCCAATCTTTGCAGCATCCATAATTGCTGACCTTTCCACGTGAACATGTTCACCGAGTATGCAGAAATTGTCGACGTTTGAATCCGAAATCCTAGAATAATCATCTATTCTTGTGTGTCTACCAATCAGAACGGCGCCATCTAGGGATAACCTATTTTCTTTATATTTTCTGACTATCTCTTCCCGTCTCTTAATAGACTCCTCGCTGAATCCCTGAACCCAAACGTTTCTGTTCGGTAAAATTCTTTCTTCTAGAATTCTTATGTTCAACTTTCCATAGAGAACGTCATGCATAGCCTTTAGATAGCTTTCTGGACTCCCAACGTCGTACCATACTTTCAATTCATACCCATAGACTGGAAATCCTTTATCCACCAGGTAGGGAATGAGATCAAAACCGAAATCGAGCCTCCTCCTCTCCTCCATTATCTTCTTTACTTCTTCGTCTTCCACTGTCTTTCTGACTTCTGGTGAAAGTATGTAGATGCCAGCGTTGGCAAGATTACTTGGTGCTCTCTCCGCTGGAGGCTTTTCGATAAACCTTCTAATCCTTAGATCTTTATCTAACTCGGCTATGCCATATTCTTCTACCTTTTCCACCCTCGTTAGGGCAATGGTCATCATTGCCCCCTTTTCTTCATGCCTTTTAATAAAGTCATTCAGACGTATGTCGAAGAGGTTATCTCCCTGCACGACAAGGACCGAATCACGAACGTCATAATATTCCACGTTTAGCCTGTAAGAATCGGCGCTTCCCAAGTCGTCTAGGTTGGGCTGATGTTTGATGTGTACCCTCGGCTCGATTTTATACTTTGCTGAGAACCCAACCCCTTCTCCATACTGATCGAAAAGGTTCAAATAGTTGGTATAACCATACTCTCCGAAAATGAAGTCTCTCACACCTTGCTCAGCCAGCGGCGCCATTGAGAATTCGATTAACGGTCTATTCAAGAACCTAACACAAGGCTTTGATATGTCGTGCGTCAGAGGTCTTAACCTTTTAGCCTGACCACCGACCGGAATAAAACATCTTAGTTTCTCTACGTTCACACTTTAATCTAAGCTGAAACGAGAATTTATATTTATATCGCTTACCGTACGATTCTACAACCGCAGCTGTTAAGACGGAATAAAGTTAAAATCATTAGTATGTTGCACGTGTAAGAACCCTTCTCAGTCTTATTCTTCCCCTCTGGAAGGCATACTTTCTGCCTTTGATTTTGTCGCGGCGATCACGTCGTCGATTCTTAGGATCATGGATGCTACTTCAGCTGCCGACTTTAAGGCCTGCTGCTTGACCCAAACCGGTTCAATGACACCCTTCTCTAACATGTTCGTAACACCGCCTGAAAAAACGTCGACGCCCATTGTATACCCCTTCTTTTTCTGGTGGGTTGACCTTAAGGCCACTAGTATATCGATGGTGTTGAGACCCGCGTTCTCCGCCAAGGTTTTGGGAATTGCCTCCACGGAGTCGGCGAAGGCTTCGATAGCGAGCTGTTCTCTTCCTCCCACTTTTGTTGCGTAGTCGCGGAGCTCTTTGGCTATCTCGGCTTCAACGGCTCCTCCGCCCGCAACGACCTTGTTGTGTTGGATTACGTCTGCTACGACGGATAGGGCGTCGTGGATGGCCCTCTCAGCCTCGTCTATCATTTTCTCAAGGCCTGCACGAATTAGCACGGAGACGGATCTTGGGTTATTGCATTTCTCTATGAAGACCATCTTGTCGTTGCCGATCTTCCGTTCTTCCACAAGTCCAGCCTCTCCCAAATCTTTAGCTTTCAAGTCGTCTAGGTTGTTGATGATTCTCCCGCCTGTTGCCTTGGCCAGTTTTTCCATGTCAGATTCCTTGGCTCTTCTCGCGGCCATGATTCCCTCCTTAGCTAGGAAGTGTTGAGCTAGGTCATCGATGCCCTTCTGGCAGATTAGCACGTTAGCGCCTGCCTTCTTAACTTTCTCCACCATGTCCTTTAGCATGCGGTTCTCTTGGTCTAGAAAGGCTTTCATTTGGGTGGGTTCGCGTATTCTGATTTCGGCGCTGATCTCGGTCTTCTTCACTTCTAGAGCTGCGTTTATGAGGGCTATTTTGGCTTTCTCGATCCGCTTAGGCATGCCGGGGTGGACTACTTCTTTGTCTAGTATTATTCCCTGGATGAGCTCTGTGTCAGCTAGGCTTTTTCCCTCTTTCTTGATTATCAGGATGTTGTCGATGTCAGCAATATTTTTCTCGCCCCTCTGCTCGACGATCTGTTTCACGGCGTCGACGGCGATCTTCGCCAAGTGTTGCCTTGCTTCGCCCATCACCTTGCTCGCCATGGAGGTCACAGCGACCTTACGTAAAGTTTCCCGGTCCTCAATATCCACGGGGATTCCGATCTTTTGAAGAACCTCTTCGGCCTTCTGAAATGCCTTTCTGTAGCCACTCACAACCACAGTTGGATGAATTTTCTGATCCAAAAGCCCCTCCGCCTTTCCCAAGAGCTCCCCAGCCAAGATCACGGCGGTGGTGGTTCCGTCGCCAACCATGTCATCCTGTGTCTTGGCCACCTCCACCATCATCTTAGCCGCTGGATGTTCCACATCAATCTCTTTTAGAATGACAGCGCCATCGTTAGTTATCTTGATGTCACCCATACCACTGATGAGCATCTTGTCCATGCCCCGCGGACCCAGAGTAGTCTTTATGGCTTCGGCAATAATTCTGGCCGCCATTATGTTGTTTCTCTGGGCCTCTTTTCCCCTACTTCGACCAGTTCCCTCCTTCAAAATGAGAACCGGCTGCCCTGTTTCCGTTGTTGTTAAATAAGCCACGTAAATTTCCTCCACTTCAATTAAGATTGAATCTGGTTTTAGAGTAAATAAACGTGCCTATTCTACGAAAGCGCTTTCTAAATTTTGACCTCGTTCTTTCCTAAATGAGTCCCTTTAGGAAAGAAAGAACGAGCATCATGAGAGCACCCAATGAAAACATGATCATCAACTCAATATGTGTAAGCAGTTTTGCAGCTTCGAGGAAAAGGTTGTAAAATGCGACAAAGAGCATTACTCCAGAAGCTAGCCCCATAGCAAAACCCACAACTCTGCCACTGACTCTTCTCAGTAAGACCACAATTATGCCACCAATCCCAGTAGCCAATTCTGCAATCAAACTTGAGAGAAATGGTTCAAATACCGAGTCCATGTAATGCAGCCTTGTAACTTTTCATCTTCTCTCGTTTTTATGACTTGTGGAAAAGTCTCATAAACAGAGTGAGCCAATACACAAATGAGGGGAGAGCGCGCGCGTGCATTTTTTCACACTCACTCCTTAGTGTTTAATAAAGAAGCCGCATATATAGTCAGCATGTAAACATAAACGGCTTGAAAAGAATCAATTTGTTTAAGATCTTGGTGATGTAGGTCATGGGGTTGGATCAGTTTCCGTCTAGAAACGAGATTTTGATGGATGATGCTGGATGGGGAGACCTTATTTTAGGCGTGGTAATCGGCGCCCTCCACCCTCCAGACCGCAGGTACATGGAACGCAGGATTCCGGTCTCCTCCTTCCAGCCGCCCAACTTCGAAAATAAACAGTACTTGAATGACGCTGTGAAGATTGCGGAGGAGATCGTTGAGGTGATGCGGCCTGACAGGGAAACCCGTTTCAAGGTCTGCTCAGGGTACGTTCTCTCCAACATAGGTAAATATCTACAAGACCGGGGATTCAACGTGGAAATAGTTGAAATCACAGGCGAACTCCAAGAAAGGGTTGAGCACGGCTACAAAAGATGGTGTATTGAAGTAGGAGTTTCAGCGGAAAGACTGGAAGGCGAGAGACGTTTCTGGACACTTCTAGAATGGGTTGCGGAAAAACCCAAAATCAGAGAAAAACTCGTAAAGACGGGCTGGAAGAGCTGGAAACAAGAGTGGCGAGAAATAGCGTTCAAAAAGACTAAGGAAGTGAGCGGGCTTGTTTATGGGCGGTAGATATTGAAATGGGCTAGAATAGTCTTATTTTAGTTAAAGGATCTATACGTGCGCATTTGAAATATTAATCAATGATTCATAAAAACTATTATGAACTCACGATAGAGAACGCATTTCTCTATGCATGTGGTGTCTGAGGTTCAACAAAATTGACGAAATGGGAGTACAAAGTGATTCCGATAAAGACACAGGTTCACTCGGGTCATTTAACAGAAGACAAAAAACCAACAATAGAAAAAGTCGAGGACGAGCTAAACGCTTTGGGAAAAGAGGGATGGGAATTAGCTAGTGTTCAGAATATTCGTCTAGAAGATGGTAAACTGTACACAGTTGCTTATCTTAAAAGGCTAATAAGGTGACTTACGTGCATGGTTTATCTAGACATTAGCTATGAGCGCGCGTTATTTCAATAAGATTTCTAATATCATCTGGTGACGCAAAGCTTCAATAATGTCTTCCTTCTTTATTGCATCTTCCATTTCATCAAGTTCTTTTTGTATGGTCTTTCTCATTGCTTCGTTAACCCTTTTGCTAAGTTCCCTCTGTCGTCTTTGATATAATTCGTCTAGTTCTCTTAAAAGCCTCAAATAACGTTCCGACCAAGACTCTTCCTTTGGCATAAAAACATATTTGCTGAAATTTCTGCATAAAAGTTTTGTCTAACCAACCAAGAGGAAAGGAGCAACCGCAAATCAAATAAACAAAGTTCATAGGTCACTTGAAGTGAGGGCTGAAGGTAAAAATAATGGATAAGTATCAAAAGCTATTTTGGGCATTGATTGGCATCCTACTTGCATCCCTTATTCTGATACTCATTCAATCATTAAGACTCACTGGAGGAGCCACAAGTTCTCAAGAAACTAGAACCACGTTGACACTTACAATTCAGGCAGATGTAAGCCTCATAGCTTTTTGGGGTGTAATGCTTGGTTTCAGAATCAGAGAATTATCTTCACAGAGAATCGAACTCATGAAAAACCTCTGGGAGATAGGTTTCAAAAGAGACAAAATCAAGGCAAAGCTTGCGGAAACCAAAGACAACAAAGAGGAGAAAGAGGTTCTGACGAAACTGCTTGAAGAACTAGGGGAAGATGCAAAAACACGAAAGGAAGCCATAGAATTTCATTACAAATGGGAAAATGCAATAATGATTTACGGTTTGTTTGCGATAGTTTTCTTCGTCCTTTCTATAGCCTCTGGAGTATATGGAATCGGCGTGACCTTTCACACTGAACAGGTGGATTTCTTCACTAGCTTGGCTCCTGTCGTGTGCCTATTTACTGGGATAATGGGAACGATTTTTGCACTGTTATCCTCTTCATTCAGAATAAGGAAAAGTCTGGAAATCCGATAGACAAGAACGGAACAAGGAGAACAATAGAACAGACATACTAGCTACAACTCACTATGACTTTTCCACTTTTCTCGTATGACAGGGACGTAAGCAAGCCGTAAAGGGTTTGGTTGGTTGGAGTAGTTTTATCCAACCAACCAACTTCAATGACGTTTGCGGAAAGGTTATAGCTGAACCGAACAAAACTAAATGTGAGAGGAAGATGGTGTTCTATGTCATTAGAAGAGAATAAGACAATTGTTAGCCGTTTGTTTGAAGCCTCAAGAAATTTTGTTGTCGAAGTGTTGTGGTTGGTTGGATAAAAGTTTTGTTGCATCGTTGCTGAAACATGCAAACAATAGAAATGCGCGCTAACCACAAATATGTCGGGGCACCTATCCTCATAAAAGACTGTCTTGCAATGGAATATGGGAAGGGCAAGAGATTAGGTGACAAAGGTGAAGCAGAAACAAGGCTATAAACGCGGGCACTCAGTAGCACTTCTTGTGGGTTTTGAGGATGACCATGCGGTTCTGTGGCAGGTATTTAGCCATGTCGTAAAACTACACCTTACGTTGGAGATTGGCGGAAAGAGGACAGATTAAAGGGTTCTATATAATTTTCACGAATCTGTAATTGACGCGTTGAGACCAATGCTCAAGGAAGGAGTAAGAAGCATCGTGGTCACAGCTCCGAAGAAAACCACTTATGCCACAGACTTTCTGGACCACATGCGAAAACATCACACGTATCTAATTCAATCGAAGCGGCAGAATAGGGCAACTTTCGCCGAGCTAATCGGCTCCGCTGACCAGCCTCACAGAGTGGCCGAACTAGTGAAAACCAAAGAATTTCGCAAGCTAATCGCAGAGACAACCTCAGAAGAAGCCGATCACATCGTCAATGCATTTGAGAAATGTCTTTACAGCACCGACAGTAAGTCGGTTATCTTGTTTTCGCTCAAAGAAATCGAAGACATGGTCTATGACCGAGAGAGGCACAATGATTTAACGGCATATCTGATGCTCACAGACAAGTATCTTGCTGACAGTGAGGACAAGAACAGAATTCATAGGTTATTGCAGATTTCAAAGAATAGAAAAGTGAAGACAAGAATAGTCAACGCGGAAACGCCAGCAGGCAAACGAATCAGCCAGTTCGGAGGCATATTTTTCTTCACCATGCAAACCCACACAACTAGTCAACTTTGAAGGCGACGAATTCCACGTTAAGACAGCCAAAACATTAGAAGAAGCATGCGAACTTGCCAAAGTAGGCTTTGACTACTTCACAACCATCGATGACATTCAGGTCTTTAGAAAGAGAAAGTAAATAATCACCCTTCAAAAGCTAGCATATTCTTCGCAAAACCTAACATATTCTTGGTATTGGGTCTCCTATTGGTGGCGCCAGTATTCTTTTTCCGCCCACTATTGTTTGCATCGCTACTCCTTTGAATTGGCTTGTTGCTTCGCCTATTATCTCGGCGTTTTTTCCTTCTCTAGTCTGCTGTAACGTCTCTAGCATTACTTCTGCCTTTTCCCTAACCAAGCCTATGATGATTTTTCCTTCGTTTCCGACTTCTAACGGGTCAATGCCGAGCATTTCACATGCTACTTTGACATCTGTTCTTATGGGAACCTTTTCTTCATCGACAAGTATGCCGACTTTAGACTTCTCGCTCCATTCATTCAAAGCCTCTGACAAGCCGCCTCTTGTCGGGTCTTTCATTGCCACTATTCCGCCAACATTTAACAGACGCATAATTAGCTTGTTAAGAGGCGTAACATCTGACTGTATTTGGCTTCCAAAATTGTAGCCTTCCTGAGCAGACAACACTGCTAATCCATGGTCACCTACAGTGCCAGACAAAATAATTTTATCTCTCTCTCGCAAGTTGGAATCAAGAATCCAACGACTATCAAAGGACCTATGCTTCTTCACTTCTGCTATATTCTTTTCCAATGCTTCAGTTCTTTTGCCAATTCCAGACGTATTAATTACGCATCCACCTAGGCTTCCTTTTTCTACAACTTTTGTGTCACCAGTAATGATATGGACGTTAGATTCTTTACATGTTTGTTTCATACTTGCCAAAATTTTCTCAAAATCTGATAAAAGTAAGCCTTCTTCCAAAACAAGACCACAAGAAAGCGCTATAGGCTCAGCGCCTAAGACCGCTATGTCGTTGACCGTACCTGCAATCGCTAGTCTGCCTATATCGCCGCCTAGAAAAAACAATGGCTTAACCGCATGGGAATCAGACTTTAAGACAATGTCATCAACTACCGCGGCGTCGTCAAGGGCTTCAAGCGGAACCTCAACGTTACTACCACCAAAATGCTTCACCACATACCGTTTAATCAAATCCTGCATGATCGTTCCGCCTGCACCGTGAGCCATGGTAATTCTTTCAGTCTTCATACACATCACTTTCGCTAGCAATGAAGAAAAACTAACATAAGAACATTCTCAGTGAAGATGAAGAAGAAAAAACAATTTTGGCTTCTTTCTAGAATCTAGAGTCTTGATTTGGTCGTGGGTCACAACCTTAGTATTTCTCTTTTTAGGGTCAAAAATGTTGTTCCCTTAACCCAAAATACGCTTTAATTGCTTTATCTCTCAATAATGTATAGAGTAAAAGATAAGGAGAAAGCGAATTGATTCGGTTTGGGCTAATAATTCCTTCTTCAAACACAACAATGGAACAGGAATTTTGTAAAGTTCTCGCAAATGGCTTCTCAATTCACAGCGGTCGCCTTCAATTAAAAGAGGTAACATTGAAAGCCCTAGCAAAAATGGAACAACAAATTGAAGAAGAAGCATTAAAACTTGCAGACGCTAACGTCGGTGTTATAGGTTATGGATGCACAAGTGGAAGTCTATTCAAGGGGTTTGGGCATGATAGAGAAATTGAAGCAAGAATCGAGAAATCCACAGGCATTCCCGCTGTTGCCACATCTGGCGCAGTCATTGCTGCCCTAAAGAGTATAAACGCAAAAAACATTGCCGTTGCTACACCCTACACCGAAAAAATCAACAAATTAGAGAAAAGGTTTCTAATGGCTAATGGTTTTCAGATAATTGACTTGAAAGGTTTAGGGATAAAAGATAATCTTAAGATTGGCAAGCTAGGAAGTGAAAAGGCTTTCAAACTGGCCATGAAGTTGAAGTATGACAAAGCTGATGCTATTTTCATTAGCTGCACGAACCTTGCCACTTTAGGCATCATAGACAAGTTGGAGAAGATTTCACAGAAAATTGTTGTCTCGAGTAATTCAGCCATGATTTGGGCCATGCTGAGAAAATGCGGTGCACACCTTAAGATGGTGGGCTTTGGAAAACTTCTTGAAAGCATTTAAACATTTACAATTTTGAAAATGAGTTCCGCCACTAGACTATTGACATGTAGCGACAAACCGTCGACAAATGGCTCAGCCTTTTTTGTCACGCTGTCTATTCCCCCAGCTGTTATTATTCGCTCTAATAGTTCTGACTCACTTTGACCATCATGCACATAAGTTAACTGTTTCAAAAGGCTAATGCATGCTGCAATTCCATATGCGCCCCAATTCGAAATTCTTGCAACAACCAACGAGTCAGCAGGCATTTCAGCGGCAATCCCGCCACCACATCTGCATTGGCATTTAAAGCCGAAAGGCACATACTTCTCCACTGCATTGGTCATGGTTCCGAATCCCAGTTCGTTCCCGCCGTCTCCTACTGCAAAGGTAACAATCCTAAGTTGTCGTGCCATTTCAAAAAGATAGTCAGTTTTTCCGACGAATTCTGAAATGCTTAAGCCTCCCATAGTATGGTGTACTTTTTTCTTGTTCCATCCTGGACGTTCAATAGAAATCAGTAGTGAAGGATTATATTTGGAAAGTATTTCTTTCGCTTTGCGACTTGCTAAATCATTGTCAATTGGAAACTCTATTACTGAGGCAGAGTTACTAATTGCCTTCACAACATCTGCACATACTTCATCAGTAATAATCAGTGGCACAAGTCCCAATTTGCGTATAGTTTGAGCCAAAACAAAAGTTCCAGGCGGTCCATCTGTCTCACATACTTTATTCGGAAGAACTGGAAAACCAGTTATTATGAAGCAGTTTTTGCCTTTTCTTGAGCCTGCAATTATCTTTTCTGCGGCTGCTAGGCATAAGGGTTTATTTACAGATTCCCTTGCCCCTTCATAGAGCTTGTGCACTCCAACACGTTTCGGAATATCAGCTGATACAATCTGGTCTATCAAACATGCCTTCTGCTCAACTTCTTGTTCCATTCTTTCTCCCCCTTCTGTATATTCCAAGTCGAAGTTCTGTATACGCAGATAAAATATTTTGTTGCGGATTAGATAGAAATATGGTTTAAGTTTCGGAGTTATATTCTTCGTGTGTTATTATAGTGGCTGCAATATTGATTCAATTATAGTCAACACGTTCTCACTTATGCGTCCTTTGGCTTATACAAAAGTTTCTTGCAGAGGCATCCTTCACGCATAAAATATCCAGATTCGTAGAAATAGCTCAATATGGGTTTCAACTCTTTTGATGTTACCTCTTTCCCATCGATCTTTTTTATACAGAATACTTGCATGCCTCTCAGTATTGCCATTTCTTCAAACTTGTTGAGGATCGCCTTAATTGTTTTTAGCTCCTCATCTTTCACATTAAGAAACAAAGCAAAGTTTGGCCAAATTAGATATTTTCCAAAAACTTGTCCGTCGACTAGAATTACGCCTAGAGCGGGATGAGCTCTTACACCAGAACGGATTGGTGGAACAGAAATAAGCTTCTTCCACCTTTTTCTATAGCCGACTATGAGAGGGTCGAACTCGGGAAGAATGTGAACAATACTAGGCCTTTCCATGGGGTACTTTTCTGCTTCAAACTGCTCAAGTTTGCTAATGTCTTCGGACAAAACCCAATGCTTCCTTGCATCATCGACTTTGATGCTTGAAACTATTTCTTTCGCCACTAGTCTTTCGATTATGCTCTTAGTTTCTGTCTTTGTACACCATGTATACGAAGTAACATCTTCTATGGATGAAGGCCCGAAAGCTTTGAGATACTTTTTGACAAGCCATTCCTTTGCTTCTTCTTCAGTAATGCTTTCCAGTGAAGATCTGCCTATCAGTCTTTCTGTAGTTGACCATCTCCATTGAGTAGGCACTCTTGGTTTTCTTTCTGATCTAAGAATGGCCCCGATTCCAGCAAGTTCGTAATGGATTATTCTATGTAGATTTTTAGTGGGTAGGCTTTTTGACTCAAGAAATCTTCGAATCTCTAGAGTTGTGGCTGCCCCCATTTCACTAATAAAGTCTAATATGGCTTGATGGGTCTTGGTAAACTTTGGAGGCCACGACGAACCACGTCTTCTAAGAAATTTTTGTGTGGCGTCACGGGTAGCTTGAAAATACGCTGGGAACTCCTTTGCCGGAACTATATGTAAAGTTACTCGCATTAAATGAGCAGCAATCAGTATTCTCTGCCTTAATAGGTGATCCAGCCATTTCCAATCGAAGTTTGTCATTCGATTCCATAATGAAAGATAAGGTGATTCAAATGACTGAGCGTGAAGCCCACCAACGTCACTAACAATTCTGATAACGTCTTCCTCATTTCGCCCCAAGGTCTCCTCAGTTAAATGATGCTGACTAAGAACTAACCTTTCCACACTTCTCGAAGGAAAAGCACTTGATACCATATTCAACACAAAGTCAATCTTATTGTCAACACTTAATACATGATGAGGAAACTAAAAATCTTACTCTGGCTCATAACTATACATATTCTTTCTCATTTATCCACTTCCCTTTTTCATGTTTGAACAAACAAAGAATAGGAAAAGGGGTTTTATGGGCCTTTCAGAACTTTATCTTCTGGTGGAGGCTGTGAAATTAATCCTTTCTTCATCAAAACCGCTGTAGATTCTCTAGCATTTCTAATAATAGAAACAGCTCTGTCCCACAATTCTTCCTTGCTTAATTTGACTCTTGCAACTCCTTCTTCAATGGATTTTAAGGCGCATGCGACAGCCTCTCGTGGAAAGACTTCCCATTCCTCCATTCTTGGCGAAATATCCCCTTCATGAATTCCCCTTTCTTCAGCGAACTTGGCTAACTCTTTTCCAGCAGCGATGCACATATCGTCTGTAATTGTTTTCGCCTTCACGTCTAAGACACCTCGGAAAATGCCTGGAAAACCAAGCGAATTGTTTATTTGATTTTCAAAGTCAGATCTGCCAGTGGCAACGACTCTAGCACCTGCTTCTTTTGCTTCCCAAGGCCAAATTTCTGGAATAGGATTAGCACACGCGAAGACTATAGAGTTTGTTGCCATTTTTGCTACCCATTCTTTCTTTATTGTGCCGGGTCCAGGCTGTGACGCAGCTATGCATACGTCAACATCTTTAAATGCCTTTGATATGTCACCGGTTCTGTGTTCAACGTTTGTTTTTTGGCAAAATTCCCATTTCAAAGGGTTTTCTTTCTTTTCTGCCTCCAAGTCTTTTCTATCCGGGTGAAGAATGCCTTTTGTATCAACCATTATAATATTTCCAGGTTTCACTCCAGTTTTCATGAGAACAATGGCGGTTCTTGTGTTTGCTGCTCCAACACCCACAAGTGTGATCAATGCTTGATTCATTTTTTTACCAGCAATTTTAAGCGCGTTTATCAATCCAGCCAATATCACCGTAGCTGTGCCTTGTTGGTCATCATGCCAAACGGGGATTTGAAGTTCCTTGCTCAATTTTTCAAGTATGTAGAAGCATTTTGGCTTTTCGATGTCTTCCAAGTTGATGCCGCCAAAAGTTGGCTCCAACCATTTGCATGCGGTTATGATTTCATCTGCGTTTTTTGTGCCTAAACAAATGGGAAAGGCGTCTACTCCGCCAAGATATTTGAATAATAGTGCTTTCCCTTCCATTACGGGCATGCCGGCTTCGGGTCCAATGTCGCCTAAGCCAAGTACTCTTGTGCCGTCGGTGACTACTGCTACATAATTCCATCTGTTTGTATATTCAAAAACTTTCTCCAGATGTTCCTTTATTTCTTTGCATGGCGCCGCCACACCTGGCGTATACCATATGGCAAAATCAGACGGCCCGCGTATGGCACACTTTGGCATGACTTGAACTTTTCCTCCATAAAACTTGTGGTATGGAGGGGCAAGTTTTGAAGGCTTTCTCGCTTTTTCCAGTAACTCTTCAACTGTTACTTTTTTTGTCATCTTGTTTTCCTCTTTTAGCGTGGTGTTGTGTTTGTTTTTATAGTGAAAAGATTTTCGGTTTGAAGTTGCTTGCGCTGATTTAGAATCTTAATTTACTGTTCATAAACCCTAAGTTAAGAAACCAGCCTTTCAATTGCTAACAAGTACTCGCATACCTTCATGGTTGAGGACAATGAAAAAGCAAGAATATGAAGAAATTAGCAGAGTGACTGTTGAAGCCTCGTCTGCCTTGAAAGAAGAAACGGTTACGCCTTCGAATTCTTTGAACATAGGAAGATTCATGGTCTTGCCAAAGAGAAAGGTATATTGCATTGCTATGAAAGGACAATTTATGCAAGATATGCCTCAAAAGATGATTGAACTTGCAGATAGAGCCAAGGTGGTTATATTATCTGGCATTTTTTCTGTAGATGATTCCAATCCAGAAATTGTGAACGTTCTGACTTTCGTAGACTTTACCAATTCCTCTATAAAACCTGAAAAAATGGCGCAACAGCTTCGGCAAACGGGTTTTTTCGAACATGTTCAGATGTTTGCTCCGACACCCTCAGGATTCGTATATGACAATTTCTTCTTTCCTTTGAAGGTTGGAAATGAGCGTGTCATAGTTTTTAGAAGACCATTGTATGAGGCGTTTTTTTCAGGGATTCGAAAGGAGTTTGGCTCTGCAGGGGAAACTTTCCTTTATTACATGGGTTTAGAGGCTGGTTCTAAGCTTTTTGAAGATTACAAGAAGATTAGCGGCTCTAGGGATCCTAGAATTATGATTGACATGGCTTGTGCATTTGGTTTTAACATGGGATGGGGAGTTTTCAAACTTCAAGAATTAAACCTTACGAAGAAAACTATGAAAATACGCGTCTATGACAATTTTGAATGTACAGCTGGGAAAGGTACGGGAAAACCGTATAGTCACTTTCTAAGAGGCATCGCAGCGGGGCTATTCTTGCATTGTTTCAGAACAGCAGTAGCTGTTGAAGAAACCAAATGTATTGCTCAAGGAGATGCTTTCTGCGAGTTTCTAATTAGACCTGCAAAACCGCCAATAAAAATTTTGCACAGCCACATTTAACGCGGTAATGTGGGCTATGAAATCAACTGTTTTAGCCGTCTTAATGCTTGTATTTTGTCTTTTTCGCCTATCTTTGCACTTTCAACCATATGTTTCAGGATTTCTATGGATTCGTCCATGGCTTTTCTGTTGACTGGGTATGGGACGCCGTCTTTTCCGCCATATGCAAAACTGTATTTTATTGGATCTTTCCAGCTTGGCGCGCTGCCATAGATGAGTTCGCTGATTAATGCCAAGCCTCTTACTGTTGATTGTCCTACGCTTTTTATGCCTAAAAGTTCTTCATAGTTTCGTGGCTGAAATTCGTAGATGCGTTTTAGTGTGTTCCAGTTTACGTTGCGAGGCATGGACAAGACATCTATGGCATAGGTTTTCCACTTTGCATCAGGTATCCATTCTTGCAGAGATTTCTGATAAGTCGGCCTAATTGATTCCAGCATTTTGACAACTTTGTTTGGTTTCTCCTTAACTATGTCTACAGACGTTGTTCTACATCTGTCGCTTTGTTTCGCTGTCATGTCTAATGTTTTAGGTCTGATGGAGTCGCCTACTATTGCATTATGCGGCTCTTCTATGTAGTTTGTCAAGTTGTCTGATAGCCAATGATAGCGTCTAGCTGTTCTGTCCTGTATACTCATTCCTTGCTGAACCACTGCCCAATTGCCATTTTCAGCCAAAAAGAAGGCATGATGATAAAGCGGGTAACCTGCTTGAATTGCTGTGTTGTCAACTTTAGCGCTCATGCGACTAGCATATTGCAAGCTGTTTATGCGATTAGTAGAAAACCCAAACTTCTCGCTTATTTCAGCTATTTCCGTCAGCGCTTTCCTTGAGGCTTTTCCTTTTCCGCCACAGACTGCCAAGCCATGTATATCTGGTTTTACTGCATTTTTTAATACCCCAGTTAGGACGGTTGTGACGCCTGATGAGTGCCAATCATACCCTAATACGCAGCCTAAAGCTTGAAACCAATAGGTGTCGGAAATTCTAAGTAAGAACTCGCTTTGCCCATATTCGTCGATGATTATGGTAGCCATCTCATGTGCTAGTTTAGTCATGCGACTGGTGAGCCACTTGGGAGCTTTACCATAATGCAAAGGAAGACTCGCGACACTTGCTTTCTTCAAACCTTACGGCTTCTCCAATAGAAAATAGACGTAGTTTCTCTTTTAACGCTATTTCTAGAATTTTGTGAATAGGACACTGAGTTAATCTATTTTGTCAACTTTGGCAAATTAGGTGTTGCAGTATATTTTATGGTGGTGGCGGAAATGCTCTTGGCACCGTAGTTTCGTGTTCATGTGGATGTTCATGTTTCATGAATTCAACTAGAAATATTAGTATGCCTAGTATCGCTAAAACATTGGCGATCAATCCGATTAGGGCTGCAAGCTTAAATTCATTATTCATTGCTTTCACTTCTTCAGGGTTCCCATAGTTCGAGGGTTTGAAATCCACTTGTAAGAAATATAGGCAGAATATGCGGCGATAGCAAATCCAACCAGCAATATGATTAGACCAATTCCATATGCCTTCATATCTTTAACCTCATTTCATCTAAGTTAGCCCTAATCAAATTAAAAACTTGCTATTAAAACTGGATACACGTTATTTTGTGAGTATTTGTCCTTCTCTGTCGATTTCTCCACGTCTAATTCTTGTCGTGGATATAGGTTCACTATTATATGCAGGAACCATATCAATAACAATAATACTCAACGGCTCTAATCCTTTCGCCTTACGCTTCCTGTTAATCTCTTTTGCAGTTTTCTCTGTTTCTCGACTTACAACAAGAGCGTTAACACAGCCTTTAGACAATGTCACCCCATAAGCATCATGCAAAGGCATAACCTCAGCCCGTTCAAGCAAGCCTTCTTTACGGAGAAAACCTTTCAACTCTTCTAACCTAAAATCATAGGTTGAAATTTTATGAGGCTTACCCATACGTTGAACTAACTCGTCAGTGCTTAACCCTATAAGAACACGGTTACCAACCTCGAAAGCTTTCAGAAGCAACGCTCTATGCCCCTTATGAAACTCGTCAAATGTGCCACCAACAGCAACAACCTTAAACTTCTTCCCCACCGTTCTACACATCACCTAACCAAATGCGCGCCTCGAAAGTCGATCTTCGCCACTAGAATCTTCTCTTTTGACAAAACTTTCTTAAAAACTTCAACTACATCCTCAACCTTATTCTGCAAAACAAGTGCATGCACTGCTTCGCCAACCATATTCTGAGCAGCACCAACTGCACCAGCCTTCTCAGCATCTTCCATAAGACTTCTCATCCTTTCAGTGGCAAAACCCGTCTTTATTGCAAACTCTTTACTTGCTCTCATAAAATTTTCAAGAGAAGGTTCAGCCAAAATCCTGTCAACAGTTTCTCGACCCCACTTATTAACTCTCTCTCGCTTTTCAGCTGAAGAAAGCACCTCTTTGGTCGGCATAGGCTTGAAAACACCTGCGACAATTCGGTAGTCCTCTGAAATAGGAAGCCGTTCAATAATAGCATAGCCAGGTGCTCCTGGCTCAACCGTAAGGATACAGCCGCTGAGCAGCAGAGGACCAACAGTGCCCAAACCAGTCCTACATTTTATCTCAGCCACATGAGCAATTCTACCAATTTGTCTATACGTCAAATCAATGCCTAAAACCTTACAAAGAGCAAAACCAGTTCCCAACGCGCCTCCAGCGCTTGTGCCAAAACCTACACCAACTGGCACAGAGACACTATGCTTAACAACAACCGTATATTTTTCTTCAACCCTTTTCAGCAAGGCTTCCGCAACAGTCTTGGTTGTTTCGGCTTCAGGCGAAAATCTTCTATTAATAAAAACTCTTACATCATTCTTCTTTGCCTTTGCGATACTGACTTCGGTTGAAACTCCCTTCTCAATTCCAAAGCCTCCACCGCGGGCACCTACACGCTCCAAATCAGTTATAGGCTTTCCATCAACTGTTCTGTCACAAATCTCAAAAAAACTAGAAATGCCCCCCGGAGAGAATGCTTTAGAGGTTTCTGTCATCAATTGCTTTTCCTTAGTTTTCTGTTTTCTGTGAAGGTTTTAGAGATGGAAAAGCTCTGTAGCATGCCTTAAGAATTGGAGGACCAAGCGTGACAAGGAAAGGTATCTCGGTTGCAAAAGTCCAAACCAGCCACAGAAAACTCGCGTAGAATGGTGCATTTCGTTCCCAACCTAATGCTAAAGGTAAAGGCAAGAATTGACTATACACCCAGAGACCGAAACCTATCCATGCACTTCCTATTGCCAAGCCTATAACTGAGGCGAATTCGTAACTTTTCCATTCAGGTAGCAAGTATCCAAGAACTATCGTAATTATGCAGCAACCGAAGAATACTCCAAGAAAGAGGAGTGCGATGTCGAGAGATAAAATGGTCTGAGCCAGTAGGTAAGCGATCATCACAACGATTATGCTACTAAACCCCAAACCAATCGCAATGTGTTTCCGCTCCACATTTCTTCTGCCAATATAGCCTAGTAAGAAAAACCCTAGGAAGTTTGAAGGGACACCGACTGTCAGGCTTAGGAGGGCTATTCCGTGTCCAGGATGTATCATGTCAGCGAAGAATATGCCTATACCAGCACCTATTCCACCGACCCAAGGTCCGAAAAGAATAGCGAAGACAGCTGGAACTATAACAGAGGGCCAAAACCTAACGACGCCAACTACTGGGCTTATAATCCCTAAATTAGTTAGATATCCAACAATAGCGTAAAGTGCTGCACAGATTCCCATCATAGCGACTTGCAATGCTCTCATTTTCAGTTCCTTCTCCATTATCTTGCGTAGATTTACGTTTGTCAATGTAGGTTTTTTAAATAAGAGTTTTGTATGAATTGTTTAAACATGTTCAAATGTCCTTGTCTATAAAAAAAAGCGTAAAGTTTAAGGGTTATGTGGGTGATTTGCACATTTAAACCGTCATAAACAATTGAGAGGATAAAGTTTGAGCCCTGAAATGTCAATAGAGGAAAGGAAAGCTAACGTTCTAATAAGCTTACGTGGATATAAAATGCTGAAACGCGAGGAAAAGAAAGAAGCTGTAAGCTTTTTGGCCAGGGTGCCAAGATACAAACACAATGTCTTAATTTGGTGCATTCCAACTGAGGGCACAATAGGCGTTCAACACATTAACCAGATGAAAAAAGCTATGAAAGAAGAAGAAGTTAAAAGAGGAATAATAATCGCAAGCGGGCGCTACACGCAGACGGCAAAAACCAACGCTACAAAAAAACACATAGAACTAATCACCAGAATCTTTCCATCATTCAACATATTCGACCATACGCTTGTGCCAAAACATGAAATAATGACGCAAGAAGAAAAGCAAAAACTCTTAGACGAATATAGAGTTAAGCCGTATCAACTTCCACGTATAAAAGCCTCTGACCCTGCAGCAAAAGCGATAGGAGCAAGGCCAGGTGATATTGTTCGCATTATCAGGGACAGCCGAACAGCAGGAAAATATACAGCCTACCGCTATGTAGTAGAAGGCTAACATTTTTTATTGAAAACCAATACTTTTTCATTTTCGCTTTCGAAATTTGCCGTCATCGTAGTATTCGGTCATCTACTAAACTTACTCAACTATATTGTTTTGGATTTCTTTCGAGGTTCTTTAATATCTCATGATAACGCTCGGTCGCTAGGTCGCTTGATTTGCCTTTCTTGCAGAAGGAAAATCCAGTCAACTTCCGATTAGGGTTTTCAATTATAATCTTGCCATTAACTAACTTGGATTCTAAAACTTGAAGCGCTTCCAGAAATCTCTGGTCTTTCTTTGATCTATTGTAGAAAGATAGGACATAGACATAGAAAAAGAGATTATAGCGAAAGAAGGGGTACTCAATTTTCATGAATAAAGTGCCAATCCCAAAATGACAAGGACCGAGAGGTTTGCGTGTTACCCAATGGTCAAGCAAGAATTCCACAGCTCTATCGAGGCGCTTATCCTGATTCAGGAAATGTGTAAATCTAAAAGCATCTAAGGCTGTCAGTGTTGGCCCTGGATTCGAAAAAACCGTCTCTAGGCCTTTACCAAATTTATAAGTATTGCAACGCCAACCACCATCATTATGTTGAATTTCGAACAGGTGATCAAAAGTTTTCTTGAGCCTACTGTCGGAAGCGTATCCCAAAAGGCAAAGTATTCTGGCGGCAGTCGCAATATGGCAAGGGTATATAGCACCTTTGGGCGCCAGTCTGAATCGTCCATCTTCTCGCCACGAACTCATGATTAACTCTGCAGTTCTTTTCAAAACAGGATCAGAGTGGTTCATTCCTAATTCTGAAAGCATCAGGGCACAGTCGATAGTAGAGAAGGGGCTTCCTACACCTAACCGTCTATCTGGAGTTGCCCAGAAGTCACCTCCGTTATCATGTCGTCTTGCTAAAATCGCTTCGACATCTGAAAGATACTGTTTTGGTATTGTCATCATTGCCCAACCCTTATAATTTCACATCATGGTCATTCTAAAGATGAAAATATTTTTTATTGTCGCATAGAAGGCCTCCCATGGTATCGTTCTTGACAGGAAGGTTAGTCCTTGTTATCTTTCTTTTGCAACCATAACTTCTGTCGCTTTGATAACGGCTTCCACATTGTCGCCATTCTTTATATCAAGTTCTTCAACTGCTTCTGTGGAAATAAGAGCCGTTATAGTGACAGGAGTTTTTACCTCAATTTTGACTTTTGCAACGATGTCGCCTTTCTCTACATTCCTAACGATGCCTTTCAACCGATTTCTTGCACTAATTTTCAATCCAACAGCCTCCCAATATTCTTCATCACCTAAAACGTCGCCCACATAATCTTCAATCATCTTATATTCTTTCAGCAGTTTTTCGCCTAATTCGGTCAGTCTTGCTCCTCCACCACCTGTTTTTCCACCCTTATAGGTGTCTACAACTGGTTTTTGCAGAATTCTCTCAGTTTTTGCCAAATAAGTCCATACATAACGATATGACATGCCAATCTTTTTGGCAGCCTTTGAAATTGACTTCTCTTCTTTGATAGCCTGCAGAATTTCTGCCCCGCCTTTTCCGAGAATTGGCTTGCCCTTGTGTTCCAGCCAAACTTTGCATAGTGGCTTGTGATTTTCTGGAGTAAGCATGGGACTTCAAATAATATTATGAAGCGTTATGTTTAAAAGGTTATTTCGTCGATATATCCAGTCAAACATATCGGTGATCTGAAGTGCAAACCAAAGCATGGCTAACTTCCTTAGCAGTCGCTATAATCATTGCAGTGGCTTCAATCGTTGGAATATTTTTCTACATTAAAGCCTCCGAAGGTGAGACACTTACAATTGCAACTACAACGAGTCTTTACGACACAGAACTTTTAACAGCAATGGAAGATGCATTCGAACCCAAATACAGCATAGACCTGCGCTTCTTGTCAAGAGGCACTGGAATAGCTATACAAGATGCGAAAAAAGGAAACGTAGACCTAATACTCGTGCATGATCCTCAGACAGAGTTTGCATTTCTTCAAAATGGATATGGAGTATGCAGAAAAATTATAGCCTACAACTTCTTTGCCATCGTAGGACCGCAAACAGACCCGGCAAAAACACAAAACTCAACGCCAATTCAAGCATTAACAAAAATCGTGACAGCAGGAAGAAATGGAACAGCAAAATGGATTTCCAGAGCCGACAATTCAGGAACACATGCCAAGGAAAAGAGCCTATGGACCATGGCTGGCTTCAACTGGACAGATATCAGAAATGAAGGATGGTATATAGAAGGGCAAGGCGGTCAAGGAATGGGAGCAACCTTGCTAATGGCTTACAATATGGAAGCGTACACTCTCACGGACATGAGCACATACCTAATGTATTCTAAAGAGGGTAGAATTAACCTAAAACTCGTAGTCAATCAAGGACGAGAATTACTCAACGTATACAGCGTAATCGCAGTTAACAAAGCAATGCATGCAAGTGTAAATTTTGAAGATGCCATTACATTCATCAAATATTTAATATCGGATGAAGGACAGCAATTGATCAATAATTATGGTAGAGAAACATATAATCAAAGCCTCTTCAATGGAGCTGTGAATCTGCTAAAAAACAACACTGACCCAATATTAGCTCAATGGGTTCGAGATTATGGCTTTCTCAATGGTTCAGAATGCTCACCAGAATATCGCGATGGGCATCCAGAACTATACTCATGATCTTAAAGCGTGAAAAATATGTCAGAAATAGTTGAAGGAATCTGGAAAGCAATAGAATTGATACTTTCTGGAAATCCGGCAGTAATCGAAATCACTTTAAGGTCCCTCTACATATCTGGCACAGCAACCTTACTTTCTGCTTTGTGGAGCTTCCCGATAGGCGTAATCATAGGCTTGAAAAGCTTCTTTGGAAAACGTTTAGTTAAAGGAATTTTTCACGCTTTACTTGGAATGCCAACGGTTCTTTTAGGGCTAATTTTATATCTCATTTTTTCCAAAGAGGCGGTTTTAGGGTTTTTAGGCATCTTATACAATCCCATAGGGATAATTGTCGGTGAAGCAATCCTCATAACTCCCATACTAATTAGCCTCACTATAACTGCTGCAGAAGCTGTTGACCCTGAGATTAAGGATCTGGCAAAAACACTTGGTGCATCAGAAATTGAAGCCTCGATCGCTGTGATAAAAGAGTCTGCAGGAGGAATCTTGTTAGCCGTTATTGCCAGTTTCAACCGAGCAATTGCTGAACTAGGAATAGCCTTGATGCTTGGCGGCAACATAAGAGGCTTTACAAGCGTTTTAACAACTGTGATTGCTCAAGAAACTGGAAAAGGTGACCTTGCACTAGCGATAGCCTTAGGCATAATACTGATGCTAATCGTATTCTCGATAAGCCTTGTTACAAACTTGTTGCAGAGAAAGTAAAAATGAGCAGTCTAATCGATCTTAGGCAGATAACTAAACACTTCAAAGAACGAATTGCGCTCGACAACATAAACTTGAAGATTGAAGAAGGAGAAATTTTCACTCTTCTAGGACCCAACGGATCTGGAAAAACAACCTTACTGAAGATTATGGCATTATTGACTGAACCAACAAGTGGAGAAATTTACTTTGAAGGCGTTAAAGTCAACGACCGAAATAAGAGCCAAATTCGAGATGAGGCTACAATGGTTTTCCAAAAAACAATTCTGTTCAATACAACGGTCTACAAGAACGTAGCGTATGGGCTTAATCTTAGAGGTCTGCCTAAGCGAGAAATTAATGAAAGAGTAGGCGATACCTTAAAACAGGTGAAATTAGAAGGCTATGAAAGAAGAGTGGCACGGAAACTTTCTGGAGGAGAACAGCAGAGAGTTTCGTTGGCACGGGCGCTTGCACTTAACACAAAACTGCTGCTTTTAGACGAGCCTACAGCAAATTTAGACCCAAGAAACATGTCTATTATTGAGGAAACGATTTCGCGCGTAAACCGTGAATTTGGCACAACTGTCATAACAGCTACGCATAATATGTTTCAGGCGGAAACTATCACAAAGAGAGTAGCGTTACTTATAGAGGGGAGATTAACCAAAATTGGGGCGCCAAACGAAATCTTTAAGGAAACGTTGGATTTGGCGAGTTTTGCGAGATTAGAAAACGTCTTTTCTGGTGTGGCTGCAGTTCTTAAGGATGGAAACTCAAGAATAGACGTAGGAAACGGTGTTTGCATAGAAGCGTCTATTGAAAAATCTGGGAAAGTCACGGTTTTTGTTAGACCTGAAGACATAATCTTGTCCAAAGATTTGATAGTTTCAAGCGCAAGAAACATGTTTAAGGGAAGAATAGCTGCCATTTCAGATTTTGGCTCTATTGTGAGACTTCAAATTGATGCTGGAAAACAGTTTGTTGTCCAAGTAACGAAGCGTTCTTTCAATGAAATGCAATTAAATGTGGGTTCTGAGGTGTATATGGCTTTTAAGGCATCGTCGGTTCACTTGGTCTGATCTTGAACTTTAACCTTTAACCGCTTTTAGTTCAAAAAGAATGACCATTGCTTCGCCTAATGATATGCTCAATTTTGCTGCCAACTCTTTTGGAGTTATATCTGGCTGCTCATTTAATATGAAATCTCTAGTGTAGGCTTTGTGATGCGGATACATTATCATGGAATGAACCGTTTCTTGCAGAATCTGCCAAAGAGGATTACTCGCATATTCTTCAAAACTCATTTAGGTTCCCAATACAATAAGCGCCTGCTACATATTTATGCGCGCATGCACAAGCGTGCTTAACGGCTTTTAACATTCTTTGTTTCAAATCGATTATCAAAAAAGAGTTAAAATAACTTCCAAAAAACAAATTGAAAACATAAATATTTGACACTTTTACCACTGTATTGTGTCTAAGATGTCATCAAGTAATGAAAAGCTAGCTTTTATGTGGAGACGTTACCTTGCTTTATGATAATTAGCGTGCATGCACTAGAAACACAGGTGAATGCAACTAAAATGACTGCGAAAGAAAAAATACAGAAAAAACCTAACCTCTCAATATTGGCCATGGTTTCTTTCATAGCTTCCTTCATAATTGCCAGAATATTCACTACACTAAACCCAAACATTGTCTTGATTGGCGGAGGTTTTCACATTCACCATTTTTGGTATGGTCTAGCTATGCTTGCAATAGGCGGTTGGTTAGGCATCAGCTACCAGAGCGAACGGATAGACCGGCTGGCAGCAATTCTTTTCGGGGCAGGAGGGGGACTGATAGGAGATGAAATTGGGCTTTTACTTACGCTTGAAGATTATTGGTCAGAAATCACCTACACTTTCGTAATCATATTCCTGACTTTTGCATCAATGCTGATTTTGCTGAGGAAATACTCAGAAATCATCCGCTTAGAATTCACCGAATTCCTACGCAGCAATGCAAGTCTTTACTTCGGCTTCTTCCTCGCCTTAATCTCAATAGCCTTCATCTTAGAAACTGACAACATCACATTAATCACTATTTCAGGCGTGCTAGCAATAACCGCATTCATCATCATTCTAGCTTACTTCATCCAACGCCTCAGAACAAAACAATAGTGCACGCACAGAAAAAAGAGAGCCTGCTGGATACATCTCCATTCCTTAACCGAGTTGCCTATTTCATATTGAATTGGTTTTCTCTAGTTTGAAGGCTTCAGCCCTAACCGCAAATTATATCTTATACGCTTTCTGCAGTAAAGCCTCTGCGAAAAACATGAAAGGCGAGGTAACGTGACTATAAAGGCAGTAATCTTTGATATCGATGGCACGTTGATAAATTTCACCCTCGACTATAAGACATCCAGAGCAGAAGTAATACAATATCTTACCAAGCAAGGCTTTCCCTCATCACTTTTCTCCCTAAAGGAGAATATATTTGAAATGCTGAAAAAAGCAGAAATCTACATTAAAAACAACGGTGAAGAGAGAAGCAAGGCTAGGATTGTTAGAAAAGGCATATTTTCGATAGCGGATCGTCATGAAATGGAAGCAGCAAATACAACTGATATGCTGCCAGGAGTTTTAGAAACGCTCAGGACCTTAAAGAACATGGGACTGCGAATGGCTGTTTTCACAATGAATGGTGAAAAATCAACAAATCATATTATGCGAATCTTTAGGTTGGAACGATTTTTTGATGCGGCAATTACTCGTGAATCTGTTTCTGCAGTTAAGCCTGATTCAGCGCATTTGGAGGCTGTTCTTTCAGCGCTTAAACTTGGACCTGAGGAAGCAGTTGTTGTTGGAGACAGCGCATTAGATATAAGGTGTGCTAGTGAACTCAATATCACTAGCGTGGGCATAACTACTGGGATTTCCTCACCAAAAGAACTAACCCACGCAGGAGCCTCCTACTTGATTTCTTCTTTAACCGAGATACCAAGGTTGATACAACAGCTTAATGAGCAAGCCTAAGCCAAGAAGGCGGAATCGCACAGAATTGAAGATTCATCTTCTCAACAACGGATATTTTACTATTGACAAGAGCCTTCTCGTGTACGCAAAATATCAGGGACAAATTTATGAAGCAGCCTTGAAACCACTGCTAATCAAAACTGAAAAAGAAAATATTCTAATAGACACTGGAATAGGCGAACTTCCAAAGACACACAAGAAGTTTCACACGGTTAAGAGGAAAATAGATCAAACATTGAAGGTGCAACTACAAAAATTCGGCTTAAAATCAGAGGACATAGACATAGTTGTCAACACACACCTGCATTTCGACCATTGTGGCAACAATATACTTTTTCCTAAGGCAAAGTTTTACGTGCAAGTTGACGAAATTCGCTATGCCTATGCTCCAGACCGATTTCAAAGAGCAGCTTATGTCCAAGAATCTTTCGACATAAAAGTAGAATACGTGTCGATAAAGGGAAAGTATGAAATAGCTGACCACGTGTTTGTTGTTCCCACGCCTGGGCATTGCCCTGGGCATCAGTCAATAATTATCAAAGAAGAAGGGAAAAGCTACATATACTGTGGTGATGTTGCACCGTTAAGGGAGAATTTGGAGAAAAGAAACATTCCTGGAGTCTTATATCGTGCTGATGAAGCCTTAAAGTCAATAGACAATTTAAGGCGTGTTAAAGATGCGGTTTACATTTTTTCCCATGACAATGAGCAAATGGTTTTATGATGGTTTGGCGATAAAGACTATTTCACTGCAGAAACTATATTGAAAGTATGACACAGAAACAAAAAAGAAGGAACAAGCATGAAAAAGGTTGAGTGGAAGCTTATTTCTGAACTTATGAAAAATTCTCGAAGAAGCGATAGAGAATTAGCACATGCAATCGAAGTTTCTCAACCTACAGTTAGTAGGACGATTAAAAAATTGGAGAAAGAAGGATACATTAAAGAATATACGATGATACCTGACTTCCATAAACTTGGATATGAGATATTGGCTTTGACTTTTGTCAAGCTTAAGAAAGGACTTGGTGAAGAAGAAGTTGAAAAGGCAAGGAAAATCAGTAAGGAACATTTGAAGGAAAACTCTTTGGAGATTATCATGGTTGAGAGAGGAATGGGTTTGGGATATGATGGAGTGTTTGTTTCTCTTCATGAAGACTATACATCTTACTTGAAGTTTAAGAATGGAGTGAGTCAAGACGCCCATCTGGAGTCATCCAGTATTGAAAGTTTCCTGATAGGTGTAAGTGAAGTTCACTTTCGGCCTCTAACTTTTTCAACTTTAGCTAAGCATCTGTTAATGTTGAAAGAGAAAGAAAAGGAATAGTTCGTGAAAGTTTATGGTTTGAAAAAATATCTTGGCCATATAGGCCACTGGCACGGTAAATTCTTGTCAAAGTCAACTGTTAAATTCATGCCAACCTTAATCTTACTGGTTTCGATTTCGCGAATCATACCTATGATGTTTGGTCCGTCGTCAAGTCTTACAATGCCAAGCGCGTAAGGGCACATGGATTGAAATTGTGCTGGCGATACGTGAATCACTGTGTAAGCTAGAAGTTTGCCTTTGTTTTTGACTTCTTCCCACCTTAAATCATTGGTTAAGCATGTGGGGCATATGGGCTTAGGTGGCAGAAGCACGTGACCACATTTGTTACATTTTGCAGCCATCAGTTTTCCTTCTCCTATGAATTTGTAGAAACTCTCTATCGTGAAAGGAATTGTCTGCGCCATTTTTAATCCCTCCTAAAG
>Ga0315314_1000954_pt1 | contig 27886 bp, 29 predicted proteins | sample TDP9_MG_FD_203631 | JGI IMG/M metagenome (GOLD analysis project Ga0315314, IMG submission 203631) | Freshwater sediment microbial communities from Lake Towuti, South Sulawesi, Indonesia - TDP9 | ecosystem: Environmental > Aquatic > Freshwater > Lake > Sediment | place: Indonesia: South Sulawesi... | reverse complement strand
TACATCTTCATAGCTTCTGCTACGAATGTGTTAGCATCATCGTAGGTTCGGTCATAGGAGATCGCTGAATAAGGTGGCGTAGTGATCATGGCGTCGATCTTGAATTTGTCCATCGCTGCGACCAAGTCTTCAGGCGTATTCGGAGGCGAGCCTTTACCCTTCTTTGCAAAATGAGTGTGTGCATCTATTACAACCAAAAGCCTCACCAGTTAGTTAAGACACAGCTTTATGAATTTAAGACTTGCTGGATTATTTGAACCTTGAAGCCAACTAGAAAAGCCAGAACCTACGCTTTTTCATCGGAGCTTCTTGACTGCTCGCATTCTCTTTTTCCGCTTCTTTCATCGCATTCTGAGTTTTTTCCTTCTCTTTCTCCTTCTTCTCAATCATCTGGATGATCTTCTCAATATTATCCTCTCGTTCCAAAGTTGCTATGACGTCATCACTGGTTTCTCCAAAGATTGGCAGAAAAGGTGCTAAGAAGAATCTGGCGAATTGTCCTCCTACAAATACAAGGGGCTTTATAGCTTCCAACATGAAAACAGCTGGTCCTTCCATGTCAAATCTCGTTATCAATTCGACAGTCTTCTCGATAATCTTCCCCTCGTACTCGTTTGTCTCGTCCTTTTCACTTATCTTACCCTTCTCAGACAAACTAGCAACCTTCAGTATATCCATGCTCATAAGAATCTAAATGGTTTTCTATCGGCTTCTAAAACATTCATTTCCACCAAAGTTGCAGTGGAAGGCATGTTTGAAGTGTGGGTTGCACTCTTCCGCACGACCTCCATGATTTATTATCATCCTAAACCATGCTTTATTAGGAGCTTAGGTAGAAGGCGGCAGAATTTGACGAGAACGGAGAGTTTCAGGTTTGATATGTACTTGGCCGCATCCTTTCTATCCTATGGAATATCTGCCGTTGTAAATGCAATGATATCCTTGTTTCTTGATCCAGAAACAGTCCATATTCTTATCAGCGTAATAGTGGCATCTTCTCCGCCCTTCCTCGGAGGCTTTGGGGCGGGATACATCACAAAGAGCCGTGTCGACGACAAATATTGGAAGATAGGCTTAGCAACGGGCATAGGCGCGTTCCTTGTGAATTTTGCGATGTCGGTTGCGATCTCAGGGCGCTTCGATGGAGTACTTTGGACCCTAACAAGTTATATCTTCGGTGGGTGCACTGGTGGCTGGGTTGGAGGACAACCTCGGATGCGGTTCAAGGGAAGTCTTTTCCCCACGAAATAAATAGCGAACAACAGGCCAATTTGCTACCTCGTTTTTTGGGAGAGTGGGAGAGATGTGGAGCCCAGAAAGGCTATTCCTCTATGATCTCTACGTTCGCTCTAGGAACGGTCACTTTACGTCCATCTTCTAGTTCTACCTCTAGGACTCTGACATATGACTCTGTCTTGACCTTCTGAAGCTCTACAGGGAGACCTGCCACCTTACCGATGAGTCCGAAGTAGGGGTCTCTAATTATCCTAACCGGTGTCCCGACCTTCATCCCACCCAACAACTCTTCAGAGTAAGCTTCTTCCTCGGCTTTGTCAAGAGGCTTGATGATCTCTGGTCTTATGACCCCTGCTCTGATCTGTGTTGCGCCGTTCATCGAGACCGTGTGCCCCTCAAACTGTTTCAGAAGACTAAAGGTTCTTCGAGACATGTTTATTCTTCCGATTCCCTCGGTGATAATCAAGGTTAAGCCAAGTTCCTCCTGCCCCGTGATGGCGACACCTATTATCTGTCCCATGAAGTTAACAATGTCGTCATAACTCATGCCTCCAGCCACGACTCCTGAAGCCCCGACTTCTACAGCTTTCTTCAGAGCATCTTCCGTAACCTGCGACCCGCCCACTAGAACACAACCCTTGTGCTCCGGCGAGATCTTGTCAACAGTCAGAACCGCCTCTGGCTTACTCACTAACACTCTCACTATACCATGCGTCTCCCCACCAATCCCGAAGATCCCCTGTATGAACGACGCCTTTGTCTCTACAAGAACGCCCTCATTGGGTATCACCTTGACAACCTTGCCTGGAATATAAGCCCTTACGGCTATTGGGTTCGGGGGTGGTCTCACCACTATCTGACCTGATACCTCCGAAATAGTTTCTACGGTTCCGTCAACGGGAGAAAATACGAGTTTCTTGAATAACCCAAACAAAGTCACATACCTTGCTATGATTTCCCCTTTCTGTACCTGCTCCCCCTCTTCTTTCACAGCATAACCACCCAACTCATCGGGTTCTACCCCCAGAATATTGGCAGCTTTAACAATGTAAGGGTCGCCTGGAACCATACTCTTGGCGACTACAGTATCGTAGGATACAATGTCACCTTCGTTGACGAGAACTTCGCCCAGCAAGGGCAGTCTTCTCTCCTTTGCAATGGTCTCGGTTTGTTTGACTTTCAACCCAGGAGTGTAGGCATATGCTTCCTGAGAGGTTTGTTCATCCTTCTTCTTACCCATGAATCTTCACCTTCACAGGAACTCCTCTAACTCGTCATAGGGATAGAGGTCCAAAGCTTCGATCCATTTTCGGAGGCATTCTCTCCGAAGATCGTCCTCCACAGGCAATGATAAGGGTCTGCCCCTAGCATCCAAGATGACGCCTACTTCTCCGCCCGTGACAGTCTTCTCCAGTCTATGCCCGGGTCCACCTCCTACGTCGAACCCTTTCTTGGGAGTTATGGTGGCTCTGGCTTGCTGATCCTGTGGTAGTGGAATCCGTTTTATTTCACCAAATTTCATCTGCTCTTCTATTGCTGTTGAATCAGGCTTCTCAAGGGTGACAGTCATAACCTCCTCTCCAGCCGGTGCGACACCAGTTGGAGCTATTACTGTCCCCAGGCGAACGAGACAATCCTTGTCGAAGATTTCCCATGCGGCTTCTGGGTAGACAGTGGAGAGGACGCCAAGGTGCGGCATCATGAAGACGCTGTCCTGGAAGACTCTTGTAACGCCCTCCATCTGGAAAGCATCATTCAATATCAACAAGGCTTGGACTCTTCTGGGTGAATGTGAAAGAAGCCCACCAGTTCCTGCCACGACGTCGATGTTCATCATCTTTATGTAGCTCTCCTCAACAACCTCTTGACTGAACATGTCGCCTATGTCATGCACTCTTCTGACGCCTTTTAGCCGTGTGGCTATCGACCTATGGTGTACTAATCCTAGCCTCAACGCTTCTCTGGCGCAGGCGTGCTCAAGGATTAGCTCTTTGAGGGTGTGGGGAATCGTTGTCGGGCGGATCATCTTATTCATCAATCGGCTTCCCACTTCTTCTCTGCTCATCTCAAAGGGCAGCCACCGCATGATGTTCTCTATCCCCGCCTCTTTCAGGACATTGCAGACGCTGTAGCTCATCCCAAGATTGGCACTCACACTCCTAACGAATTTCCCCTCCACTATGGAGTAGATGTTAGTAGTCGCTCCGCCTAAACCTACGCCAAGGGTGTTTGCATTCAAGTTCTTTGCGATGAGTTGCATGGCTAGACCCTCACCCGCAGGCGTAGGCATAATGTCTACATCAGTCCACTTCATCAGCTTATCATAGCCCGGCGCATGGCTCATGACATGCTCCATGAACAACTCGTGAACAGCTCTTCTCGCCGGCTCCGAGTTCTCCATCTCCATGATAGGTCGTATATTATCGACGATTTCTAGGGCAAACGCTTCTCCCAAGAGGTCTTTCATCTCGGTATGCAGGTCTTTGTTTCCAGCGTAGATCAGTGGAAGCTTGTACATGACTCCAAGCCGTGGCTTAGGGTTCGCCGCCCTTAGCATTTCAGCGGTCTCTAACACGTGGTCCTTGACGCCGCCATCCGTGCCGCCCGCCATCAGGACCATGTCTGGACGAAGATTCCTTATCAACTGAACTTTCTGGTATGTAGGTGTGCCGTCGTCTGTAGCGAAGACGTTCATTACGATCGCTCCTGCTCCTAGGGCAGCCCTGTTAGCGCTCTCGGCAGTCACAATCTTGACTACTCCTGCCACCACCATCTGGAGTCCCCCACCTGCACTGCTGGTTGTACAATAGAGGTCTACACCTCTCTTTCCGTCATAGGGAACGAGGATGCCGCTGCCGTCAGGCAGAAGAATCTGATGTCCTATCAACTCCTCGACCTCTCTCACGGCGTTCCTTACGCCGAGTGTCACATCCTCATAGGGCGACTCGACAGTGGTTGGGGCTTCGCCTGCGACGACGAAGCGCCACTCCTTGTTCTCCATTAGCTTGAAGAATCGTGCCTTTGTCGTTGTGCTGCCAACATCCGTCGCTAAGATGTACTTCATCTTGCTGGTGGGCTTCTTCAGGTTTACCATGTTAAATCCTTAGAACTCTCCCATAGTTCTCTTTAAGTTTTTTCAGACCAATGCTCGGAGGATCATAATTATCCTATTGTGAATGGATCCTCTATGACTTTTGTTCTTTTCTTCCTAGTGCTATTGCTACGGCGGTCTTGGCTAGAATCTGCAGGGGATCAACTACAGGCATAGAGATGTCGCCCTGCTTCAGCACTAAAGAAACCTCTGTGCAACCACAGATCACTGTTTCAGCACCCTCCGCTATGAGTTGAGAGGCTATGTTGATGATGCTCCCTCTTCCTTCAGCGAGTCTTCCAGCCTTTACGCCATATATGGCTTCCATGACTTTATCCTGAAGCCTATCCGAGGGACACAAGACCTGAAGTTTGTGTTTCTTCAGGGCTTGATGATAGATTCCTGAATTGATCGTCCCAGTCGTGGCGATTAGTCCAACCTTCTTAATCTTAGGATACTTCCCGTGTATTACCTCAGCCGCCAGCTCTATCATGTTCAGTATGGGGACCTTAACACTCTTGCTTAATTCGTCGTAGAAGTGATGTGCCGTGTTACAGGGAATTATGATGAAGTCCACCCCTGCCCTCTCCAAGTTCTCAGCAGTCTTCACCATCTCAGGGAGAGGACTCGGTCCCAGTCCGATTATCGCCAAGGTTCTGTCAGGTATCTTTGGGTTACTGTCTATGATCACCCTAATATGATCCTGATCCTTCTCTACGGGAGTCGCCCTGATGATATTCATGAACAACTCAGCAGTTGCTTCAGGACCCATTCCGCCCAATATGCCGATGATCTTCTCCTTCAAGTCTATCCTCCTCTGTGGAGACTCGGATTGCTGGGTTTATCAAACTATTTATTCGTCTAGTTGACTCTTAAATAACAATACCTTTGACATGTGTCATCTCAACGCTCACAAGAAGATTTAAGTAATCGCCCTCTTGTATAGGTGGATATAGGTGAAAGAACTCAAAACAGAAAACGTTTTTGGAAACCACAAGTTCCCCCAAGACGAGCCTATCTTGGTCACCTGCGGTCTACCCTATGCGAATGGTCCCTGCCACATCGCTCACCTGAGGACATATGTGCCAGGCGATGTCTTTGTGCGATATCTCAGGAAGCTGGGGCAGAAGGTTGTCTTCGTCTGCGGTTCTGATACGCATGGGACGCCCATCACTGTGAATGCGGAAGCCTTAGGGATCACACCTCGGGAGCTGGTCGCCCGTTATCATGAGCACTTCCAAGAGGTCTTCAAAAGGCTCAACATCGTCTTCGACAACTATGGGAGCACAGACGACCCCAAGAATCACTTCAGGACGCAGCAGATCGTGAAGGCACTCCTAGACAATGGCTACATCTACCCTAAGGAGACGGAGCAGCCCTACTGTCCCCAATGTAAACGTTTCCTGCCAGATCGTTACGTTAAGGGAACCTGTCCCTACTGTGGTGCAGAAGCTAGGGGAGACGAGTGCGACCAAGGCTGTGGACGATACCTTGAGCCAGGCGAGCTCTTAGATCCAAAATGCGTCGTCTGCGACACTCCAGCTGAGCCGAGGAGGGTAAAGCAGTACTTCCTGAGTCTCTCGCCTTTTGAAGGGTTCCTCAAGAAGTATCTGCCCCGGCTTGAGGGGACTTCCATCGCTCGTAACTATGCTCTTGCTTGGATAGAGAAGGGGCTGAAAGACTGGTGTATAACGAGGAACATCGATTGGGGCGTGAGGTTCCCGGGCGAAGAAGACCTAGTTCTCTACGTCTGGGTGGACGCTCCGATCGGCTATATATCGTCGACAGAGGAGTGGGCTGAAAGAGAAAGAGGCGATTGGGAGATCTTCTGGAAAGGAAAAGGGCATCTCGTCCACTTCATAGGAGGCGACATCATCTACCATCACTGCATCTTCTGGCCTTCGATGCTCAAGGGGAGCAACTACAACGTTCCCTGGTCGGTCGTCGCCTCAGGGATGGTCCGTGTTGAAGGGAGGAAGTTCTCCAAGAGCAGAGGATACGTCATGTGGGTCGAGCAGGACTACCTCGACATTGGGCTCGAACCAGATGCACTGAGATACTACATTCTCTCCTATACAGGTCACACGAAGGACCTTGACTTCGCATGGAAGGACTACGGCGAAAAAGTGAACAAGGAGCTCGTCGGGACGCTAGGTAACTTCCTCTACAGAGTCCTCCTCTTCGCCCACAGAAACTTCAACGGCGTCCCAGAGGGATCCTGTGACAACGAGGTGAAGAAGGCGATCGGGCAGACCCTTGAAGAGATCCTCCAAGGACTCGACGACTACGAGTTCAAGAAGATTACAGACGCCGTTCTCAGCCTCTCTGCTTTCGGGAACAGGTACTTCCAGAGCCAAGCTCCTTGGAAGACCTTGGAGACGGACAAGAAGGCGTGCGCGGAGACCATCTACAACTGCCTCTGGGTCGCAAGGGCACTCGGAGTCTTCATGTCGCCTCTTCTGCCCGGAAAGTCGCATGAGCTCTGGGAGCAGCTTGCAGAGGACAGCCGTCTGGAGAGCATTTCAATAACCGAGGCTTTCAATCCTCCCATCACAGGTAAGGTTCTAAAGGCGCCTAAGCCGCTCTTTGAGAGTATCTCCGACAAGAAAATTGCTGCTCTGGCTGAGAGAGTTAAGGAGCGGATCTCCAAGGCGAAGGGCTGACCCTCAACGGCGTGGGATAATTGAAGCTTCGGATAGATTTCCACCTCCACACGGTTTACTCCAGAGATAGCCTAATTGAGATAGAGGACCTTGTCCCCCGCGGTAGGGCAGCATATCTTGATGGACTAGCTGTAACTGACCACAATACCTTGAACGGAGCACACAGAGCGATGAGAAAATGCACGGACCTCACCATAATACCTGGAATGGAGATTGAGACTTCAGAGGGACATATTCTCGCTCTTAATGTGACGAAGGTTGTAAAGAAGAGCCCGGATTTTTCGGAGACCATTGAAAACATACATGAGTTGGGAGGAATAGCGGTGATTGCACATCCCTTCTCACTCCTCAAACCCCTAGTGGATGTTGACATCCTAGCAACTTCAGGCCTAGATGCTGTTGAGGTTGCCAATGCAACTTCTTTCCCCTATTCCTTGATGACACGAAAGAGCAAGATTCTCGCTGAGAGGCTTGGTTTGCCTATGACAGGGGGAAGCGACGCGCACCTCTCCACAGTCATAGGGCGATCCTACACAATAGTAGACTCGGACTCACGAGACGTTTCAGACATATTGGAGGCTGTGAGAAAGGGTCGGACAGAAGTGGGCGGAGTAGGCATCACTCTGAAGGAGAGGGTTACTAAAGTCTACAAGAGGCCTAGATCTATTCTTCTTTCGTCTCCATCTGGTAAAGATTAAGGTCAATTCTCAGTGGTTTCTCGGGCTTGGCAAAGGGCTCAAGATTATGGAGCTCTTCCCTCAAGAAGGAGTATTCGCTTAGGATCTGAGATGAGTGTATCCCAGTAAGAATAATGGTGATCCTGAGGCGCTTACCAAGCGTTGGATCGACTCGTGCGCCCCAGATCACCAGGGCCTTCTCGTCCAGCGAGTTTGTCACGCTTTCAGCGGCTTCTACAGCCTCGTCCAATGTGAGGTCTTCTCCTCCCGATATGTGGATTAGAGCTCCATTAGCGGCCTTGTGGTTCACATCAAGAAGGAGGTTTTTCATAGCCTTCAACGCGGCCTTCTCAGCCCTGTTCGGTTCGTCGGACTCTCCTATGCCGATGGCGGCGAGGTCTCCGTGTTCTATTAAGGTCCTAAAGTCTGCGAAGTTGAGGTTTATGAGGCTTGGGAGTGTAATGGTCTCGGCAACGCCTTTGACGACCTCCAGCAGCAAATTGATTGGCTGAGATGAGGAAGCTCTCAGTTTATCGTTATCTATGACTATGACTGTGTCAGCCACCTGCTCCAGTTCTTTGAGAGCTTGAAGGACTAGGTCTATACGGGCTTCTTTCTGAGCGGGAAGAACACTGACTACACTAACGACTAAAGCACCCTTCTTTCTACAGATCTCCGCAAGGGGAAACAGGCTTCTCTTCTCACTGACTTCCTCCGAGATGAAGATAACGTCCGTCGCCTCGATTTGGCTCTCGATCTCCCCGATCCTTTCAGGATGCACCTTCTCAGCGCCTACCACCGTGGAATCCACATCGCCGTCATTAAGGTCTATTAGCCTACACGATACTAAACCAGCAGCTCCACCTCTTTCCAATGTCAGGATTCGAAACCTCCAAGGCTTCAAACCCTCTACAGCGGCTTCTTGACCCGCGGCTCTGATCTCCTTCTCTGTTAGTACCATCCTCTCTTTCCTTGTCCAGAAGACTTTGTCGCCTCAGGCCTAGATTTGTCTCACTTAGGCGGTGATTGTCAGGCCCAAACTAAACAACCATGTATCTGTTTATAACGTATAGGGAACGATAAAACTTTGAAAATTAAAAGAATGTGTTAAAAAAGACAGGTAGAGGAGTTCCATATTGGAGATATAGATAAAGGGGTTTTGAGAGGTGACTTCAGATTCGGGTTCTGCCTTGCTTGGTAAGAAGCGAAAAGATAATTTCACGCTTTGAAGCTCTCATCCTTTACGAATCTATGTTAACTTGGGGAACTTTCTACTTCGGTCTTCTCATAACTATTGGCAACTCGTTGAGCCACTAGTAAACATGGAAAACCCCTTACAAACTGCTGAGGATATTGCGCAAAATAGAAGACCTCTGACTAAGGGGTTCCTAAGCCGGTCGACTCAAGTTCTCAGAGGCTCAAACTTGTTTTCATACAGCTCCATAGCTTGACTTATGACGTTCTTAGCCTCTTCCACTCCCTTCCATGCTCTGAACTTCACCCACTTTTCTGGCTCGAGCCTCTTGTAGACTTCGAAGAACTCTCTGATCTCTGTTAGTAGGTGGGGGTGGACTTCTCCGATGTTCGTGTATCCGTTGAACCGTGGGTCACTCACTGGAACCGATAGGACTTTGTGGTCTTCCCCTGCCTCATCCTCCATGATGAGCGTCCCGATAGGTCTCACCTTGATGACGCAGCCGACCTCCGCTGGCTCGTAGGAGAGCATCATCACATCAAGGGGATCGCCATCCTCTGACCAAGTTTGGGGTATGAAGCCGTATTCAACAGGAAAAACCACTGACGAATGGAGCACCCTGTCGAGCACAAAGACCTCCCACTCCCTGTGATACTCATACTTGTCCCTAGAGCCGCTTACGACTTCCACGACCATATTCACCAACCTTGGAGGATCATCTCCAACGGGAAGGTCACGCCAAAGATTCATAGCACCACCAACGATGAGTCGTACCTTCTAAATATATCTCTATTCCTCCAAAATCCACATAGACCTGTGCGATTGTGTTGTCGGGACGGAGAACATCCATGACAAGAGATGACGCTTGCGGCTACTTTATCCAGAGTTTCTCCATAGACGAGTTCCAGTACTCAACTCTCCTCGTGGACGAGTCGATGAGAGTCTTCCATTCTCCGTAGAGCCTCTTGAACACTTCATCTTCCGCTAGTGCTTTATCATACCTCTTTAGGTCTTCCTCGCTCTCGAAGCCCATTACGAGCATACGCCTCCTCGTCTCCGCCGAGCCGTGTAGATACATTGAGAACCTAACCTTTTCCCTGAGTTCTGGATGGTTGAGGAGGTGCTCTCCCTGTCGGAGCCAATTCTCCTCATGCTGATGCTCTCTCCCTTCTAGGACCTCCCATATCGCCACCACAAAGAACATGCTTTCACCTAGCCTATCTCTGACATGATTTCTTCTAATGGTATGAGTTATAGCTTCTACTCTTTTTGGGCTATACAAATGAGCTCGTAGTAGAGGGGTTGTAAGATCATGACTCTGCCGAAGGTCTTCTCAACAAGCATTTTCAGCTCATCGATTCCATAGTAGTACTTATAGACTTCGTATTTACCATCTTCAGCTTCTCTGGTTTGCACCTGTTCTTTTCCTCCTTCCTGTCCCCTCCAATAACTATCTGATAGGAAGAGCCATCCCTCTTCTTTTACAACCCTGCCAACTTCATTCATAAACTCTTTATTCAATTGGACATGTATGTGGGCGAGCACCCAGTTTAATGTAGCTCCATCAAAGACACGGTCTTTGAAGGGCAAATGGAACCCATCAGAGAGAACCAGCGATGTTTTGGACTCAACCCCGAATCTCTTGAGTCTTTCCCTTGATTTCTGGAGCACTATCGACAGATTGTCCAAACCAAAGACATGTGCTCCCTTTTCTGCCATCAAGGTCGACCATACTCCGACCCCACAACCGATGTCAACTATTCTCTGATCAGGCTTCACAGTCTTGCCTAACAGATTTGCAACTGTTTCATAACCCTCTCTGTACTTAGGATCAGAGAACGAACCTTCTCCCTTTAACCAATCCTCATAGAAATTCACATAGCGATCAGCAAATCTATCGTAGTATCTTCGAGTTGAGTTCAAAATCTCTTCATAGCCTTTCTCCTTAAAACCCCTTCTTTTTAGAATAGATATCTGCGGCGAATATTCTGGCTCCGTTTTGACCTTGGATCTCTCATCACCTTTCGGCATATCTCCCAACGATCCCAAGGCTATTCCTGAATTTTAGTTTAACCCCAAACCCAAAAATCACACACGAAAACGTGCTGGAGGCTTAAACGAAGAGTTCTGCACAGGCTCTGCCCAATGGTTCTTCGTTAAGTAACGCTTTTTCCAGCTTTCTTCTCTCTTTTCTCGATGTATTGGCTGAAGACCTTCTCCCAATCAACCTTTAACATGATTACTACTATTGCTATGAGAAGAACTGTGCTCGCCAACGCCTCCAACCATCCGCCCGCACCGAAGAGATCCCTGATGAATCGGATGGACAGTCTGCCGCTCATAGCAAGGATATATGCCATCAAGACTTTGCCTAGTATACATGGTAAAAACACTTTAAGAAGATTGTAGCGAATTATTCCGAGGGGTATGAAGAGGAGGTCGTCTGGAAGTGGTGTAAGGGCGAAGGCAAACACCACTATCGGTCCATATCTTTCGAATACCTTTCGTATGAAGTCCATCTTTCTCTTTCGTTCTTCGCTTATCAAGTGTCTCCCGTAGTAGCCTAATGCGTAGCCTGTCAGCTCGCCTACGGCTGACCCTAGTCCAGATGCAACTGCGAGGAGAATTGGATCTAAGAAATGACCTAGAACGCATACTATGAGTAGGTATGGTATTGGAATGATTATGGAACAGGCGCCGATTAGGCTTATCAAGAAAACTCCTGCATAGCTGTAGTGACGAGCCAAATACTCCATCAGTTCCCAGATGCCCTGAGAGACTAAGGCAAGATGCAATGAAGGCCCGCTCCTTCCTGATTACTCTTTGAAGTTATACTTAAGGGAATACTATTGCCCCATGCGACGAATCTATCGGAAGAGTCCAATATATTAATTTTGTTTTGGTTCTGTATTTGATACTTGAAAAGATCGCTTCACTCTAAAAATCACTTTGGAATTTGATGAACCTAAGGAAACCAATACTCCATTTATAAAAGAGGCATGCAGAGGAAAACAGGGATTCTATACAATAGACATATCTCCCTATCGCTTCGGTTTTATCAGTTCCCCGAGACCCCTCCGCGAATAATCTCCGCAGCTCTGATTGTGTTGAAGATGTTGCAGGTGCATTGTTTTCCCAGTTCAACTGCTGCCTCCTCAGGCGTTAATGCGCCCTTCTTGACTCTGTCAAGCACTGCTTCTACAAGTCTAGACGAGATCATGGCGTGGCCACACATTGTGCAGAGTTCTAGGATCGGGCTTTTTGGCAGGAGCTGGGTCTTACCCCATGTCCCTAGGCTCATGTTGACGGTATGCGGCTCAATCCCTACTTTCTTGCAGATGTCGAAGACTTCGTCGAATACGCCGCTCACGACTATGCTGATCCCTAGGTCGGCTTCCTTCACTTTCCTCAGAACTGCTTCTACTGCCTCCTTGCTAGTGTATACGGCATGTCCAATCCCTTCGATGTCCTCGCAAGTTACGATATCTCTCACCGTGGCACCTCGATGGATGCCGCTGTCCATCCTAGGCTTCCATCCTTTCAAGTAGCGAAGGCGCCTGCCAGGCGTCCGAGCAGCTAGGGCAACTGGATCGTGTTTTCCAAGAATCTTCAGGAGCCTCTTAACTCGTGCTTCCAAGGGACCTCCGTAGACATGCTGTGCTTTGACTGCGGGGTCGATCATGGCTAGAACTACGTAGTCCTTCTGAAGAGATTCTCGAGTCCCCCTTCTGTGGTGCGTGTGGGTCATGCCAAAGGCCTCCCGAGCCCCACATTCGTCTTACCATTGATCCTAGGCACGAAGCCCGCATCTTCCATCTTCTTCTTGAAGGGAGCCTCATAGTTTCTGCACCTATTGATGACACAGAGGCTGAAGACAGTGTCAACCTCCTCAGCCACCTTTTTGAGGAGGTTCAAGACCTCTATGCCCTTGTCCTCCGTCGTCTTGCACTCGATGATGGCGGATAGGACACGTTCTTTTCGTACTGCTGAGTCCTTTAGGCGTCCTGTCCTTGTGTCGAGCAGAACCGTAACAGGGTTCAAAGACTCAAACTCGACTTTACCCGCTAGCGCCAGGGCAACCTTCTCTACATCGGCGAAACTGGTAGAGATGCCTGGACGCCCCATCTCTATAGCGAAGCCTACTTCACCCTCTCTGAAACGTCCTGTGACATCGTTTGTCTTCATCTCCGCCGTGCCACGCCCCATTATGTTTGTACTAGGGTGCGGCACCAAGGGGTCGCTGAACTGGGATCTGAGTATCCTTGGCCACTCAAGTTCAGGCTGGTATAGGGCACCCTGCTTGCAGGCTCCGCTTTTAAGACAGACGGCGCATTCGACGCAGCGATCTTGGTCGATGTAGACCTGCTTATCCGAGGTTTTTATTGCGCTTATAGGACAATAGACGATACAGGACCCGCATCCAACACATTTCTCTTCATCGATTTTCATGTATTTCCCTTTCTCAAGTATTTCAGGTAATATAAATCAACTTCTCGTTACAAGAAGGATAGAAAGAAAATAGGGAGTAGATCCAGAGTTCATTTCCTCTTGTAGACGACTTCGCCACCAACAAGGGTCATCAATGCCTTGGTTTCTATGATTTCCCTTGGATCGATGGTGAGGATGTCCCTGTCGAGCACCACCATGTCGGCGAGCTTCCCAGGCTCTAATGACCCCTTCTCCCTCTCCGTTCCCTCCAGATAGGCACCGTTTATGGTGTAGACCCTGACGGCGTCCATCACCGAGATCGCCTGCTCCTCTGCAAGGACTTCTCCTCCCATGGTTCTTCTTGTAACGCAGCCGTAGATGCCTGTGATAGCCCAGTTTTCCCCGAACCCGTCACTGTTTCCGCCCGCAACGATGCCGTACTCCTTAAGACTGCGCATGGGGTAGTAACCTTTCATCCGATGCTCGCCCAAAGCCCAGAGGTGGCTGTCGCCTATGGGATAGCAGAAGCCGATGGACTCTGAGGGGAGGACGCCGAGCCGTTTCATCCGTTCGAGTTGAGGCTTCTCCAGATAACCAGCGTGCTCAATCCTGTGACGGTGGTTCTCCAAAGGCTTTCGTCTCAAAGCCTCCTCCACGGCATTGAGCGCGATGTCTACAGCCCAATCGCCAATGGCGTGTATGCATACCCTCAGTCCTGCAAGGTGGCATCGCACCACCTCGTCGGTCAGCTCCTCCTGAGTCACTCTGACAATGCCTTTGTTCTCAGGCTCATTCTCATAGGGCTTGTGAAAGGCCGCTGTGTGCGAACCCATGGCGCCGTCGACGCCCAGCTTGACACCTATGACTAAGAGCTTGTCGCCCCAGCCGAAGCCTGTGTGAAGTCCCTGTCTGGAGAGGTCGCTTGTGGCGTAGCCGCTGTAGGGAGCCATGCCGTCGAGCATGAGACCCACCCTCATGCGGAGCTTCCCTTGTTTGAGTAGTTCTTGGTAGGCGAGGGCTTCCGTAGATTTGATGTGTGCTTCATCCACGGTCGTCAGTCCCCAGCTCAGCAGCTCCTCCTCCACTACAGGCCAGTTCCGCACCATCAACTCGATGGCTACCTCTGAGCTGGGTGAGGGAATCTTGCTCCTGACCAGACTCATGGCCACGATCTCGTCAAGGCGTCCGGTTGGCTCCCCTGCCGCGTCTTTCTCGATCCTTCCTCCTGGCGGTTGGGGCGTGTCCTTGTTGATGCCTGCTAGTTTCAGGGCAAGGCTGTTGGCGACACCGTTGTGACCTCCAGCTCGCCCGATGTAGATAGGGTGGTTGGGGGATGCCCTGTCTAGGTCGTATCTGGTCGGAAATCGTTTTTCTTTGAGCTTCGACTCATCCCACCAGTTGCCGATGACCCATTCTCCTTTCTTCTTCTGAGCCGCCTTCGCCTTCAAAGCTTCTACAATGTCCTCTATGGACTTCGTTGGTGGAGAGGCGCAGTTCACATAGTCTGTCTGCAGTCCTTTTGTGATGCAGTGCTCGTGACTATCGATAAAGCCTGGGAGTACTGTCTTGCCTTCGAGGTTTATGAGTTTTGTCTTGCTTCCTGCTAGTCGCCTTATCTCTTCAGCTGATCCGATCTTCAGGATTCTGCCATTTTTAACCGCCACAGCTTCCGCGACAGTGTCCTCAGAGTCGACTGTGATGACCTTTCCATTTAAAAGGATCATATCTGCTTCGATGTCTGTTGCCATAAGATCTCCGAATTACGGTTGGACTTAGCTCTTAAAACTGTTTGTATTCTCTGCTGGAAGGGCTTTTCTATTTCGATAGTTTTATCTGGAGTTCATTCCTTTTACGGTGAGGTTGAACCCCATGCCCTGTGACGAGACTAGACTGATAGAAGAGATTGAGCAACTAGTCAACAGTATCGGCAATAAGGAGTTGAGGGAGAAGGTGAGGGAGCTCCTTCAGAGTCCTGAAGTGAAGTATGAGGGTCAGCGCTTCGTCTTTGAGGCGTGTCCCGGCGGCTCCTATGTCCATCACGCCTACAGCGGAGGGCTCCTACAGCACACCGTAGCCGTCACTCGGCTCGCTCTCCTACTCTGCGACCTCGTCGAAGGAGTTTACGGGGGTTCGGTTGATCGGGACACGGTTCTGGCGGGAGCTCTTCTTCACGATTTGATGAAGTGCTACGTCTACAAACCAGAGGGACAAGCCTACGGCTCAACGCCTCTTGGAGACCGTATCGACCATTTAACCCTCCTTGTCGCCGAGATGTATAAGCGAGACTTCCCCCTCGAAGTCATTCACGCTGTTGTGGCCCATCACGGCGACAGTAGTCCCCTCAGTCCAAGAACCCTAGAAGCCCTGATCCTCTATATGGCTGATTTCACAGACGCGGAGCTGAGCAGAAGGGTTCTGAGGGCCGCTGAAAACCTGATCAGTAGAACCCGAGGCGAGGCGAGAGAGAGACTCTCTTCAGAAGAGGCGCTACGCATCCTGAAAGTGGTGGAACAACAAGGCCTGGAAGGACTAAGGAACTTCTTAAGGAAGAAGAAAGAAAAAACCATTTAACAAGCCCTTTTGCCTATTGGTATTGGTGCCGCGGTGCCAGAGAGGTTATTGGGCCAGACTCGAGATCTGGTGACCCTCGGGTCACAGGGGTTCGAATCCCTTCCGCGGCGCCAACGTCTTTGGGGGAGCTTAGCAAGATTATTCTTCAGGCATGTTAAGCAAGGATAATATATTCCACACAGTTGATCCCTTATGGGTTAAGACGATGGTTAGAGCTGAAATAGAAGATTGGCTCAAAGAGGCCGAGGTGGACCTTAAACACGCAAAGGACTGCTTAGGGCTTCAAAGCTACCATTGGGCTTGCTTCGCAGCGCAACAAAGTACTGAGAAGGCATTAAAAAGCCTCATTATGGGCCTCATAAGGAAACGACCCACTCACGTGCACGATCTAATCAGGCTCTACGACGAGGCTAAAGGCGAGCTTTCACTACCTGAAGAGGTGCTCGAGCACCTTGGTGAACTTTCCTCTTATTATACTCTGTCGAGGTATCCCAACGCTGGGCTTACGAGGCTTTCCTTGGGCATAAGCCAAGCTCAAGCCGAAAGAGCTGTAGACATTGCAGAGAAGGTATTGGAGGCTGTCAAGAACGTCTACCGAAGTGCTGATCAAACTTGAACAGGCTTTGAATCATCTTGCCGAAAATCTCAGGGAAAGTATTGGAGCTGTTGATATCTATTTATTCGGGAGTTTTGCAAGGGGCGACTGGCTGGAAGATAGTGATGTCGACATCGTCGTAGTCTCAGAAAGATTTGAGGGTATAAGCATGTCAGAGAGAATCAATTCGGTGCGAAAGCTTGCAACTAGAAGCTTGGCCTTTGAAATCTTAGCCTACACGCCTAAGGAACTCAAAGAAGCTCTGGAAAGAAGCCTCGTCCTGCAAGACGCATCGACCTACTGGAGAAAAATCACTTGAACCAGATTCTCATGAAACCATCCTTAAACTAGAGGCTGGGGGCTCGAATCCCTTCCGCTGCATACAAAAACTTAGGACGACCCCCAGAGAGACTAGAGAGGAGCATCGGCGCCCCGTTCTTGGAGATGATGGGAATCTAGGCAGAAGAGGGCCGGAGCTCCAAGAATCAGGGGAAGATCGACGAGCTCGTCAAGCTGCTCTGAAGCCTCTGCGACATCCGCAATAAGCCCTGCCCACTGGGCTACGAACCAAATCCGCTATCGCTGACCTGCCCACTCGCTCAACACTGGTAAGAGCCCTTATCCGCGTAGTGCTACTAGCGATCGAATAGCAACTGCGTTCTGAAAGCTAGGAGACTAGTTCTCTAGTTTCTTCTCGACCTCTAGGATGATCCCCTTTGGATCAGGACAGTGGATTCTCGCCCTTGTCTTGACTTCCTCCCAAGGGAATTCTCCATTACATGCCAATACGACGACGAAGGGGTAGATCGACCCCCATGCTCCTAAACATATTCCCTCTGGCGTCACGGACTCGATCTCAAATCTGTCTCCTGTTTCATGGTATCCTCCTTGACATTTCCCACCGACGACCGTCACAACTATCTTGCCCATCCCAATAGTTCACAATACTTACGCTCCCAAGGAATGTAATAAGAATGACGAGTCGATTTATGAATTGTCCAACCGTGTCAGATTATTATATAGACTTAGAATACATAATTCCAGAGGTGAACTTGATGAGTGGGAAAAGTCCTTGGCGGATCTTCAGCGAAGAGTGTAGAGGCGTTGCAGACGCCTTTCAGCAGTTGATGAAGGAGGCGAACTTCGGGGGCATATTAGATGAGAAGACGAGACTCCTCATCCTTGTGGGCATCTTCTCGACTGTTCGAGACCCTGTAGCACTCCGCCACTTTGTCGGGGAGGCCTTCAAGGCCGGGGCTTCGAAAAGAGAGGTGGAAGCAGCAGTGCTTCTACCGTTCTCTGTCGGTGTGTCATCTGCCGAGCTGGGCATACCACTGATAGTGGAGATAGGCCAGGGGAAAAGCTGACTAGGACACAAGTTCGGTCGACTAGTTAATGTGGGAAAATCAACTGAGCACCTTCACCCCAGTCTTGTCGTAGATTCGCCGATGAGGTACGCACCGCTGTTGGGGCTAATCAACAACTGAGCTTTTGAAGTTGTTGCAGGCAGATGTGTTCTCTGTCTTTCTACATAAAGAAATATATGATTGGACTTTCGATTGTTTAAAGGGGAGAGTTCTAGATGTTGTTTGCCTGTACCTTAGTCTGCTGTGAGCCTGGTAAGTACAAGGCTGTCGTGAAGGATTTGACGAAGATCGAGGGAGTAGTGGAGGCCTTTGGAGTCCATGGGAGATGGGATGTCGTTGTGGAGATCGAGGTCGCTAATCTCAAAGCCCTTGGAGATGTCGCCTTGAAGATCAATGGGCTAGAGGGTGTTAAGGCTTCTGAGACGCTCATCAGTCTCCAGGAGAGTTAGACATGAAAGTCTGCATACTCATAAGGGTCCTGCCCGGAAAGGGAAAGGAAGCGCTTGAGTCTGTCAGGAAGTTCCCCGAGGTCAAGAAGGCCTACATCGTCTTTGGTCGATATGATCTCATAGCTCTAGCTGAGGCACCTAATTACAGGGCCGCCAGTGCCCTAACCGCCAGAATGAACTCCATCAAGGAGTTCAAGAGCACGGAATCCTTGATCGAAGCATAAAACAGAAAAATCCGAGCCCCCCATTTTTTTGCGCGTATATCCTCGTTTCTGAGAGCTAAGACCAGCGCGATCATGCGAGATTCTTCCAGTAGAAACCTTATCCTCCAGACTCATATTCATTTCCCGGTGCTAGGAAAAGGGGGTTGGCTGTGAAGCGGTGTCTTGTTGTGTAGTATGGTGAAGCAAGCAAGACTAAGCGGATGGCCGAGTTGATAAGGGGTCGGACTTCGAGGGGTTGAGGAGGAAATCAAGAGGTTGAGGAGTGCGGAGCTCAGGACCTCATTCAAGCTGCTGGGATCGTAATGGGTTCTCCAACACATTTCAGTGATGTACACGGCAAGTGAAGAAGCAACTAGGTCGATAGCTCAGTACCGGAGGGGTCGTCAGCTTAAGGACAAGGTGGGTGAATGTTTCACGTCTGCTGGGACTCATAGGGATGCGAAGGATTGTATAAGGATGCCGGATGTAGCGTTCGATCTACGTCAAAAGATGAGATAGCCCCTGGAATCGCAAGGGCTTCAAGCGGCAGAGAGGAAGAGGCAAGTTGAAGATGCAAAGCGTTTTTGTGCAGAGAGAGTAAGAAGAGTCACCTAATCTCTTTAGCTAGAGATTTGGAGGCTTGTCGTGTTGAAAGAGAGGTTGTTTTGACTGTTCAACGGTTTGAGTTCACATCACACATGGGCCTACTGCATTAATTCTTTAAGGCTCTTCTCTATCAATGATACATTCAGATCGGTTTGGAAGTCGTGCTTTCTGCCTTCAGCCTCAGCAATCTCCAGTTTGTGTGTTCCTGCTTGGGAAATGCTGCTTATCTTCTCATATGGGAGATCCAAGACCAGATCATATGTCTTGCGTAGGAAACCAGCTTCATGCACGAACAACAGCTTCTTGTTCGACAATACAAGATACCCGTACCTTCCGTCAAGACTGCCTATGTAAGTCTTCTCAATTTTGTCCCCTTTCTCGAGCTTCCCTTCCGCAATTGCGCGCAATTTCTCAGCCACATCAATCACCTCAAAAATGATCAAGGGGGTGGGATATATACATTCTTGTGGTGTTACTAGTGCGGGTACTGACACATCGATACGTGCACGGACATGTCCCTCGGTGTTAGGAGTAGGCAATAGGAATATAAGTCAGATCAACCTGTTTCGAGTAGATATGGAACAACGGAAGATTATGGCGTTGGGGAAAGCCTCCCGGGGAATTTCCCTCCCGAAAACGTGGCTTAAGAGGAACACCCTTGATCGGGGAAACTGGGTCTCGTTGTACATCCAGTCGGATGGTTCACTTATCGTGCATCCTGTTCTGAATGTTAAGGAGAAGGTGAAGGAGATCCATCTTCACATAGATGCTGATGAGACTCAGGATTCAATCATCAGAAGGATGATTGGAGCATATCTGGATGGCTACGCTCTGATAAAACTGACCTCTACAAGGATCTTCACTGTCAACCAGCAGAAAGCTATCCGCCAAGTCGTTGGCAGACTCTACATGATGATAACTGAATCCGATGCTAGTAACATGGTAATCCAGACAATGATTGACGAATCTAAGGCCTCCGTGTCCAACACCGTCGTCAGGATGCATATTATCACCTACTCGATGTGCCGCGACACTGTCAATTGCCTGAAGAACTGGGACGGGGATCTAGCGAGGTCGGTTGTCTCTCTTGAAGACGATGTCGACCAGCTGATGTACTTCCTTCTAAGGTTAATCCGCGGAGCCGCTGCCAGCCCATCCTTGGCAAACCAGCTTGGTCTGGATCCCGTCGATTGCCTAGACTACCAAACTCTTGTTTATCGGATCGAACGTGTTGCTGACCATGCTACAACGATGGCAGTTTGCATATTAGCTCTGATTGAAGACAGAGCAGGCATACCAGAGGGACTACTAACAACGCTTGTGAAGGCAGCGGAAATCTCATTTAGCTCCTACGATAAGGCCGTTCAATGCTTCCTTTCTAAGGACATAGGTCCGACAAATGAAATAATTGATAGACAAAGGGAAATAGAGGAGCTCTATAGAGACATTACTCCCTTGCCGAATCTCGCAGAAGGCCAAGAGACCTCCACCCTCTCTCACGCAGTAACAATCAGGGAAAGGATCATGAGGATCAGCCAGATAGCAGCAGATATCTCGGAACTAACCATAGACCGAGCATACAAGTCGGAGAGCATCTTTTCTTAGAGTCCCCCCCGCCTACGTTATTCGTTCTTGTTGACAGCATGAACATCTAGGTCCTCTTAAGACTAAAACACACCCTCATGAAATTCTTTCCTTTGATATTGACTGTTTGAAGCCTCCTCGAAACCTGAAGTAATCCGTCAGAGAGATTCCGCTTGCGGGATTGAGCTATTCTTCCCATATGAATGATACTAAAGATGCGTCGTAAGGCTTATAGAGGCTGGAATGAGGGTCAGACCTGTGAACTTCTGAAGTTGTTCGAGGTTTCTAGAGACCAGACTGTAGCCCATCGTTGAAGCGATAGCACCCACAATTGCATCTCTTAGTCCAATGGGATGTCCCTTTATCTCAAATAAAGCATAGATGTCGCCTAAGTTTTCGGCGGATTTGAGAGGCCCTGTCTAATTCTGAGCAAATCAGATGTGTGATCGGTGAGGTATCAACTCAAAGGAGACTTCACCATACGCTATCTAGATGCTACAACGCGCGCAGATTCCAACGTAAGAAATCTTATCCAACATCTTTGAGCAATCTATATGCTAGTTCTTCGATATCGGCTATTTCCATTAGAGTGTTGGATACTTCCTGCTTGTCTTGTCTTAACGCTGAATCACATAGCTTCATGATTATTTCTCCAGATCGTCTGAACAATATCGATGCTTCTGTCCAATTACGTACTCCATACTTGGCTCCCAAGGCATTAAGAACATACGATTGCCAGAACCGCATCCCGTGACTGTTCTCGAATGTTTTAGGCAACAAAGGTGGCGTTGTCGCATACGTAACCATGTGCTCAAAGCACTTCCTATTATCCCACTGGAAGATCTCATCAGCCAGTTTGCGCATTGCCGGAATGCCAAAGAGCTTTACTGGGGGACGTAGGAACCGTTCAGCCTTGTAGGAGAAACCCTTCTTTGCGACTTCAAGCTCAGATGGTATCTTCTGAGGAAGAGTAAACGTCCTTATCGTGTTTCTTTTACTCATCCCTGGCACATTGACGTCCAAAGATTTCTGGAATTCATCGTAAGCAATTCTTTGGATATTCTCATGGCTGCAATCATGAACGAAGACAACCTGTTCCTCCTCATCATACCCCACAACAAGAACATAATGAATGGGAACATGCTGCTTTCCGTATAGCTCTGGGTAGTAGTGAAGATAATACATGTCAAGGGCACCAGCCAATACAGGCTGACCACTATCAATAAACCCCTTTAGCCTCGAAAAAGCAGTCTTGAATGTCTTCCCCTCGGTTATGGTCTCATCAAATCCAATAATCCTAGCGAGATCTTTCAATAGATACTTTGGATTTGAACCCCAATACACCATGCACGGGGGGTCTGCTCTTTTGAATCGAAGATATGTAAACCCCGCCATTCCCCCAACAACAGAGAGGAGAAAATCAATATAATCCGCTCCTTTCCATGCTAGGAGATCTTCCAACCCATTCACATAACACGTGGACTCACAAACTCTATGTGGCAGTGTATGCAGTTTTTTCATACTCTCCATCCAGCCAAATTTCCAATGTTTATAGTGCATGAATTGAAATTTAACGATTATTGGTCACGGTTCTGTTGTTACTAGGGTTGTTACGTGCGACTGGAAAGGCCTTGCTGCTCAAGTCCTAGATAACAGGGACGAAGTTCCCGTCTCCAATGGTTTGGAAGACAATGGTCTCATCTATTACAGAGAGCTCAATCGTGACTGCTGCTTCTTGGTTCGTAAAACCTACAAGGTGACTTCTCAAAAGAGATAAATCCATGTATGAGATGGATGCTCAAAGAGAAGTCGACTATGTGATTTTATGATAGAGAGTAGAAAGGTTCATTCGATCCGACTGAGGCCCAGTCCAACGTTATTGGATGTCAACGAGGAGGTAGCCCTTGACGAGCCTGTTTGTGTCTTTGTCAATGGGGAGTATCATGTCACCTTGATAGCTACGCCAGACATGCGGGAGGAGTTGGCTGTAGGCTACTTGCACACTGAAGGCGTCATAGAGTCTTGGGATGATATCCGATCAATTGACGTTAAGGGGGACGACGTACACTTAGAGTTGAACAGAGATGTTAATCTTCGTGAGGCGACTGTCGGGATGATGAACCTCATAGTCACAGCCTGTGGATCAAGACCAAGGGCAACGACACCCTCTCTACGCTTGCCGAAAGTTGAATCCCAGCTCCAAGTAGATGCGGAGAGTATCGTACGTATGATTTCGGACCTGAACAGACTGAGCCGCATTAACATGAGGACAGGGGGAACCCACGCGGCGATGATCTGCTTGAGTAATGGAGATAGACTAGCTTTCGCGGAGGATGTTGGTCGACACAATGCTGTGGACAAGGTAATCGGCAAAATGCTGCTCAGCTGCAGAGATGTTGGAAACTGCATATTGATCAACACAGGAAGGTTGTCAGGAGAGATCGTGCAGAAGGTAGCACGAAGCGGGATACCAATAGCTGCCTCAATGAGAGTACCGCTAACTTCTGGGATCAGGTTTGCGGAGGATGCAGGAGTCACTTTAGTCTCCTTGAGGAGAGGGCATTTGAAGATCTATACTAACCCGCAGCGTGTCAAAATCGAGCCTGCTCCTATTGCTGAGCAAGAAGAGAAGAAAGGTGTATCAAGAGAATAGAGACAAGCTACCTCAGCGACTGCATAAGCGTGAAGAGCTCGGACAGCTTTTCGGACCTGGCTCTCTTTCTGGCTAGGTCGGCCATGTCTTTCGGCATGAACTTTATGGCTTCAAGGTAACAGTGCTTCACACACTCAGGGTCTCCCTTGCAGAGATCGCATTTGTAAGCCAAATTCGTAGCAGGGTCGATGAAGACCCCGCCTATTGGACAGATTATGACGCACAACCTGCAGCCCACGCATCTGTCCTCCGCGACAACTATCGCTCCATTCTCCTGATCTCTGGAAAGGGCGTTAACTGGGCAGGCCTCCACGCAGAGGGCTTTGTTACATTGTTGGCAAACCATAGGTATGTAGTTGTGGAATTGACCTCTCTTCTCATAGCTGATTACCCTTATCCTAGACCTAGTCGGATTGCACTCCCCCGTGTTCTTTATAGAGCAGATGGCCTCACATGTCCGGCATCCGCTGCACTTCTCAAGATCGACTGACAGGACCTTCTCCATCTCTCATACCTCCTCTGCTTCGGACTCGGGCGCCAGCTTCCTCAGACTGTCCAAGCAATCTGCAATTTTCTTCATGCCCAATTTTTCAAGAGTCTGACGCTTCGGGAGCCCGGTCTTCACGTCCCACTCTCTCAACCGGTAGTATTCGTCCTTCATCTCCTCGAACTTCTTTCTGTCAAGTTTCCTTCCTTCCTGAGGACCATCGGCGACGGGTACTTCAAAGAAGAAGTCTGGTAGAGTGTCTGTCTCCCTCGTCCGCCCATCCCTCACTACTATGGCTCGTTCAAGGTTGCAGATCCTTTCACCGATACTGAACAACTCTGCCTCATCAATAGCGACTCCTGTCGCTGCTGTAAACCTCTCTGCTGCAAAGGTGTAGGATACATCCCCTATCATCGAACCTGGCGATCCCCAGTACCTTGGTCGCACCATGGATGTACAGTAGCCTAGCGAGTCTGATATTGCGGCTCCATTCATCTCGTAGATGAGCGACCGCGGCTTGCCCTCGTACTCGGTCGCCATTATGGCCTTCTCAGTTCCGAACATCTTCTTTGCCCATGCATACTTCTCATCTCTCACCTCAGTAGGTATCCCTGCATAGTCTTCCCTAGGCGGCTTGTCCCAGAGAACTATGTGGTACGTGGTCGCCCTCAAGCTGTTTCCCCTGGAGGCTATGGCTTCTCCTAGAGCTGTCCCAGGCTCTGTCCGAAAGTCGAACGTCCTCATCGTCAAGCCCTGATTGTGTATGAGATAGGCCTTTGCATCGTCGCCTAACTTCTCGGCCAGAACAAGGGGACCATTAGCTAGGAGCTCTCCGAATCCCTGCCTGAAGGCGACTTTACGGATGGTCTCGAATAGCGCCTCGGCGCTGCCTCTCTCGAAGGGTATGCCGTCCAAGTCGGAGGCGGAGATCTTTCCGTCGTGATAGAGATGCATAAGCCATGAGACTATGGTGGCTATCTCCCTGTTGTCGAGACCTAGGTCGGTCATCGTCCTCGTTGCCTCGAAAGAGACCTTTAGATCCGTCAACCAGACCTTCCAAGGCCAGTAGGTTGGGTAGCACCTCCATATGCACATGCCTATGTTAGGCACGTTGTAGAGTGGTTGGCAGGGAAAGGGGCAACCGAAGCATCCAGTGTTCTTCTCGAAATACTCTTTCAGATAGCTCTCCTCGTACGCCTTCTTTATATCCGGTCTCTCTCTCCATGCATGGCTCTCGTAGTCTCCGACGACGCCTGCATCGCCGACTACGAATCCGGCAAGATAAGCGTCTTTGCCCTGTCCCTGAACCGTGACGCCCTGCATCTTCCTCCTCTCTGCGACGGCTTCAACCAGTTCCCGGTTGTATTCCAGGACCTTCTCGGGGTCGTAGATTATGACTGGTTTCGTTCCTCTGACGGCGATTGATTTCAGCCTCTTCGTTCCCATGGCTGCGCCGAGTGCCGTGCCGCTTCTATAGCCCTGCTCGATAGTCGATTGCACGGCCAAGTTCTCCCCAGCCGGTCCGATGCCTATCACTTGGATGTCTTCGTCGCCGAGCTCCTCTTTTATGAGACCTTCAGTTGCGAAGGTTCCCTTACCCCAGATTCCCGAGGCGTCTCTGATCTTGATGTCATCGTTGTAGATCGAAACGTAGACAGGCTTCTCGGCTCTTCCTTTTATGATGATGCTGTCGTAGCCAGCAAACTTTAGCTCAGAAGCCCAATAGCCGCCCATCCCAACGTTTCCAAGGGAGTGGGTCAGAGTCTTGACAGGGGAAATCCCGGTCACCTCTGTCCTTGAGGCACCTATCAAACCAGTGCCAGCGAGAGCCCCCGCCCCGAAGATTAGTGGGGCATCAGGGTCGTAGGGACTCTGATTCGACTTGCTGTGATCGAAAAACAGTTTCGCATTGCCACCTCTGCCGCCCAGATACAGCCTAGCGGCATCAGTCCAAGGAGTTGTCGAGATCTTACCCATCGTTAGGTCGATGTTCAGGGTTTTGCCCGCCCAACCATAGACCATTAAATCCACCCTAAACTGTTTACGTTCACTAGCCTAATTAATCTTTGGCGAGACCCTCCCAAGGGCGAAGTTTGGCTTAAGATATGGCCAGCCCTCCTTGGCTTATCACGTCGATAAGCGTTTAATACGGCAGATCAAATAGTCTGAAAGGGAGTAGACCTATGACGTTCAGGGCAGATAAAGGGCTTCGGCCTCCGTTCTTAGAGGAGTTGGTGAGAGCCTTTGGCGCGGAGAATGTCCTTACAGATGTCGAGGACCTATATGTCTACTCCTTCTACGGTGAGCTATCCATTCGACGTCGCTGTACGCCTTCAGCTGTCTTGAGGTTGCACTCGGAGAGCGAGGAGAATGAGCTGGTGAGGCTCGCAGCACAGGAGGGAGCCCGAATAATCAGAAACGACAGACCAATTGAAGAGGGCTGGGCGACCGAAGGAGGTTCCCCTGTTTTGCTTGTAGATGCAAGAGAGCCATTCTTCGGGGCTTCCCTCAGGGCGAGGCTGTCTGAACTTGAAAAGCTTAAAGCGGAGATGGGTAAGGTGCTGAAGGTTGCACCCTCTTTTCTGCATTGGTTCGTATCTTCCCTGAGAACGAAGGACGGTTACCTCGTGAGAGAGGGCGCTGACTGCGATGACGGATACTGTGCTGTTCAGCCTTTCTTCGATGGTGTTGAGACTTGGTCGTCAAAGGGACGGCTACTATTGACGAGGGGTCTTTTCAGAGGCGAGCTGATAGCCACAAAGAAGCTCATCGACTCTATCTACACTTGCACTGCCTGCGGCCAATGCTACGACCAAGTCTCGTTGACAGGCCTAGAGATGAACAACGCCATCATCCGAGCGAGGCACGAGATAGCGAGAAGAGCGATGGAACCTACGTCGTGCAAGGTCTTACTAGAGAACATTAAGAAGCAGGATAACCCTATGGGGATGCCTTCCGAGGATCGGTCTCTCTGGTTCGAGGATTTCATAGACGAGTTCACCTTCAGAGGCAACGAGGTATTGTACTGGGCTGGGTGTCAACCGAGTTACAGGCTTCCTCATACCGTCGAGTCAACGGTCGATGTACTGAGAAAGGCAGAGGTGGACTTCGGGATGCTAGGTGACCGGGAGGGGTGCTGTGGCCTTGTCCTCTACCTTGTCGGCCTGTTGGATGAAGCTAGAGAGAATGCCTTCAAGATTCTAGATAGGGTAAGAGAGTCGGGGACGAAGGCACTTGTCACGGGTTGCGCCGGCTGCTACTACGTATTTACTCGAGTCTATCCCGAACATTTCAAGGTAAGATTACCTCTCAACGTGTGTCATACATCTCAGTTGATAGAGTCTCTGATTGATAAAGGACGCCTCAAAATGAGAGAGTTGAAGATGAAGGTTATATGGCACGATCCATGTGACCTGGGACGACACTGCTCTGTCTACGAAGCCCCGCGCAAAGTACTGAAGAACATCCCGGGGCTGAAACTCGAGGAGATACCACTGAACAGGAGACACTCTAGGTGCTGTGGAGCTGGTGGAGGCCTCTGGCTTTACAACAATAATCTAGCCGAGAAGATTGCACAATCGAAACTCAGTGAGGATGTCCTGCCTATGGATGCCGAAGCTGTGGTTACAGGGTGCCCAACTTGCAACATAAATCTGAAATACGCAGCTCAATCCCTTGGCAGAGAGATCAAAATCTACGACCTCGCAGAACTGGTTGATCGATGCCTGTAGAACCAGAGTCAGATTAGGCGCACACTTAAAGCCTTGGGCGGTTTCGAAGTCCTTCCGCGGCTCTAAGACAAGGTGTAGTACCATGTTTCCTGTAATTGGATTGTTGTCTAAGAGTCTACTATGAACTGATATCGCAGCACGACCCATTGGATGGTCAGCACGCCTTTGAGGCTTGAGATATCTTCAGTTGAGTTTAGTGGAAAAACTTATTAGGTTTTGAATAGAGTGAATCGAAGGAAACAAAATGGTCTCACCGGAACTTGAAGAGTTAACATGGTTCGTTGTACACGGAAGAGGCGTCTTAAACACTGCTCAAGCGTCACAGATCACTTCGGTTATTTCCCAAGCTG
>Ga0315314_1000953_pt1 | contig 27888 bp, 30 predicted proteins | sample TDP9_MG_FD_203631 | JGI IMG/M metagenome (GOLD analysis project Ga0315314, IMG submission 203631) | Freshwater sediment microbial communities from Lake Towuti, South Sulawesi, Indonesia - TDP9 | ecosystem: Environmental > Aquatic > Freshwater > Lake > Sediment | place: Indonesia: South Sulawesi... | reverse complement strand
CCAATTCCTTTATAAATAATCTTTGGGTGGGCGGCTATGGCTATTCCGCCTAACTCATGGACTCTCCGTATTGTTTCGGATAGAGTCATTTTGGGCGGAATTTCTTCGTAGACGTTAAGGGCTAGGATATGCCCATCCAAAGTTGTTATTTCAGTTCCTGGAATCACTATTATTTTTTCTTGGTGAGTTAGTCTTAATGCTCCTTTTAGAGTATCATGGTCTGTGATCGCAACTCCGTCTAAGCCACGTTTTTTGGAGCAGGCAATGACCCCTTTAGGAGTTGTGCCTGCGTCCATGGAGTAGCACGTGTGAACATGGAGGTCAATCTTAAGTGACAACTCATTCCACTTATCACTTATAGCAAACGGTTTGTTGACCCTTATACTTAAGCACAACGGACTTCAACCATCCTTAATATGTTCTGATTCGGACTTGTGTTCAGAGAAAACAAAACTAAAAATTAACATCGTCACTTCATAATAGATATATAAACATAGTTTGAAAACCTTTTAGGCTGTGACCTGAGGAGTTATAGGTGCCCAAAGATAGTTTCGAAAGCCTTCTCCTTAAAGCAATAGATGAGGGTCTATCTTCTTTAGGGAATTCTCCGAAAAGAGTGGTCTATTTTTACATAGAAAAGAAATTCAACATTAAGAGGCGCGAGATTCCCATCAAGACTGAGGAATTTGTTGACGCATTAGAGAGGATTTTTGGTTTGGGAGCAAAGTTCCTTGAGATTTTGATTATAAAGCGACTCTATGAAAAAGTTGGGCAGATCTTTGAATGGAATGAACATCATACCGACTTAACATTCACCGAATACGTAGCAGCGGCTCGACGAAGTTACCTGACGAAAAAAGAGTTGCAAGTTCAATATGTGAGCAAGGAATTAGAAGAAGAAACGTTGATCCCTAGAAAAACACATTGACCAATATTTTATCCTACCCTACTAGAATTGTATTAACGTATGTTTCGTCAGTCTTATAAGAAATGAAATCGAGTAGAAAGCATGAATGAGAAACTGCTTGAACTTGTTGAAAGGTATTCTAAGGACCAGATGGACAAGCTCGGCTTGCACGCTTGGCCACATATTCTGCGTGTTCTGCGTCTTTGTGAGGTGATTTCGAAATCAGAAGGTCGAGATGTCGCTGTGGATTTGGATGTTGTGAAAGTTGCGGCGTTACTGCACGACATTGCTAAGCACCTCGAGAAAGAAGGCGGTTCTTTGAACCATGGTGATGTTGGCGCGGTGATGGCAGAGAATTTTCTGAAATCCGTTAGTTTTAGCAACGATAAAATCAAGCTTGTCTGTCATGCCATAAGGGTTCACACCCATAGAGAGGAACCGACATCCATGGAGGCTAAGATTCTGCACGATGCAGACTTCATTGACAAACTCGGCGCAGTGGGTATAGCCACGATATTCATCAAAGCGTGTTTAACCGACAAAACTATCGAGGAAGTATCCGAAGCCTTTGAGACTGAGACCCAAAAGAAGTCTTATGTTGCTGGGCATATTCGCTGGTTGAAGCATCCACACCTTTATACTAAAACGGCACAAGAGATGGCGCGAAGAAGAAATCGGACAGTTTCAACATTCTTTAAGGAGTTGAAGAAAGAATTAGAATTGAAAATATGACGCTGCCCTAAAGTGTTTTCAGAACACAATCTTATTTATTTCGAGCTTTGTACATCTTGAGGAATCTTTCAGAATATGGAAAAAGGCGTTCTTCATAATTTTTACATGGAAATTCTGGGCAGTCTCTCATGCAGTGGCCTATCTTTCTCTCAAGTACGCATTGAAGCTTCGAGCAAACATGCCCTAAATTCTTCATCTGTTCTTCCATTTTCTTTTTCACAACTTCCTCATCTTTTTTCAGTCCAGAGCCGCATGGAAGGCATATTCCCTTAAGATATAGACCACAGACGCTACAACATATCCCGCAAGCTGCAACATAGACACGGTCTTTCATTTCTACAGTAACTCCTCAGAGTTGTTTACAGAGATTCTCAGTTAAAGCCTTACTCCCCCTAAGATGTCTGCATACGGCGAAAAGATGTTGGTGGAAAGGTAGCTACCTCTGCCAATGTAAAGTAAACATTCTCTCGTTCCAAAACACTCACTTACCCAGAGTGTTTTTAATTCCTCTTCGATTAATGACCCAAGTTATGTTGGTTACCGCAAGTTTTATAAGGATGATATGAAATATATTTCATATGAATAATCTTTCAGTTGAGTGGTCAAGATGAAACATGGTTTAAGCGAGACTTGTCATCGATTCTTTTTAACGTTGGCGAATCCGACACGATTAGCGATTCTGGAGCTTCTTCGCGATGGACCAAGGAATGTAACTGAGATTTCTGAGGCTTTAAATCAAGAGCAAAGCATGATTTCGCATAGTCTCAAACCCCTCGAGAGATGTGGGTTTGTCTTTTCAGAAAGAAGAAAGAAGGAACGTTTCTACTCTTTGAACAAAGAAACAATGGAGCATCTATTCAAGATATTTACCTATCATGCCAAAAAATATTGTCCAACAGAAGGAAAATGTCTGACCGACAGAGGCCTTCAAGAAAAGAGGAAAAAGGACGCTTTAAGTCCGTTATATGTGACTCGTTATTGAAGGAGTTGTGAAAGATTGTGGATAAAGAAGAGTTAACTTTGATGGCATTGGCTATTGTTGTTTCAGTCTTCGGAAGTAATGCCAGATTAGGTAAAACATACACGAGAATTGGTTAAGGAGGTGTAAATAAATGAAGTCGAAAGATGAACTGATTGAGTTGATTAAGAAACAAATAGGGATAGAGAAACAAATTGGGAAAGATGTTGAGAAACAGCTGAAAATGGTACATAATGCAGCGGCTAGGCTCTTGTTAACAGAAATGAAGTACGACGCTAAAAAACATGCCTCAATCTTACAAGGAATATTAGATGTAATAGCCAAATCTGATATGTCGTTATGGGACTACAAAATAGACTCGTATGTAGACAAGCTAATGGTCAAAAAGGAACTGGAGAGACACATTGTAATCGAGCAGGATACTCTGGACTTGGTGAAAAAAGAGATAGATCAAACAAGTGACAAAGGCATTAAACTGCTACTTCAACACATTGCTGATGATGAAGACAGACATCATAGCCTACTTAGAACGATAGTAAACAACTCCTACAAAATCAGTCCTTAAATATCTTTGTCACATGGTGTGCAAGTAAGAATGGTGAGAGAATGAACTGGCTGAATGTTGCTGAAATTACTGAGGGCGTCTATTGGGTTGGTATTAGGGACTGGAACCGTAGGCTGTTTGACGCCTTAATTCCACTTCCAAAAGGAACAACCTACAACGCCTACCTGATAGTTGGCAAAAGTAAGAAGGCATTAATCGACACCGTAAACCCAGGCTTTGAAAAAGAGTTGGAGGAGAAAATTAGACAGATCATAGACCCTAAAGATGTGGATTACGTGATAATGAACCACGCCGAACCTGACCACGCAGGCGCAATCCCCTATTTTATGTCGATAAACAGTAAAGCCATGGTGGTCACAACCGAGAGAGGCGCCAAAATGGCACAGACATTTTATAAAGTGCCCAAAAAACGGATAATGACGGTTTCAGACCAAGAAACCATCGATCTTGGCGGTAAAACGCTTAGCTTCATTGAGGCTCCGATGCTTCACTGGCCAGAGACAATGTTTACGTATCTTCAAGAAGGCAGGATTCTTTTCCCGTGTGACTTCTTCGGCTCGCACATAGCAAAGGGATTGTACGATGAAGAAGTGGAGGATCTGATTGTTCACGCACAGAGATACTTCGGCGAGATAATGATGCCGTTCAGAACCTTTGCTGAAAAGGCGCTGGAAAAGATAAAGGGTTTGAAAACTGATGTTATTGCGCCGAGTCATGGACCAATACACAGGAACACAAAAAGAATCCTTGAAGCCTACAAAAGGTGGGCAGGCGGAGAGACAAAACGAAAAGCCATCATAGTTTACGTGACTATGTGGAACAGCACCGAAAAGATGATTCGCCCAATTGCAGAAACATTGATGTCTGAGGGGATTGAAGTCGCGCTGTATAACCTCACTTCGGCTGACATAGGTGACGTAGCAAAGGACCTAGTCGACTCCAGAGCCATAGTTTTAGGCGCACCCACAGTGCTGGGCGGTGTGCATCCTCTAGCCCTCTACGCTACGTACTTGGTGAAGGCTCTACGACCACCGACAAAATTCGGAGTTGCCGTAAGTTCCTACGGGTGGAGTGGAGGCGCCATAAGACACATCACGGAAATTCTAGGGCCAACAAAAATCGAAGTTGTAGGAACAATGGAGATAAATGGTCCACCGTCCGAAAATGACATTAAGCAACTCATAAAATTGAGCAATACTCTTGTTGAGAAAATTAAAAGGGAAGGGTGCCGAGCGAATTGAGCGTGCATAAGAAGAGAATGCTGAAAGAGTTGATTACGCAGTTACATGCAGGAGTGCCGCCACAGGAAGTCAAAGAGAGGTTTAGACAAGTCTTAGAGGGCATAAGCCCGCTTGAAATCGCTAAGATCGAGCAAGAGCTCGTAAACGAAGGAATCCCTAGAGAAGAAATTCAAAGGTTATGCGATGTTCATATGGCGGTTTTTAGGGAGCAACTAGAAAAACAGAAGCCTGAGATTCTTGTGGGGCATCCAAGCAACATTCTTGTGGAAGAACACGGAATTCTTCTGCAGCTCTCGGAAAAACTTAGCACTATGGCAGTGGGGTCCAAAAGGAAAGTGACGTGAAACAACTGAAGCGAATAACAGAAGACCTTCTGGACGCAGAAAGACACTATTTACGAGAAGAGAACGTGCTTTTCCCAATTCTGGAAAAACACGGAATCTCAGAGCCTCCCGCAATAATGTGGATGGAGCACAACCAGCTGAGGGAAAAGAAGAAACAACTCCACGATCTAATAGAAAAATACGATGCTCTAAGGTTTCCAGACTTCAAAAAGCAACTAGGCGAAAGCGTCAAGTCTTTAACCGACATCCTTTCAAGCCATATTTTCAAAGAGAACAACATACTTATCCCTGCGGCTTTACGAGTAGTCACAAACGAAGAGTGGAAGGCGATAAGAAAAGAATTCGACGAAATTGGATACTGCAGTTTTACCCCCAAAAATTTGATAGCCACACCAAAAACAGAAGAAGTTAAGAAAGAAGGAGGTGAAGCAGTGCCATTGCGTGAAGGGACATTACAGTTCGAGACAGGGACTCTTTCAAAAGAGGAAGTAGGGGCTGTCTTAGACACGCTTCCAGTCGACATAACCTTTGTCGACAAAAACGACAGCGTAAAATACTTCAACAAGGCTGAAAAAAGAATCTTCGTTCGGACAAAGGCCATCATAGGAAGAAAAGTCCAACTCTGTCACCCACAGAAAAGCGTCCACATTGTGAACAAGATTGTAGAAGCCTTTAGAACAGGCAAAAAGGACGTGGCTGAATTCTGGCTCCAAAAAGACAACCGCACAATCCACATCAGATACTTCGCAGTGAGAGACAAAAACGGGAAATACCTGGGAACAATGGAAGTAACCCAAGACCTAACCGACATCAAGAAAATCGAGGGAGAAAAAAGACTCCTAGACTGGAAGGGCTAAAACCCTTCAACTTTTACTTGGATTTGATGTACTTCTCTGGGTTTCTGTCAAACTTCTGCTTGCACATGGGTGCACAGAAGTAATAGGTTTTCCCCTTGTACGCAGACTCCCACTTCGCAGTCTTCTCGTCAATCTCCATGTTGCAAACTACGTCCAAAACCATTTTCCATCACCTTGGTGGAGTTTGACTGAAGTAACTAATCTGGTTTTCGATTTTTCACAGCGGTGTGGTGCTCCGGCCGGGATTCGAACCCGGGTCTCCGGCTCGAAAGGCCGGAATACTTGGTCCACAAGGGATGTTTAACCTGGCTATACTCGGTAGATGAAAAGGTTGGTTCCCTCATCTTCTACCGGAGCTAAACACCGGAGCAACATCCACATGAACCGTTCCCTCGAATAAAGCTTTCTAGAATCTTAGCTAAAATTGTAAAGACATCTTGTGCATGCATTTTAACTCACTTATAATCTTGTTTTGAGTAAATTTTATATCCCCTTAATCATCAACCTAAATTGGTATGCCATGACTTTTTATGTGGTATACAGGGCGTCAAGAAACGTTATAAACAGAGGAACTATACCCCGCGAACTCCGCAGTTCAGGATGCACCCAAATACACAAGTCCCTCTGGGATGTGAAAGAAGAAAAATTAGACAAGGTGCTGAAAATTCTCCAGAAAAACGAGCCAATAATTCTTAGAAAGGCAAGAGAGATCAGAAAACCCAAATGGGATAAACAGAATAAAGTAAGCGACCTTGGAAGCTTATTGGTTGTCGCCTACAACGTTCCGAAAGAAAAAAGGAAAAAAATAAACAGAGCCATACAGAAAACGCCCTGTATCCCACTCTGCCGCGCGGTCTACGCCTTTCCTCAAAAACACAGCCTCTCAGACAAAGAAAACAACCTAGTCGCCACTTTCTTGAAACTAACAAAAGAAAACCACGGTGACGTTAAAGTGATGTCCCGAATGGTTATTGAGGATCAAACCTCTGTCAAAAAACTCACAGACAAGATCACTGAACGCATCCACAAAGAAACCTCAGAAATCATCGCCTCCTCCAAGGTTCTTACACACGAGGCTGAAAAAGAAAACAGCGACAGAGCGCACTTCAGCAAAAGTTTAACGGAACTCAAAAAGAGATTTTCGCACTCAAAAAAAGTGGCAAGTTTTTATGAAGAATGGTTAAAAATGGACTTCTCAAAAAACTTGCTAAAAACTTACAGAGCCATCAAAAAAGTCCAAAACATAATTGAGCAAAAATAAAAGGGAAGGAACTTTTGGCGTTAGGGTATTCCTGATGGTTACTTGCCCTTCTTCTTCTTCTTCATTGGCTTCTTCTTCTCCACAGGAATCACCTCCTCCACCCTTCTAGTAAGGGTGTTACCATTCCTTGTCTTCCTCTTCCTTTCGTCTCTTCCTTGAAAATACGCATCATACCTCGGTAACGGTAGATACTCGGATAACCCAATTAAATATTAAGACTGCCTAACAAATCTGCTCGTGTGTCTCTTCTTCACTTTAGTAGAAAAAACATCGCTTATTTTCAGTTCTACCGTAAAATTCAGAGGTTTTCCTTCTATCAGCTCCATTTAAGGCTTTAAATTGCAAATTAAACTCAAATGGCTGTTAATTCTGTTGTCACATGTGAAAAATGGGTTCAGATAGGTATCAGAGTCGCTTTATCGGTTGAAAACACCAAAAATCGAATTAAATGCTTATTCTTCCTTCGATTTTATCAACTCTACCCTACGTTTTCCCTTCGTCAATGTCGAAACGTGAATCTTACCTTGGATTTCTAACCTCAGCAACTCCCTGTTCAGATTCCTAAATCCAATATCTCCGAAGCTTTCCACCAGAAAATCGTAGAGCTCGTCATCACTCATAGAACCGCCTTTCTTCTCTAAACCCTCTAAAATCGCCAAATGAAGAGGATACGGCATCCAAGTTTTAGCAGCCATTTCGACACCACACATTCTTGCTAAGCCACTGGGGTCGCTGGTTTCGATATCAATCGAACCTGCCTCATGAAACTCTTGTACCAAGCCTCCATGTCGGGGCGAATGCTCGGACCAATCATTTCCATGGCCTTCTGAAAATCGCTCGAACTCACTTCCTTGGTGTTGATATCCCTTCGTAAAGCGTTCAAGGCGGCTTCACGACAAAGCGCTTGAATATCGGCGCCTGAGTAGCCCTTAGAAATATTCGCTAAATGAACCACATCAACATCCTTAACCAATGGCATGTCCTTCGTGTAGATTTTGAAAATCTGTAACCTAGACTTTTCATCTGGCTCAGGAACATAGATTAGGCGGTCAAACCTGCCTGGCCGTAGAACGGCTGGATCAACGATGTCTGGTCTATTTGATGCGGCAATGACAACGACATCTTGTAAAGTGATGATTCCATCCATTTCTGTCAGCAATTGACTGATAACCCGTTCGGTAACGCCGCTGTCAGCAAAGCCCATACCACGTCTGGGCACCAACGAATCGAATTCATCAAAGAAAATGACAGAGGGAGCCGCCATCCTTCCTTTTCTGAAGACCTCTCTAATAGCTTTCTCCGATTCTCCAACCCATTTTGAAAAGACTTCAGGTCCTTTAATGGTGATGTAGTTTGCTTCACTCTCTGTTGCCACAGCTCTGGCTAACAAGGTCTTTCCGCAGCCGGGTGGACCAGAAAGCAAAATTCCTTTAGGAGGTCGTATTCCCATTCTGCTGAAGACCTCAGGATTTTTTAATGGCCATTCTACGGCTTCTCTTAGAGATTGTTTCACCTCTTCCAGTCCACCTATTTCGTCCCAATGAACTGCCGGAATCTCTATGTAGACCTCTCTCATGGCAGTTGGCGTAACCTCTTTGAAAGCGTTCATGAAATCTTCCATTCGAACTTCCATCTTTTCTAAAACGCTCGGAGGAATCCTTTCTTCTTCTAAGTTTATTTCTGGGAGGTATCGACGTAAAGCTTTCATGGCGGTTTCACGACCTAACGCGGCTAAATCAGCTCCCGTGTAGCCATGTGTCATCTCTGACAACCTTTTTAAGTCAACGTCTTTGGCTAGTGGCATTCCTCTTGTGTGAATTTGCAAGATTTCATGGCGCCCTTGCTTGTCTGGCACTCCAATCTCTATCTCACGGTCGAATCTTCCAGGTCTGCGAAGAGCAGGGTCGAGCGCCCCTGGTCTGTTTGTGGCGCCTATAACGATGACGTTCCCTCTGCCCGTCAATCCATCCATCAAAGCGAGAAGCTGGGCGACCACTCTTCTTTCCACTTCGCCCGTGACCTCTTCTCGCTTTGGGGCGATGGCGTCGAGTTCATCAATAAATATAATGCTGGGAGCATTTTGTTCTGCCTGTTGAAACATCTCCCTTAACCTTGCTTCAGACTCGCCGTAGAATTTGCTCATGATCTCTGGACCGTTTATGGAAAGAAAGTTAGCCTCTGACTCGTTTGCTACCGCTCTCGCGAGTAGGGTTTTTCCACACCCAGGCGGACCGTGTAGTAGTACTCCCTTTGGTGGATCTATTCCGAGTCTCTGGAAGAGTTCTGGGTGTCGCATTGGGAGTTCTACCATCTCTCTTATCCTTTGGATTTCCTCCTGAAGGCCTCCTATGTCTTCATACGTGGTACGTGGAACTCCTTTTGCTTCTGGGGCTGGCTCAGCGAGGATCTGTAGCTTTGTGTCGTAGGTTATTCTTACGATTCCGTGTGGGCGTGTTTTGGTCACTGTGAAGGGGATAGAGTGCCCCAACATCATAACTAGAGTTGTGTCTCCTTCTATAAGGGTTCGTTCCATAAGTCTGTTTTTAACGAAGTTCGTGAAATCTTCGTCCACATTTAACCGCATGTCGACAGGGGCTAAAACCACGTTGGTCGCATTTGCCACCTTTCCAGGACGAACGACCACGTATTCATTTATTGCCACTCCAGCATTCTTTCGAGTGAACCCGTCGATTCTTATGAGCCCTCGATCTTGGTCTTCTGAGTATGCCGGCCACGCAATGGCTGCAGTGTTTCTTTTCCCCACAATCTCGACCACGTCGCCGGCTGATATGCCGAGTTTTTGCATTGTCTTCTGGTCTATTCTTGCGATTCCTCTGCCGACGTCGCGTTGTCTTGCGTCTCCCACTCGCAACTGTGCCTCGCTCAAATCTCTGTTCCTCCCAGTTAGAATTCTACATGTCGAAAGAATTGCTTCCTATATAAACTTTAAAGATTGGGTGTCTAGGTTCTTGAGACCATTATTGTTTGGATTTGACTGACCTCGGGGATTTTTTGTAGAACCTGTTCAAGTTGGTCTAGGGCGCCTTCTTGTTTTTCTGGGATGAGTATCTGGGCTATTAAAGCGTTCAAGCCAAATGCTATCGGTTCTTCTGCGGTTTTGTGGAGTTTGGCGTATTTTGGCAGTTGCCTTTCGATTTTTTGTTTTAGCTCGTTTAGGTCCATTATGTCTGTTGGATAGATTTTGAACGATATAAGGACTTGTGCCATTTTTTCTTGCCCCTTACCTTCATGGTCCCGTAAATCCGCATTTGGGACATTTATAGGGGCGTCCAAACTTTCGGCATTTTGGGCATCTCCAAATTGTGATTTCTCCACAGTTTGGGCAAGGAAACTTTGTTGCTTCTGTTTCTGGGGGAATTGTTTTGTGACATGAGGTACATGTGGGTATGGTTACTGTGGAGGTTGTTGTTTCGGTCATGGTTTGTCCCTTTTGTTGGGTTGTTATAGGTTGTGGTGGTTGCTTATATTTGCTGTGCTATTTATGGTTCTTTTTCAACTAGTTCAAAATGTTAATATTCACGCCGTTTCCAAACCATAATGGGCCGGTAGTTCAGTTTGGCATGAATAAAACCGCAAAAAAGGTGGGATTTAGTGTAAACGCCGCCTTCGCATAATGTTCGGAAGAGGCGGAAGCCGCGGGTTCAAATCCCGCCCGGTCCACATCATAGGTATTATTGTTTCATTTGATTCGCTAATTCCGCTTAGCCTCTGGAATTTCAGAAGACATCTCAATCACAAGTTTTATTAGTCATCGGAGGTAAAAACACCATTTGAGTTGAAAGGAATATCTCAACTTGTATCAGGTGGTTAGACTGATGAAAAAGACTTTTGCCCTCTTGATGGTGTTTTTGGCCGTGTTAAGTATGGCATGTATTAAGTTTCCAATGGCTTTGGCTGAGTCGCCTTCTTCAGGTTGGCTCTTCTTTTATGACGATTTTGAAGGAGTTGCGGTGAATTCGTCAAAGTGGAACACGAATATTGCTACAAGTGGAGTAAGATGGCATTCCTCTACTGATGACCCTACGCTCGCACACACCCTTCCGGGAAATTGGGAAATTCCCCCAGTGTCTCCTCCCTATGGATCTATTACCGTTGCTGACTCTATTACTTCCTTCAAGGATGTAGACACACCGTCGCAGGTGTTCCCTTACATATGGGCAGGTCCACCCAGTCGGCCGTCCCCGTTCCCTGCAACAGGAGATTTCATCTTGGAAGTGAGAATGAAATATGATAGAATTTCTCCGCACGGTTGTGGACTCAGAGTACTTGGATGGCCCGATAGTGATCCCATAGGAGATAATCCGCCAACGCCAGCGGGAGAGTTTGTCATTCATGTATGGCCTGAGATACCGAATGACTTGAACTGGCACACCTACAAATTGACATATGAGAGTGGACAATACTGTTTCTTTGTCGATAACTCCTTAGTTTATGGACCTGTAACCAGCACTCTGCGACCGAATACCATCTGGATTGGCAATCCCTTATTCGTCCATTGGGGGGCCTACGATTGGAGCAGGTTCAGCATCGATTATGTACGAGTCACCGCCACTGGTTGGCCCATGTTTAGGCATAACCCAGCTCGTACAGGAACAACTCCCCAAGATGTGGCCCCGCCTCTTAGACTCTTATGGGCCTATGAAACCGGTGGCGAGGTTCATTCCTCTCCAGCTGTTGTTGGCAACGTTGTTTACATCGGGTCGCATGACTGGAGTGTATACGCACTGAACGCATATACCGGCGCGAAGATATGGAGCCACACAACAGGGTCAGCGGTATCTTCATCTCCAGCCGTTTTTGGGGGAATAGTATACGTTGGATCATGGGACACCTATGTCTACGCGTTAAATGCAACGACAGGAGCGGAAGTATGGAAGTATAAAACTGAATCTATAGTCGGTTCCTCCCCAGTTGTTAGCAACGGTGTTCTTTACATAGGATCAGGGGACACAAACGTTTACGCCTTAAATGCCAGTACGGGTGCAAAGATCTGGAATTACAAAACTGGTGGTGCAGTAGCTTCCTCACCTGCCGTTAGTGATGACGTCGTTTACGTAGGCTCAGACGACGGTAATGTTTATGCAATTGACGCAACCACAGGAACTAAGATATGGTCATTCACGGTGGAAGAGTCTTATATCCCAGTTCGGTCCTCTCCAACTGTTGCAGACGGTACATTGTACGTTAATCACCACCCAGTGTATGCTCTGAACGCAACGACTGGAGAGAAAAAATGGGAGCAGTGGAGTGTTGGAGACGACTCCTCTCCCGCAATCAGTGGAGCTGTTCTTTACTTCGGCATCTTCGCACTAAGTACCTACGATGGCAGCGTAATCTGGTGGGTGGGCTACGTCTTCTCGTCTCCAGCTGTCAGTGATGGCTATGTTTACGTAGGGTCTGAAGGGGGTCCTCTGTGCGCCTTAGATGCGTACACTGGCGAGGTAAAATGGTCCTACGCAACAGGTGGTTATATTAAATCTTCTCCAGCAATCAGCAACGGCATAGTATACGTTGGATCACTCGACAAAAAAGTATACGCCTTCACGGCTGACGACACACCTCCCACAATCGGTTCTCCTTCTCGGGAACCCAGCGGTGACGTAACGCCAGATCAAGAAGTAACCGTTTCGGTCAACGTAACTGACGCAGAAAGCGGCGTAAAAAATGTAACCCTATCCTACACAACAGACAACGGGACTTCATGGATCAACAAGCCAATGACCTACAATTCAACCACGGGTCTTTACCAAGCCACAATCCTTGGAGAACCATACTGTATATGGGTAAAATACAAAATCATCGCTTATGACATCGTGGGAAATCATGCAACAAACGATAACGCCGGAGAATACTTTGTCTACCATGTGATTCCAGAGTTCCCACCAGCAATAATTCTATCACTGCTTATGACTCTCTCCATACTTGCCGCCATTCTTGCAAAGAGAAGAATTACTGGAAAGCAAAAGAAGTAACCCAAACTCTTTTTTCTCTCAACCATCAATGCGAAGAATTTAAACGAAGACACGCATCTAGTCCAGTCTACAATTCATATGAACTGTTGTCACTTGTGCTTTCTCAAGTGTTCTTCAAGAAGCTCACGATAAGTTTCACAAACTTTACCACAGACCTTGCATTGGAAGGACTCAATGACGAAGGTGTTTCCGTCAGCGTCGACGAAAGCTGCGTCTCGAACACCCCAAGGTTGATCCTTCGGCTCGGTCACAAACTTCACTCCTTTTTCCTTGAGACTTCGATAGGCTTTGTCAACGTCATCAACGAGCAAGCAAATTTGCAGTTTTGCTTTTGGCTCCAAGCCAAACGACACTCCAGCGATGTCAAAAATCGCATAATTGGGCCATTCACCCATCTTCTTAAGACCAAGAACATCTTCAAACAAGGATACAGACTTCTTAAGGTCTAACACGCCGATGGTAATGTGCGCTATTCTTTTGATAGGACTACCCTTCATTACAATTCCTCCTTTACCTTCACTCATCAGTTGTCACCAAAATGTTATTACTTTTGTGTTATTCGCCCCCGAAACATGGTCGGTCGACGCCGTGTAGAGGTATGAACTCTCGGTGCAAGATCTAGCTTGGTCTACATCATAAATCTATTAACCCCAACTCACTAAAAGTATGCACGGTGGGAGACACACTTATGGTTAAAACTTCATGGCCCTTTGTGGAATGGACAGAGACACTAAGCGAGAAAGATGTAGAGAAACTAAGGGTTCGTGAAGCAGTTGTAATCGGAGATGAGGTATTAGGAAATATGGGAGCCATTACTAAGGTCGAGATTTTCAGTTCTTGTTTTCAACCGCTTTCGCTTTCTATTAGTGGAGATAAAATATTGGGGATTCTCGCCGAAAACAGGAAGGGCCAGTACTTTTATCACGCGTTATTTGAAGACGCTCGTGTGGGAGAGAAAAAAGTTATTGAAGTTCTCATCGAAGGAAAATCCACGATAGAAATTCTGAAGAAGGATGGTTATTACAGCAACTTCGCCTGGAACACATCGCACGTACAGCGCATCGTCTTTCCAAAAGGATGGAGAATCTTGTCAGCGATTCCAAACGGATACGTTCTCGAGACCTTTGAGAGACTCCCGTCTATCAAGTGGGTTAGGGACGGAAGATTCTGGGGCGAAGTTCAAGTTAAGGTCATTAAAGCGTAACTATCTTTTAGCGGATTGGTGGAGTCCAAACAGGTTTCCGTCGGGGTCTGCAAATGTAGCCATGGCGTTTCCGTTTTCCTTGGACTTTGGAACGACAACCTTTCCCCCGAGTTTCACAACCTTCTCTAGAGTCTTGTCAATATCGTCCACTGAAATGTAGACAAGGACTCCTAGGGGCTTTTCTTTGGGAAATCGCCACATTCCGCCGCCTGGCTTTTCACCTGTGTCAATCAGCCAATAGGCGTAGTCTTTGTTCTTGTCTCCGCTTATCTTCCAATCGAATAGGTTTCCGTAAAAATTCTTTGCCTTCTCCAAATCCCTGACTCGTATCTCAACCCAATTAAATCTATTTGTCACTTTCTCACCTTCTGTGCAAAACAGAAAACCCCTGAGCACACATAAGTTTTGCCTCATGTCAAGCAACTTCAGATTCTCTTTTTGAAACCTAAAACATTATTTTACGCCTCTTAGCTCGTATAAACAAGGAAGTCGAAAATGACGGAAGACACCACTGAACTAAAGAATATTTTTACTCGGAAAGGACTAATACCGAAACTGAGAGAAATTCTGCTCAAAAACAGAGCTAAATGGCCTCTAACAGATCTATACCTCGTGCATCCAGTTTTGAAATCAAGAGAGAGCACCGTGGGGTTTCGGCAATCTGTGTTAGATTTCATCAATCGCAAGAGCCAACAAGAGATTTGCGAGCTTGTCAATGGTGCCGTGTCAACAATTCAGACTTATCTTCTAGCGGGTGGGGGAAAAGACTCGAAGCTGGTTCAGGACACTACCAAGTGGATCAAGCGACAGAGATTAAGAGATGGTGGTTGGCACTGGAAACCAATAAAGCTCTTATCCGCAGAGGTTAGAAGCGAAGCATGGATCTCTGCAGGCGTGTTCGCCACACTTAGAATAACCGAAAAAGTCAATGAGAGTTACATGGATAGTATTCTCGAATTCTTGAGAAAAGATTGGGAAACTAGAAAATGGGGAGGCAACCCCGAAGTTACCCTGGTGTATTTGGGTGTCGCAGGACTTGACAAAAATAACCCGATGTTAGAAAAAGCCATAGAATTGTTAAGAACGAATCAACTACCAAACGGAGCATGGCCAGGCTATGGTGCAAAAACAACAAAGGGAGGCGTGTTCAGAACTTGTGTTACACTTCATGCCCTAACTGCGGTGGGTCTAAGACTTGACGATGCATCGGTTGTGAAGGGTCTACAATTCACACAGTCAAAACTTGACAAAATCGTTAGTGCAAGATTGGGAGGCGTTCTCATTCAAGGGTTCTACAGTTTAACGAGTGCTCTCCTTCGACTCGGCTTAATCGATTGATAAAACACCAGATTGAAATTTAAACAAAAAACATGTGAATAATGGACCGATACATATAATGGGTTGTTTTGTTACGGGGGCGATTCAGGCTGGCTCTGGAGAGTCAAAAAGCCCACCAAATGAATCTTGCTCTTGCATTTGTTACATTGGAGTATTAGTTCTTCCAAGGCTTCGTTTTTGGTTTTCGTTTCTATGATGGTGTAGACTGTTTCGGTTTCATCGTCTGGAGAAATAGTAACTCCACAATTTGGGCATGGGAAGTCTCCAGCGCCTTCGATTTCAGTTATATCAATCTTGAATATTGATCCCTGTTTCATTTGGCTTCCCTCTTTTTGAAGGGTAAAATCTCTCTTGAACGCCTTGAATAAATAACGTTTATGAATAATTACTCTATCTCGTTGCTTTTTACTTGTGTTAAACATTGTTTTTATTGTGTGGAAAAAGTCTTAAGCAGAAGAGAGAGATTATTGAGGAGTTCAGTGGTGTGGAGAGGCAGAAGATGAAGGTTATGGAAAAAGAGGACATAGTTAAGAAAGTGAAAACGGAGAAAATTGAGTATATCGACTTGATGTTCTCTGATTTGTCCGGACGCCTAAAAAGTGTGACTATCTCACCGAGGGAACTGGAAGATTGCCTAGACAATGGTAAGTGGTTTGACGGCTCATCGATAGAGGGCTTCACAAGGATACATGAAAGCGACATGCTATTGATTCCAGACCTCTCAACGTATCTTTCTCTTCCTTGGCCGCGCAACGAGAAGAATGTTGCTAGAATGATTTGTGAGGTTCATGAGCCGGATAAGACTCCCTTTGCCGGTGATCCCCGTCATGTTCTTCAAAGAGTTCAGGAGAAAGCGAAGGAAAAGGGATACCTCTATAATGTTGGACCGGAGATCGAGTTTTTCCTATTCAAGTCAAGGGAAAGCAGAACCTACCACGATAATGCGAGTTACTTTGATTTCTCTCCGCGCGACTTGGCGACCGACATAAGGGCTATTATGATGTCCACTTTGGAAATGCTGGGGATAAACGTTGAGATGACTCATCACGAGTGTGCGCCCAGCCAGCACGAAATCGACATAGAGTATGGAGATGCGTTAAAGACAGCCGACAAGGTTATGACCATTAAGCAGGCGATCAAGACTGTTGCTAACAATAGTGGCTTATACGCGACTTTCATGCCGAAGCCTGTTCTGGGCGTTAATGGGAGTGGGATGCACACTCATCAGTCACTCTTCAGCGAAGACGGTGAGAATCTTTTCTATGATGGGGAGGACAAGTACAAACTCTCTTCCACCGCCCATCATTTCATGGGTGGTCAACTCAGGTACATTAGAGAGATTGCCGCGGTTTTGTGTCCCACTGTGAACAGCTACAAGCGGCTGGTTCGTGGGTACGAGGCGCCAGTCTACATTTGTTGGGGTCAGAGGAATCGGTCTGCGTTGATTAGGGTTCCAAGGTATAGTGTGGGCAGGGAGAAGTCCACTAGGCTGGAGTTGAGGTGCCCAGATCCGAGTTGTAACCCATACTTGGCGTTTGGTGTTATGTTGGCGGCTGGTCTTAGGGGGATTGAGGAGAAGATTGAGCCACCAGCCCCAGTTGAAGAGGACGTCTATGGATTTGACGATAGGAAACTTGCGAGGTTTTACATTAAGACTTTGCCCGCTGATTTAGGAGAGGCGCTGGATGAGTTTAGGAAGAGTAAGTTGGTCAGGGAAACCTTGGGAGAGCACGTGTTTAACAAGTACCTTGAGGCGAAAACGACTGAGTGGAACGAGTTTCAGAGGAGTGTAACAGACTGGGAGCACAACAAATACAGGGACTTATAGCATCAAAAAATTGAGAGAGATTGGAGGCGCTGTCCAAGAGATCAGTGTTTTCGACGGTTATTCCTCTTTTTTGGTGGGTACACAGCACATGACAGTAGGTAGGCAACAACAGGAATAATGTCCTAGCTTTATTTCTCCCTTCTTCATTTTTTCCACAAAGTCTTTGCACAGTTCTCCTTCGCAGGTGACGGTAATTCCTTTGTCTGTTTCTTCCATTTTCATTGTGAATAGGGGTTTCTTGTCCATTTCGTCACTCACCTCCGTTCTATATTCCAGCGTAATAGGTTCCAGTGGAATATATTACATCGGAACATATATAAGCCTTTCGCAACCTAAAATCATCATGAGGAACCAAACAGTGTGGTGTGTCTGCGGACCTAGCGACCTTTCACCCATTCAATACCTAGTGCTTCTCCTCTTGAACAAGAAGCCCATGCACGGGTATGAACTGTTCAAAACAATCAGCGAAGGGTTTGGCGAGAAGTGGAAACTGAACCCCGGAGCAATTTACAAGACGTTGGCTAAGTTGGTGGAGAAGGGTTACATAGAGGAGAAGAGGGTTGAGGATGGCAAAACCGTTTACGAACCAACAGAGAAAGGTGGCGAAGCCTTAACCGAGTGCATCGAGTGGTCGGCGGATTGGATGGAGTTCACCAAGAATTGTTGTCCCTCATGCTACGTGATTGAGTTCAAGTTTAAGACAAAAGAGAAACGGTCAGAAGTCAAGGAGCAATAAGTACGTGTATTTTTAAATCGTAAGATTTAAGACACTCGGGCTAAAATAAACTTGCTGAAGAACACTATGAGTCTTGGAAAATTCGTTCTTGTGTTGCTCTATTTCTATGGAGTTCTTAGTGTTACATTAGTCGTCACTTTTAGCGTAGACATCTATGTTTTGGTTCAGCTCATTTATGCGGGTTCTGTTTCCTTGGCTTCGATAATTGGGTTGTACGCGGTTAGTTTGTTGAGCATGTATCTTGGTATCTCGTTGTTTGTCTTCTTTGACAGAGCCTACTCCTCTAAGGTTGTTAAAATAAACATCTTTCACTCCATACTCTATACTCTTGTGATAGTCTTTATCTTGTCTTTGCACGCACATGTGCAACGTTCGTTCACTCAAAACACGCTGGCGCTCGCAGCTTTGCCGATTGAAGAGAACTTAGACATGGTGTGGCAGATGACGATTGCGCGGATAGTCTTGTTTGCTCTTGGTAGTCCTTTCATAACCTACTTCACGTGCACAATTCCTGCAAGATACACCCTAAAAGGTCTGATACTGCGAGGGAAATAGCTAGTTTTATCTATTCTCAGGCTAGTCTTAACGTTAGCATACTGCTCGTATGTGCTATTAAGAGGATGAGAAGATGGCGTTTAAGAGAAGACTCTTCATGCTTCCGGGTCCCAGCGAACCCTATCCAGAGGTTCTAGAGAAACTCCAGAGTCGGGTTCTTCCACACTATGGTCCTGACTGGGAGAAAGCGTTCGGCATGGTGCGCGAGGATTTGAAGAGGGTTTTCCAGACGAATGGAGAGGTCATTCTGTATCCGGGTTCGGGTGAGGCGGCGACCCACATGGCTGTTGCGAATGTGGTTAAGCCTGGGGATAAAGTGATAGTCCTGACGAACGGGTTCTTCGGAGAGTACATTAACATGGCTGTGGAGGCTTTCGGTGGGAAACCCATCACCGTGAGGGAGAGTTTCGGGAAGGCGATGGACCCAGAGAAAGCGAGGAAGAATGCGGTGAAGGAGAAGGATGCGAAAGCGATTTTCGTGGTGCACGTCGAGACTTCGTCTGGGGTGGAGAACCCAGTTAGGGAGATTGGTGAAATCGCCGAGGAGACGGATAAAACCTACATAGTGGACGCCATAGCATCGCTGGGGGGCGCCGAGTTGCAGATGGATGATTGGAATATAGACATCTGCTTGGGTTATGCGAGTAAGGCTCTCGGGTCTATTCACGTTCTCGCTCCGATAGCTGTGAGCAAGGAACTCTGGGAAAGCATCAGGAGGAAGTCTCAGTACATGACGCCATATTTCCTAGATTTCTCGGCTTGGAAGTTCATGAGGTGGGGTGGACCTCACCCAGTCACCATGCCCACGATTAATATTTTGGCGCTTTGGGAGGCTGCGAAGATAGCGTTGAGGGAAGGCTTGCAGAACCGTTTCAGGAGGCACTCTATCGCTGGGAAGGCTGTGAGGGAAGGAGTGAGAGCTATGGGCTTAACGGTCCTACCAAAAGAGGAAGACGCAGCTGGAACACTCACTGCAGTGAAGGTTCCCATGGGCAGAGAGGACGACATAAGGCGTTTGATGATGGAGAGGTTCAACATAATGATAGGTGGAAGCCTTGGAGGGTTGATTAAGGGCGAAGAAACCTATGGTAGGGGGGAGTTGGTGAGGATTGGCCACATGGGGTTGGTAGCCTCACCAGAGTACATAATCCCAACTTTAGCAGCCCTAGAACAGGTCTTGCCAGAAATAGGCTTTAAGGTGAAAGGCTCGGGAGTAGAAGCCGCACTGGAAGTGTTCAAGCGACAACCGAAGGAGTGGATAAACGGACTTCTCACAAGACTCATGGAAAGAGGGATTTAGGCATAGCAGTAGCCTAAGATTTGACACCAGGATATGAATAATGCGGCGTACACTTTAATAATACGCCAACAGAATGGAGAATCGCTGAGTTGATTAACTATGATTAAAGGCGAGATGATTTGGGATTTATCTCAACTTGTTGAGAACACCGACCTCACGTTAATTCAGAAGAAACTGGATTCGATGGTGGCTGAAGCAGAAAAAATCCAGGAGAAGTATCGTGGCAAGATTAAAGGGCTTGATGCGAAAGGTGTCTTGAAACTTCTAGAGACGAAAGATGCCTACACCCTCAAGTTTGAGGGAGTGACCAAGTATTGCCGTTTAATGTACTCAGCCAACTCGACTGATGATGTCGCCAAACAACTTAACGATGCCGCAAACAAGGCATCCATGAGAGCTCTTCAGGCGTTGGCTTTTATAGATATCGAGTTAGGGAAACTCCTCGTTAAGAATCCATCGTTGGCGGCAGACCCAGTTCTGGCGGAGTATAAGCACTATCTTGAGAGGTTGTTGAGGAGAGCGCCGCACATGCTCTCAGAGACCGAGGAGCGCTTGGTGATTATGAAAGACAGGAACGGGATTAATGCGTGGCAGATGCTTCAAGGCGATTGGCTCTCCACTAGAACCTTTGACATAGAAATTGAAGGAAGGGTGAAGACGCTTCCCTATGGTGAGATAATTGGCTTGTATCAGAGTCCAGATCGTGATCTGCGGAAGCGAGCTAACCAGATAGTCTATGAGAATCTTGGGAAGGATGAGATTGTCTGGGCGAGTGCTTTGCGCTCGGTGTGTGAAGACCATGTGCAGATGTGTAAGTTGAGGAAGTATCCGACCCCGATGAGTCAGAGTTTGATCGCCAATGACGTTGATCAACAGACCATTGACAGCCTCATGAGGACCATTGAGAAGAGTGTGGGCTTGTATCGGAGGTATCTTAGGCTGAAAGCCAGACTAATGGGGCTGGGCAAGTTGGCAAACTATGACATTGTTGCTCCTTTGCCTAACGCTCCTGAAATGGATTATGGTTGGAGGGAATCACGGAAGGAAGTAGTGGATGCCTACATGGGATTTGATAAGGAGGCAGGGGGATGGGTTGATGAGATGTTTGAGAAACAACACATTGACGGTGAGGTACGGAAAGGAAAAAGGTCGGGTGCCTTTTGTTCTTCGTGGCTTGCTGGCAAGAGTGCTTACATCTTGCAGAGTTTCAATAGGAAGATAGGTGATGTCTATACTCAGGCGCATGAGTTGGGTCACGCGGTTCATGCGTATCTTGGTTCGAGGGCACAGAAGCCGAGCAATCTCGAGATAGGTAGTTGCATTGCAGAAACTGGGAGTGTGTTTGGGGAACTGATCTTGACCGAGAGGTTGCTTTCTAAAGCCAAGACGAAGGAGGAGAAACAGGCAATCCTTGCCACTGTGCTGGATGAGTTTGGTATGGCGGCTTTCCAGGTTTCTGCACGGGTTTTCTTTGAGCAGAGCATGTACGAGGCTATACAGAGAGGCGTGTTTTTGGATGGAGAGACCGTTGCTAAGTTGTGGGTCGCTGGGCGGGACAAAATCTACGGTGATTCTGTTGATTGGTTGGGTGTGATGAAGTGGGAGTGGACGATGAAGCCCCATTATTATATACCAAACTATCGCTTCTACAACTATCCTTACGTGTTTGCTCAGATGTTTGTGTTCGCTCTGTACAGGCTTTACAAGGAACAGGGTAAGAGCTTTGTCCCTAAGCTGAAGAAACTCTTGGCAGCGGGTTCCAGTAAGTCTCCTCGTGAGCTCGCAGCCGAATTAGGCTTTGATATCAGTGATGAGAGATTTTGGGAGAAGGGCATGAAGCAGGCTGAGGAATTCATTGACATGCTTGAGGAAACCCTCTAGTTTGCGTGCTCACTTGCGTTCAGGGAGCTTTGAGTATTCCCGTTCGATGATCAGTCGTTAAAAAATATTTATGAAAGCGCAAACAACAGTCGTAATTGTCCTCCGCATAAAGAACTATTTTAATGCGGTGCTAAACTATTAAGGTATGCAGATAGAAAGGGCGTTAAAGAATCTTAGAATACGTGATTTTGCTGTTCATTTTGTAAAGAGCAGCGAGGTTGCAAAGGAAACTATTCTAAACATGATTTCAAAGGATGCCGTAGTTGGTGTTGGAGATTCCGCAACTGTTCGGCAGATTGGAATTCTAGAGGAGTTGGAGAAGAGGGAAACGAGAGTTCTGAACCCTTTCTCTCGGGAGTTGACAACTGATCCGAGCAAGCGTAAAACACGCGATAGAATATCGAGAGAGATTTTCATGTGCGATGTACTTGTTACTGGAACCAACGCAATTACTGCGGATGGAAAACTCGTTAATGTAGACGCTGTTGGAAACCGTGTTGCCGCAATGATTTTTGGACCCAAGAGAGTTATTGTCGTTGTTGGAAGAAACAAAATAGTGAAAGATGTTGAAGAGGCTCTTCACCGCATAAAAAATGTTATAGCACCGTATCACGCAAAAACCAAACATTTTGTAACACCATGCGCCCATACTGGAAAATGTAGCGACTGCAGTTCAGATCGTAGAATCTGCAACGTAACTACCATTATGGAGAAAAGACCTTGGCGAACAGACGTAACGATTATTATTGTTGACGAAGACTTGGGGCTGAGTTGGGATGAAAGATGGCCTACTGAACGCATTGCTCGGATAAAATCAAACTATGAGAAGGTTACGTGGGTTTTTGCCAGTTCTTAAAGGAACAAGATTTGTTTTGAGATGACCATCTTAAGGTTCGTATACTATGTTCAGTTGTGCTTCAAGAACCATGTCATTTGACCTAAACCTTTGGATGTATTCATTCTCGGAACCATGTAGAACTTCAATAACGGCTACGCCACAGTGTTCAGTATTCTCCCAAGTTTCTGGATCTGAAAGCTTGTACTTGGACAAGCCGAAGGACTCTATCATGTGTTTTGCTTCAGTTTCCGTTACGCCCATCTTGAACCACACAATTATATTAGGACTGAATGTTGTGGTTTTTTCATGTGGTTCTGTGGGTCGAGGTATAATGTGAGCCAGTAGATCGACAACCCCCTCGCAGTTTTGATGACAACTCAAAACTGTGAGAGGGACGCCAAAGACCATTAATCCCATGAAAAGAACCAAGAATATTTTACGTACCATGAGACCATCCGTTTTAATCATCAAGCTTCATAGGTATAAACCCAAGGTTTAGAACAAATCGTTCTAAAACTTAGAACACTCAGGGCCTGGGCAAGGCAGCATATTATTTGAGGGGTACTTCCAGCGGCGCCTTAGCGAGTTTGGATAGGCTAATTATCTCGATTCCTATCACACCGCCCTCCTTATCCTTCTTCAGCAATATTTGGTCGTTGATCTCCTCGCACACGTATTCTTTGGTAGGCTCATCGAGCCATATGTCCATCGAGTCGGTTTCCTTAAAGTAGTATATTCGCAGAGTTTTCACGTCTTCTTCCATATGGTTTCTCCCCGCTTTATTTTGTTGGTCAGATAGGTTGTCGCCACACAGATAAGCCTGCTTCTTCTAACCTCTGGGTCCTCTTACCTCTGACCAACCAATTACGCATGTGTATAGAATTAAGTAAAGCTGCTTCACTGTTGAAACTTCTCTTAATCTCATAATTTATGTTGCAATCCATTATTCTTATTAACTCTATTACATCTTCAAAAGATAGGGAATACGAGTGATAAAAACGCTCAAAATCGAAAATTTTAGGGGTATCAAAAGCGGCAGGCTGGAACTTTCTCCCATAACCATCCTATTGGGACCGAACAACTCGGGTAAATCAACAATACTTGAGGCTTTATTTTTGGCTCCAAACCCTCTTCGCAGAGTTCCCTACTTTTTCAGGGAACTAAGGGACCATGGAGTCGTACCTGACCAAGCATTAAATGTCATCTATTTCCTGCACAAAACCCTGGATTATCAAGGGTATGCGTTCTTGCTTCACAATTACAATTCTAAGTATTCCAAAATTGTGTGTGACATAAATGGAGATGAATATTGTCTTCAGTTTGTTAACGCAGATCCTTACATCTATCTAACCACAAATAAAGAAATGAAGGCTTCTGGTGTAGTAACGATTAACGGCGAAGATATGCGTTTTTTTGGTAGAATTCATTTTAGGGGGCTCTCTCCTGAATCGGTTTCTGATCAAGGTCTGTTCATAAAAGAAACATTGCTAATGAGCCCGAATTTGACAAAAATGGGTTACGAGTATTGTAGGCAGCAATGGGCGACAATAATAAACGCGAGAATCACTAGAAGGGTTGCCGAGGATGCTTCAACGTTTTCACGGGACAGTTATAAGGACTTAACAATGGAGCCCGTCATCGGGGGACAACTGGATCTCCATGCTTATTTCGATGATGGTAGGAGAATAAGGCTTGGAGATTTGGGAGAAGGCATCCAAAGTTACGTGATCTCAAAAATTCTATATGAGGTAGCCAAACCCGAGATCATCCTTTGGGATGACATAGAATCCCACCTTAATCCAAGGATACTTCTTTATATCGCAGACTGGTTCAGCGAATTACTGAAAAATAAGAAGCAAGTAATTCTTTCAACTCACTCCTTGGAGGCTACAAAGGTTATCGCAGGTGTAAATGAGGAAGAGACTGGAATCTACCTAACTTCATTAGAAGATTCAACCTTGAAGACTAAGAAATTGACACTAAGTGAAGTAGAGAACCTTCAAGAGGCTGGTATCGACGCAAGAACCGCAGAGGCACTATTGCTATGAGACTTTACTTCCTCGATCCAAGTAGTAGAGCTGCAGTAAACGTGACCACACTCAGAAAGTGTGGATACAATGTAAGAAGAATAATAGTCGAGAGCGTGGAAAGTTTAGATGCGCTAGTTGTTATAGGCAACGGTTCACCAGACGATAAGGTACTCGGAACACTATCTTATCATCTAGATGGAGGTAAGGTTGTAGGCGTGGTTAAACCCGGAAAGATGACTCGCTTGAGTGTTTTGGATCAGCTAAAAACGTATCTAAGTCCGAAGATGAAAAAGATTATGATTTTAGTTGATCAGGAGAACTTGAGTCTTGACAATCTTTTCAATGACGCTCTCAGTAGAATACGGAAAATAGGAATCAATGTGAGCGATATAGAAGAGATGGATAGGTTGAGAGTATACCAATGCACACTTGCTGATAAGGAGTTCAAGGTTATTATCGTTGTAAACGGGCTGGAAGAAGTGCGCACACAGACACACGCTATAGAAGACCATTTAACAAAAGCTGCGGGGATAGATGTTACGGAGAACGCAAAACAATCATGGAACTCCCTTGCCCAAAACGAAAGAAACGAAGTTTTCAGGGAACTTAAAGGAAAAAAGAGAGATGCAATAGAGAAGTTATTTCCTCAACAAGTTTCTGGATGTAAATGTCTAAAGGATGAACAGTAATTTTTAAAAAAACGTATTTTTAGTCAAAAGTTTGGCATTGAAATTTGTTTTAAAGTGTCACTTATTTTCCTCTTGTTTGACGACGTACATCAAGTCTCTCTAGGTAAATGATAACTCTTATGTAGTCCCCTTATAATGTAGGCTTTGCAGTCTACGATTGTGGAATAACAATTATGACTACCACTCAAAAAAGAAGTTCACTCGAACGATTCCGATTAAAAAGGTCACTCCAGACTCTAGCCTCTAAAGAAGGGAGAGGAACAGAACTCGTCTCCCTCTACGTGCCACCGGGACGCCAAATAAGTGAAGTTATGGCGATGCTCAAGAACGAGTACGGAACAGCCTCAAACATAAAATCAGACACCACAAGAAAAAACGTCCAAGACGCCATCACAAAAACCCAACAACGCCTCAAACTCTTCAAAACAGTCCCAGAAACCGGCTTAGTCATATTCAGCGGCGCCATCCCACAGAACGGGGGACCAGGAAGCGAAAGAATGGAAACCTACGTAGTTGTTCCTCCAGAGCCCATCCAAGTATACCTATACAGGTGCGACGCCAAGTTCCACACAGAATACCTAGAAGAGTTCCTCAGAGAGAAAGAAACCTACGGCATGATGGTCATAGACGCCTCCGATACAACCTATGCAACCCTACAAGGAAGACGCCTAGAAATCGTCCGAGAAATCACCTCAGGCGTTCCAGGAAAGTTCAAGGCAGGAGGACAATCAGCCCGAAGATTCGAGAGGCAGAGGGAAGCCAAACTCCAAGAATACTTCACCCGCGTCGGAAAACACGCAGACGAAATCTTCCTCTCAATCGCCGACCTAAAAGGAATAATCGTCGGAGGACCAGGACCCACAAAATACGACTTCGAGAAGGGAGACCACCTCCACTACACCCTGAAAGACAAGGTCCTCGCCACAGTAGACACAGCCTACACAGGCGAGCAGGGGCTAGACGAAGTAATGGAAAAAACCCCAGAAATCCTACAAAAGGTACGCTACGTAGAAGAAAAAAGAATCATCCAGCAGTTCCTCTACGAGATCGGACACGACACGGGATTGGCGACATACGGCGAAAACGAGGTCAGAAACGCCCTCCAACAAGGCTCAGTAAAAACACTGCTCCTCTCTGAAGCATTGGACGTGATCCGTGCTACTGTAAACTGCACATCATGTGGCTACACCGAACAACAAACAATGAAGGAAAAGATGCTACTTGGCTTACAACAAAGCCTCACAGGAAAGCCCTGTCCAAAATGTAGGGCACCAACCCTTTCGGTAGCGGAGACCAAAGACCTTATCGATGACTTCGCCGAGATAGCCGAACAAGTAGGCTCAGAGGTGGAAATCATTTCAGTTGCAACCGAGGAAGGACAGATGCTCAAAAACTCTTTCGGAGGAATCGCAGCCACTCTTCGCTTCAAACTCCAAGGCTAATAGTTCGCTACAAACCCGATGTTTGGGTGTTGCTTAACCTCTCTTCCTCTTCTGTTCAGTTTTTCCGGAAGAATCTCGATTCTTTCTGTCTTACACGTTCCGGCGATGTCTTCTTTTGCTTGAGTCAGGATATGAGCGCCCTTCTTGCTCCCGGCGTAGATGACGAGTTTCCTGATCGGGGCATTTAGGGGCATCTTCCTCTCGGCTTTGTCCCGTCTTATCTCGCCTATTACGGCTATGACTAGGTCGCCGTACTTTTCCGCCTCTTCGTCGATTCTTTCATCTTCTGGAATCGGCCAGGGAGAGGTGTGGATGCTCTTGTGTTTCACGTCTTCTGCGTACATGTGTTGATAGATTTCTTCGGTTACGTGAGGAGTGATGGGTGCGAGGAGTTGTAGGATGCGGCAGACAGCTACGTACAAGGCGTGCTGAGCGGCTCTCTTCCCTCCCTCACCGTGCTCTTCTGGCTTGTAGAGTCTGTGCTTAACCGCTTCGATGTAGGAGTCGCAGAACTGATGCCAAGCGAAGTTTCGAACTTCTTCAAGGGCTGTGTTGAACTGGCAGGTGTCTAGGGCTGCTGTGACCGTGACTGTTATTCTTTCGAGGTGGCTGAGTAGCCATCTGTCCAAGAGTTCCAGTCGCACATCTTCTTTCGGCGTGTAGTCTTCCAGTTGGTGGCTTACAAAACGGGCTGCGTTCCAGAGTTTTATCAGAAAACGCCAACCGTATTCTACTTCGGACCAGCGGAATGGTATGTCTGAGCCTGTTGCGCCGCCTGCGGCTGCCCACTGTCTCGAGGCGTCTGCGCCGTACTTGTTGAAGACTTCTGGAGTGGCTACGTAGTTGCCTAATGACTTGTGCATCATTCTTCCGTCCGTGCCCAGAACCATGCCGTTGATCAGGCAACTCTTGTAGGGGGTTTGGTTGAAGAGCGCCAAGTTGCGGACCATGAGGTAGTAAGCCCATGTACGGATGATGTCTGTGCCAGAGGGGTGGATGTCTGCTGGGAATAGGCGTTGCCAGTCTTTGCGGTCTGGCCAACCAGCATGAACGGCGCAAGTGATAGAGGAGTCGAACCATGTGTCTAGGACGTCTGTTTCGGGAATGAACTTGCTATGGCTGCATTTTGGGCACTTCTCCATTCTCGGTTTTTGCTTTCTCGGGTCTA
>Ga0315314_1000952_pt1 | contig 27943 bp, 31 predicted proteins | sample TDP9_MG_FD_203631 | JGI IMG/M metagenome (GOLD analysis project Ga0315314, IMG submission 203631) | Freshwater sediment microbial communities from Lake Towuti, South Sulawesi, Indonesia - TDP9 | ecosystem: Environmental > Aquatic > Freshwater > Lake > Sediment | place: Indonesia: South Sulawesi... | reverse complement strand
ACCTTCTTGGTGGTTTTTACCCTCCCCAGGCCTCGACATTCCTTGCACGGATGGGAAATGATTGTCCCTTCGCCTCGACACTGGTTGCAGGTGGTGCTGATCGTAAAAAATCCCTGTGAGCGGGTGGCCTGACCCGTTCCTTTACAATTGGGACAGTTTGTAGGATGGGTTCCTGGTTTAGCCCCGGTTCCGCCGCACGTTTGGCACAAACCGGTTTTGGGAATTTCGATCTCGGTCTCTTTTCCAAATGCGGCTTCATAGAAGGAAATTTTCAGGTCATATCGCAAGTCGGCCCCTGGACGTGCCTTCGTCCTACGTCTGTAAGTTGTTCCGAACCCAAAGAAGTCCTCAAATATATCTCCAAAGGCAGAGAAGATGTCTTCAAATCCCCTAAATCCTGTGAACCCAGTTCCCCTCAGTCCTTCAATGCCATAGTGGTCATAGATCTGCCTTTTCTCCGGATCTCTCAGCACCTCATAGGCCTCCGACGCGACCTTAAACTTTTCCTCTGCCTCCTTGTTTCCCGGATTTCTATCGGGATGGTACTGCATCGCAATCTTTCGATAGCTCTTCTTTATCTCATCCTCAGAGGCATGCCTTTGGACACCGAGAATCTTATAGTAATCTCTTTCTTCCATGTGTCGCTTTTCCGGTTCAAGACTACTTATTGTACTCGTCGAGAATCTTCCCCGTTCTGCCTTTCTCCACAATCTCATCCATCTTGGGGCCCAAATCGACACCGAGTTCCTTCATCCTCTTCTTAGCCCAGAGTCCAACGTTTCGTGAATCTCTATAAAAATCTTCTCCCCTCGGCTTTGACATATCGAAATTGGCTAAGCGGGACTCCTCGGTCTGATGGACACGGAAAGAAGATAATAATTTCGTTAGGTTAGTACTATTACAAAACCTACATTTGACATCGTCAATTTCTTTACGATTGAGAAATAACTGACTGAATTCCCTATTGCATTTATTACATCGGTATTCGTAAATCGGCATAACTACTTACCTTTGCCTTTTGCCTTTTTCTTTGCCCCTTTCTTTTTCGGCGGCGTTTCCTCCTCTCTTTTTGACCCCAATTCCGCAGTTTCGTCAAGAGATTCCTCTTCTGGATTGGCTAACTTATTGCTCACATCCGGCAATTTTGACAAGTAGATCTCATAGTCCTTCTGAGTAATTATCCCTTCCTTGATATTCCTTTCAATATTCCTCTTGTCGAATTTCTTGCTTTCATCTGTGTGCATGCCGATCTCCTCGCCATTGATTATAAAAAATTAGCATAAAACAGAGGCTCCTTCAAGATGTTTTATAATCAATTGAAATTAATAGTGATTTCTCATACACGAAATTTTTTTAAGGGGGACAACAATATAGACAGGAGTTAAAAATATCTCCTCTGAATAGACGCTTGTACAAAATTGTTGACATATTTCTAAAATATCTATATTAATAACCTGAACCGTTTTTCAGTTATGGGGGAGTCCCTGGAAATCGTATTCACCTCAGCAACCCAATAAATAGCTACCTCAATGGAGAAAAGAAGAGTTGTGATAACTGGGATGGGGGTTGTTGCTCCCAACGGTATTGGGGTTGAGAAGTTCTGGGATTCCTTGGTCCACGGACGCTCCGCCGTTAGAAAGATCACACGTTTTGACGCCTCCTCCTACCCTTCTCAGATAGCCGCCGAAGTTCCTGATTTCGATCCCACCGATTACATAGACCCAAGAACTGCAAAGCGATTGGGTAGATTCGCCCAATTTGCCTTAGCAGCCGCTCAAATGGCCGTGGAAGATTCGAGTATAGATCTTTGCCGTGAAGACCCCTATAAGGTTGGAGTTTTCATGGCAACAGGAATTGGAGGAGGTGACACCATTGAAACACAAACCGCGATCTTTTATGAAAAAGGTCTAAAACGGTTGGATCCATTTGGCGCCATTTCAATTTGCACTCATAGTGCTAGTGGGGTAGTTAGCTTGAAGTTTGGTTTGAGGGGCCCCAATACAACAATCGCTTCTGGTTGCAATTCTGGTTTGGATGCAACTTACTTAGCCTATAATACAATCCGATTAGGGGATGCAGATGTGGTATTAGTGGGAGCGGGGGAGGCACCAATCCATCCAATTACTTATGGAGTTTTTTGTGCTGGAGGTTTCCTTTCACGAGAAAACGGGAAACCAACTGAGGCTCTTAAACCTTATGACATTAGAGGAGACGGAACAGTTTTGGGAGAAGGTGGAGCCGTGGTGGTAATGGAAGAGGTTCAACACGCTTTGGGTAGGAAGGCAAAAATTTATGGAGAAGTTTTAGGATTTGCTTCTGTAAACGAGGCGCACAGTCTATTCGATGTTGAGCTTAACGGAGTGGCATTGGCATCCGGAATAAAGAAAGCATTAGCCGCAGCAAATCGAAACCCCGATGATATTGATTATATTAACTCTCATGGAAATGGGATTTTGATTTATGATGTAAATGAGACAGCAGCAATCAAGAACGCCTTCGGAGAGTCGGCTTACAAAATTCCTGTCAATTCCATTAAACCGATTACCGGTCAATCTTTTTCTGTGAGCGGGATATTGCAATTGGTTACATGTCTTTTGGTATTAAAGAATGGCGTCATTCCTCCGACAATCAATCATCAGATACCAGATTCTCGCTGTGATCTTAATTATGTCCCTGGTCACTTTATAAAAAAGGAGGTCAAAACCGCTCTTATGAATGCCCATGGGTTCGGAGGCAGTCACACAATATTAATTGTCGGTAGATATATTTAGAGTAACTCTTTTATTAAGAGGTCCTCATTGACATTAACTAACATCGTATTGTCTTTTTCATTCCTTGTTAACTTAGCTTTGGGAATTCTTGTTTATATAAAAAATATACAGCATAAACAAGCCAACTTAACATTTTCAATTCTATCTTGGTCTTGCGCGGGCTGGGCCTTAAGTGTTCTATTGATATTTATTTCTGAACAAAAACAGTGGATGCTTTTTTGGGGGGAAATGAGTTTTGCGTCATCATCACTTGCTGCAGCAACATTCCTCTATTTTTCTCTCCTCTTCCCTAGAGGGAATCCAAAAAAGATAAGAAAAATTTTGTTCCTAATTAGTTCATTATATTTGGTCTTGTTATTATTAGATTTCTCTGGCTTGATTCTTTTAGATGTTAGCTATGCCGATTTGGGATTTCAAACAAGTTACGGCAAGGCCTATCCGTTTTTCTCTATATTTATTTTTAGTTGCATCTTCTTTGGGCTTATCTCTTTAATGATTAATTATAAAAATTCCAGTGGTATTGAAAGGCTCCAAGTAAAATATTGCCTATTGGGTATATTTTTCTCATCTGTTATCACCGTTTTTACTAATTTAGTTCTCCCGTTACTAGGAACTTCAAAATTAAGCGGTTTAGGTCCGTCCTTTACGATCATAATGGTAGCTTTCATCGCTTATTCCATTGTTAAATACAGACTTATGGATATAAATATCGTTTTGAAAAAAGGGACAACCTATGTTCTCTTGATGTTGCTCTTGTTCGTACCCTCTGCTCTTTTAGTCATCCTCGGGCAAAAAATTTTCTTTAACCAGATCAATTACCTATTTTCAGCTATTATCTTATCGCTCCTTTTGGTGGTCGCTTTCTTGTTCAAGGAGATTAAACCAGGAACCGAAAAAGCCGTGGAGCATCTCCTCTTTAAGGACAAATATGACTATCGTGAGACCTTGGGAAAATTCAGCAAGGCCATGGTCTCTATCCTTGACTTGCAATCGTTATCCACAAGAATTGTTGAGACGATCGCCCAGACGATGGGCGTCGAAAAGGCATCGCTATTCTTGTTGGACGAGGAAAAGGGCGGATATGCCTTAAGGGAATCAAGAAATGTAAGAATGCCGTCACCGGCTCCAGTCTTCCAAAAGGGGGAACCCCTGCCCCGTTATTTACAGAAAATAGGCGAAATCATTGTTCGGGAAGAGCTGATGAAGGGATCCAATATTCCTGAACTGAAAAGTGTGATCGATCAAATGTCTCTGTTAGAAGCGGAAGTCAGCATTCCCCTCATTTCAAAAGGCCATCTCATCGGGATGATTAACCTGAGCCATAAATTTAATAAGGATATCTATTCTCACGAAGACATTGAATTGCTCGTCACCCTGGCAAACCAAACCGCCATTGCCGTTGAGAACGCAAGGCTCTACGAAGATTTGAAGAAATCAAAATCCTACATTCGCAGGGCGGATCGTTTAGCTTCTTTAGGAACTCTTACGGCTGGGCTTGCCCATGAAATCCGTAACCCCTTGGTGGCTATTAAGACCTTTACCCAGTTGCTGCCAGAACGCCTCGAGGATGAAGAATTTAGAAACCATTTTCTCAATATCGCCTCCTCAGAGGTCGACCGAATCTCATCCTTGATTAGCGAACTTCTTGAGTTCGCCAGACCTTCTGATCCAAGATTGGAGTTTGAAGATATCAACAGCATTTTGGACGGGATGATTCTTCTGGTTTCCACCGAGACAAAAAAGAAGCAGATCAGTATCGTCAAAACCTACGAATCAAATTTACCTCCGATCAAGATTGATCGAGAACAGATCAAACAGGTCTTTTTGAATATTCTATTGAACTCAATCGAAGCGACACCGGAAAAAGGTCAAATTACTGTGAAAACCCGCTCCTTTTCAAAACCGGATAATGAGCCCTACATCCAAATTGAGTTCACGGATACAGGACGCGGAATTCCAACGGAATATTTAGAGGATATCTTTACTCCCTTCTTTACCACGAAAGACAAAGGGAGTGGATTGGGGTTGTCCATCTCCCATCAAATCGTCCAAGATCACCGGGGGTACATCGATGTCGAGAGCGAGTTGAACAAAGGGACCTCATTCTATATCAATTTGCCCCTCGATCAGGAACATCCGAAGAGAAGAAAGGAAGATTTTAGGCATCAGCGAGAGACGTTTGATTCTTTCGAGCAAAGATGAACTATCAAGAGCTGCTTCAATCCCCAGTCATTCCGCCTCAAATTGTCTCCTTGACTCAAAGGGCTGCCCATAACATTGCACCTGTTTTGATCCAAGGGGAGCAGGGAACAAGAAAGGAGTTGATTGCAAAGGTCATCCACTATACGGGAGATTGGAAATCCTATCGTTTCTTCAAAATCGATTGTAGAATTTTGACAGAGGACGCATTTCATGCCCAACTGTCCCAACTTTGTAGAGAGATCCATTACGGAGAGGTCCCCGCAACGCTTTATTTGAAAGAGGTTGGGTACCTTGGGCAAGGGGGCCAATTAAAGGTATTGGAATTGATGGAAGACAGTATCTTACAAAATGGCAATGAGAAAAAGGTCATCAAGAATATTCGATTCATTGCATCCTCATCCGAGGACTTGAAAGAGAAAGCGGCCCAGGGCAAATTCTCAGAGGATTTGTATTACCAATTGAGCACCCTCTCCATCTCTGTGCCCCCTCTGCGAGAGAGGACGAACGAGATCTCGAAGATCGCTCGATATATTTTGGAAGAATATTCGAAAAAGATGAAAATTAAGAAGGTGGCCATTTCCGACGATGTCCTGACGTTATTTGAAAATTATTGGTGGCCTGGAAACCTGAGAGAATTAGAAAACGTGATGATCCGGAGTGCCATTTTTGCAGACGGCGACAGTCTAAAAGAGAAAGATTTTTTCTTCAGGTCAGAAAATGGAATCACTTCCTTCTCATCCTTTCTGAAGAAGTCGGATATGAAACCACTTGCCTTAAGAGAGAGACCCCTATCGGAGGAACAGAAGACCCAATCTTTGTTTGCCTTTTTGATTGAACTGGTCCATCGCATCAAGAATCCTCTCGTATCCATCAAAACCTTTACCCAACTCTTAAGAGAAAAATTTAATGATCCGGAATTTAGAGAGCAATATTATCGGGTGGTGACCGAGGATATTGAAAAGATCGATTCATTGCTGAATGGTTTTTTGAACTATATCAAGATCAACACGCCGATTGAGAAAACGAACACGGTTCACGTTGTCCTTGAAGATGTTTTAAAGAGACACGAGCCTCAACTGAAGGATAAACGCATCAAGATATTCAAAAAGTATGAGGAAGAACTTCCTGAAACGATCGTCCACGAGGAGCAGCTCCGCTATATTTTTGGCTCCATTCTGCAGTACGCCATCTCCTCCTTGCCTCCGAACGGAAGCATTGGATTTTTGACCAAATCGTTCAATAGTCATAAAGAAGCGCTTGCAAGCAAAACGCTACAGAAAGAGGATAAAGGACAGATTGAGGTCCTGATTGTCTTTACGGGCTATAAGAAGCCGAGTGAGCCATTAAGAAATGTCTTGGGAATCCCCGTACCTCTGCAAGAGGAAACGATTGAATTGGAACTCCGATTAGTGAAGGAGATCGTTCAAAAGAATCGCGGGATGATGAAATTTGAAGTCCACGAAAAGAAACCCAGGACGGTCATTTCCCTAAGGTTGCCTATCGAAAGGAGAAAGGTGACTTACTATCCATCTGCAAATTCCTAAGAGGAAAGCGGAAGGTGGAAGGAGTGAATGTGAGAAGTGTTTTGATCGTTGATGATGAGGTGGGGACAAGAGAATCGATCAAGATGATCCTGAAGAATGATTATGAGGTCTTCTTGGCGAAGGACGCCGAGGAGGCCTTTCTCCAAATCAAAGAACATTCCCCCGATGTCGTTCTTCTGGATATTATTTTGCCTGACATCGACGGCCTGAAGGTTTTGGAGAAGATTAAGGCGAATGACCCTGAGCTGATCGTGATCATGATCACCGCGACGAAGACCATCAAGACCGCTGTCGAAGCGATGAAACTCGGAGCCTACGATTATGTCACAAAACCTTTCGACATTGATGAACTTCGCTTAATCATCAGCCGGGCGCTTTCGAACCAAGCTCTGGAAAAGGAGGTCAAATACCTTCGTAAGGAGATCGATAAAGGCTTCAGTTTCAAAAATATCATTGGCAAGAGCAAGGCCGTGGAAGATATTTTCAAGGTGGTCAGGCAAATTGCAGATTCGAAATCGACGGTTCTGATTATGGGAGAGAGTGGGACAGGAAAGGAACTCATCTCTCGGGCGATCCATTACAACAGCAACCGGAGGAATTATCCCTTCGTCACCATTAACTGTGCGGCCATCCCAGAGACCTTGATCGAAAGTGAGTTGTTTGGCCATGAAAGAGGAGCATTTACGAATGCGATCGAGAGAAAACTGGGCCGTGTTGAGATCGCCCACCGAGGGACCCTCTTTCTCGACGAGATCGGTGAATTGAGTCTGAGCACCCAGGCAAAGATTCTTAGGTTCTTGGAGGAGAAGGAGTTTAACCGTGTGGGAGGATCGAAGACGATCAAAGTCGATGTGAGACTGATCACCGCTACCAACAGAGACCTGAATCAACTGTTAAAAGAAGGGAAATTTCGAGAGGATCTCTTTTACCGAATTAATGTCGTCCCCATCGTGATTCCGCCGCTGCGTGAGAGGAAAGAGGATATTCCTCTCCTGTTGGATCATTTTATAAAAAAATTTAATGAGGAAAATAACAAGAAGGTAAAAGAGGTCACGAAAGAGGCCTTGGACCTTATCATGAACTATGACTGGCCAGGAAATGTTCGCGAATTGGAAAACCTAATCGAACGTGTCGTCGCCCTAACCTCTCATGAATACATTCAACCCCATGAGATACCCTTTTCATTAACAAATATCCCTAAGATGAATGGACTAAGAGAATCTGTCCTTGACGGTAAGGTCTCATTCTTAAAGGCGGAAGAGGAGTTTGAAAGAGATATCATCTTAGACGCCCTGAAAAAGGCGAATTATGTTCAATCCCATGCGGCGGAGATGTTGGGGATCAGCCGCCGAATATTGAAATACAAAATGGACAAATTGGGAATTAGTTAGGAGAGGATTAAGAATCTGTAGATTCTTACAAAAATGTATATCAGTGTCCAATTTTGACCAAAACTTATTTTATTTTTTAGATTCAACAAGTTATGATTTAGGTGAAAGGAAAAAGGTTAAAATCCTACAAAAATTGAAAAAGATCTATTCACCCTTTCCAGCAAAGAAATTACCCTTCCTCAATATCAAAAAATTCCTTTTGAATATCAAATAATTATCATCTAATCCAAATCTATTTTTTCATGTATCTCTGGCAAAGTTCTTGCTTAAGTCCAACCTATACCTGGATTCTGTCTTTGAGTAGGCATATGTTTGAATCTGCCTCACCCGAGACGATGGCACTCGCTAAACATAATATGTCACAGTTGAGCCTCTGCAAAGCTTCATTTCTTATTGATTTAATAGGCCTCACATTCTGAAAGGAAGCTATATGGAGATTAGATCGAACGTCCCCAATGTCCTAATCGTTGACGATGAAATTGGTCCCAGAGAATCCTTAAGAATGATCTTAAAACCGAACTATAACATCTTCACGGTCGAGAACGGAAATGCCGCCATTCAGATGGTCCAGCAGATTCCGATGGACGTTGTTACATTGGACCTGAAGATGCCTGGTCTCTCTGGGATCGATACGCTGAAGGAAATACGCATGATCGATCCAGATCTCATGATCATTATCATCACTGGCTATGGAACTCTGAAAAGTGCCATCGAAGCGATTCGCTATGGTGTCTTTGACTATATTCCTAAACCTTTTAATGTCCCAGAAATTATTTCAATAATCGACAAGTCGGTCCAAAGGAGAAGGCTCAATTTGAAGATTAGAGAAGTGATTGGTAGGTTTTTTGACCAGCCTCTTAAAGAATCGTTATTAAATTCCGGCCTTGTCCTTCAGAACGGGATCAACAGGATCACCCATCCTCTTTGGAACAACAGTAGTTTTTCAGATCACCAGTACTTCTTGAAATTTGCCAAAGTCCTGGCCCATACCTTTGAGGAAAAGGATCCTTACACCTCAGGGCATTCCGAGCGCGTATGTTACTATTCCGATTTCATTGCCAAACGACTCTCCCTTTCCCCAAAAGAGCGGAGCGAAATTCAGATTGCCGCCTATCTTCATGATGTTGGGAAAGTTGGGATTAGCAATCGTTTCATTAATAAAAAGGGGACCTTATCCCCTATCGATTGGGCCATCATTAAGCAACACACGAAGAAATCGATCGAGCTCTTGGTCCCCCTGAACCTCTCCACCAATATTCTGTCCTGTATTCAATACCACCATGAGCGCTTTGATGGGACAGGTTATCCAGATGGGTTGGCGGGTGACCAAATCCCGATGGGGGCCAGGATCATTGCGATCTCGGATGCCTATGACAGTATGACCTCTGACCATCCCTATCGAAAGTCATATTCTAATGAAGAAGCGAAGAGTGAATTATTGAAATGCGCAGGAAAACAATTTGACCCCACCCTGGTCTCGATCTTCTTGGATGTTCTGAAGGAGATGGAGGAAGTCTTTCTGGTGAAAGATCATTTGAAAACCCCCTCGATCTCGTATTAGGGAGTGTTCAATGAACCAACTCATCCGCTGTATCAATTGTGATGAAATTTTTCTGAAGACCCCTTTTGACCAATGGCCAGAATACGAATCTGGTCTGATTCGTTCGCCCGAATCTTTCAAGACCATTGAGAGAGACGATTTTCAGGATTTCCTGAAAAATCACCGGGGCCACCGGATAGAAAAGTTAAAGGTCTTAGAAGATTCTTTTATCAGTGAGAAGGACTACCTCGAGCCGGTCAAGACCTCCTATTTTAAAGCGACCAACGGAAAAGAGAACTTCGTGGTCAAGAAATTTAGGGAGAGGATTGGCGAGCCGCTTCGGTATCAATTAATTCATGGGGACTATTCTTTAAGATGTGTCGGAATCCAAATCCAATCTGAAGAGATCGAAAAGCAGCTGAAGGCAGAGTTGAGGACACCCCCCCTCCCCCCAAACAAAGTTTATGAATTTCTTAAATTATTTCAATACATTGCAAAAACGATGGACATTAAAAAGCTGGAGAGGATTCCAGAGGAGTCTCCCAATCCCTTAGAAATATATTGTAAAATAGACGATATCAGCCTCGTCTACCTGCTAAGGAACTGCCGCAATATCTTCAACGGTCAGGAATACTCGGCCATAGAAGATTTCATCCACCGGCACAAAGATGATGGCGTCCTACTATTGAAGGCAACCTATAACATTCACATTACCGAAATGGTCAAATCGAAAAAAGAAGCTGCCTCTGCCCGTATCCCTTTAAAAATGAAAAAGGGCGCAGAAAAAGAATAATCTCCCCCTCTCCTTCCCCCTTTCTTTAAATTTTATCCAGTCCCTCCCTAACTTTCCTTGCCAGAATTTCCAATGTAAAGGGCTTCTGGATATAATTCACTCCTTTCTCAAGAAAACCATGATGTACTATAGCGTTGTTTGCATAACCTGGCATATAAAGCACCCTTAGACCTGTCACCCCCAGAAATCTCAAAGCTAACTTACGGATCTCCTCATTATCATCAACATACAGCTCTTTCTTTAATTCCTCCACGGGTTCATTCCTGTCCGACAACAGGCGGGGATTCGGAATCTCCTTTAAACATCAATTTTATCCCATAGAGGAGTTGAGCTGTGGTGAAGGGTTTTGTCATATAATAATTGGCACCCAGTTCATACCCTTGGAACATATCAGCATCTTCATTCTTAGCGGTTAGAACAATGACTGGAAGATCCTTTGTCTTTGGATTCGATCTCATCGCCTTCAATACCTCCCATCCATTCTTATTCGGCATGAGGATATCGCAAATGAGGAGGTCATAATTGTCATTGCCCAATTGTTCCAGGGCCTGCACTCCATCCACGGCTTCATTTACCTCATAACCCCATTTAAGGAGATTAATTCTTAAGAACTTCCTAATCACCTCTTCATCGTCGGCAACCAATACCTTTTTGCGCATGACCCGCTCCCATACAGACAATATTGTAGTGATCCCCGGCGTTAATCACTTCTGCCAGTGCCCTGACCGAATCCAGGTGGCCTCTCTTAATAACAAATAAAGCCTGCTGAAGTTTTGCTGTTCTTTCCTTTACCAACTCCTCCAAATCCTTATGATAAACTTAGATCTCCTCCAAGCTCTTCTTCTCCAATACCTTTTTGACACTTAAGACAACTTGGTCTAGATCGACAGGTTTGAGGATAAAATTGCAGGCTCCCAGGCGCATAGCCTCCACCACCCTATCAACCTCTGGGAAAGCTGTCATCATGATGACCATTATGTTTGGATTCACAGCTCTCACGTTCTTTAAAAATTCCATGCCATCCATTTCTGGCATTCTGATGTCGGAAATAATCAGCGAAAAATTGCCCCTGTAAAAATAGTTAAGTGCCTCTCTTGCGTTATTCGCCATGGCGCAACTGTACCCTTCTCTAATAAGTCTTTGAGCAAGAATGGAACAGACCATCTTCTCATCATCTACGATGAGGATTTGGCTTTCCAATAGAATTTCACCCCCAATTATTTTTTCAAAATTTCTTGTATGCTATGTGACAACTGCTTTATGTCGAATGGCTTCTGAATAAAAGCACTGCATCCTTTTTCCAATATTCTCATAGCTTCCGTATCGCTATAGCCGCTGGAAAGTAGAACTTTTACATTCGGCTCGATCTCTTTTAAACGATCAAAAACTTCCCCACCTCCCATTTTTGGCATGATCATATCCAGTATGACCAAGTCGATGGATGCCTGATGTTCCTTATATATTTCAATAGCCTCATTTCCGCTTCGGGCGGTTAATACTTGATAATTCATGTACCTTAAAAACCTTTGACCAATGTCTAAGACTAAATCTTCATCATCAACTAAAAGGATGGTTCCTGACCCTTTTATGATGGAATCCGCCGTTTTGGTCATTTCCTGGATTTTTTTATCGGATGCAGGAAGAAAAATCTTGAAAGTGGTCCCATATCCTGGCTTTGACTCTACATCAATGTATCCGTCGTGCCCCTTGATAATACCGTAGACTGAAGCCAAACCAAGGCCTGAACCTTTCCCGAGTTCCTTTGTGGTAAAGAAAGGTTCAAAGATATGTTCCAGGGTTTTAGAATCCATGCCGATGCCTGTATCCGTAACAGTCAGCATGAGATATTTACCCAGTTTTGGAACATAAAATTTACTTCTTATCTCCTCGTGAATAGTGTTGGCTGTTTTTAAGAAGAGATCTCCCCCATATGGCATGGCATCCGCAGCATTGACCATCAGATTCATCAAGACCTGTTCAATCTGCCCTTGGTCTGCCTCAATTAATAATAAATCATTTGCTAGTTCTCGATGTATCGTAATTTCCTTCCTGGCTCTTCCAAAGGCTTCTGAGGTTTCTTCTATCAATGAATTTAATTGCAGGGGCTTGACCTCATATTTCCCTTTTCGGGCATATCCGAGAAGTTGACTGGTGAGCTTTGATCCACTCTGAACGTTTTTCTCAATATTCTTTAACATCTCGTAATGAGGATGTGAGGAACCGATTTCCAAAAGCATCAAGGACACATACCCTTGTATCACCATAAGCAGATTATTAAAGTCATGGGCGATACCGCCGGCCAAGGTAGCAATGGCTTCCATCTTTTGTGCTTGCAGAAGTTGAACCTCCATCCGCTTTCGCTCACTCACGTCTTTCAGTATGATGATAATGGTCTTACCCTTTTCATCAACGATGGGTGAGACGCTGAGCAAAGTTTGTTTCCCATTAATCGTCAAGGGAAAATCCTTTATCATTATTTGTGGTTTGGTATTTATTGAGATAAATAGGTTTTCGATCCATTGACTATCATTTTGTGGAAGCAGGGTGAAGAAATTCGAGCCCAGTAGCTTGTCTTCAGGTATGTTCATCAGAGAAATGACAGCGGGGTTGGCATAAACGACCCATCCTTCAGAGGTGATCTCTAAAATTCCCTCGGACATACTCTTTAAAATAACTTCAAAGTGACTTTTGATGGAAAGCAACTCCTTCGTAATTTGGCGCGGGGAGACATCTTCAACCCCGAGGATCTGATCCGGCAGGAAAGTCGGGGGGGCTTGGTCGAACTGATCCAGTACCGAAAGAATATGCTTTGACATTTTGTTGATGGGCCCTTTTGCAATACAGGCGTTGGCTCCCAAGGCAGTGAAATCTACCTTCTGTTCCGCAGCAACGGCTGAGAATACTACCACGATCACATCTTTGAATTTAGGTACCCTGCGAATAATCTGACATAGCTTTTCGCCATCAATGTTGGGCATGATCAAGTCAGTGAATACGACATCGGGAGTTTCTGTTTTTAGAATATCTAAGGCAGAAAGGCCGCTTTCTGCTGTCAATACCAGATGTCCCTTTTCTTGAAGCAATTGGGTCATGAATTTCAACATGATTGGATGATTATCCACCACCAATACCTTTTTACCCATTTTATCAACTCCTTTTTGCCCAGGCTGAGTCACCGAGTCATTAGCTTTAGCTCATCAGATCATTGGGTCATTAAGCTATTGTTTAATTAATCACTGTCTGGTTCTTACTGCATACTCCTTTCTGATCTTGGTTTTGAATGTTCGACAAGGGTCCCAGCAATCAGATCAATTTTTTCTTTGATGGTTTCGGTCATTTCGATAATTCCATCCAGACGATTCTCGCGTGCCTCCATCTCTATTTTCTTCGCCACCTCGTGTATCTCCATCAGTCCTAGATTCACTGCAGCACCTTTTATAGAATGAGCCGCTCTCAATACTTGGAGTGGATCCCCTTTGTCAATGGCGGATTGCATTTGATTTAAATCGGAAGAGGAGGCCTTTATGAAAAGAGCCACCATCTCCAGAAATTCGTTTTCTTCCATTTCTAAATTTTCGGCCCATTCTTTGAAATTCATACTCCCTCCTGTCTGGATAACCAATCTTTTAGCATTTCGGAGAGGATCTCTTTTCTGATAGGCTTCGAAATATAATCATCCATGCCAGCCTTGAGACATTTTTCTTTGTCCCCCTCCATAGAATCGGCTGTCATTGCAATAATCACAGTGTGTTTGGAAGCCATTTGACGAAGACGAATCTCCGCGGTTGCTTCATAACCATCCATTTCTGGCATCTGGCAGTCCATGAACACAAGATCGTACTTTAATTTTTCTACCATATCAACCGCTTCTAATCCATTGGAAGCTACATCCACGCTGCAACCGAGTTTTTCCAGCATCTTTACAGCCATCTTCTGGTTTAGAATATTATCCTCCACTACCAGCACCCGGGCATGGATGGGTTTTACCTTTTTTTGGGGCTGGGCTACTTTATTGGCATGTGATTCAGCCAATATATGGCGAGTGATTAATGGGGCTGAAATCCCTTCTTTCCATGTTCCCCAGACAGTCGATAAGGTATCCAAAAGCTGGGAGGAAGATACCGGTTTGACTAAGTAAGCTGAAAATCCCGCTTCTTCTACGCGCTTTGCATCGCCCCGCTGCCCTACTGAGGTGAGCATTATGAGCAAGGTTTCTTGTAGGTCAGGCTCATTTTTAATCATCCGCCCCAGTGACTCTCCATCAACATCTGTTAGATAATAATCGAAAATTGCAATTTGGTAGGGATTGCAGGCTGCCCGGGCTTCGTGCAGGGCTCTTAATGCTTCACTGCCTCCCGAACAGGCACTACTCCGAATACCCCAACTTGCGAGCTGTTCATGTAGGACTTGGCAGCTTATCTTGTTGTCATCCACGATCAGTATCCGTACTCCCTCCAAATCTGATCGAGGGAGCAATGGAGCAGTATCTTGGATATCTAAGGATAGGGGGAGTGTGAACCAGAAGGTGGAACCTTCGCCTGGCCGACTGAATACACCAACAGTACCTCCCATCAACTCAACCAGTTGTTTTGAGATCGCCAGTCCCAATCCGGTTCCGCCATATTTACGTGTCGTTGAGGCATCCATCTGAGTAAACTTCTCAAAAATATACTCTTTATTATCATCAGGAATTCCGATTCCGGTGTCCTCTATAGAAAACCGAAGTCGCGAGGAGACCTCTGTCTGGTGTTCACTTTCGACACTGATCAGCACGTGACCTTTTTCTGTAAATTTGATAGCGTTTCCTATTAGATTGACAAGTATCTGGCGAATCCGGCCCGGGTCACCGATGAAACGGTATGGGCAGTTCGGAGCGTAACGGAGAATCAGTTCGATACCTTTCTCTTTGGCTCGGACAGTCAAGAGTTCTACCACACCCTTCACGGTTACTTGTAAATCAAAGGGGATGGGTTCGAAGGTCAACTTTCCTGCTTCAATCTTTGAGATATCGAGGATATCATCAATAATTCTCAGAAGGTGGTCGGCAGATTGGTATACCGCTTCAGCATGTTCTCGTTGCTCAGGACTTAATTCGGTTTCTAATAGCAGGTTGGAGAAACCGATGATGCCATTCATTGGAGTTCGGATTTCGTGGCTCATGTTTGCCAGAAATTCAGACTTCGCATGAGAAGCAGCCTCGGCCATCTCCTTTGATTTTTGCAACTCTTCCTTAGAGCGCTTGATAGAGAGGAAGAGAGGCCCAATCGATGCAATTCCAACAACCATAATTACGGAGATGGCAATGGCTACTAATTGGTCGGACAAATCAGGTGGGGTTGACAAACCTCCAGATAACAACCGATATAGGGTGATGGATTGTCGGAAAGCAACGAGAAAAAGGGCAATGGCAATCAATATCCACGCTCTCTGCTCTTTGGTGATACGGATCAATTTCAATACTAAGAAGACTGCTATAAGTTGAAAAAAGACAGAAATTCCTAAGATGATATTTACATGCATCTCTTGACTTTCCCCACATTTTCTTAAGGAGCCACTTTTTAAATTTCAACTAAATTTAACACACCCTCATAAATCATTTTTTGGATGCTTCGCCCTATCTACCTTTCAAATGCCTACCTTCTCGCAAAAAATAAAGAATATCCAATAAAGATGATTACTGATTAAAAGTAGGGCCAGTGGCACTTATCATAGTACCAAATGCTTAAACAGCAGGGTTCGAATCTTTATCTAACACCTCCCTTACCTTCATCCCCAACCCTTCCACCGTAAAGGGTTTTTGGATAAAATTAGTTCCCTTCTCCAAAACACCATGATGAACAATTGCATTATCCGTATAGCCCGACATATAGAGGACTTTTATCTCTGGACGAATTGACACAATGCGTTCTGCCAACTCGCGCCCATCCAACTTAGGCATCACCAGATCGGTCAACAACAGATGAATTGGGCCGCCATGCTCCGCAGAGATAAGAAAAGCATCAAGTCCCTGGGAGGCCTCGAGGACCTTATACCCCACTTTCTCCAGCATCTGCACTGCAAGCTTTCTGACCTCCTCATCATCCTCCACCACAAGTACTGTCTCATCCCCCCGAGGAATTCCTTCCTTTACGACTATCTTCTTCTCCTCTTCCTCAAGGGGTTCATCTACCCTCGGAAGATAGATCTTAAATGTCGTTCCCTTTCCCGGCTCACTATAGACCCAGATATTTCCTCCACTTTGCTTCACAATTCCATAAGCCGTAGATAAACCTAACCCAGTCCCATTGCCCTTCTCTTTGGTTGTAAAGAAGGGCTCAAAAACCCTCTCCCTGACCTCCGGTGTCATTCCCACTCCTGTATCAGTCATTGAAAGCATCACATAACGACCCGGGGTCACAGCGATATGGGTCCGAGAATACTCCTCATCCAATTCTACATTGGCTGTCTCAATGGTGAGTTTTCCTCCTTCGGGCATTGCATCCCTTGCATTGACCGCAAGGTTCATGATTACCTGCTCAATCTGGCCCGGGTCGATCTTGATCCTTCCTAAATCTTCAGCCAATAAGTTTACCAACTCAATATCCTCACCAATAATACGTCTTAACATCTTATCCAGATTTTTTAAAAGGGCATTGAGATCTAACACCTTCATCTCCATGATCTGACGGCGGCTAAAGGCCAGGAGGTGACGGATGAGGTCGGTTGCTCGTTCAGTGGCTTTTTTGATCTCTTCGAGATTTCCCTTTAAATGGTCACTTTCTTTTTCTTCGAGTTCGAGGGAGGAGAGCTGAGTGTACCCTTTGATGACTGTCAAGAGATTATTAAAATCATGGGCAATACCTCCTGCCAAACGCCCGATGGCTTCCAGCTTCTGAGATTGCCGAAGCTGCTCCTGAAGACCGGCCATCTCCTGCTCCGTCCGCTTACGTTCGGTGATGTCTTGGATCGTGCAGCGAATACAAATTATGCGCCTTTCTTCATCCCGGATAAGTCGATCTTCGATCAGGACCGGAAAGGTTGTCCCGTCTTTTCGGCGATAAGTACGCTCGAGATTTTGACCCGGTGGCCTCAATCCTGCCAACTTCTCTAAAATCTGTTGATGGGCTACTTCCTCTTCAACATTAAACTTCCACATCGGCTGCCCTACCATTTCCTCACGAGTGTATCCCAACATCTCCAAATCTGTTCGATTAACATTTGTGATTCGGCCTTCTGCATCATATTCGTGGTACCCCACTGGTGCATGGTCATACAGGTCTCTGAATTTATCTTCGCTCTCCCGAAGAGCTTCCTCTGTTCTTTTGAGCTGGGCGAAAAGCTGGGTATTGGCAATAGCGCCAGCAATTTGTGTAGCAATCCTTTCGGCCAGTCTCAGGTCTCTTTCCGCATAGGTATTTGAATTGGTCGATCGGATGTGGAGAACTCCGATGACCTCGTCCTTTGAAAACAATGGAACCGATAACAACGACTTAAATTTAGCCTGGATGGAAGGCCAAAGGCGAGGGAACCGTCTGACCAGATCTTCGCTGTCCTCTGTCTGAATGAGGAGACTTGACCGTGTTTGCATGACCTCATCCGTCATTGTGCCAACCAGAGGGAAGGTGTCCCCTGCTCGACGGTCTTCAATCTCCATTCCCGCGGCATAGGAAACGGTGGTCGTTTGGTCCTCAGGATGAATGAGATTGATAGCAATTCGGTCAAAGGAAATGAGTTGACGCACCTCCTCAGTAAAGCGGTCATACACCTCTTCGATGTTCAGCGTTGAGCCGATGATTCGCCCAATCTCCCCCACTATCGCGTTCTCTTTGGCCAGCCGTTTCGCTTCCTCCTCACTACTTCGTAGTGCCTCCTCTGAACGCTTTCGTTCAGTCTCGCGACGTTCAAGTGACTCTGCCATCTGGTCGAACGCCCGTGCCAGTTGACCGATCTCCCCTCGCTCGTTGGATAACCCTGACCGAACAGTTAGGTCGCCCCTGGCCAAACGCTTTGTAACATCCAGCAGGCGATTGACCGGTTGCACGATAAAAAGTCCTCCAATTAACCAAACTGCTAATCCAGCTAAAACCGCCATTAAGACTAAGAAAATAATGTTACGAGCCATAGTAGGGTTAGCCTCCGCGAATGCAACCTTCTTAGGGATTCCGACGCTCACATAGATAGCTTCCGGTGTATGACCTAATGTTGTAAACCCATAAAGGCGTGGTACTCCGTCAAGACCAATTGCCTCTGCCACTCCTTCTTTTTTGGCAAGAATGGTTTTGAAAATGGCCACCTCAGGTATTTTCTTTCCGACGAACTTTTCTGGTTCAGGATGGCGAAGCAAGATCGTACCATCACTATCAATCACGTTAAGGCTAGTCCCCTCAGGGAGATTACTTTCAGCCATGAATTGGTTGAGCCGCTCTAAATCCAGTCCAGTAGTAAGAATGGTTTTTAGTTGACCGGTATTATCCATTACAGGATATGCGAGGATGATTGTAGTTTTTCCACTGACACGGCCTATCTGATATTCACCGATAACAAAGCTCTTTGTCTGAACGAGACGCCTAAACCATGGACGGTCCGCTACATTGACGGGACGGGTAAGGGGTGGAGCGGTAGCGAACATATCTCCACTTGGCTTAATGGCAACGAACCCGGTATAGCCCGGAGTTTGCCTCAGCAAATTGGAAAAAACCATGCAACATGCAACCTTGTTATGCTCCTGGACTTGAGGTATCTGCGAGAGAGTAAAAAGAATCTGGCGTCCATTCTCAATCATGCGCTCCTGATCGGCGGAGGCAATTCGAACTAACCTTAATGCACCATCGAGGGCACGGAGTCGGTCATGGTTTCTTCGTTCCAGGCCTGCATAAAGTGTTAGTCCAAATGCCGCGATGGTGGCCATAAACACAACAAGAATTAGCCTGATGCGCAAACTGACAAATGATCGTCGTACCATTTATTACCCTCTTGAATATGAATCAGTACTGCTTGTGCCTTGCCTGTAATGGGTGCAGGAGGAATAATTTGTATCCAAAAACAATCTCGCAGAAAAGTTAAGTAGCTTCTTATCCTCTTAGTAACAATGAGGACTACTGGTGGTTAGGTTTCTACTCCCCTTCAATGGTATCACCAGAGCCTTCTGACTCATTTTGTCTCGATACATGTTGGCGTCTGCCTCGTTGATAGCATCGATCAAGCTGGCCCCATTCTGCATGCTTGCAAACCCGAAGGCTAAGTTTAAGGCCAAACCGTCATGACTGTTAGAGAGGTTCCACTCCCTCACTGCTTTTCTAAGGGAACTTATGAGGGAGAAAGCCCCTTCTTCCGTAGTCTCTGGGAGAAGGATTATAAATTCATCTCCTCCATATCTCGCTACAATGTCAGAGGCTCTGCAAGTGTTTTGAAGTATTTTAGCAGTTTCTTTAATGACAAGATCCCCTTTAAGATGGCCAAAATGGTCATTGATAAATTTCAGATTATTGATGTCCACCATTAGGATTGCAATGGGGCGTTTATATCGCTGGGCTCTGATCTCCTCCCTTGCTAAAATTTCTTCAAGGTAGGTACGGTTGTAGAGCCCTGTAAGCTTGTCGGTGAAGGATAGCTTCTGAAATTTTTCACTCTTCCTTCTGAATCTTTCCAATAGTTGGTTGTGCTTTATAAAAACATATTGTTTTTCCAGAGCTCTATCTATAACACTTAATAGTTCTCGGTTGCTGGAAGGCTTAGTGAGGTAGCTGAAGGCGCCGTGATTGAGTGCTTTGATAGCGGTTTCCGTCTCAGGAAAGGCGGTGAGGATGATGACAGCTGTACCAGGGGAAATCTTTTCAACCAGTTCCAAGAGTTCAATGCCACTTTTGTCCCGCAGCTTAATATCGGTAATCATTAAATTGTAGCGGACCGTCTTCATCTTCTTCACCGCTTCAGAAACTGTGAGTGTAGTATCTGTCATATAACCATTCTCATGCAAGACTTCCGAAAGGACTTCACACATGTCTTCTTCATCATCGACTATCAATATCCTGACTTCTTTAGAATTCAGTTTCCCGGTCTGTTTCTGGGTGTGGATGGCTGATTGAAGAAACGGCCCTCTTCTGATGAAAATTTCGTCAAGGTGTCTTTGGATTGATCTGTTGTTGCCCATTTTATTGTCTCTATAGGTTATTAAGAATCACTCGGCTTTAATTTTCACTTGTAACTGGTCCAGCTTTTCTTTTAGTCTTTTATTTTCCGCCTCCAAATCTGCTTCCCTCTCCTTTGAGGAAAGATAAGAATCGCTTTGCCACCAATTGATTCCCATCTCAATAGCTTTATCTACAGAGGCGACTAATAGCCTTATTCTTATAGTTAAGAGCTCAATATCAGCGATCCTGATCTGAATATCTCCTGCGATTACAATTCCTTTGTCCAGTACCCGTTCTAATATATCGGCCAGATTGGTCGTCTGAATTGAATGCACCATCTGTTCGGCCATCATGCTCCCCCTTTTTATGCTATAGTGAACATCGAAAGAAAGTTGTCATTGCGAGGAGCGAAGCGACGTGGCAATCTCGTCAGATTGCTTCACGGAGTTTATCCTGAGCGTAAAAAGAGATTCTTCGTTTCGCTCAGAATGACATTAAGCGAAGGGTTCGCAATGACACTCTGGGGATGTCAAGTTATTTATGACGTTCACTATAATTTTTTAGCCTTGATAATCAAATTCGCTGTCTTTTTTCTTAAGTTCGCAATGAAATGGCAGTGCTTACAGTCTATTCTTTTGCTATCATGATCCACGCAAGAAAGAAGAACATCCGCCTCCTCCCCTATCCTTTCAGCGAATCCTGCTTTTTCTTGCACATTTTTTGCCATGTTGACGCTGTCGGTAAGATCCTTTATAAAGAATTCTTGTTTCTGAAATATTGGACAGCTTATTTTTGCTTTATTTTCTTCCACTCTGGCCCTTTGCATTCTGTCATTCTGAGCGAAGCGAAGAATCTCATTGAAATCCTTCGCAGTCAGATTGCTTCGGCTTCGCCTCGCAATGACATTTCGTTGTCTTTAGAATTGAAGATGCATGATTTTTCTCACATCAAATTCCCCAGGGGACCTAAATCTAAATTTAACTCTTCATCTTCGATACTAAAGATCGTCTGAACCTCTTTTATTTTTTTCTTTACTGCCTTAAGACTCAATCCTAATTTTTGAACTTCTATTGGGGAAAGCGTTCCTCTCTTTACCCTTCTGAAGGCTTCTTTCTCCATGAGTCTTCTTATTAATTCAACCAGCGTTAAAACTAATTTAGCTAAACCTTGCTCTGTCTTTTTTGGACTGCCAAGATCGATCAATTTCGGAATATTTTCTTCAGCCTTTTTAATCTCCCTCTGTAACATTTCAATATACTTGATATCTTCAAGGGTGCCTTCTCTATCCTCGCTATAAAAGCCTTCTCCCGATAATTCCTCGGCCTTGGAGATCGAGGTAAGAATTAATCTCAAACCTAAGAAGACAAGGTCGACATCTGCAACTCTTAAAACCATGTCTCCATTAATTACCGCCCCTTTTTCTAAAACCTTATCCAGAGCATCCACTAACGTTACATTATCGTTTCTATTCATCATACTTTTATTATGTTCACACCGTATGAGATGAGAAGTTATCCAATGAGGTGAAATGATATGGGGGCCAGGGGCCGCTATATTCAAGACAAAACCCATTTCCCTGTATCTGGTGATTTAACCCCGTGATCTCTCTTTTAAAATCTTCAATGTTCTTTTCAGGAATTAAGTAAGCTGCATTCAGGACCATCGGTTCCTGCCTGCCCGTTAACTCTTTTCCAAGAATCTTACCTCTTGTTGAGGCCACAGATTGTCTTTTCAATCTTTCAAAAAGGCCTTCTTTCATATTATTTAATTCCTGTTCCACTTCTTTAGAGATGACCTCTTTTAGCTCTTCCTCCATAAAAAAGGCCATCCCTTCTGGCAGAGAGGCCATTTCTTTCTCTTTCTCCTTGATTGTATCGTTTCTCTCCTTTGTCATCTGTTCAAATTTCTTCCTATCTCTGAGATATACTTTAACGCTCCACTCCTGACTTCCTCGAATTCTTTCTAAAATCTCTTTGATCTCGGGATAACTCTTATTTAATGTTTCTCTTAATTTATATTCGTCCTTAAAAATCGTGCCGAATCTCATTGGAATCAAATTTAGGAGATGGCTATCCTCCCACATTGCCTTTTCAACAACCGCTTCATGAATAAGGGCCTTTTCTTTAATCCATCCCAAATCTTCTTGTGCCTTCCTCTGAATCTCCTCTGACGCAAATTCTTCAAATGAGATCTTGCTTACAACTGCCTCCAGGTCATTGAAAAGCAATACATAAGCTTCTCCCTTTCCATCAACCCCTTTGATGGAGAATGCTGGAGTTCCATCGACTCGTTCTCTAAGGCAGTAAAGGTACAACCCTTCCATCTCTTATCTTCCCCCCTCACTCCGCCCTCTCCCCCAGGGAGAGGGGAGGGTGAGGGCTAGCTTCTACGCTCATAAGACTGAACTTCTAAATTACTCTCCAATTTTACGGCATAAATATTCCTGTCCTGTATCCTGGTAGGAAGGCCAAGGGATTTTATAAATGAACTCTCTTCATAGACCTCTACTTCTGCTTCCCACCCTTCTTCAACCTTTGCAATTTTAATGACCTTTGCGTCCTTCACATCGAGAACCTTTTTTAAAAATTCGCAGGAAATTTTCCTGGCCTCATCTATATTCGCCATGCTTATGCACCCCCTCTTCTACTCCTTCATTAATGCCTCTTGCAGCATCCAAGCGTGCCAAAAGTTCTTTTTCCTGTTTATTGTATTCTTCTTCGGTGATCTCATCTAATTCGAAGCGCAATCGCAAGGTCATCAGTCTTTGCCTGATGTGGGTCTCGTCCGATAATTCCTGTTCGACCATCTCATGAATTTTCTTGAAGATACCTATGAATCCTCTTAGCGGCAGCATTAAGAGATCATCCACTAAGAACATTAATAATCTCCTGTATTGATATCGATATTAACAAAATTAAAAGGCGGCACCGTCCCGACGTACTTAAATTTCATTTTATTTCCATATCTGTCAGCGAGCTCATTCACTTTTAGATCAAACACTGGCTCATTTCGTTTTTTCACTAAAAAGGCGGCATTGAGGATCATCCTCTCACCATAGGGTGGATTGATCTTCACCTCCAGTGTTGGAGGGGTAAGGCTGGTCAGTATCTCGTCCTGGTACCTCTTTTTTTCATTTTCGAGGGCAGCCTCGACCTGTCTGCCTATTTCCATCAGGTCAAACGTTCGAATCGGCTCTTTTCCTATTCTTTCTTTTTGCAGTCTGATTTCCTCATAATTGGCTAAGATCTCCTTATAGATGACATCTTCCTTGAATACAGCTTTAAGCCCGAGTTCTTTCTTATCTTCCATGTACTTTAATAGACTGATGAGTCTGTCATGTTCTTTTTCCAATATCCTTCTTACCTTATCTTCATTTTCAGCGATAGTGGCAAATCTTACCGGTAAAACGTTATGAGAACCCATCACCTGTTCAATGGCCTGCTCATGGGGAATGAGATATTCTCTCGATACAGGGTATTTTTTAATCGGTGCATTGCTGACTACTGCAGCAATATCATTGAAACAGACCGTATATAGAACATCCCCTCTTCCGCCTATGCCTGTCGCACCAAACTGCTCCGCTTTTCCTTTCCCCTCGATAATGCAGTAAATATACTTTCCTTCACTCACCATAATTATTTTTCCCATTCTTCTGGATAGATAGTAATATTGACAAAATTGAATGGCGGAAGTGGCCCCGCATATAAATACTTTATTCTCTCTTTATGTTTCTCACCCAGGTCGCCCATAATGTTATCGAATTCTTTCTCCCTTCCTTTATCCACCAAGAAGGCGGCATTGATAAACATTTCATCGCCGATCGTGCCATTAAGCTTGTAATCAAAGGCTGTTCTTTTTAATTCGTCTACAATTTTATCCGCCTCCCTCTCCTTTTTCTTCTTTAAAGCCTCTTCGACCAATTTACCTATTTCTATATTTGACTGAAAAGATGTTCTCGAAGAGAAGGCGTTCTTTTTCCTTTCGTTCTGTATTTTCCCTTTTAATCTCTTAATCTCTTTATTCTCTTCTGTAATCTCTTTGTAGATGATGTCCATGTTTTTCCATAACCCTTTGACACCTAACTCTATCTTATGTTCCATATTCCTGAAAAGATTCTTAAATTCTCTGTACCTCCTATCTAAGAGATTTCTTACCTCATCGGCGTTGGAAGCGATGGTGCAAAATCTAACCGGTAAGACCGTGAATTCTTTCATAACTTCTTCAATAACCTTTTCATGAGCCAATAAATTCTCACGATCGACAACATACTTTGTCATCGGGGAGTTGCTGATCACCATGCTTAAATCTCCATAACCTATGGTGCTCACCTCATCTCCTCTCCCTCCAATGCCTATCGGTCCGAAATTCCTCTCGATCTTTGTTTCAATAATGCAATATATGTATTTACCTTCCATATTTTAATCTTCTCACAATAAACTCAAACAACTACCACCCATGTAATTCCTCACTATATTCTTTTGCCTTTTTAAAAACCTGTTTAATATAAACTTTATTTGACGTAATATCTTTATTCCCACTAACATAAATGCTCAGTACTTTATCCCAATCCTTTTCCTTTTTTACTAAATCTCCGAGATAAGCCATTCCCGCCCTTATATTTAACGCTGGGATATGGCTATTTCCTATCTCCTTTTTCAATTTAGGATCGTCAATATATTTATTCCATGTTGCTGGCATCAACTGCATCAATCCTCTCGCACCTTTCCCACTTACAACAGTATTTCGATATGAAGATTCTTGATTGATTATAGCCAGAACCATCGATATTGGTATTTCTCGATTTATCGATTCCTCAAAAACTACATCTGCAATTTCCAAGGCATGGCCAATACTGATTGGCTTCGTCTTCAATATCTCTAAAAGTTTTAATTTAGCTTTCATTTCAATAACATGGCCTTTAACTACTTCATAACTTTGTTTAGCTAAATCCCTTTCTATCTTAGAAATCAGCTTTCCACATATTAAAAATAGGGATAATAAAAACGTAAAACATATTCCTAAGACATGAATTTTAAAAGACCTCTTTTTTATTTTTCGAATCGCTTCTTCATGGGCCTCCTTTAATATTACCGTCATGGTAATTCTCCTCCCTTTGTTTTAACCCAAAAGGTCCATGAAGGTGACTTATGTTAATCTCCCAATAAGAGTTCTCAATAAAATCACAGGCCTCCTTCATTTCCTTATGGGTTGACTTAACAATATTCGGCCCAATAACTATGATCATCCCATCGAACGATTCAAGAATTGTGCACTTTGGCTTTCTGCTCGATAATCTGGAATCTTTCATTTTCCATCTCCAATTGTTGTATTAATTCAATCATACGCTTCTTTTGTTGACGTATTATATTATCTTGCCTTTCTACAAATCCTTTATAATATTCAATCTCACACGCCAATTCATACGAAGCGCATATTGCCAAAGCAAAAATTAGAAGAAGAAAAAATAAAAGATATTTTAAGAACCTCATCTATCCACCATGACGATATGATTTACAGAACCACTTCTCTTTGCCCCCTTCTTTATTCTTTTTCCGTCAATGATTTGAACCATTCATTTTGACCTCCATCAAAAGGATCCGCCCTTCTTCGGGTAATGACCGATGGAGAGAATAATACTTCCTGAGGAGTCCATACGCTTCGACTACTTTCTCGAACTCCGGAGAGGTTCCCGAATGATATCCTATCTTATCCGGATGAAGGCATTGCCCCTTACGATAATAGGCAGCTTTGAGATCCGCTGAAGTCGCGTTCTCTTCTAAACCCAAAAGGGAAAGGGCATCTCGAATCCTATCGCCACTGGACCACTCGATCTCTACGCACTTGAAGCTGTATAAAGGGAGGGGGCCGATTAATCTGAAGAAAACTTCTCCAGAGAAGTCGTGGTCAAGTTGTTGGACCATGCGATGGAATTCGTCTTCCACATCCTTTTTCGTAAGGAAGGCTGTGTTGAGGATCATCAGATCGTCGATGGCATCGTGGTCGCATTGAGATTCAATGCACCCATGGAGTTGCGAAACGATTTTATCTTTGAACAGGAGTCTTCTTCTAAGAAGGGATTGACGGACCAACTTCCCTAATTTGATCTTTTCAAAGAGAGCATCCCTTTCGGGCTTACTTTCGACCATTTTCTGAAGGGATTGAATTTCTGGTTCCTCTTCATAGAGGACTTTGAATATCATTTCTCTGTTCCACGTTGCCGTCAATTCAAATTCGACCCTTTCACTGACCCATGGGAGAAGGGATTTAAAAAGTCCGTAGCCCAGGATCAATATCCGTTCTACTTCTTTCTCGGTGTGAGCCAGGGAACCGAACTTAAACGGGATGATAGAACATGAACCCATCACCTTCTCCACTATCTTCTGGTGATTCAACAAACTCTGAACAAGAAGATCTTTTCTCATTGTCTTAAAATTGATGAAAGGGGTATTGCTCACAATTGCAGATAGGTCTTTATACGTCACGGCATAAACTTTACCGCCTTGGTTCTCAGTCTCTATGGGACCGACGCTTAAACTTTCAGAGGCATCTGCCACACCATACAAATGTTTCCATTCATCTTTCATCTTTTCCCCCTTTTCGTTGGCCCGTTCAGCTTCTTTAATCCTTCTTTTACAATAGATTTAAGTGAAAAAAGATCAAAGGGCTTGGTGATGTAATCATAGGCACCCAACTTCATGGCCTTTCTTGCCGTCTCAAGGGTTCCGTAAGCCGTAAGCATGATTACCACGATCTCTTTTTTCATTTTCTTAATTCTTCTGAGAACCTCGATTCCATCCATCTCAGGCATCCTTATATCCAAAAGAACCAGATCAGGTTTCTCTTTCTTTACCAATTCCAGCGCCTTTTTCCCGTTGTAGGCGGTGAGAACCCGGTATCCCTCCTGAGACAAGTTATCGGAAAGCACGGTACAAATCTCCTTTTCATCATCTACAACAAGAATGGTTTTCTTCATTTTTGGGCTCCCTTTTTCCTCCTAAAGCAAATTTCAAAAATACCATTTCTGTACCCCGTTTTTATGTGGGCCTCTTCCACCAGAAAAGGGAGGAGTACCTCTTTGCTATATTTCCTGGAACCAAATCTATCCTGCGCACGGATGGAGAAGATGTCACCGTTTATTTCCCATTGAATGTCTTCCTTCTTCATCTTAGGTAATTCAGCCAGAATGACCACGTTGTCCATTCTTTCGAAAACGTCTGTTTTAGGTTCTTCAATCCTTTCAACAAATAAGGTCTTATAAATCTTTTTATCATACCGCCTAAACCTGGGTTTTGTTGAAAAGGCCCAAACCCTTGGAGGAGTGATAACTGTCTTTTTCTGATAAAGGGAAGTCGTAATATCATGAATCCCTTTAACCTTCTTTTTCATACGGAGAAAAGCCTTCCTTGAAGGGAAGCCTATAGATAACGTATTCAATCCGAATATCTTTGGGTATTTTTTCATTTACCCTGTGGGTGATTCCAATGAAGAGAAGTCCCGTCTCACCTTCTGCTAATGTCTTGTCAATTCGCTGGGCAATGTATGAATCTCTCCTCTGGAGGATGCTTTTGGCTAACCGTTGATATCTCCTTTTCA
>Ga0315314_1000951_pt1 | contig 27948 bp, 29 predicted proteins | sample TDP9_MG_FD_203631 | JGI IMG/M metagenome (GOLD analysis project Ga0315314, IMG submission 203631) | Freshwater sediment microbial communities from Lake Towuti, South Sulawesi, Indonesia - TDP9 | ecosystem: Environmental > Aquatic > Freshwater > Lake > Sediment | place: Indonesia: South Sulawesi... | reverse complement strand
TTTGTGATGATGTGAGGACTTGGGGTGTCGTACCTCAGGTCTTTCAGGGTCTTCGTCAGGATTCTGAATTCATTTGGGTTTTGCAGAATGACGTCAATGTCTTTTGTGGCTTCTTTGAGCCCGTAGAAGGCTAAGCCTCCACCGCCGATGATGAAGAGGGTGACAGGCTTGGCTATTTTCGAGGCTACCTTGTCAAATTCGCGTGACAAGTATTTCTTGTCGAACGAGGGTCTTTGCATTAAGTGATCACCTTATAGTCTCTTGCTCTTGCTTCGAATTCTGTCCATGTTGGAAGCGGCAAGTCTTTTTGCGGCGTATGGGTTTCCAAGAATTGGAGCATACCTTTTATTTGGCCGTCTAAGTCGTATTTTTGCGCCTCTCTCATCAAGTATCTCATGTCTATTTTTTCTTTGTATTTTTTCAGCAGTAGAAGGCTGTAGACTACGTATCTTACATTGTTTGGTTCGATCAGTAGTGTGTGAAGTATTATGTCTTCTGTCTGGATGTTCTTCTTTTTCTTCGAGTAAAAGTAAATATCAAATTCAGAGAATATAGGGATGCCCATGTTAGTTAATAGCGAAGTGGCTGTGCACAGGAAGTTCTTCTGGGTGGCTTCTATGTTCTTGGGTGCTCTAACCAAAAACTCAAAGTCTTTTTGCCATAGGACAACCGCCTCCTCTGAGATTGTTCTGGCGAGCATGTTAATGATGAATCGTTGGTACTCGTTCAAGAAGTCTCCTAGGGTTGGGAACCTAGGATTTACGCTGTATCCGTTTTTTGTCTGTTGTAATATTCCATGGGCTTTTAGGTTTCTTAGGTGACGCCAAAGTGTAGCCTTTGGTATCTCGTCAAACTCCTTTCCGGAATCTGTTATAGCTTTAAAGAGGATTTCTATGGCTTTTTCGGTTAAGAGGTTTTGCCAGTCGACGTGATCATGGATTATTAGGAGGTCTCTGAGTAGAGAAGCATGTTTTGAATCGTTGAATTGGATGTGCTTTCTGAATCCCTTTGCAGTTTCCTTGATTATTCCTTTCTTGAGAAGTTTTTTCAGGTTATAAGAAAGAAGAGGTGGTTTGATCAGGAGAGATTTTTTCACTTCAGAGAGCGAGCGTTCGCCTTTAGTGAACTCTTTCAATACTCTTATTTCGGATTTGCTGAATGTGTATTCTTCTTGTGCCGTTTTCATAAGGTTTCATAAAATTGAATACATATATAAGGTTTTCAATAATATGAAAAACTAAAGCTTTCGAAGGTTTTTTGCCAACAGCTTCTCTTGCTCAGTCTACGGCTATAGACTCGGAGCCTACCCCCTATAGATTTTTTGTGGGTATGAGTTTATTATTCTATGTTTTGTAATCGGTTTTGTTTGCGGTGGGGGTTTGTGTATGGTGGATTTGTGGGAGATGAAGCGGGAGATTGAGGTGCATGTTGTGGCTAAGGGCTTTTTATAACAGTAGGGAGGGTGTTCCGAAGAATCTTCTTTTTGCATTTTTGCCGACGATTAGAGGCGCACCTCAGACGGAGCTTTATTGTTCCAACAATGGAAAAAAATCATTGTTCCAACAATCTAGGCGGCTTAATCTTTGACGGGTCATCCGTGCTTTTTCAGGTGTTCTTCAAGAAGCTCGCGGTAACTCTGGCAAACTTTGCCGCAGACTCTACATTGGAAAGACTCGATGACGAAGGTGTTTCCGTCTGGATCGACGAAAGCTGCAGTTCGACCACCCCATGGTTGATCTTTTGGCTCTCTAACAAATTTGGCTCCCTTATCCTTAAGGTCTCGATAGGCCTTGTCAACGTCATCAACTAATAGACAAATTTCCAGTTTTGCTCTTGGTTCCAGACCAAGCTCTACTCCAGCGATGTCAAAAACCGCATAAGTGGGCCACTCACCTATCTTCTCAAGACCAAGAATGTCTTGATAGAAAGACACAGACCTTTTTAGATCCGACACACCAATGGTGATGTGGGGTATCCCTTTGATATGACTACTCTTCATCACAATTCTCTCCTCACTTTCACCTATCACATTATCACCAAAATGTTATTACCTTTGTGTTCATCGTGTGTTAGCTAGCTAACCTAGAAACGCAGTGAAGTCTGATGAAAACGACTGGGCCTCAAGATCTTGACTTTAAGACGAGAGAAGAGTGGCGGGAGTGGTTGCAGAAAAATCACTCAAGAGAGAATGAAGCTTGGGTGATACTTTACAAGAAAAACTCGAAAAAAGACGGTCTTCGATACTTTGAGGCAGTTGAGGAAGCCATGTGCTATGGTTGGATAGATAGCAAGATGAACAGGATTGATGAAGACACATTTCGGCAACGATTCAGCCCGAGACGAGAAAAAGGCGTCTGGTCCAAATCCAACAAAGAACTTGCAATTAGACTCATGAAAGAGGGCAAAATGACAAAGGCAGGATACGAGGCTGTCGAAGAAGGCAAGCGTAGCGGCACATGGCAGGACGCCTATACCTCAAAAACAACTCCTAAAACTCCAGAAGACCTACAAGAAGCACTAAAAGCATCACCAAAGGCTCAAAGCAACTTTCAGGCTTTCCCAAATTCAACCAAACTAATGTATATCCACTGGATACAGAGTGCCAAAAAGCCAGAAACACGGGCAAAAAGGATCAAGCAAGTTGTAGAAAGAGCAGCCAAGAACATCAAACCAAGCTAACCCCAGACATCCACTGTACTTGAGTTTTATCACAAAGATCCTCGGCTTCGACCTAGCGTTGAGAAGTGTTGTGAGGAAAATCTTCACTGCAACGGTTTCAATGCCAACTTTGATTTGCAGAGCAACTGTCGAGGACAGACTACTCAGGAAAGAATCCGGTGAAGGTCCCAGCAGTTAAACCTTCGTCACACTTTGGGTCTTTAGCTTTTCTTCGCTTTGAGCTTCTCTAAAGCCTCTTCTGCCAACCTTCGCACAGCCTCATCCTTCAGGGCCTTAGTGAGAGGTTCTACTGCCCTTTCATCCCCTATATTCCCAAGAGCCAATGCTGCCCACGCTCGAACAGCAGCATCTTCATCCTTTAAAGCCTCAATGAGGGGTTCTACTGCCCTTTTGTCCCCTATCCCCCCAAGAGCATCTGCTGCTCCAAATCGAATAACTGGATCTTTATCCTTCAGAGCCTGAATGAGGGGCTCAACCGCCGGTGCCCCTATCCTGATGAGAGCCCCTGTTGCTTCTCTTCGATAACCCCCTTTAACATGTTTATCACTCCTCAGAGCCTTTATCAACCCCTTAACATCTCTCTTAGCCTCCATCTTTTCTATGTTCGGTCCAAAAAATCCCATCTTCACCCACCCTTTACCAATATGTACTAACTTTTTATTATTGGTACGTATTTAGCTCTTAGCTAGCTGGCTCAAACATAAGGCAAAAAAGGCAGGGGCACTTGTCCAAGAAAGAAATAGGAATTGGTCTGGTCACAGTCTCAGCAACGCTCGGAAAACAAATAGAGGTTGGGAAGAGAGTCAACGCCAAATGCGAAAGCCTATTCAGAAGATTCAAAGCCGAAAACCTCGGCTTGGTCACCTCTCTCAAAGAGGCCGCTAGAATAAGAAGCCGTGTTCTGAAGTCTGACATTCTCATACTCTCTGTTGCCACAGGAGGAACCGAACGGCTCATATGCGACATTTGCGGCGAAACCGAGGCCCTAATCATCCTATACCCGACTTTTTCAGACAACTCATTTGCATCATGCTTGGAGGCATTCTCAAAGCTCAAGAGAACCAGAGAGAACATAAGGCTGGTTCTTGAAAAGAATGGAAAGGTCATTGAGAAGGTAGCTTTCTATGCCAAGATCATCATGGCAATCAAAGAATTAGATGGCTTCAAGCTGGGAGTAGTCGGAGGCACATCTGCGTGGCTGGTCGCGACAACAAAAAGCAAGGAGTTGACTGAGAAAAAACTAGGCGTCAGAACCGTTGACGTAAACATGGACGAGTTGCTGGATGCGTTAAGCAAGATTCCCGTGGAAGAAGCCAAGGAACACTCCAAGAAGATCTTGCCCAAATTCGACAAGACAATCGAGCCAAGCAACAAGGAGATATTAGGAGCTATAAGAATTTACCGCGCAACAAAGAGACTCGTCGAAGCGAAGGAATTGAGCGCAGTCACGATAAAATGCTTCGACTTGATCGGGCCAGCCAAAAACACCGCCTGCTTAGCCTTGTCTCTGTTGAGTGACGAAGGAATAGTTGCCGCCTGCGAGGGAGACATGGATTCTGCCTTGACCATGATGATTGTTAGACAACTGACGACCCAGCCAGCCCTGATGGCAAACTTGAATGACATAGACTTGGAAGAAAACACAATAATCCTCGCCCACTGCACTGTTCCAACCACACTATGTGAACGTTGTACGCTTCGATCGCATTTCGAATCAAAGATCGGCGTCTCCATTCAAGGAGTGCTTCCACTGCAGAAGGTGACTGTGTGCAGAATTGGAGAGAACTTGGGAAAGATGCTGATCTGCACTGGAAAGATCACAGAGAACCTAAATGATCCAAACATGTGTAGGACTCAGATCAAAGTGAAGCTCGACGCAAGCGTCAGGGACCTAGTTTCAAACACGCTTGGGAACCACCACATCATCTCACTAGGAGATCACAAAGAAGAGTTGACAGAGTTCTGCAAATTGAAGAACATAGTACCCATCCTTCTAGACCAGTCTCCCTAACCTTTTTATGTCAACACGAGACCATTAATAAAATTCTCCAAAAACGTGCACTTACTTTTAACGTGACGAGAAAAGCGGAGATGCAAAAGATGAGACCAACCATACTGCTGGTGAACGATGACGGAATCAACTCGATAGGCCTCCTTGTCGTGAAGAAGGAGTTAGAAAAGTTGGGTAATGTGGTCATCGTCGCACCAAGCGACAAGAAAAGCGGGGCAGGAAAGTCCATAAGCGTTCACGACACAGTAAAAGCGATGAAGGCACAACTTTCAGACGGCTCAGAAGCCTACACCATAACTGGAACCCCAGCAGACGCCTACTTCTTTGCCTCAGACAAAGTCTTGAAGAACCCGCCTGACCTGTTAGTCTCAGGAATAAACCTGGGAGAAAACGTAGGCATAGACAGCGTGCTATCTTCAGGCACAATGGGAGCCGCATTTGAGGCAGCCATCCACGATACGCCTGCAATATCTGCATCCTGTTATGCTACGAGTCTTCCCTCTTCCAGAAGCGATGGGGAGGTCTCTATGAGAGAGCTGAAGCTAACGGCTTCCATCACATCCAAGGTCGCAGAATATGTGTTGAAGAACGGGATGCCTGAGGGCGTAGACGTGATCTCCATAAATGTTCCGAAGGGAGCTGACCCTGAAAAGGTCAAGATCACAGAAATATACTCCAAGGGCTACAAAAACGTCTACATTGAAAGAGATGACGGATACGAAATGTGCTGGGACTTCACCGTCTATCCAGATGTCGGACCAGAGACGGATCTGTATGCTGCTAGGAAAGAAGGGTACATCTCCATCACACCCATCAAAGTCAGATTCTCCCACAACAAGGCTGCGCTCAAAGATCTGCTAAAGTCCCTTTCGTCCTAGATTAAATCCCAAATGTCGATCGGTAAACTGTCATGCGCGTGCCTTGGCAACCATCCCTAAGACTTTCGACGCAAAAACATGAACGCGACCTAGAACTACCAAAGTTATGTGCAGATCATCATCAAAAATAAAGGAGGGTGTGTAGGGGGCTCCATGGGGCTACTACCCACAGCAATCCTTGTATTTTTCCCCACTACCGCATGGACACGGATCATCCGGTTTGGTTACTTTCTTCTTCTTACTGCTTTCGCACGGCAATACTCTTCACTTCCTCATTTTAAGTTAATGGATTCATGAATATGAATATAAAAATCTTTTCTCGTTGTAGTGAAAGAATTGATGAACGCAACCGCGCTTGCTTAAAAGGTAAAAGGCAAACGGGTTTCTGATATGGAAAATGGCGAAATAGATCGGAGTGATTCAGAATGATTGGAAATAATGTTCTCGATCTGATAGGAAACACACCAATGGTCAGAATAAACAAGTTGACTGGCAAGAAGGATGCGACGATCCTTGCGAAGTTGGAAAGGTTCAACCCCGGAGGCTCCGTCAAGGACAGAATGGCAAAGTACATGGTTGAGCAACTAGAGAAGCAAGGAAAGCTGACAAAGGACAAGATCATTCTTGAAGCCACCTCTGGAAACACTGGTATCAGCTTAACCATGGTTTCAGCTGTCAAAGGATACAAAGCAGTCCTCGTCATGTCAGAAGATGTCACCTATGAACGAAGGGCTCAGATAGAAGCACTTGGCGCAGAGATGATCCTTACTCCAAAGGAGAAGGGAGAGGCTGGCGCGATAGAGTTTGCAGAGAAGCTATTCCAAGAGAATCCGGAGAAGTATTTCATGTTGGACCAGTTCAACAGTCCGCTTAACCCTTTGGCCCATTATGAAACTACCGGTGAAGAGATTGTCCAGCAGACGAAGGGTGAACTAGACGTGTTCATAGCTAGTATTGGTACAGCTGGCACGCTGATGGGTGTTGGAAGAAGACTGAAGGAGACTGATCATAACATAAAAATCGTTGCCGTCGAACCCCTACTAGAACAGGTTATCCCAGGGCTGAGAAACATGAAGGAGCCTTATCCGCCTTCCTTATTCGACGAAAAGGAGATTGATGAAAAAGTGAACGTCTCCTTAGAAGATGCTTTGGTGATGACAAAGAGGTTAGCAAGAGAGGAGGGGTTATTTGTAGGAATCAGCTCGGGTGCTGCAATGCATGCAGCCGTAGAAAAAGCAAGAGAGCTTGGTCATGGAAAAGTGATAGTCGTGATCTTGCCTGATCTAGGAGAGAGATATTTTAGCATGAATGTCTTTGCATAGGATTCCGCGCATGTTTTTCATGTACTCTCTAACCCCTTCGATATCATTTCTTCGATCTCTTCTTGTTTCGGAAGATTTTCTACTCGACAAAACGCCCCCTCAGATTCTAGCTCTTCAAACTCAGTGTTGGAGTGAACCTTCTCAACAGGAGAGAGTTTGTGACCACAGATACCGAACTCAAAGCCATAGCCGCTGCAGCATAGATAGGATGCATCACAATTCCCAAGGGAGCCAATATTCCGGCTGCCAGCGGAATCAAAGCAACGTTATAGCCGAATGCCCAGAAAAGGTTCTGCACAATCTTTTGAACAGTACTCCTACTCAACTGGATCGCAGTTACCACATCTCTCAGGTCATCTTTTATAAGGACTATATCTCCGGTCTCAACAGCCACATCAGTTCCACCACCAATGGCTATTCCCACATCGGCTTGAGCTAGGGCAGGCGCATCGTTGATGCCGTCTCCCACCATGCCAACAACCAGACCCTCTTCCTGCAGTTTCTTGATCTCGTTGGCTTTGGCACCAGGCAGAACTTCAGCCAGAACTCTCTCAATCCCCAACTCTTTAGCGATGGCTCTAGCCGTACGCTCGTTGTCTCCTGTCAACATCACCACCCGAATGCCCATCCGCTGAAGCGCACTAACCGCCTCTTTTGAATACTCCTTCAAGGTATCGGCCACAGCAACCAATCCTGCAATTTTTCTGTCAACGGCCAAGACCATGACAGTTTTCCCCTCTCCTTCGAGCTTCCGAAGGCTCTTCTCCGACTCTGAAAGCCCAATCTTGTTCTCTTTCATGAGCCTTCTATTTCCTAAGAGGATGACTCTACCCCTGTGAGTAGCCTTCACCCCAAGCCCAGGGACGGCTTCAAAGGATTCAGGATCATCTACCTCCAATCTCTCCTCTCTAGCCTTCTCAAGTACAGCTTCTCCCAGAGGATGCTCCGACCCCTTCTCGGCCACCGCAGAAAGCTTAAAAACCTCTTCCTCTCTGAAACCCCCAAAGCAGACTATGTTCGTAACCGAAGGCTTACCCTTAGTCAGCGTCCCCGTCTTGTCGAAAAGAATCGCCTGCAGCTTACGCGTCTTTTCCAAGTACTCTCCTCCCTTAATGAGAATCCCGTTCTCGGCTCCCTTTCCAGTTCCAACCATGATGGCGGCTGGCGTAGCAATCCCTAGGGCACAGGGACAAGCCACGATTACCACAGCGATGAAACGCGTGAGGGCAAAGGTGAGGCTACCAGTATTGAAATACCAAAACAAAAAGATGAGGAGGGCTATGCCAATCACTGTTGGAACAAAGTAGGCCGCAACTCTGTCGGCTAGCCTCTGCATAGGAGCGCTCGATAGTTGCGCCTCTTCTACTAAGGTTATGATCTGCGACAATGTTGTGTCCGCGCCAACCTTCGTAGCCTTGAACCTCAGCATTCCTGTCTTGTTCAAAGTGGCCCCGATGACCTCGTCACCGATGACCTTTTCCACTGGTATGCTTTCACCCGTTATCATAGACTCATCTATCGAGGAGTAGCCTTCCATAACCACGCCATCAACTGGAATCTTTTCTCCTGGCCGAACAACCACAAGATCCCCAACCTCAACTCTCTCCACTGGCATCTCTACTTCCTTTCCATTTCTCACGACTCTGGCCATTCTTGGCTGCAGATCCATCAACTTTCTAACGGCTTCTGAAGCTCTCCCCTTAGCTATCTCTTCAAGAAGCTTCCCCAGCAGGATGAGAGCCACAATAAGGGCTGCTGTGTCGAAGTACAATTCTTCCTCGGGAAATACTTCTGGGAAAGCACCGGGAAACGTTATTTGTAGAGTTACAACCGTGCTGTACAGCCACGCGGTAGTCGTGCCGACAGCTATCAGAGTGTCCATGTTAGCAGTTTTAGCCATGAGAGCGTCCCAAGCTCCCCTATAGTACCTCCATCCCGCGACAAATTGGACAGGCGTCGCTAAGAGGAAGAGCCATTGCGACTGTTTGAGGAATGGGAGAACATCAAACCAAGTGAAACCCAAGGTCAAAAAACTAAGAACTAAGCTGAAAGCCACCAAATACTTTAGACTACGGAGTTCTATCTCTGGCTGTTCGAATGTTCTCAGACATGTCTCACTGCAGAAGTAGTACGTCCTTCCCCTGATTTCCCTTTTGAAAGGAGGGCTCTCCTCGTCAACATACATGCCACAAACAGGGTCTTTAGCCATCTCAATCTTCTTCCAAGAGGGCTTCCGTTCACCCGCTAATGTGATAGTGCATCACATTTTCTTGATCATATATAGAATCCGGAAAAAGGATAATAAAGGAAACATTATTTCTTATTGAAGGACAACCAGTCGTTTCTTCTTGCGAAATCCGATTGCGCACGCGATTACTAAATATTGATCGATACGTGCTTGATTTAATTAAGTGACGTTTTTGCGCGCGCAAGATTCAGCTCTTCCAATTCCCTTTACTTGGGATTTTTCCCCCACTCAGCAGTGTTATGGGTTTGAGATGCGTGTTTTAAGCTGGGGGAGAATATTACCTTTGGCATAAGCCAGAGAAGAAGAGAAAAGTTTCGACTTTGTTTAGTCTGCCAGTGGATGTGTCTGGTACAAAACTTGCAAGTTCAACGGTTGTAAGTCCTAGGATTATTGAGTCGTCAACTCCGAGTTTTCTTAGCACCTCTTTGACTTCTTCGCTGAAGTTCACTGAAAGAAGTTTTTCATAGTCTAGAACTTCATCTTCTAAAATCAACTCTCTGACGACGGCTATTTCTCCCTCAAGTTTGTGTCCAGTTGCGCTGGTTAACGCCCTCTTCCTACCAGTGTATATGACACCAATGGAGTCAGCTGATTTTCTATCCACAACTGTCATGGCGGCGCCCGTGTCCACCATTGTAATATATTCCTTAGAGCCCTTGGAGCCCTTCAATCTAACTCTTGCCTTAACTATGCCCAAACATTGCACCAAGACATTAATGCACTTCAATAATTAATATCCTTATCCGCGTGTTTAGATGCAGCCTATCGGGTACCAGATTCATCAATTGCCTTTGCAGTTGCCCTCAGACCGTGTGGCCTTAGAGTGTTTGCCTTACTCTCTAGGCACTCTACGACGCTCAATTCTTGTCCCTTCGACCTGATCAGAACTCAGCAATTTGAAATATAACTAACTGTTTATTGATTAATTGATGTTTGAGAGGTGGTAGGTTTGCGGAAAATCTTGATTATGGTCGGGGACGGAGTCGAGGATGTTGAATTTCTCTATCCATACTATCGTTTCCAAGAAGAAGGTTTCAAGGTGGATGTCGTTGGTTCAAAAGCCAAAGAAACATACACCGGGAAACATGGAGTCCCGATGATGTCGGATCTCTCGCCGGACGAGGTGAATCTCGATGATTACGACGCTGTAATAGTACCCGGCGGAAGGGCACCTGACAGGATGCGCATAGACAAGTGTTTGGTTAGGATAGTCAAAAAGGCCCACGAGAAGGGCAAGGTCATAGCAGCCATATGCCACGGTCCCCAAATGCTGATAGAGGCAGATATACTCCGCGGCAAGAAAGCCACGTGCTGGAAGTCTGTAGCAACGGACCTAAAAAACGCTGGGGCAACATTCGTAGACGCGCCTGCTGTAGTCGACGGAAGCATAGTGACTTCGCGTTTTCCTGACGACTTACCTAAGTTCTGCCAAGAAACAATAAAACTCCTCAAAAGACGGTAGAGATCAAAAACACTAAATCTTCCACTTTTTTTGTGAGATTTTTGAAGCATACCATAACAGCAAGGAAGCTACTTTGCTCGCGCCTACTTCTTGAAGAACAGCCAGTTCTTCTTTCCCTTGAACATCACCAGACAATAATCTCCTTTGAGCTTGTTGCCTCTGACCTCAAAAACCAGCCTGTCTTCGCCCTTTTCCTTTAGGACATACTCACCCTTATCCCAGATCTCGACTGTGCCCGCTCCGTAATGGCCCTCCTCGATCGTTCCCTCGAAATCTGCGTACTCGAGGGGGTGATCCTCCACCTGAACTGCCAGTCTCTTTATGCCTTTTTCTGTAGGAGGCGTTTTGGGTATTGCCCAGCTTTTTAGAACACCGTTGATCTCTAGCCTTAGGTCGTAGTGTAGATTTCTAGCCTGGTGTTTTTGAATCACATAGATTTTTCCGCTTCTTATTCTTGTCACCCTCTAGTTGTTGGTCCTTTCGAACGTTTCTCCCGTGCGGATAGACTTAAATTAACAGACAGCACAGATAAAAAATCTTAAGGAGAAGATGCATTTGAATCTGCAGCTCGCTCTCGATTGCATGAGCCTCCAAGACTCACTAAGAATCATTCGAGAAGCCCAAGACTACGTTGACTGGATTGAAGCTGGAACAACGATGATAACAGTGGAGGGCTTAAGGTTTGTGAAGGAACTGAAAAGACTCTTTCCTTCAAAGCCCATTGTAGCAGACCTTAAGATCCTCGCTGGGGAGAAGTTTCTTGCGGAGGAAGCCTTCAAGGCTGGAGCAGACATTATCACCGTCCAGGCATGCGCTGACGACCTTACAATTAAGAGGGCCATCGAAATCGCAAGGAAACACAACAAGAAGATCATGGTCGATTTTCTGGGTCTAAGGGAAAATGTTGTAGAAAGAGCAAAGGAAATAGAGAAGTTGGGTCCCGACCTTATCATCCTGCACACATGGGTTGATCCTCGCCAAAGAGAGTTATTGAAGCAGCTAGAAAAAGTCTCAAAAACTGTGAAAACTCCAATCGCGATCGCTGGCGGTTTAACCCCGGATAACATTGACGCTCTTCTAGAGTTCAAGCCATCCGTTGTCATCGTAGGCCGCGGAATCTACGGTTCTAAAAACCCAGTGCTAGCTGCTAGACTGATTAAGGAAAAAATGAGGGACGACAAGAAATAATTCATGTTCAGTAACCCAAACCAAAGTCGAAAGATGACTGAGTTCTGCTATGAAATCGCCTTGGCGCGAGCGGCGCGTGTCACGAAGGCCTTAACATCGCCATGAACCCACTTATGACGTCTCTAACGGATCTTATGAGAGGATGCCTTTCCTCGACAGGGGTTTCCATCTTTTCAAGTCTACCTATCCTGAAATAGATTGGCGGGTGAGGATCCCATCCAATCCATTCCTGTATCCTAAATGCGGGTATCCTTTCAAACTGGAGTCTTCTGAACCCGATCTTTCGAAGGGCCTCAGCTAAGACCTTGGGTTCCCCGATCTTTATCGCTGATTCGAGGTCAGCTCTTGATTCGAGGAACTTCCCAACGAAGTAGATAGCTCCTAGGGCTATTGGGAAGTAGAGGTACTCAAAAAAGAGAAAGATTGTAAGAGACGGCAAAGTAAAGAGGAAGGGGAAAAACACGTAGAGTCGGAACAAGAACTCGGAAACGGTCAAACCAAAGAGGATCAGTGGGTCCCTCCCTTTAAGATGGCTGAATTCGTGCCCCAAGACGCTCAATGTCTCATCTTCCTCCAACTGGACCAGCAGGCCCGTCGTGATAAGCACTGTCCCACGACTTGGACTGATCCCCGTTGCAGCAGCATTGGGCAACATTGTGTTCGAAAGGGCTATCTTTGGAATTGGGAGATTAAACTTCTCCGCGGCCTTCTTTACAAGTTCGTAGACATTCACCTTCTTGGTCGACATGTTTTCTGGTTTGCAGTCCATTCCGTATTTTGCGAATATTCCTTGAGCGGTTTGGCAGTCAAGCTCCCCCTTCACAGCAAGGGTCTTCTCGTAGATCTCCTTCTTCATTTCTATTATCCGATCTATTCCATATTTCTGACGAAAAATCTTATGCTCCTCTACAGGCAGGTGGTATTGCAGTAGATGGATGCTAGGATTCCTTTGGGTGATTGACCAGTCTCCTAGCCTGGCTATTATCTTGTCTGAGAAAAAGATCATTGCAAATTGGACCGCGACAAGTATTATCGGTGCATAGTAGCCAAAATACATAAAGACGAAGAAGTTGAGCGCGATGAAGATGATGAACAAGGGGAGCATGCTGTCGAAGAAGATTCTTCCTGTGGCTCTTTCATGCGTTGCCATGATCTTCTCAGGGATGACCTCCTCTCCCTCAATCCAAGAAAAGTACAGTGTAGTCTTTCTTACCTCTTCCTCAAACAGCTGAACGAGTATTTCTAAATCTTCTCTTAGTTGCCCCAGAACACTTTTAGGCACCATTTCATTGCTCGGCATCACTGTCACTTCAATCGGTTTCCTAGCCCTCATCTCAACGTCAACGAACCCTTCTGCCTTGGGGTAGATCAGCGTGAAGGTGAGGACGGGATCGTTGTTGATGGTGATCCTATTCACGTTTCTAAAGAATTCTTGTTTCTTTAGTATGTAGTATTGAACTATGAACCTCAATAGGTCATCAAGATCTGCAGGAGAGACCTCTGTATCTATCTTGAAGGCTTCTGCTAGTTCAGATGCCATTTAACCATCTCACTTGTCTCTAACAGATGCTTTTCTGAATAAACATGTTAAGCTCGCCAGAATATTATAAACGTGCACTCGTTGAGCAAGATCACGCGCTAGAGAGAACTTTTGCAACCCATTAGGCAATATGGAAACGAAAGACTCCACTGGGTCAACTGAGCTATTTCTTACGCTTTCTTTCAAACTCATCCGCATGACGTTTGCAACAGAAGTAAAGTTCTTTGCCATCGATCGTTCTCTTATGAGCAGCAAACATACATTCTTCGCCGGAAATCGTCACATCGCACAGTTCACACTTAACCGTCATTTTTGACCCCCTCTCTTTTTTAGATAGTCCTCTATTGCCGCGTGTAATCCATCTGCTGCCAAATTTGAACAGTGCATCTTCACAGGCGGTAATCCATCAAGACTCTCAGCCACATCGCCTCTCGTAATCTTCAAAGCCTCCTCAAGAGTCTTGCCCCTCGCCAGCTCAGTAATCATGCTACTCGTCGCTATGGCTGCACCGCAACCAAACGTCTTAAACTTAATGTCGGTCAACCTGTTGTCCTTCACCTTTATGTAGATGGTCATTAGATCGCCACAATTGTGGAGGGCAATGGAGTTTGACGCGTATGAGTGGCTGTCTTCCACTTCCAAATTGTAGACCAATCCATCATAGACAAACGGTTCAGTTCGCCAGACAGGCACGTGAAAGTATCCGTTTTCAAACCAAGCCTTATGATGGTTTTTCAGTTTTTTCGGTATCGCGAGTTCCACACCAACAATTCCTGCTAGCTTCTCAAGTGACTTGTCGTCCTTTACGTAGATTGAGTAACTCCTTTTATGAATGCCATTCTCTGGTCGTTCAAGAAAACTTGTGATTATTTCTTGCCTAAGAAGTAGATTTCTAACTTGGAACGCTAACTGCTTCGATATCGTGACGAACTTGGCAACTTGATTGTTGATGTATCCGTCTCCTCTCCAGAGCCCGCACAAGAGAGCCTCCTGTTTCTGTGAGGGAAGCAACATCATCCAGTGGGGAACATGCTTGTGGGTAGCTCCTTCTCCAAACTCTCTTGAGAAAAACCTTGCCAACCTGGCACTATAGAATTTGATATCTGCCGAATTATGTGCTCTCTTGACGCTTGCGCGTTCAAGCCCAAATGTATGCTTGACACATTGTATGGTATCATCGATGTATCTCTTCTCATTTGAGCCGAACACGAAGCCCAGTATTCCCTTGCTTCGCTGAGTTCGCGCGTAACCCTCGGATAAGTAGTAGCCAACCAGCCTCAAGAAGTAATCGTCAACCACTATCTCGTCTGGAAGCGTTTTGCTTCTGAAATCGTACTTCGGCTTCGCTATGTCCAGCTGAATCTTCTCGGTGTCTATTGTTTCGTTAGACACTGGATAAAGCAAAATGTCGCCCTTTTCAAGCTCATCTGCTGAATACCAGTCACGTATGCCTTTCATGCGAGAACGATACTTTCTCAAAAGGTGACTTGTCTTAAGCGCCAAGACATGGTGATCAGACGTAACTACAGTTGGCCCAAGATTGTGCGCCACAATTCTATACATCTTCCCTTTAAATGGCCTTGCCATCACCTTTTCTATGCGATGATATTTTCCATCGTGCCCAAGGATTTTCATACCGACTGATGCATTCATTATAGGAGTAATTTTATCATTTATGCAAACCAATGTATCTGGCGCAGTACATACAGGGTTTCCGACTGTTCCGACTCCGTCTGCGTCTGGTATTTCGCCCATGTTGTGTGGGTTTCTGAAGTGTTCCATGACCTTCTCGCTATACATTACGCAGTCAACTCCTTTGGGGTTAGAGGTGAGATCTTCCTCAACCGTTTCACTATACCTGGCAATAAATCTAATACATATTTCACGTCGTCTTCTGTATTTTGCTTTCCCAAGGTGAAGAGTAGGGAGCCATGCGCCTCCTCGTGTTTCAAGCCTATTGCTAGTAGGACGTGGGAGGGTTCCAACGTCTTGGAGGTGCAGGCTGAGCCGGAGGAGCAAGCTACACCTTCCATGTCCAAGCTCAAGATTAGGGATTCACCTTCAATGTAACTGAACCTGACATTAACATTGTTGGGCAACCGTTCAGTTGGGTGCCCATTCAAATATGATTCAGGAATGCTATCTAAAATTCCCTTAATTAACTTATCCCTTAGATTTGTTAACCTTGCAGCCTCGATTTTCATCTCGGCCTTAGCGATCTCTGCTGCCTTTCCCATGCCGACTATTCCAGGCAGATTCTCTGTCCCAGACCGCAAACCCCTCTCTTGTCCTCCACCATATACTACGGGTTGAATGCCTGTTCCAGTCCTAATGTAGAGGGCGCCTACCCCGCGAGGACCGTACATATCGTTGGAGGAGAGTGAAAGGAGGTCTATGTTTTCTTTCTGAACGTCCATCGGAATCTGTCCCGTTGCTGCCACTGCATCCACATGGAAATAGGCGCCTTTGCCATGAGCGATTTCGCCAATCTTTCCTATTGGTTCGACCGTGCCAATCTCGCCGTTCGCATACATTATGGAAACCAGAATTGTTTTATCCGTGATTTCCTTTTCTAAGGCTTGAAGGTCTACGAATCCATGTCTGTCAACTGGAAGATATGTAACCTCGAAGCCTTGCTTGCTTAGGTGCTTGCATGTGTTCATCACCGACATATGCTCAATTGAACTGGTGATTATGTGGTTTCCCTTGGCCTTGTTTCTGTAAGCCACACCTTCGATAGCCAGATTGTTGCTCTCCGTGCCGCCGGAAGTGAAGATAATCTCGTTGGTTCTCTCTGCTCCAGTCAGCTCTGCAACCCTACCCCGAGCTTCGTCAATTGTCTTTCGTGCTTCGTTACCGAAGGAGTGAACGGATGATGGGTTACCGTATTTTTCAGTGAAATAGGGCATCATGGCTTCAAGAACGCGCTCATCTACAGGCTTTCCAGCAGCGTGGTCCATATACACTGTTCGCATTGTAGATTGCCTCTAACATTAGAAGCATAAGACCGCATCTGCATCTAATATTCGGTCGTTAAGCGTGGCAGCACCCACTATCTTGGCATTGTCTACGAAATCTCCCCTTTCCAATCCAAGAAGCATGCAGCTCTGTTCGCAAACTTCAAGTTTTACCCCAGCATTCACTGCCTGATCCATTACCTGCTTCAATGATGGAAACTCTCCCAGCTTGATTCTTTCTGCCTCTCCCTGCTTGACTAATGTAATGCCTTTGATTAAGAAGTATATTGTGGCGTCTATTCCCATGGCTGCAGCCGTAGTTGCCAGGATAAATGGTGCATACGTGCGTTCTGGAGTGTCTACACCGCTTGTTTGTACGTATAGTATCTTTTTTTTCTGACTCAACATTATCACCTTCACCTAACTTTTTTGATCAGGAATCGGAGGACATCGCCCTCTTTACTTAACTTTAACATTTCATGTCCAGTTCGTTTAACCAGGCTCTTTATGTCTTCTTCAGCTGCTGGGTCATCGGCGGCAACCTCTAAGACTTCGCCTGCAGCCATTTTATCCAGTTCCAAGCGGGTTCTGAAGACTGGTTCTGGACAGTATAGCCCAACGCAGTCTAGAATCCGATTGGGTTTGGTATCATACGCGCACATGTCTCATCGATATTCAATGGGAAGTGAAACATATAAGAATAGCGCTGTTATATCCTAGCTTGATAAAGATGGTCACTAAGTGTGAAGATGTTGCGCAGTACCTCCTGCCGATCTTCAGATCGCTGGTTGCAAAGAAACTTATTGAAGGATATGGCTTTACGCAGGTGGAAGTTGCCGAGAGCCTTGGAACAACCCAGGCCGCCATAAGCCAGTACATTACCTCGAAGCGTGGACGGACAAGCGTAGGAAAATTTAAGGAAAGTTTACCTAAGATTCAGGTCTTGGCCAGTGAGACCGCAAAAAAGATAGTTGCCGGAAAAGTGAGAAACGACGAAGCAATGTCAAGCTTCTGCAAGATTTGCAAATCGTTGCAGGAAGAGGGAAAAATCCTCTGTTGATATTGAAAAAATAGTTGAGGAAGCGTGTGCGCATCTTTTAGCGGCGTCGATCGAGACGCCCGCGTTTCAATCGCGTGCTACAATAACTCCTCAAGCCTTCTATTTACTTCTTCCCAGTTGACGATGTTCCAGAATGCATCGACAAATTTTGCTCTTTGGTTTCTGTAATCAACATAGTATGCGTGTTCCCAGACATCGAGAACCATTAGGATTCTGAACATCGGGTAAACGTTAGTGTTGTGCTTTTCTATCTGCATAATTATTGGCCTGTTGGTTTGTCTGCAGAAAGATAGTGCAGCCCATCCAGAGCCTTCTACACTAGCGGCGGCCTCAGAGAACTCCATTTTGAACCTTTCGAAACTTCCAAACTCCTTCTCGATAGCATCTCCCAACACTCCACCAGGCTTTCCACCGGCCTTGCTAGCTGGTGCCAAATTGGGCCAGAACAACGAATGTAGTACATGCCCTCCTACGTTGAACGACAGCGCCTTCAAGGTGGATTTGACATCCAGCGCAGTTCCCTCTTCTCGTGCCTTGTCAAGCCTCTGAAGTATTGAATTCGCACCATCAACATATCCTTGATGATGCTTCTCGTGATGTATCTTCAATTGTTCCTCAGAAATATGCGGCTCTAAATCCTTGTACCCATAAGGCAGCTTTGGCAACATGTAGAACTTTTTTTCCATATCTAACACACCAATTATTCAATCGTTACCTTCCATATTTTATCATTTCTGAAGTCTCAATCATGGCCAAGCGCTTCTTGATCTTTCTAGGAATAGTTCTTATTTGGCGGATCGATCATAGCCTTTAAATTAAGAAAAAGAATGTTGTAACAATAAAATATTTGAGGAGGTTTTAGGTTGGAACTTATGGAGGCTATTCGTCGTAGGAGGACGATTACTAGATATAAGGCTGATCATGTTCCTGAGGATAGAATCAGCTACGTTTTAGAGGCTGCTCGACTCGCACCCTCTTGGACCAACCAACAGAGTTGGAAGTTCATCGTAATTACCGAAGACCATGTTAAAGAGAAGATTATGAAGTGTGTATCACCCCTCACTGGGATGATGTTACATCCCCCTCCCCCTGTCTTGATTGTAGGCTGCGCCGATCCAAAGAAGTCTGGAATTAGGGGCGACCAGAAGTATTACCTGGTTGAGATGGGGATAGCGATGGAACATTTGATGCTGGCTGCCACGGACATGGGTCTCGGAACCGCTTGGATATGCGTATTCGACGAGGATGATGTCAAGCAGATGTTGGGTGTTCCAGATGATATTCGCGTGGTAGCGATGACGCCCTTGGGCTATCCAGATGAGAAGAAAGAAGAGGTAGAGGACAGAAAAACTCTTAAAGAGATCGCCTGCGAAGAATGTTGGAAATGATCTTAACAGCTTTTTCTCCCATTAAAAAACTAAACACAGGTGAAACATTTTGGGCATAGATCCAGATTTTCAGAAGAATCGACAAGTTGTTGACAGACATCAAGGTCACGATGTCTGGGGACCTGTGAAGCCTCCTGAGAAACTTGGCATACACGGAACTAGTGTAGCGGTTGACTGGGACATCTGCGCTGGACTCGGGGTATGCTTTGAGATCTGCCCTGTGAACGTTTTTGACTGGGCGGATACTCCTGGGCATTCGACTTCAGGCAAGAAGGCCGATCCTGTTAGAGAGAAAGACTGCATACAATGTCTAGCCTGCGAAACCCAATGTCCCGTCCAAGCCATCAAAATTCTACTTAAATAAGCTATGAGACGATGAAAGGCATGGACTTAAAGGAAAGGTTGAAGAAGATAGGACCTTGCCTATACGAGTTACCCAAAGAAGCAAGACTGGGAATGAAAGTACCCGCATGGCTCTTCTTGTCGGAAAGGCTTCTGGAGCAAGTTGAAGAAGGCGCAATAGAACAAACAGCAAACGTAGCATTCTTACCAGGAATCTACAAGCACAGTGTGGCACTGCCGGATATGCATTTCGGCTATGGATTCCCAATCGGCGGAGTAGCAGCATTAGACTACGAAGAAGGAGGGCTGTCACCCGGGGGAATCGGCTTCGACATCAATTGTGGCGTAAGTCTTCTAAGAACGAATTTGACATCGGAACAAGTCAGACCGAGATTGAGAGATTTGCTCGAATCTATTTTTCACAACGTTCCTTCAGGAGTGGGAAGAGCTGGGAAGGTCAGATTGACTCTTTCACAGTTGGACGAAGTCTTGGATAAAGGTGCGGGTTGGGCCGTGGAAAATGGGTACGGTAAAAAAGAAGACTTAGAACATCTGGAGGAAAGAGGTTGTATGAAAGAAGCAAATCCAGAAAAAGTTTCTGTCAAAGCTAAAGAGAGAGGAGCCCCTCAGTTGGGAAGTTTGGGGGCCGGAAATCATTTTCTTGAGATTCAACGGGTTGACAAGATCTATTTGCCAGAAGTAGCCAAGGTTTTCGGAATAGAGAGAGAAGGCCAAGCAACGGTGATGATTCATACAGGATCGAGAGGACTTGGCCATCAAGTTTGCACAGACTACTTGAGGATTTTGAACCAGGCTTTTGGATACGAGATTAAGAAGCTTCCTGACCGCGAACTGATTTACGCTCCAGCTGGAACAAAGGAATGCGAATACTATTTCCAAGCCATGTCTTGTGCTGCCAACTTCGGTTTTTGCAACAGACAGATGATCATGCATTGGGTGAGGGAATCCATTGAGGAGGTCTTGGAGCTTAGCGAAGATGACGTTGGCTTAGAGTTGGTCTACGGAGTTGCACACAACATTGCAAAGATCGAAGAACATGAAATAGATGGTAAGAAGGTGAAGGTTTACGTTCATAGGAAAGGCGCAACAAGAGCCTTTCCACCAGGACACCCGGACTTACCGAAGGAGTATAAAGTGGGACAACCTGTGATCATACCTGGCGCGATGGCGACTGCAAGTTATGTCTTGGTTGGAACTGAGACCGCGAGAGAGACTTTCTATTCTACCGCTCACGGGGCCGGTAGAACTAGGTCAAGGAAGAAAATGTTGAAGGAATTCAGAGGTGAAGAAGTAGCTCGAAGAATGGCTCAGAAAGGAATTTTGTCTAGACCTGCGAGCTGGAAGGTCATGTCTGAAGAAGCATCAGAGGCTTACAAGGATATCGATGAAGTTGCGAGGGTAACAGAAGAGGCGGGGATAAGTAATCGGGTGGCAAGATTAGTTCCTTTAGGAGTAGTTAAGGGTTAATAATTTTGGTCAGTCTCTGTTTTTTCAATTCTTTGGCTTCAGTTTAATATTTGATACGTCGCGCTCGCAATCCTTGTTAGAGCCTTTTTATATGTCCAGAATTACCTGAGCCTTCCACCCACCTTTGACTTTCTCAACCTCAAGCCGATGATATGTACAAGCCTTCACTTCGGTTCTTAATTCATGTTTTTCCGGATCTATTTCCTCCCCAAAACAGTCTGCCCGGAGGCAAGAGTTTTTTTCATCGATTCTAACTTCAAATTTGGAAAAAGCAAGATTTTCGGCTCCATAATAGAATAGAAGTTCGTTCAGTCAGTTGAACATTAGGGATTGAAGGCCCTCTCCCTTAACTTCTACGGCCCTCTTGACCTCTGGTTTGACTTGTTCGGTGTTTATCATGACGCTGAACATAGCTAGGGCAGAATTCTCAAATAGCTTGTTCAAGCTTTCACCATAAGCTAGAAAGCACACGTCCGCCGGAGTTATGTCCAAAAACTCGAACTTCATAACCAGACAGATTAGAACTCACTGTTAAAAATGCATAGGTTTATGAAGGAAAACCTCAAATGCCATATCCAAGAAAGGAAATGAGCCCATCTACAAAAGAAAGAATTGCAGAAGCCATCAGAGAATTCAACAAGTACAGGGTACCAGAAGCAGAAGCGAGATTAGTCTCGCTTGACGAACAATCGTTCAAGATAAGGTTCACAGGATCCTTCTGTTCTACTTGTGGGTTCTATGACTACTTCGATGACTATAAGATCCTGCTTCAAGAGGTAGGATTGAAGATTGACATCACAGAAGTAGAAGAGATTGATGATGGAGCGGTTGTCAGGTTTGAAACTGTCAAATAACCTCTAAAAATGTTTATTGAACCCTAAAGGTTTAATTTGCTTCGTTTGATTTCTCGGCGCCTATCAATTGGTAAGACACAAAATAATCAAACAGAAAGTAATATATAGTGAAAAATAGAATGGCGCATTGTGAAATAGTTGACACTAAAGGAGCTTAAATGGGAATACTCGCGAACTGAAACAAGACCCGTCTTGGTTAAGAGGATATTTGAAGAAGAACATGAGGTAAGGGCCGTTGACCTCGAATTGGATGTCCCATTTCCTCTTGATGTTTCTGAACACCCCTTTTTGGTGGAGTCCGTCAAAGTTGGTGAGAAATATCTGGCAACGTTCAAGGTTTACGAGGCTAAATTAACCAAGGAAATAGAGAAGAGTTTTGAGATGATATCTAAAATAAGCGAAAGACACCAAAAGATGCTGAGTTTTTTAAAGGCAACAGGGGGCTTTAAAACTCTCTATAAATTTGAACTTATAGACATAAAACCACTCTAACTCTGCCTAATCGGTTGACTCCGCGAAACTGTATGGCATCACATCAGGTTAAGGTTCATAGTATTCCCATAACTGAAGAAGAAGCAAAACTTCTCAAAGTATTAAGAAGGAAATTTGCCCCTTAAGGTTCGATAAATATGTTTTGAATGTCGATCGTTATTCTCGAGTAACATGTTTCAATGTATTGGGGTGTGATGGTTATGGGAAGCGTTTTGGAGGTCAAAGCTAGTAATTGGGAGAGGGAAGTTCTACAGTCCGACGTTTTGACGGTTGTGGACTTCTGGCATGATCGCTGCCCTTGGTGCATTAGGCTTAACCCGATATTCGACGAGGTTGCTGGAGAATACAAAGGTAGAGTCAAATTCGCCAAGTTGAACATTCTAGAGAGCCCAGACAATCAGAAGATAGCCATCGACTACGGGGTTATGAGCACACCGACTTTGCTGTTCTTCTGCGAAGGAAGACCCGTAGAAGGTTCGGTAGGTTTCATGCCCAAGGAGAATCTAAAGAAAATACTGGACGATGTGATGAAGAGACACAGAGAGTGCGTAAAGCAAAGCACTGAGATAAAAGCTTAGAAGATCATCTAACCGCGCACGAAATTATGGAGTTTAGTACTGAAAAAGAAAGGATGTGGAGTTTGCGGGTGGAATCTCTCGAAAAACGAGGGTTTGCACTTGTTCCTTGATATCGCGGGTGACGTCTCTGCAGGTGAGTGTGTAGAAGCTTGGAAAGACGTTGGAGACGATTCGGTGTCCTGTGAGTTCATAGGCCTTGAAACGTGTTTCAAAAAAAGAGGAGGGGATCATTGGAGTCTTCTGCCGCATTTGGGGCAGAATGTTGTTTCGGGTGTTATTGGTGTCCCGCAGCTTGGGCAGTTGGCGGCTGGGGGTGCTGGTGGCGGTGCGTATGCGGGTGGAGCTGGTGGCGGAGGCTTCCTGCCTCGCATAGCCACTAGGACGACGACTATGACGATGACCGCTATTAGGCCGACTACCAAGGTATAGAAGATCATCGGCTCCAGGCCGAAGAGGAGGATCTTGACCTTGAATGTCCATGTTGCTGTGGCTTCGTTTCCAGACCTGTCGCTGACCTTTATGATGGCGGTGTAGTCTCCGTCCGATAGGTCGGATGTGGGCGTGTAGGTGACGCCTGTCTCCGTTACTGTGGCTTGCGCGGTCACGTCTGTGCCTCCTACCTTTATCGAGACACTGCTCACGTTTATTCCGGAGTAGTCGTCGCTGAAGCTTGCCCCAATGGCAGGCCTACCAATGTTCGCCGTCGATCCAGCGGCCGGGGTCAGCCCCGTGATCACGGGATCCGTGTTGTCTGGATAGGACCACACGATCAGCTGTATTATCTTCCAGTTGTTGGCGTCTCCTTCGGTTAGGATCTCGTTGACGCCGTCCTGATCCACATCTCCTACGAAAACCGCTCGTATCCCTGTATCACTCGTGTCATACCATTCTTCGCTGTCCTTGAGGGTCAGCGGTGAAGATTGGCTCCAGACCCTGAGCTGCGCTTTGTCTCTTGTGCCGTCATAAGCATAGCCGCCGGTCACAACTTCCTTTTCGCCGTCCCCGTTGACATCGGCTACGAAAACGCTTCTCGCATTGGTGTAGCTCACCGTGTACCACTCCTCGCTGTCTTCTACGGTAAGGGAAGAACTCCAGACGCGGAGCTGCCCCTCATCATGAGTGCCGTCATTGGAGAGCCCTGCTGTGTAGATCTTGTCGTCGTCGATGAAGACGCCCCATGCGTAAGTGTAGCTTTCAGTCTGCCCCCATGCTTCGCTGTCCTCAAGGGTCAGGTCTGATCCGTATGACCAGACTCCCACCTTGCCCAAGAGCTTTCCTGAATCCACAAAGACGCTGGCGGTGGCTATCCTTGCTTCTCCGCCCAGCTCTCCCAAAGCAACTCTAAAGCACTCCGAGTATGGGCTGGAGTCCCATTCTTTGCTGGCCTCGAGGTGCAGCTGCGCACCCCAGCTCCAGACGCGTAGTTGGCACTGCCACGTTGTCCCGTCAGTTACTACGCCGCATGTGACTATCTCAGGGGTGCCGTCGCCGTCCAGGTCGCCTATTTTGACGTCATCTGTCCATGCGTAGCCTGGAGTCCATTTCTCAGTGTCCAGCAGCGTCAGCGTTGTTCCGGTCCAGCGATAGACCTGCAGCCAAGAGTAGTCGTTCACCCCATCATAGTAATACCCTGCGATGGCGATCTCTAGCAGGTCGTCGCCGTCTAGGTCGCCTACGTCAACCGCGTAAGCGTATGTGTCCGCACTTTCTACCTGGAATGCCAGGCCTTTCTCGACCACGGTGTTCGCGCCGTCCCATGTGCCGATCCCCAACGAACCCTGAACCGGTCCGGCCGTTACCGCCCCGTATCCCACAGATACGATCTCCACGACGCCGTCCCCATCAACGTCCCCGGCACAGACGTCAGTGCCAGAAATGTAGTCGTAGGGAAGCTCCATCTTCTTCTCTTGGCTAAGCGGACCAGCTGCACCGATGATCGTCGCCACATGTTGAGATAGTAGAGCCGTAGTGAGAAGCAGAAGAACAAAGAGCATCAGGCTTTTCCTAGAAGGAATCATTTTATATCTCCAATGTACAGAATTGTCTCTAAACTATTTAAAAGCGTTCATTGGAATCAGGCAATTGTCACGCATCGATCGAATTAACCGACTTGAAGCGACTTGCTGAGCAAATTGAGAAAACCTCGATGGAAAAGAAAGGGGGCTGCGGAGATTAGCGGGAGTCATCTCCACAGTATTGTAAGTAAACGCTTAAAAAAGTCACCTTTGAGAGAGATACCTAAAGGCCGATAGAGCCGCCTTGCATCCCTCTCCAGCAGCTACCACTATCTGCTTTTCTGGAACACTGGTGACATCTCCTGCTGCAAAAAATCCAGGAACATTGGTCTCACATTTGCAGTCAACAACTATCTCGCCCCAACTGTTCTTCTCAACAAAGCCAACCATGTCGGAGTTGGGAACGGAGCCTATCTCTACGAATATGCCTTGAACTGGTAACAGCACCTCCTTTTCGTTTCTCCGAATCCTGATTCCTGTAACAACTTTGTCGCCAACTATCTCTATAACTCGGGTATTGGTCCAAATTTTCACCTTTTCTGAGGCCTTCGCTCTTTCAACTAGAACTGGATCGGCTTTTAGTTGCAGCGCTACATCCATAAGGTGTATACTTTTTGCGATTTTGATGAGTTGTAGAACAGCCTCCAGTCCGGAGTTCCCTCCACCAACCACAGCGACATTCATTTTTTCGAAGAGGGGCCCATCACACGTTGCACAGTAGGTGACCCCTCTGTTCTTGAGTTCTGCCTCACCAGGTACTTTGAGTTCTCTTGGCTTTCTACCTGTAGCCATGATCACTGTCTTACTCAGATAGGTGGCAATGTCGGTCTTTACTCTGAACAGATTGCCTTCTCTCTCCACTTTCTGCGCTTCTTCCATCCTAAGTTCAAATTTGTATCTTTCCAAGTGTTCCTGAAACTTTGCCGCCAGTTCCTCGCCTGTGATATACTGAAAGCCAGTGTAGTTTTCTATTTCGGAAGAGAGGGAAACCTGACCGCCGATGTTTGTTGCAATAACGGCGAAACCCATTTTCTTTCGGGCAGCATAGATAGACGCAGTTATCCCTGCGGGCCCGGCGCCAATTATTATCAACTCATATACGTGAGAAGGTTTGCCCACCTGACTTCCTCCCTTCTAAAGAATGACGAAATGTCATCATTCTAACGTTTATCTCAAACCTTCATTTCGCGCGCAAGTCTGAGTATCAATCAATTCTTTCTCAGAAAAACGCATAAGAATATAAAAAAGTTATCAATTAAAAAGGGGAGTAAAATTTGAAAAAAGAGGTCGGGGAGGAACTAGATTATCTAAAAAGAACACGATTATGGTTTATGAATGCTGTTGAGCGCATTAATGAAGGGGATAAGCCGCTCGAAAAAGGACTTGTTCAGTTCTTACTAAATCCTTTTAGACAGGTAATAGTCAAGTTTCCCGTATACATGGATAATGGTTTGTTAAAGGTTTTCACAGGATATATGGTGCAGCACAGTAATGTATATGAGCCTACAAAGGGTGGCATTAGGTATGCACCTGATCTAAGCCTGGATTTGGTTACAGCACTGGCATTCGATATGACTCTAAAATGTTCTGTTGCAAACCTGCCTTACGGAGGATCAAAAGGTGGCGTTGTCTGTGATCCTAGAGAAATGTCGCGTGCCGAGCTTGACAGATTGACTAGAAGGTATGCCTACGAGATTTTACCACTAATTGGCCCCGACTCGAATGTTCCAGCCCCTGATTTAGGCACAGGCTCCAGAGAGATGGGGATAATATATGACACTTACGCAATGTTCAACCCAGGAGCACCCTACGCGTCCGCTGTTGTCACCGGAAAACCGCTAAGTTTAGGTGGCTCGGAAGGAAGAATGGAGGCAACGGCACGAGGAGGAACCCATATACTAGAAGAGGCTGTAGGAAAGCGTCAAACAAATGGGCTGAATTCGTTAGAAGGCGCCACTGTGGTTGTTCAAGGTTTTGGAAAGGTTGGCTTCAACATAGCAGATATCTTGTACAAAGAGTACGGATGTAAAATCATAGGGATAGCAGACTCAAAAGGAGGTATTTACAGCCCCAAAGGTTTGGTTCCTAACGATGTTTTGGATTTCAAGAACAGTGAAAAAAATACGGGTAACTCAGTTGTCGGTTATAAGGGCTTGGAGAAGTTATCACAGGAACAAATTCTAACAAGATCCTGCGATTTACTAGTTCCAGCCGCCTATGAAACGCAGATTACGAGCAAGTTTGCAAAAGACATAAAAGCCAAAGCGATTCTTGAGCTGGCAAACGGGTCTACTACAGATCTTGCGGATAAAATTCTGTTAAGCAAGGGAGTTTATGTATTGCCAGACATACTCTCAAATACTGGTGGTGTTACGGTGAGCTACTTTGAGTGGCTCCAGAATAAGGCGGGCGAAAGGTGGGAGCTAGAAGAAGTTAATAAAAAGCTCAGAAAGAGAATGACCAACAGTTATGAAAATGTCTTAGAGGTCGCTGAGGATTACGAAGCCCCTCTAAGAGAGGCGGCCCATATTTTCGCCATATCTAGATTGGCTCAAGTCATTTCTGATAGGGGAATTTTTCCCTAGATGAATGTCGCAATAAAATCAAACAACCTCCAGCCATAAAGGAAGTAGACAAAGAACCAGTCCGTCGAGGAGAAACAAATAAGCAAATGTGAACGAGAGCCGGGCTCTAAGGATGGAATTTTATTAAGCTGAAAATTTCTAATATATTTTGGGATGTTGTATGAGATTAAAGAGCAAGAATTTTGAAGATGGAGGTAGTATTCCTTCTGAATTTACATGCGATGGGAGAGACATTTCACCTCAACTTTCTTGGGAAGATGCCCCTGACAGAACAAGAAGTTTTGCTTTGAGCCTTGCTGATCCGGACGCGCCAGGAGGTAATTTCATCCATTGGTTGGTCTATGACATTCCTGAAGGCGCAGATGAGATCGATCGGGGAAGTCTACCGGATGGAGCTAAACAAGTCAGAAATGACTTCGGTAGAAAAGAGTATGGGGGACCATGTCCTCCTTCGGGAACTCACAGGTACATCTTCACTCTCTATGCTTTGGACACAGAACACTTAGAAGTAGCCAACGAAGATGACTTTTTTGAAAAGGTCAGGGAGCATACCCTTGGCAAAGCGGAGTTAATGGGGCTATATAAGAGGAGGTAAGTCGTCAAGCGCGGATTGAATACGACAATGTTAAGCGCTCTTTTCCTTTTTTGAGTGTTCTTTCAGCCATTTAGCGAGCCCTTTCAAATTTTTGTCATAGGTTGCGTCAACCACGGGTATGTCTCTTGCTATGCTCTGTTCATAATTTGGCATCAAAGCGTATATGACAGTTGAAACAAACATTTTGCCTTCCATACGCTCTTTCAAGGCTTCTGTTTCAGGAATGATGAGAGGTAGGAAAACTACGCCCTCGGCCCAATGTAACG
>Ga0315314_1000950_pt1 | contig 27971 bp, 27 predicted proteins | sample TDP9_MG_FD_203631 | JGI IMG/M metagenome (GOLD analysis project Ga0315314, IMG submission 203631) | Freshwater sediment microbial communities from Lake Towuti, South Sulawesi, Indonesia - TDP9 | ecosystem: Environmental > Aquatic > Freshwater > Lake > Sediment | place: Indonesia: South Sulawesi... | reverse complement strand
GCAGCACAGGTAACCACCTGGACTCGATGGAATATTGACCTGCAAGTATTTACAGACCAAGGCGTGAACCTCGCCAATGTCAATACGATTGCCCTCGGCCTTGGCAACAAGAAAACCCCGCAGGCAGGCGGTTCAGGCACAATGTACTTCGATGATATTCGATTGTATCCTCCGGCACCGTAAGTCTGGATTTAGATAGCAACTGATTGCGTGCTTGATTGATATAGCAGATTCGCATACATTCGGGGCTTATACTGATTGATTCGGCATAAGCCCCGTTTGCTTTTGGCTTTAATGTGCAATTACACTCGATATCCTGAAAACCGGCAATAACAACGCTATAGCAATAGTTCCAATAATACTACCGAGGATTGTTATCATTATCGGCTCAATAAGTGTCATAACGCTCCTGATTGAAGCTTCGAGCTTTTTCTCATAAAAGACCGATATTTTATCGCAGACTTCACCAAGTTTGCCGCTTTTTTCTCCCGCTTTGAGCATCTGGATAATACCCGGCGCAATTAGCTCACTGCTCTGTGAAATCGTAATAGACTCGGACAACTGGTAACCATCCCGAATCTTGTCGTTCACTGAAGACCAGAGCCGTCTAAAAAAGTAATTGTCACATGAGCCTTGAATCACCACTATCGAATCAAGCAGGTTCACACCGGTATTGACCATTGTCGCCATTATACGCATACTTCGAGTTACTATTGCATCAATAAACATTGTGCCCAATACAGGCGTGTGGATTTTGATGAAATCGGTCATCCGGCGGCCTGTTAAAGTCCCTGTCCAGTAATACAATCCCACGGACATCAATATTACAGAAGTCAGGAAAACCGTCATTGCTTGAAAATTCCCCAACATTTTGCTGAAGCTAACCAGAACCTGCGTAATTTTTGGCAGGGCAGCCCCCTTTGATTCATAAATCCTCATAAACCTCGGCAAGACAAAAAACATCAAAGTCCCGGTTGCCGCCACGGCCATTGCAGCCATTATAAATGGATAGGTAAGCGCGCCTTTGATTCGTTTGCGGGTTTCGGATTCGAAGTCCAAATAGCCACTGAGCACACTAAGCATTTCGGCCATTTTGCCGGAGGCTTCCGAGGCCTTGACCATACTAATAAACATTGTATTGAAAACCTTTGGGTAAGCGGCTAATGCTTTAGAAAAATTCTCACCGCTTTTAACCGTTTCCGCTACATCCATAATTATCATTTTAAACGTTCCATACTCAGCCTGCTCTGCAATAGCATCAAGAGCATCGCTAAGCACCACTCCGCTATCAAGCATCACCGACAACTGTGTTGTAAATAGTATAAGCTCTGCCTGCCTTACCTTTGCTCTATGGAGCTGCTGGCGCACCGGCAGTGTAGTTTGCGACCAGGGCGAGCCATAATCTTTTTGCACCTGTGCGCTCGAATCAGATTCAACATCCCTAAAGGCCCCAGAACCGCTTTTTTCTTGTCCCTGCCTGCTGCCGGCGGAGGGTAACTCCTGGCCTTTCTGTGCAGAATCAAGCTCTTCTGTAGTTTTTGTTGCCGAAACGGTCATTTATTCTTCCCACATTATGCTTATAGTTTTACGCACAGCCAAAAATATCAAATTTCTGTCTGCGCCGTTCTCAATACTTCCTCAATAGATATAATTCCCGCCTTTACCTTTTCGATTCCATCCGATTGCAAAGAAACCATTCCGTTTTCAAGCGCCTTTGCTCTTAATTTCTTTAAGCTCTGCCGTTCATTAATCATTTCGAGAATTTCCTCATTGGGCACAAACAATTCGTGAATGGCAATTCGACCGGCATAGCCGGTGTTCCGGCATTTCTTACAACCTACGCCTCGGTAAAATTTAGGGGCTTCAGTGCCTGTTTTTTCAACGACCTTCTTTATACTGGTCGGCGGCTCATATTCTGTTTTACAATTCAGACATATCTTTCGCACAAGCCGCTGTGCCAAGACGGCAATCAGCGAAGCACTCACAAGATAGGGAGCAACGCCCAAATCAAGCAAACGTGTTACCGCACCGGGGGCGTCATTCGTGTGGAGAGTTGAAAGAACCAGATGACCCGTCAGTGCCGCCTGCACTGCGATATTGGCTGTAGGCTCATCACGAATCTCACCAACCATTATTATATTCGGGTCCTGCCTTAATAAACTTCGCAGGGCCGTTGAAAATTTAAAGCCTGCACCTTCGTTTACCTGGAACTGATTTATACCTTCTATATTGCACTCCACCGGGTCTTCCACTGTGCAGATGTTAACCTCATCGCTATTCAACTCAACAAGCGCTGCATAAAGAGTGGTATTTTTACCCGAACCGGTCGGACCTGTCACCAAAACTATACCATTGGGAGATTGTAATACCTGCCTGAACAATTTGAGATTTTCATAGGTAAATCCAAGAGACTCAAGACTGAAAAGAACCTTCTGGGGGTCGATAATTCTAATAACAACTTTTTCGCCGAAGTTGCCGGGCATAACAGATACCCGCAAATCGATGGGTCTGCCTTCTACTAAAACATGGATACCGCCGTCCTGCGGCAGACGCCTTTGAGCGATGTCCAGCTCAGCCATAATTTTGATGCGTGAAACAATCGCAGAATGCATCTGATGAGGCGGACGCATTTTCTCGTACAACCTGCCATCGACCCTGTATCGGACCCGTAGTTTTTTATCATCCGGCTCTATGTGAATGTCACTGGCATTTTCCCGCACGGCGTTATAAAGCAGATAATTGACCAGCTTAACAACCGGCGATTGTCCCGCCACCTCTTCAAGGTCGCTTATATCCTGTGTAATATTTTCTATCAGCGTAAAGTCTTCAAGCCCCTCATCATCGATAATGTCGTCGATGACAAAGACGTTAGCTGCCGGCAAATACGTCTGCAGAGTGGCCTTGATGTCCTTGCTGGTCGAACATACTATCTGAACTTTACAGCCGCTTATCCGCTCTATTTCATCTATTAGAAATACGTTTGTAGGCTCGCTGACCGCCACTGTGAGCACATCATGAACCTTAAACAGCGGCAGGACGATATATTCTTCGAGAAAATCCCTCGGTAAAATTTCAATTGCCTTTGTGTCGCATATTTTCGGACTAACCTGGGCGTACGGCACACCATAGGCCTCTGCCAGAGCTGAGGCTATCTGATTCTCCGTACAATAGCCCATTTCCACCAGAAGCTCGCCAAGCAGCTTGCGATGGCCTTCCTCTGTCTGTTCAGTCAGAGCCTTTTCAATCTGCTCAGCGGTTACAACGCCACGCTCAAGGAGTAGCTGCCCAAGCTGCATCTTATTTTTCACAGCTATCTGACTCATAGCTTTTTCCATGCTCTAAAAAACTCTATTAACCACAGACAAAGCAGGATGTGCTCTTTACACAAAACTTCTTACCGCCTCAGTAAGCTCCGCGTAGTGGTCAAACTCTTTTTCGAGCCGAGTGATTTCCAGAATTCTCATGCAGTTTTCATCAAGCCCCGCTAATCTAAGCTCAAGTTTGTTCTGATTACAATAGTCACGCGCCCACAACAACTGCTCCAACCCCTCTCCGTCAATAAATCCCACACCGCTCATATCGAGCACCACCCCTGCCTTACATTTTGCGATTATGTCAGAGATTGTACTTTGGAACAATTCAGTATCGTCACCGTTCATCTCGCCCCGGAGCTCAACTACCGTAACATCGTTATAATCCTGTATTTTGATTTTCATCTGATTAGCGTCCCCACGGCAGCAGCACCATATTCTGCAGAATCACTGCTCCGGTAAATTTCACTGAAACCGTTCTGTATAATGTCCCAGAGCTGATAGACATCGCTATCAAGAAATGCTCTGCCGACTTTCCTGTCAAACTGCGTACCCAATTCTTTCTCTATCTCCGCAAGCGCCTGTTCAACAGTCATTGCATCTCTATAAGTTCGCCTTGATGTCATTGCGTCAAAGCTATCCGCCAACCCGACAATTTTGCCCGTCAGCGGTATCTGCTCGCCGACTAAACCGCCGGGATATCCCTTGCCGTCAACTCGCTCGTGGTGGCACAATACACCCGGCACAATATCACGCATCTGTTTTATTTCATGTAAAATACCTGCTCCTATCGATGGATGCTGTTTTATCCGGCTGAATTCTTTCTCAGTCAGCTTTCCGCTCTTGCGTAATACCACCTCCTCTATTCCTATTTTTCCTATATCGTGCAACAAACCGGCCAAATAAACTATGTGTATTTGTTCTTCATCCAAATGCTCCTGCTCCGACAGCCTTTCAGCAATCCAACGAGAAATAAAGGCGACCCTTTCGGAATGGCCGTGTGTGTACTTGTCTTTGGCATCAATACTACTTGTCAAAGCTTTCAGTGAGCCGATGAATAATTCTTTGAGGTCTTTAAACAGCCTGCCATTCTCGATAAACACGGCACAGCCGCTGGCCACTGAATTAAATAGCTTTACATCCGTGCTGTCGAAATCCTGCTTGCCGATTCTATTAATCGCAACCATCAGGCCCATTACGTAGTTGCCACTGTGAGTTCGGCCTGCAAAGTGAGATTCCGCTTTTTCTTTGCTGTACAAAGGAACCGCAATAATATTTTTTATGTTGCTGGGCCAATCATACTTGAATGCCGAATCCACTTCGCTGTCCAGCAGCGCCTCTTTACCACTGTTTATTTCATCTATCAATCCACTATGTAAAATAGCTGCCGTTTGCTCATCTATATCTATCAACCCTGAGCCTGCAGTTACAACCAGCTCCTGCTTGTTATCTACGGTCTTTTCCAGCAATATTGCGATGCCTTCGACAGAAACAATTTCGGTCAAGCAGTCACAAGCCATCTGGAGAAAGTTGGCATCCGATTCGGTAACCTTCATATTTGTGCTGAGCTTGTGAAGCAGCACGAGCTCTTCGTATGTTTGTGCCAACTCGGTGCCAACCATTTCAATTTGTTTCTCAGCTTTTGTCTCTGCTTGAAACTTCTCTACCCAAAGCCTAAGCATTTCCGCCAAATACTCGTTGTCGGCCTGGAGCGGACGAGCATTTCGTATATCGCACGACGGCGTAACGCCGGCGTTCGATGTTCCATCGCCCAAGTCAATCAAGGCTGTTCCAATAGATTCTCCCCCTTTGTTACTGACACGAGCAGATTTCAGGACGGCAGCCAAAACCAAATTTGCATCACCAAAACTCCATACCGGCACGCCGGCGGTGTCGGAACAGCATTTCTGGCCGGTTTGGTCTAAAGTTTGCCGGCTCAGCTTTATTAACTGTTCCCGGCTGCTTTTGAATTTGCCGCCCTCGCACAGCAAGACAAGCTCGTCCTCGGTATTGCAAAATGCAAAATTAGCACCGAATTTATTTATCCTGGCCCCAAAGCCCTCAAGCTCCCGCCGTCGTGTCTGGCTTAGAGTTTTCCTTACCGTACCCAACATTGTTCTAACCGATTACTTACTTTTAATCGTTCTAATATCTTCCTTAATCATCAACGACTTACCATCACTTCTTTCTGATACAGAACATCTTCGATGTTCCCCAACAATTCCTTAGGGCTGAACGGCTTGCTCAGACAGCTCGATATTCGCAAATTTTCCTGCTGCTCTTGCGGAATAGCAAAGCTTCTGGCAGTCAGCATAATCACCGGTATATCTTTCGTTCCCTGTCGCTGGCGAAGCTTTTCCACAAGCTCCAGCCCTGACATAACCGGCATTTGAAAATCCGTAACGATAATATCCGGCCTCTCCTTACAGGCCAGCTCAAAGGCCTCGGCACCGTTATCTGCCGATAGCACCTCATATCCATTATTACGAAGTTTTATGGCCACCACATGGACAATATGTACCTCGTCATCCACTACCAAAACTTTCTTGCCTGTCATTATTTTGCCTCCTCAAAAAAGTAACTTGCAGCGTGCGGTGTTTAGCGCACGATTGTTATACTACAACAACAATGCTACACGACTCCAGCCTCCCGTCTTGTCGCCAGAGGCAGCTCAAAACCAAAAGTGCTCCCTACACCGACCCGGCTGGTAACGAATACTCTGCCGTTGTGAACCTTTTCAACGATTTGCTTAACAAGATTAAGCCCCAGGCCAGTCCCTTTCGCCTGCTTTTCGTTGGCACGAACTCTGTAAAACTTATCGAAGACATGTTCGATTTCGTCTTCGGGAATACCAACTCCCGTATCAGTTATGTTAACCCGTGCCAGAGATGCGACTTCGTCAACTTCGATTGCAATTTTTACAGAGCCGCCGGACGGAGTATATTTGACGGCGTTACTTAACAAATTAACAATAACCTCACGAATCATATCCTTGTCCACGTACACCTGGTCGAATACGATAGGCTTTTGCCCAATGACCTCTACATTTTTTTCTTCAGCATAGCTTCTTATCATCTGTAACTGTTCTTCTATGAGCATTGTCAAGCTGGCGGGCTCTTTATTTATTTTTATAAGGCCCGATTCTATGCGTGAGGTATTTAGGATGTCTTCAATCAGCCGATTTAACCTTTGGGCCTGATTCTGAATCACGGAATAAAATTCTTTTCTTGTTTCCTCATCATCAGCCTCACCATCAGCGAGCATTTCCGTATAGGCTGTGATAGATGCAAGAGGTGTTTTTAACTCGTGGGAAACGTGACTTACAAAATCATTTTTCATCTGCTGAATTTGCTTTTCGCGTGTAATATCGTGCAGCACCGCCACAGCTCCACAAACCTGCCGGTCCTGGTCATAAACACACGAAACAATGCAATCAAAAATCTTTGGTATCCCACCTTCCAAAAATTCGATGTCCTTTCTCGTCGCCCGTCCCTTACTTTGTCTGCTGTGGCTTAGGAAATTCACAAATTCACTTTGCTCAGGACCAATTAGCTCGCTGACAGGTTTGTGGAGCGAACTTTTAAAATCAAAGTTGAAAAGTCGGCCAGCCGCATCATTCGCCAATAACAGCCTGTCAGACTCATCAATAACGATAACAGCATCACGAATACTGTATATAATCGCCTCAGTGTTTTTTCCCCGTCTTTGTGAAAGTTGAATCTGAAGCTGCAAATCCTTTATTTGCTTTTCGTACTCAGCAATACGAGCATTACAACCGGCAAAATGCTCATCAATAGCTTTGCACAGCGCATTCATTTTTGCCAATCTGAGTGGAGCAAAGAAACCCTTGTCAGCACCGATATAAGCTGCTTTGTTTTCCTGAACGATTTTGGCTATGGACGTGACAGCCCCAGCCAGCCTTATCTGGTGGCGGCCCAGACAAATCACGCCCACAGCCGCAATAACGTAGCACACCGGCACAAGGGGTATTCGCTCATAACCGGCGTAGCGCCAACCCTCTTCCGTGCCAGAGTCCTGCGTAAGGAGTCCATAGGACTGCCACTCGGCGAGGCCCCCTACAAACAAACTGCACGCCACAATTCCCGTGACTATCGCATATAAGCTTCTTGTGAATCTCAAAACGGCAACCCTAATTAATTTACTATTTTCTATTGACTATTTTCTATTGCTTCAGAATCCAGGCTTCTGTTTTCGTTTCAATAGTTAATAATCAATTATTTACCTTCTCTGCCACCTGTCCGTTTCTTCACGCTCAATGTTGTCAAGCATAATTCTTTCAATCATGTCCACCTCATCAGGTTTCGTCTCAGCAATGATTCTTTCTTTCAGCCGTATCGCCTCAAGATATGTCGGACGAAGCTCAAGCACATATTCCAGCTCTTTCATTGCAGCCTCTGTATTACCTTCCACATAGTATCTGGCTGCTGTTGCGTAACGGTCTTCAGCCAATCTTGCTCTGCCCGTCCACTGCAATTCATCTTTTGCGCCAAATCTTTTACGTCTAACATCGTCCACTCTGGCGTTACTGTTCGTTTCTTCCGGCTCTTCAATGATGTGAGGCGTAAGCAATACAATAACTTCCTGACGTGTGGTCGAATCGTTAGTACCTCTGAAGAGCCCTCCTACAAGGGGTAAATCTCCTAACAAAGGTATCTGGCTTCTGCTTGTAACTACAACATCTCTGAAAAGGCCGCCGATAACAATAGTCTGGCCACTTTTGACAATTATGTTTGTCGCCAGTTCTGTAGAGAACTCGTCAGGTACGTTATTCGCTTTCAAGGTACCGGAGCTGTCCTTTGGATGAATGTCCATTCGGATGTAGCCATCATCACCTATATACGGTCTGAAAGACAGCTTAGTACCCGTATCGAGGAACTCAACCCGCTGAGTCGTCGAAGTCTGCGTTTGAGTGGTCTGAGACGTGTAGCCGATTTTGGTGCCGATATAGACCTGTCCGAGCTGCTTATTGACCGCCAGAATCTTGGGATTAGCAAGAATCGTAGTGTCGGTTACCTGCTCCAGCGCAGTTATAAAGGCGGCAAAATCACCAGAAGTAATTCCAATTTTAAGGCCGCTCGTTCCGACAGCACTTGTGAAACCGGTAGTTTCTATAGGCGCCCCGGCAGTTCCCTGACTTATCTGACGGATAGGAGTTGTTGCTGTACTACCTCTGCTATAAGTGCTACCAGCAATAATGTCGTCCGTAGCAGAGGTACCTATCAAGCTAACGCCGGCCAGGAAGTTCAGGTCAACACCAAGCTCCATACCCTCGGTCAAAGTGGCACTGAGAATAGTCGCCTCGACCAGGACCTGCCTTGGCCGCACGTCCAGCTCTTTAAGCAGCTTTTCCGCCTCAACAATATTTTCGGGATAATCTTCGATAACTATGGTGTCATTCAGCGCCATAGCATCGCCGCCGCCGGTGCCTGCACTAATAGACTCACCGGTGGACACAGTGATTTCAGGAGGAGAACTGCCCTGAATACTTCCGGCACCGCTGAGCACCGGTGTGATGAGCTTCATTGCTTCGGCAGCGCTGATGTAATACAAAGTAAAGACCTTGTATATCATTCGTTCGGGGTCGGTCTTAATCTTTTTATACTCCTCAGCGGTGTAAACTTTGATGAAATTACCTTCCTGGTCATACTTGTAGCCATATCCGAGAACGGAGTCCAGCGCCTGTTCAAAAGTTACATCATAAAGACTCGTAACAGTCAGCGGGCCGTCCACATTTGACGAAGGGACAATATTTTTCTTGTATAGCGCCCCCAATACCCGAAGCGCATCCCTGATACTTTTGCACTTCTCCTTATCGAAACCAATAAAATTAAGCTTTCCGCTTGCCGACACTTCTGTCTGGCTGCCGGCTGTCTCGATTTCTGCCGCATCTGTATTCGCCGTGACATAGGATTCAGACGGCCCTTGTCCAACGTCAGCGACTGCAATCGCCGCCATCACGGCCAATACGATGCACCATACAAACAACTTGTTTCTGATTTTGGTCTTGTCTTTTGAATTCTTTTCGCGATACATAATTTATCTCCTGCTCTTTTTTGCGAATAGCCCGCAACACATTGCTTTTTAACTATCCGCTGTTTCAGTTCATCTGGGTTAACTTCAAGATTATCCTTGATTCACTACATCTCATTACCACTGTGTTTTCTTTGATTTCAACTACTTCACATTCATACTTGTCAGCTCCGTCGCCGACGAGCAATTTATCCCCCACTCTCAATACCTTATCATTGATAAAAGCCAGGGGATTCTCGCTTGACACTATTGCCTCCAGCTTGAGCTTCTCCGCAACCTTTCTGAATACTTCTTTGTCACCATCTTTTGAAACGACATTTACTTCTTCGACACCAACCGATTTGCGTCCTTGGCTATTAACAAAATCCTGCCAGCCGTCTGAAGCGAAAAAGTCTCTGGTTATGACATCATTGCGCCCTGCAACTTGCGGCAGTTCTACAAAGGATATTTTTAATTCCGGTTTCGACTGAGTTTCCGCATCCAACTGCCCAGCCAACAACACTGCTTGGGCAGCCTTCGGTTTGGCCTTTGTAAGTACCCTGACCCACATAAAGGCCATCACTGTAATTAAGCACAGGGCCAATACCGTTTTTTTCTTTTGCGCGGCCAACTGGTTAAACAGCCTGCCAGCGCTGTTACCGCTATTTTTTGCTTTTTGTCCCATAATCTTTTTTCTTTTTTATCCTTGAGCGGCTTGGGCCTTGTAATAGATGAATGCCATTGCCTCCATTCCAATTTCGCCGCTGAAATCGCTGTCGTTAAAAAGTTTCACCTGCTCGATGCGAATCAACCTGTCCATTCTCTGAAGCCGTCGATAGAACTCGAATATTTGCGCTAATCTACCTTTGCACTGCATATTCACCGGTATGCAGTTTAACTTCTCGGCCTTTATTTCCTTGCGGGGCTCAATCACCTGGCTCCTCAGGTTATGCTCATTCATCAAACCGGCGATTCTTTGCAAAAATACACCGATGTCACTTCGCTCAGGTATATTTGCCTCATAGTTTTCAAGCTCTCGCTGCAGATGGAGCAATCGCTCATTGAGCAGCGGTAATTGTTTACCGTCCGCAGTGCCCTTGGCAATAACAAGTGCCTGTGCAGCTTTTGTCTGCCTGGCAGCCTTCATTCTTTTCTGTAAAGGCAGATAGCGTAACAGCACAAACCCGCCCACCATTACACAGGCTGCAACACATATCGTTAGTTGTTGTTTTTCTCGAAACAACATCACCGCTTGTTATCCTCACCGCTCCCGAAAATTCGCCAGATAGCAGCTTATCTCAAATTCACTTACCAGTATATTTCCTCTAGCTTCGGGACTACTGTTAATGTTTTTTGTCCTGGAGCGAAGCGAAGAATTGCTTGTCACATTCGACTCGACGGTTCTTGAAAAAGACGGCACAACCTGACAGAAATATGGTGAGTCTTCCAACTTACATATCAAAGACGCCACATCACTCGCATCTGCCGCCACGCCGTCTATAACCACTCTAAATCGCACATCCCCGAGCGGCAATTTCCGCTTCTCGTTAAGTTGAGTCTGCACCGCTCTTACAACAGCACCGGCATTCGGGGACGGCTCGACCGGCTGTTTATCCCCAAACTTCTCTGCATCAAATGTCACCTTGTTAAGGACTATCCTTTTATCAATCAAAAAACTCATTTCCGCCAAAACGCTTGCAACATCAATTTTTGAATCAATTTCTTTTATGGATTCCGCTTTTTCCTGTAATCCCCTCAGTTCGGTCTTAAGCTCGGCAAATTTAGCTGACAGACTTTCCGCTTCTGCCTGCGTTGCCGACATTTGAGCGTATTGAGCCCTGGCTTTAGAAATCGAATGTGTGGTAATAAAATTCCACACTACCATAACCACAAATACGCCGCCTAATGCAATATATTGGGTGCGATAGCCGACCTGGCGCCGTCTGCCGCTCTTATACCATTCTGGAAGGAAATCGATTTCTTTCATAACTGTATCCCGCATAGACCCTCACGATTCACACTCTTGGCTCCGTTCCAGCCCTTAAGACTAAGTCCCACAGCTACGGCCCATTCACAGAGGAAACCCCGCCTGTCACTATCAAAATTTAAGTTCTTTCTTTCACTTGACATATCGAATCCTTTCAACGGCTGAGCCACCTCAATCTCGACAGGCAATTGCCGCCTCAAAACATCGAGCAAAATATATTCGTATGCCCCTCCTCCTGTAAAAAACGCACGCCCAACGCGTTTGCCTCTGAATGTTACCGTATAATATCTAAGACACAGAGATATCTCTCTTGTTAACTCTTCAGCAACCACACTCACCGCGTCAACTATTGCCTGTCGCGTTGATGCATCTATTTTCTGCTCGTTATCGGCAACATCCTGCTCCACCGGCTCAGGCTTCGGTGTCGAAAGGCTCTTTTCCATCTGCAATGCCTCTCGAAGCATCTCAGCCTCGCTGATGTTGACACCTAACTTCGCTGCAATCTCCTCATTGAATCTTTCTCCGCCGACCGGTATCTGCTTGACGAAGCTGATTTCCCCTCCACGACCAAACACGACGGTTGTAAATTGGCTTCCCACATCCACAAAAACAACCGTTTGCTCCTTATCCTCATGCCGTCTTAGCGACCTTTCAAAACTTCTGAATAAAGCACACGGAATCGTATCTATTGATACCGGTCTAAGCCCGGCCTCTTCAAGCATCTCTATGTGGCTCTTTACCGTTTCATTATCTGCCGCAAATAAAATCAGCTCATTCTTAATCTCGTCACCCTGGTGAACATTGCCGGCAACAACATACTTCATTGCATCTTCATCCGGGTTCAATCCGAAACGCTGGGCAACTTCCTTCTTCAAAGTCTGCTCGATTTCATCAGTTTGTGCTTCGGCCAATCTCAGGCTTGTGATTTTCAATCCGTCATTCGGCAAACACGAAATAACATTTCTTCTGTGAAAGTTGCCCTTCTCAAGGATTTTTCTTATCGCCGAAATAACAAAACTTCTTCTTTTCTGCTCATCACCGTTTACACCGGGGTCAATGCGAGCTTTCTCCGCCGCGATTACACTTATCTGCCTTCCATTCATCAGCAGTTGAATCATCTTGATAGAATTATGGCCTATGTCTAATCCTATCGGTCGCAGACATCGAGTTTTCAGACCACAGCTTATCATTTACACTTGTCCCTCCTCAGTGGGCTTTGTTTTATTCCCTCGCAACGTTGTAGAATTACGACTTATACTCACACAGGAGTAAATTTGCCCCCGCAAAAGCAGGGACGTCAAACCTGCTCACTCCTGCGTTCATATTCACTCAATCGAGATAAACCCTGTAACAGCCTCTACTGTAACTGTTGTGGTCGTTCCGCCTGCTTGTAGGCTGATAACGCCACTGTTCAAAGGACTGTTGCTGCCGTTATAGGGACTTCCGAGATAATCAAATTTAACCACGCTGGTCCCATCAAAATCAGCATCAACAATATCGACCTTATTCAATCTGCCGTCATTGCCGAAATTTATCTCGTAAAGAAATCCTTTTTTGACGGGATGCGATATTACAGTACCGGATTGGTCCTGTATCCTGTAGCTCTCTGTATTTTTATCAAACACTACTGAAAAATATTGTCCTCTGCTGATAGCCATACTCTTGGCGTACTCCAAGTCTGCGGTGAGCATATTTGCCGCAGACCGAATTTGCATACTGGCCGCCGAGCTCATCATCGGTATCGCCGTCAGCGCTGCTATGGTGATTATCACAACCACAATCAAAAGCTCTACCAGAGTAAACCCCGTCAGAAATCTTCTGCTTTTCGGGTTTCGTGGATACGCCAAGTCTAACATTCTAATATCCCTCTTCATTCGGCCACATTCATTAACACCCACCTCTGCTCTTTTTTCGTCCTATCAAAGGCCCATCTTTACCGACCAACCAACCAGTCTAAACAAGCCTTTGCCTCTGTTATATTATCCGACCTCTACACGCCGATAGAAGCGTCCGAACTGCTCCATCCGCCCTGGGTCTGGTACGTAAAATAAACCGATATAAATGTCATCTCTCATACCTTCTACAGTTAAGGCCAACAGAATTGGCACAATCGTTAAAACAATACAATATGAACTATCGAACTATTCCGACCTCTCGTGGCACCGCGATATATAATCGGCATTATCAACATATTTTGGATTTTTCTTTTCATCGCATATAAAGGCCGATAAGCATTACCCATCAGCCACTGCCAATCCAGCGGAGTTCTAACCGGCTTGCGGCGGAGCAGAAGGTTATCTAAAAGCTATTCACCTGCATTTATTTTCTCTTGATACTTCTAAAAAATGCTCCTGCCGCCGGACTCCACCTGCTCATTGTATTAGCTTCGGGCCAGGTCTGAATCGACGTAATCGCCGGAGCTGCGGTTACATCAACAGAAACAAAACTTGAAGTTACCCCATCAATACCACCATTGGCGATAAACAAACCACCGAACACGTCAATATCTGCATTTACTGTCCCTGCATCGAATGTTATTCTCTGGCCAATCTGGGCAAGCCCCTCAATCACTAACGTACCACCATCTCTTATGACGATTTCGCCGTTAACTAAAAGGGCCGGAAAATTCTTCACGGCACTAATTACATTATTCGCCCCGCTTATTCTCAACGTACCATTAACCACAAGCATACCATTAATATTCACCGCACCGGTCAATTCAATATCGCCGCTGCAATAACGAATCCCGGCAGGATTTCCTGCGGAAGGATTGAAGCTGCCCGCCGGATGAACATTAACATCAACAATCTCAGCCGAATAGCTTGTCGCGCCAATATAATAAGCTGGGCCAAAATCACTGCTCACAAGACCCGGCCAAAGCACAGGTGCCTGGGGCACTAATTCGTTTCTCTGGCCCTCAATATTTGCTCCGGCTATCGTGGCGGTTGCAAACACATCGCCGCCGATACTGCCATTGTTTGTCAAATCGCCGTTACAAAAGACATCACCGTTGATTGTAATTTGCTGCGAAATTGTCGTGCTCGCTCCAGCCCAATATGCTATGCATGGGTCGAGCCGCAGTTCTGCTGTTAAACTGCTGCGGCCAATCTGTTCGCCGTTCCGCAGCCGATATGAATTACAATCTATAATATAATTGCAGCGATTCGTCGGAACCGAATCATCACGAACAACCTCAAGGTCATAATAATCATCACTTCCTGCGACCAACTGCTGACCTGTGGCTCCTGTCCAGTATTCTGAAACAACATCCTGGGGATTAAGGATAAGACCCCTGGCGTGCTCCAAACCAGATTCAACCAAATAATCCATCTGTGTCCGAAGCACCATATTCTGACCACAGGCCAATTCTGAATCGCTTCGCGACAAAAAGCCTAACGACACAATCGTTATTACCATAACGATAAACAGCACCACAAGCAGTGCTGCCCCTCGCCTACCGGTCTGGTACTTTTTGGCACACATACTAATCATCATCACTGACAATATTATTGCCGCTGCCGTCGAGCAGATTTCCCGCCCAGCCTCGAAGCGCAGCGCTTATCTGATACAGATGAACAAAATCATTTTCCAAAACATAAAATGTAATACTTACAAATCTGCTTTTCGGCGGCACCACATCAAAGCCAAATTCCACATTGCTGCATTGCGGTACTAACGGCACGTACGTAACGCTGTAATCACTTGCCGAAAGCGTCGCAATGTCGCTCAAGCTTACCAGTGAAGTATCGGACGAAGGAAATTCACAAAGTCTGAGATAATCCCTGGCTGTTCCTCTCTCGATATAAACCAATTCATTGATATTAATTTGCCCATCATTATTATCATCGGCCCGCCAAACAGCTAAATCATTACCTGGTGTGCCGCATATTAGTTTGCAGTGTCGAATCAGCTCTGAAATCCTGAGCGTCGCATAACGCACCTGTGCCTGCTTCTGGCTGGTATCATTAGTCTGGTCATTTGCCGCCCCCATAGCAAAAGCCAGTGTAGCCACCGCTGCTAAAACTATACCTGTAACAATCAAAGCAACCAGCAGCTCAACTAAAGTAAAACCTTTCTTGTTTCTCGTATCTCGCATCAGGTAATCTGTGTTAATTCGTTTCAACCTTTGTAGTCTGTGTTTTCGTATTTTTTATTCACTGACAAGCTGATTTATAGCCGCAATTTCTTTGCCGCGGTAACACACTCGCACCGTAATGCGAATAAATTTCGGCACGCCTGCCCCGCTTTCCTGCGGGACATAAACATAATCACATATTGAGTCTCTGCTGAACTTAGCGTAATTTGAGCCTGTAAATACCGCCCCACCTGCATCCCTTATTTGGCCTTGCGGCTCGGAGTAACCATCATAGCTGGCTACTATCTGCTCGAATGGCGTATTAATAATCTTTTCCATCAAGTCGCTTGCTAACATTGCGCCTAAAGTTTTGCGCATACCTTCAGCCCGCACTGCCGCCCCACTTGTAAACGGAAGCAGCACACCAGCCGCAGCGATGCCTAACACGATTGTGGCCATCATCGCCTCAGCAAGGGTAAAGCCTCGACGTACTGCATTGCAACATCCTGCTCGTCTAATATTCATAGTATTGTTTTCCGTTCAGGTCGGTTCCTGTGTTGTCGGCCCGTATCTCGGAGGTTTGGGCCTTATATATCCAGCCGTGGCTGTCGTCAGCGTTGGCTGGAAATGCCTGGCCATCCGCCAGCATCTCAATAGTATCTTTCCCATTAAAAGGATTAACAGGTATCTTCATTAAGTAAGGGCCACGTTCAAAACCGGGAGTTCCTATTGCAGCCGTTTGACCGTTTGTATTGCTTGCCATTGTAGCCTGGTCGATAAAAGCCTGCTCGGTGGGTGCTTGAGTCGTATCGCCATTCGGATAACCGGGTCCGACTTCCAGGTGCTGACTCTCGTAAACCAGAATAAATCTTCGAAGCAACTGCAAATCCACAGCAAGAGCGCTGTCTTTCGCCGATGTGGTGCTGTTTGCAACTGTCGGAATGACAATTGCAGCAAGGACGCCAAGCAAGACTACGACTACGAGAATCTCCACAAGTGTGAAAGCTTTTTCTTTATTCATACCTTTTCGTCACCTGTCCTTTCTGTTCGGTTGTTAATTTGCCCTCATTAAAAAAGCCGACCGCTATCGGCAATCACCTCGACATAGTCAGACTTTTCATTTATAGCGCGATTCCCGTAAACTTCAAAGCCGGCTTGTGGTTGTTTGGTTGATTATACGTAATCGCTTATTAACCTTTCACAGACCCGCGTATTCAGCATTATTGTCGGCCTGGAATAAACCGATCTGGGTATCGACTCTCCAACCGGCTTTACCCGCGCCTGCCGGTTCACCATCAAACCGAACCGTGTTAAGATTATTAAAAGGATTAACAGGAACCTTCTCAATATACGGACCGTACCGTCCTGCCTTTGTTGTCATAGCAGTTTTGAAACTCTCGAACGAATCAACCGGAGGAAGGCTGTTTTGGTGCTGAGCACGGTACAAATCAATCTTAGCCCGCATCTGCTGAAGTCCGTCAATTAAGTCGGAAGTCTTGGATTCGGGGCTCGCTTGGATAAATTTCGGAACAACGGTCGTCGCCACCACGCTCAACACGAATGCTATAATTACCACCTCAACATACGACAAGCGGGTCTTCTCTTTCATCGCCCTTCCCCTATATTGTTCAAAAAGGCTGACCAGACTCGGCTATTCGCTAAACCTGGTCAGCCTTAGGTAAACATTTTTATTCAACCGTTAGAGTACTCATTAGAGGTTAGCGTGGTCGGGACCGGCAACACCATCGTCATCGTAGGCGTCATCAGCATTGATTTGACCGGTTGTTTCAACATATTCCCAGCCACCGCTGTCATCGCCAATGGTCCCGTTATTCTGCACAGTATTTAAGTCGTTGAACTGGTTCGTCGGAATCTTCTGTATATAAGGACCATACACAGGCTGACCAGCCGCAGGCGGTACGTTCCCGTCAATGTCACTCTGCTTTGTCATTTGGTCCACAAAGTTGGCGAGAGTGGGCGGGTCGTCATTGTGCTGAATCTTATACAGCTCAATCTGCGAGCGCAGCGTTTGAAGGTCGGTGCACAGACTTGAAGTCTTGGCTTCGGTGCTGGCTTCTGTAAATTGAGGAATTACGATAGCCGCCAGAATACCAAGGATGACCACGACAATCAGAATTTCCACTAATGTAAAACCTTTAGCTTTCATTTTTTGCCCCTTTTCATCAAAAAAGTTCTACTTATTTCCTGATAAATCACACAACATCCAGCATAATACTTTTCCTCGCAATCAAAGTATCGACCCAATCGATACATTGCTTAACTACACCTTTAATCTTCTGTCTGCTTTAAATCCTCCTAATATTCAAGACCACAAAAAAACACATAAAAAATACTTCTAAAAAAATCACATTTGGACACCAGACAACCAATAAAAACTTAAACTCAAACGTCCGAAAACACTACAAGCTGCTCTTTCCAAAAGGTTAAATAAGTGTTCAAGCAAAATATAAAAAATAAATCCGGTGCTGCCAAATTTGCGACCGTGAAAATATAAAATATGTGTCTAAAGTGAACTAAAGCAGGATATCAGGTTACCAAGATATCAGGTTAACACAGCATAAATTTGCCTTTTCCTGATTCACTGATAGTCTGCATCCTGATGTACCGTTCTCCTAATATCCATATTTCAGGCACTTTAGGCATTTAGAAGAGTTTTTTCCCCTCTGCGAGGCTATATGTTTGTAATGTACGCGGGTGTATTTTTGACGTGTATTTTTCTTTCGGTTTCGCCGGCGTGCTCAAGCTCTACCCGAATATAATCCATAGTCTGTAGAGCTGATTCGATTTTATCAGCCCACTCAATCAGAACCACTGACTGCGGATAACAGAAATCATCGAAGCCTAACATTTCAAACTCGGAAACAGAATTCAGTCGATAAGCATCTATATGATAAATATCCAGCCGGCCTTCATACTCATTAACTATAACGAACGTGGGACTGTTAATATTTCTGCGGTCTTTGGCCCCGGCACCGGCCGCAATCCCTTTAATTAAATGCGTCTTGCCGCTGCCCAACGGCCCACAAACAGCTATAATCTCACCGCCTTTTAATTGTGAGCCGATTTTTCGACCAAGCTGTATAGTATCCTCCGGCGAACCCGAGATAATATTAAAATCCATAACCAATAGTCAATAATCAATTATTCCAAATGTTTATTTACCCAACTGGGCCGGGTAGTAATAGCCCATAGTCTGTGCGACGACGCCCAAGCGATATTGATGGTCCTGCATCAGGCAGACACGCCGGTCGGGTGCGGGGATCGTGGTGGTATAAATGCGAAGCTCTCCCTTCAGGCTGGTTATGACTTCCTCACGATAGTCGCCTAAGCAATCAACTACCGCAACAAGCTCACCGTCAATATGCTGGATTGTCTTGCCGCCCCAGTCACGAATCACACTATCCATAACCACCTCTTTTTGCGTGTCCGCGTCCCACCAAACCGGCCGAGGATTTAGTTCCCCCTTCTGGCGAAATTGTATGAGCTTACCGTTGGCGCTATATAGCCATCGTTTCTGATAATCTGCTTCTCCGGCATAGACCTCCATACCCGGATGCTCCGCGAGGATGTCGCCGACCATCCCCTGTTCGTGAATGTGGTACGTAGGCTCTTTGTGGGCCCAGAGCTTGCGACCGGTCTTGGCGTCCACAACACAGAGGCCGTCTGTTTTTTGACGCGATTCAAAACCATAAAAAACCTCCAGGCCAGGATTGTTCGGGTCAATGTCGGCAACGTAACAGACATCAGGATGTCCCATCTCCAGCGTCCAAAGCCCTCTGCCGTTATCGTCCAGCACCGCAGCTCCGATGACCAGCTCGTCCCTGCCATCCTGGTCCACATCGGCGGTAACTAATCCGTGAGAGCTTTGGCCGCTATACCTTCTTTTCTCCTGCGGCGCTTCCCAGTACCAGATTTGATTGAAGTCTTTACCCAGCGCTTTTACTTTGATAAGGTTGTATGTGCCCCGCTGCATAATTATAGAGGGTGTTTTTCCGTCAAGATATGCCACCGTGAGGAAATTTCGGCAGTAATAATTGTATTCGGGAAATCCATCCCGGCTTAGCCAGTCGGTTTTGGCGACGACCTGTCCGGTTTGGCCATCGAGCTTGACCAGATATTCTGGGCCGGTTTGGACAAGTCCCTTTTCGTCCCGCGGGTCACCTTCGCCGGCCTTGCAATAAACCTCGGCTTTGCCGTCACAATCGAGGTCATAGACAATCCACGGTGAATACCATATTCCAGCCTCGATAGACCAGCCCATATCGTACCGCCACATCATCGTGCCATCCAAGCGATACGCCTCGAGTTTATAGGTCGTGGTGCTGCGTTTCCAGTAGCCGGGCTGCTGATATGGGTCGGTGTTGAAATCGGGCTGCTTGATAACATACTCATAATCGCCATCGCCATCCAGGTCAGCAATACCAACCTTCTGAAAATCATAATTGCCTTTCAGTGGAATGCTAATGTAAGGTTTGGGCCGGCCTGTCAGGGTTATAGTAACTTGAGACGGCTGCTCTGATGTTACGGCTTCGTTTTTCCGGCTGAACTTGTTGACCTGATATAAATACGTCGCTTTGCTTGCATCTATCCGGACGGTGTTATCGACAATGTTGGTCGGTCGGTAATCTTTTCCTTCATTCAAAATGTGAACTTTACCATCTGGGTCACGGCGAGAAACCTGAAAGGTGGCGTCTTCGGGGTCGCTCTCCAGCAATCGCCAGCTTAGAAATACTGAGCCGTCTTTGCGCTCGATAGCCACCAGTCCACGACCCAGCTCCTCTGCACCTAATACGGGAACAGACAAAAAAAGCAGAAAAAAACCAATCATCCCGGCAAAAAATAATCGACTTCTCATAATTCATTTTCTCCTTTTATCGTAAAAGGTGGTCGTAGCCCTTTGGCTCCAAATCGCTGATTCGGCCATCGGGCATCTTTATCTGCATTTTTCCGGTGTCGGTAATGGTGCCGATTTGCGTTATCGGTATCGGCCCATCCCACTTATATAGTAATTTTTGGCAATCTCCCTTTGAAAGGGTAAAAAGCAATTCAAAGTCTTCGCCGTCGTTCAAGGCGGAATTTAGCGGCACTGCATTTTTTTGAGCGTGCTGCGATATTGGAATTTGCTCTGCGTTTATAATAGCACCCACCCGGCTTGCATTGCAAATCCGATTTAAATCACTGCTGAGTCCATCGCTAATATCAATCATTGAATTCACCGTTACCATTTGAGCGATTTTTATGGCCTCTTTAACTCTCGGCTCAAATTCAATATGTTTGCCGTAACTTGAACCGCCTAACGAGCCTGTTACACAGATACTATCACGTACCTTTGCGCCCGACCTCTTTACAGGCTCATTGCCCCCCTGCTTGCTGAGCATCGCCACACTTATCGCGAATGGTTGCTCCTTATTCCAGCTTGTAATATCACCACCAACAAGCGCACATCCAAACCTCTGGCCCACTTTAACAATCCCTGCGTGCAGCAGTTTTAATTCCTTTTCGCCAAATCCTTTCGGCAGCGCAACAGATACAACCGCAGCAACAGGCACCGTTGCCATAGCCGCACAGTCGCTAAGACTAACCGCCATAGCTTTATATCCGGCTTGTTCTAAAGTTACTTTTCCAAGCTCGAAATGTACGCCGTCTAGCAGCATATCTGTGGTGATAAAAACGGAATCACCTTCCAGACGAACCTGGGCCATATCATCACCGATGCCGATAGGAAAATCTGCTGCGGATAATTTGCTTTGGCTCGCAAACCAAGCGGTTATTTCATCTTCACTTGCACTCATCGCTTTTCCAACTGCTTATTCCAGTATGCAATCTGTTCTTTCGCCTGCTTCGGGCCGGCTGAACCCTCGGTAACATATTTCTCTGCAACAGATGCCGCACCGAGATTAACATACACATCCCTCTCAATCGAGGCCGAATGCTTTTGCAGCTCATCCAGACTAAGCTCAGCCAACCTTTTATTCTGCTTCTCGCAGCAAGCCACCAAAGACCCGACAATGCGGTGCGCCTCGCGGAAGGCAACGCCCTTTCCAACCAGATACTCAGCCAAGGCGGTGGCATCCAAAAAGCCTTCCTCCAGCACAGACGAAATCTTCTCCGTATTGAACTTCGTATGTGAAACAATTGCGCGAGCCACTTCTAAACAGCCCTCGACCGTATCGCTCGCAACGAAAATATGAACCTTGTCCTCCTGCATATCGCGATTATAGCCGGATGGCTGACCTTTCAAAATTGTCAGCATAGCTATCAACGAACCAAAGACCCGACCGGTCTTTGCCCTAATCAGCTCCAGAAGGTCGGGATTACGTTTTTGCGGCATCATACTCGACGAGGTGCAATAGGCATCGTCAATTTGCACAAAGCCGAATTCATTGGATGCATAGATTATCCAGTCCTCAGCCAACCTGGACAGATGAGTCACAATAAGCGCACAATCGAAAATAAACTCCGCACAAAAATCCCTGTCGCCGACCGCATCAATACTGTTGTAGCTGATATCCGAAAAACCCAATTGCTTCGCTGTGCTCTTTCTGTCTAACGGCAGGGTGGAGCCGGCCAACGCACCACTACCTAATGGTGAAATATTAAGCAGACGATGGCAATTTTTCAGCCGAATAAAATCACGCTCAAACTGCTCGGCAAAACTTAACAGATAAGAGGCGATAACTATCGGCTGGGCACGCTGAAGATGTGTATAACCCGGCATTATATCTTCCGAATACTTCTCCGCCAATTTAACGAATGCCTTTTGGAGAAGTGTTATTTTGGCCTGAAGAATCTCTATCTGGTCTCTCATCCAGAGCCGGACATCGGTGGCAACCTGGTCGTTGCGGCTTCTACCGGTATGAAGTTTCTTGCCCGGCTCACCGATTTTCGCCACCAGTGCTGCCTCGATTGCCATATGAATATCTTCATTCTTCTTCTCGAATTTGAACCGTCTTGCTGCGATTTCCTCACTGATTTCAATAAGCCCATCTTGAATTGAGTTGAATTCGTCTTTGGTAATCAGTTTTTTTTCAGCTAACATTCGTGCATGGGCGATTGAGCCGACAATATCATATTTATAGAGACGCTTGTCTATCGACAGCGACTCCACAAAATCTACTGTCAGCTCATCCGGCTCACCGGCCAGACGCTCTTCCCAGCTCTTTTCCGCCTTGGCCATTATATCTGCTCCAAAACCAAAATCTTCTACTCAAACAACCACACAAAAACTATCTTGTGGCTCATTTTAAGGGGTATCATTCAGCCTTTTGTAACTGCTCTACTACAGTCAGATGCTCGCCTTCAAAATGGAAAGCCTCGACCAACACCCGTTCGTTTATTTCCAATGTCCGCAGCGTATTCAGAAAACGCTCGCCACGTTCCTCATTCGCCCGAATAGTAATTATCAATTCCTTACCGATTGCCGCTTGCGGATTATCAGCTCTATTGTCTTCCCAGATTTCATCTACTGTCTCCACTTTCAGAACAAAGCCTCGGTCAAGCTTTCGCAGGATTCTGCCTATCAGCACACCACGAAATCCTGCCATACCATCGGGCAAACCTATTTCTCTCTGCTCAACGCTTCTTCTTTGGACATCAGGTTCTTCTTGTCCCCTGCTTTCTCTTCTCTCATCGCGTTCTCTTATTCTCTCACCTTCTTCTCGTTCCCTGCCTTCTCTTGGCATCCTGACTTCCACTTCACGCTCTCTCTGTGGGCCAGCCCTCTCTCGCAACTGCCTTCTCAATCGCTCGTTTTCGGCCCGAAGCTCCTGGATTTCTTCTTGCATTCGCTCTATGTGCTCCCGATGTTCTCGAAGCTCGGCTTCCATCCGCTCCAAATGTGCTGCGAGAACCTCTTTCAGCGCCCTGCCTACTCGTTCGAGATGCCCTGCGATGACTTCTTTTAATTGTCTTTCCATTTGCTCCAGATGTGCAATCGGTCTTTTAGGCTCCGGCCTTTCCTGGTCACCTTCATACCGCAGAACCTCTTTCCGAATGCTCGTCCTTCTCCTGCCCTGCGGCCTTTCTTCAAATACCTCACGCTGCTCGGCCTCCAGACCCTTGACCCACATTTGCTCATCTTCCCTTACGAAAGCAATTCTTACTTCCTGCCCCTCTTGCAACATTCGTACTGCCTCTCCAAGCTCCTCTTGCTGCCGGGGTACAAGCACGGTTATATGGTCGTCGCTCTCAAACGGCTTGACGACAATACCCATATATTCTTGTTCGCCAAGGGCTCGCTCGACCAGGCGTACAAAGATTCCTCGTATTGTCCCACCTCTGTCGCCATTCTCTGCCCAGAGCATGCCACAGAACAGTAATCCTGTAAGCACACTGAGCACCAACATTCTGCATACCTTTTTCATGATAGCTCTCCTAATAAGTTTAGAGTTGCAAAAATACTCATTACCCACATCATATATGGGCAATCCAAAAATAGCTAACATACAAAACCTACAAAGTCAATAAAATTACTCAACTGTTTCTGCTACAATCACAGCGCTGAAGCACCACCAGAGGCATAAATAATCCCAAACCCACAAGTAATTAATAATCAGCGGAAAAACCGCTCACCAATCTTATCCTTGCAATTGAATCCGGAATCTATTATTCTGCAATGGATATGTTACAAAAACTTCTTATAACCAATTGCAGATTGTTCGACGCCTTGGATGACAAACAGACTACATCCATTCTCATCGAAAACGGCATCATCACTCAAATCGGCCAAATCAATTCCTCCGCCGGCTGTAACAATATATTTGACGCACAAGGCAGAATAATCGCGCCCGGTTTTATTGATATTCACATTCAGGGTGCAGGCGGTGCCGACGCACTTGACGCAACGCCCGATGCCCTCAAAACCATATCAAAAACTTGCACACGTTTCGGAACCACGGGCTTTCTTGCAACAACCGTATTCAAGCCTAAACAGAAAAATCAACACCTTGCCGTCGCCGCTGAACATGTTGGCCGGGACCTCGGCGGTGCGAATTTGCTCGGCATCCATCTCGAAGGCCCATTTATCTCGCACGAAAAAAAGGGAATGATTCAACCCGAATGTCTATGCCCGCCATCCTTACAGGTTCTTGACAAAATCTTAGATATAACAAACGGCCAACTCAAAATTATGACAATCGCACCCGAGCTGCCCCGCAACCTCCCAATAATTAAACGCATCGTTGACTCTAACATCATTGCTTCTTTCGGCCACTCCGGCGCAACTTATCAACAAACTCTCGATGGCTTCGATGCCGGCATCTCACATGTAACACATCTGTTCAATGCAATGCCCTCATTCCACCATCGCGCACCCGGCCCGCTGGTCGCCATTTTCCAGACAAAGCACGTAACCGCACAGCTTATCGCCGATGGCGTTCACATACACCCGGCCGTTTTAAAATTCGCTTTTGATACGCTCGGCCCAAATCGCGTCATACCAATAACAGATGGCATGCAGGCCCTCGGTCTCGGCGAGGGTAAATTCACTTACAACGGCGTCGAATACGAATCCAAAAATGGAACTGCAAGGTACAAAGACGGCACACTTATAGGCACTGCTCTCGGCCTGAACCAGCTCCTCGAAAAGCTCATAACCTTTACGAATTGCCCTCTTGATGTTGCAATTAAAACTGTTACACAAAATCCCGCCGGCCTGTTAGGCCTTAGAGACAAAAAAGGAGCTATCGCCCCAGGAAAAGACGCCGACCTGGTTCTGCTCAACCACGACTGCTCAGTCCACACAACCTTCATCGCCGGCAAAATTGTATTTCAGAAATGAAGCAATCTAAAATAGATATGGTTAATAAAGACAACAAAAGAAAAAGGGGAGAGCTTCCAGGCTCTCCCTATATTTATGTGGCTCTTTCCTTTTTTCCTTTTAGCCCTTGCTCACAGTGCCTGCATTTCCATCAGACTTGTGCTCAATACCCATAAGAAAGACAAAGTAAGTTTAAAACTAATATGGCCGAATTGGTCATTTTCCAGAGCCACCCATTTGCCAATCTGATATTATTCATCGACAGACCTTTTTCCAAATCTTGAATTTTTTCCAAAAATTTCATTTCTCCATTCCTTACCTCTGATTCTCTGCCCAAAAACAGTTTGAAGCCAGACCATTCAAGCGGTAAGATTTTAATATTAACAAATAAATCAGCGAAAAAATCTAAGGAGCTGCAATTATGGAACACAAAAAAGAAGGACTCAACCGGAACCTCAACCTCAAGAGTCTGGCCATCGGTTTTTTACTGGCGCTGTGCCTGATACTTGCTATTGGCGCAGCCGGTGGCTACAACGACAGCCGAGGACGATACCAATGTTGCGCGGCTGGTAACGATGACCTTGCCGTATTCGTTATCGATACCGAGACCGGCCAAACCTGGAGGATTAGCCGAACCGATACATACAACTTCGGAACTCCACAGGCACGCAAGTCCATCCGCCAAAGCATAACACCTATGGTAGAGTAGTGCAGTGCTGCATATATTTTTGTTTTCGGTCGCCGGTAAAATGAGGATGCTAATATGTTTATTAAAACACTTGGGATTTCGACAAGCCCGAGGATGAACGGCAACAGCGATTTGCTGCTGCGCGAAGCACTCGCAGGCGCCGAGTCCGCAGGAGCACATACCGAATATATCCATCTGTCAGATTACAATATTGCACCGTGCATCGAGTGTAACGCCTGCTACACAACAGGCGCCTGTGAGATTCAAGATGACTTTCAGAGGCTCTTACAAAAAATTCTCGATGCCGACCGGCTCGTCTTCGCTACCCCCATATTTTTTATGACCGTCTGCGCCCAGGCAAAGATGCTTATTGACCGAAGTCAGTGTCTCTGGGCGTACAAGTATGTGCTGAAAAAACAGCTTATTACTCCCCAACGCGACCGCCGTGCGATGGTAATCGCCGTAGGCGGCTCAAAAAGTACAAAGCAGTTTGAAAGCGTTCGATTGACAATGAAATCCTTTTTTGATGTGCTGGATATGAATTATGCAGCAAACCTGTTTATCAATAAAGTTGAGGACCTCGGTGAAATACAAAAATATCCTTCAGCACTCAAAGAAGCTTTCCGCCTCGGCAAAGAATTAATAACCGCAGAGTCCCCCCTGCCGAAAAAGCCCATCAATGTTGAATTAACATGAGCTCCCATTCTCAAAATTGAAATACTACTCTTTGCTCTCAGGCTTGGCTCTTTTGATAACAAAGAAATACGCAATCGCTCCCACACAATAAAACCCAAGCGACAAAACAATCGCAGCGGCCCATATAAGCTTGTCATACTCGCCTTGTTTCGTCAGCGGGTGATAAAACTTCGATGCCGGCCGTTTCAAACAATCAATAAGCATAATCACAGAAAAAATCACTCCAACGATTGCCAGTACATCCCACAGCCCTTCAACCCAAAAAAATGGTCTTATCGGCCAGAACGGAAACTTACACCACGTAACCATAACAGATACCTCCTAAAAATACACAACCTCACGCACTCGCATACCAAATTCACAACCTTTCCTGAAAAATACAGCTCCGGCAATACGTCATTCACGCTTTTGTTATTCCGTCTTCGATGATAAGTATGCACAAAGCCCAATAATTAGAACTGCAATCACAGCCAAAGTTATACATATAACAGCCGGCGTAGCAGCGTTCAACTTCAATTCAATAATAAAGGGCAACGACGCTGCGAAGAAAATGAAAATAACAAAACCGATTGCCCGCCGTAGGTGTGCACAATTCAGCGTCCAACCCATCCATTTAATCCATTTCGGTACAACCAATCGCGGGTCTCTATTACAGTAATAGATTCCACCCCAACGCCGGTTATCTTTGTCTGCCCAAAGTGTTTCCAATTCTTCTTTTGTCATTATTATCTTTTAACTACGGTTGAGTTACCATCAGACAGCCAACAAAACGGATAAGAAACTATCTCAAAACACGATTTGTCATTCTGAGCGCAGCGAAGAATCTCTTATTTCTGCCAGCCAGACCCTTCGCTTCGCTCAGGGTGACGGTTTTGAGATAGCGTCTAATACTATAACCACAATCGCAATTAACATCAAAATAAAATAATTCCCTTTTTGTTCTGCTGTTCCTTATCATCAATAACGCTATATTCTCAAAGCTGAATCAATGAGAAAAGGGCCTATACCGAATTAATCGATACAGGCCCCAAAGTGACACGAATCTTTTATATCAGCAATGCAATTAATCTCTACTCGAATCCCGGCTTACGGTGCCGGAGGATACAGACGAATGTCGTCAAAGTACATCGTGCCTGAACCGCCGACTGCCGGATTCTTCTTGTTGCCAAGACCGATAGCAATCGTATTGACATTGGCAAGGTTCACGCCCTGGTCCGCAAACGCCTGCAGGTCAATATTCCATTGTGTCCATTTATCTATCTGCGCTGCCTTCGGATTATCGTGAGAGACCACCGCGCTGCCATTGAGAGCAACATACAACGTCTCAGCGGCATTAGCCGAATTGCCTCTGAACCAAATCGTCAGCGTCTTGACACCATTCTCTGTCCAGTCACGAGGATAAGTCA
>Ga0315314_1000949_pt1 | contig 28042 bp, 25 predicted proteins | sample TDP9_MG_FD_203631 | JGI IMG/M metagenome (GOLD analysis project Ga0315314, IMG submission 203631) | Freshwater sediment microbial communities from Lake Towuti, South Sulawesi, Indonesia - TDP9 | ecosystem: Environmental > Aquatic > Freshwater > Lake > Sediment | place: Indonesia: South Sulawesi... | reverse complement strand
TGTGCCCTTGTAGCTGTAGTAGGCGTTGTTCCCGCCTGAGTATTTCGCTTCTTTCTGCACTCTGAAAGGGTAGAGCTTGCAGGCAAGGGGTTTAATGGTTTGGAGTCCGCATAGCCACTTCCCACCCCAATACTGCTGAAAGATGCATCGGTCGTCCGAGCCTCTTTGTAAATAGACTTTGCCGAGGTCGAGTTCCACTGTGCTGTAGCCGAATTGGGCGACAATCTTGGCGTACTCGTCCATTTTAAGGGGAACTTTGAAGCCTAGGCAGCATCTGCCGCAGCCGTCACAACTCCAGGAGTGGACTTCCCCCCAGGGGATGGGTTGATGGCTTTCCACAGTGCCTCTGCCAATGTAGAAGGTATCGGAGATTTAAGTTTTTTCTGGAGAAGGAGATTTCCACAAGAGCTAAGCAGGTTGGTAACCCGGGATGTCGTCTAAGCTACAGCGAGACAAGGCTGAGACTAGATCCATGATCTTCGGAGGAGTTCATTTATATGGAAAGAGGTGTGGTTAGTTGTTGGTGGTTCGCTTGGGGAAGATTCGAGTAGCCATAGCCGGTCTTGGCAACTGCGCTGCTTCCCTGATCGAGGGCGTAGAGTTCTACAAGGATCGGACTGAGGGATATATTCCAGGGCTTATGCACGTGGACTTCGGTGGATATTTGATAAGGGACATTGAGTTTGCCGCTGCCTTCGATGTGAACAAGCTCAAGATTGGCATGGACATAGCTAAGGCTATTTTCGTTGAGCCGAACAAGGTCAGGTTCGCTGACGTACCACCGATAGGTGTCGAGGTAATGCCTGGACCGATCTCTGACGGAGTTGCTCCCCATATGAGGGAGTCCTTCAAGGTGTACGACGTGAAGAAAGTTAAGACAGTCGATGTTGCGGAGGTTCTCAGGGAGAGTAGGGCGGACATGTTGATTAACTATCTTCCTGTAGGCAGCTACGAGGGGACACGGATATATGCTCAAGCAGCCCTTGAGGCGGGATGTGCCTTCATAAACTGCATTCCAGAGTTTATCGCCTCGGACGAAGCTTGGGGGAAGAAGTTTGAGGAGAAGTGTCTACCTGTGGCTGGGGACGACATCAAGAGCCAAGTCGGCGCAACGATTCTGCACAGAGTCTTGACGAAGCTCTTCATTGACCGTGGTGTGAGGGTTGAGGAGACCTATCAGCTGAACATCGGGGGCAACACAGACTTCGAAAACATGACCGTGGAAGAACGCCTGAGGACTAAGCGTGTGAGCAAGACAGAAGCTGTGAAGAGCGTCCTACCATACGATGTCCCGACTAGGATCGGACCCTCTGACTACGTGCCTTTCCTCGGCGACAAGAAGATATGCTACATCAAGATCCTAGGCAAGGCCTTCGGGGAACTACCTATCTATCTGGATGCGAAGCTCCAAGTAGAGGACTCCCCAAACAGCGCCGGAGTCGTCATCGACGTCATAAGGGCTGTGAAGATCGCCCTTGACAGAGGTATAGGCGGGCCATTGATCAGCTCATCCGCCTACTCCTTCAAGCATCCGCCTGTCCAAGTGTCTGATGAAGAAGCAAGAAACTGGGTGGAGGAATTCATAAGGGGAGAGAGACAGAGATAGTCCTGACACTGGAAGAGACAGATCGCTGTGGCAGGAGCGTGCTTCCACCGTGGGTGGAGACACCGGCCTCAGATGACTATGTCGAATGCACGTGGACATGTCCAGGCATTCAATTCCACACAGCCAGAGCCGTTCTACGACCATATATAAACTATGACTATCCAAGCTGGACGAGAATAGCGATGTGTGGGATGCGGGAGACGATCGACCCCATGATCTCCACCTGCAGCAAGACCATGGGAGCAAGCATCATCGAGCTAATCACCAGCCCAGAGAAGCTTAAACGATGCAAAGAAGAGTTCAAGGAGAAAACGGACGGCGATGTGGGAGGCCCCAAGTGGGTGGCTCCTTTACTGCCAAAGGACTTCGTCCCGCCGATCGACTTGCCGTGGCCTGAGTATATGACCACTGTGCGGGGAACGGAGTGGCATCTGACTAAGCCCGGTACTGCAAAGGAATTAAGTTCTCTACGAGGGCCTCTAGCTCTCCTCAACCTTCCTCAATTCTAGACAGAGCACAAGGGTCTCCATCAACGGCTATAGAAGTGAGAGGTTTGACTGCTCATTGCTTAGCCCTCAAAACCATCATAGAGCGATCTTTATGTAGAGCTTCTCAGTGAGCTCCTTATACCTGTTTCTGATGGTGACCTCTGTGACATTGGCACCCTTCGCGATCTCGCCCTGCGTCCTCTTCTCGTCGGTAAGGAGACTTGCTATGTAGGTGGCTGCCGCAGCGATCCCTGCTGGACCTCTCCCGCTAGTAAGCCTCAGTTCAGAGGCTATATCGAGGATGTCTATGGCAAGAGACTCAGTGTTACCTGAAAGGGAGAGCTGATTGATGAACTTCGAGACATAATTGTGAGGGTTTACAGGCATCACCTTGGTGTCCAACCGCCTAAGCAAGAACCTGTAGTTTCTTCCTCCCTCCTTCTTTGAGATGCTGCTCGCCTTCGCAACCTCCTCAAGAGTTCGGATGACGACGCACTGCCTACAGGCCATGTAGATAGAGGCTGCGGCGACGCCTTGAATCGATCTGCCCCTAATGAGGCGTTTACGCACGATCTGCCTGTAGATGACGGAGGAAGTTTCTAGGACATTCTTAGGCAGGTTCAACTTGTAGGCTACTTTCGTGAGCTCAGAGAGGGCGAAAGCTAAGTTCCTTTCGGTGGCACCTGAGACCTTCGACCTTCTATGCCATTTCCTAAGTCGGTAGATGTGAGCCTTCTCTGTCGGTTTGAGCTTTCTCCCATAGACATCTGAGTCGTGCCAGTCGATGACTGTTGAAAGCCCTTTATCGTGGATCGTCCAAGTCAGAGGTGCACCAACTCTGGTTCGCTTCTCCCTCTGCTCCTCGTCAAAGGCTCGCCACTCAGGACCTGTGTCAAAAAGAGCAGTAGATATGACATAACCGCATTTCTCGCATACAAGCTCTCCCACATCATAATCCCTAACGAGGTCAGTGCTTCCGCACTCTGGGCATCGCATCTCCTCGGAGCCCCTTTCCTTTTCAACCTGCCCCATCTTCCTACCTCTTTCGACCCTTTATGTAGAGTGGCTTCCCAACGAATTCCTCCGGATTCTCAACAACGGGACGCACTGAGATAAAGGGAGAGGAGACAGGTCCGAAGAAATCGAAGACTGTGCCTATCTTCCTCTTCTTTCTGTCGTGAACAGGTTCGCCTATTTTAGCCTCTCTCTCGGCTCTTAGAATAAGGTTTCTGCTTCCGAAAGATAGATGGTCTACGACACCAATGACCGCGAAGTTCCTCATTGAACCCCTTCTAAAAGCCTTTAGGATAGAGTAACCGCACCCTCATTTATTAACCTTTTCAAATTTCTCTCCCTCCAAAGACCTGTTTTCATGCATCTTCTCCGCAACAAGCCTCAACAATTCACATTTGCTACGGGACTTCTCCACGAGCACAAGTCCTGACTTAGACCAATGCTGAGAAGGACGAGCCGCTGCCAACTCCACTTCAAAGCGAAGATCCAGATCTTCCACAGCCTTCATGATCTCTTTGACACTTACGCCGTTCAAGGAGAGACTCTTTGAAACCTTTCTACCGTTCTTCCGAGAGACGGAAGACTCGAAGTTAAGTGGCCAAAGGAAGACCTTACCACTCTTCCTCATCTTCAACTAGGCCTCGCAGACAGTTTTCCTTTGGGAAAAGCTTAGGGAGATTACTCCTCAGCTATAGCTACGGCGTTTATGACGCCATCTCGGCCTGGTCTTGAGACGATCTTAGCGATGCCTAGCTCAGTCCTTATGATTGCGCCCTTTGTCAACACTCTCCTCCGATTGTAATCCACGTTAGCCGTGTTCCTGATGACTTCGAGTATCTCGACATTTGCTGTCTTGCCTGTCTGAGGATCCGAGACGTTGGCGTATCTAGCGGCCATGAGCTTCACTTTCCGTCCACCGCCCCTGACGCGAACGGATTCTCGCGTCTCTTCTTCTCGGAGAAGCGTCTCAACAGGGTAACGTCCCATCTCGAATCTTCTCTTCGTTCTATAGCCTTTGCTTTTTCCACCGCTCTTCTTTCTCTTTTGGAGGTCACCATGCCAGACCAGAGAGTGTCACCTTAGCTTGAGGTTTCTAACAACCTCGTCGTATATGAGGTTTTCGAAGAGACAAGATTGGGTGAAGAATACGTCTCTCATCTATTATCTTGGGAGGGAATGACCTTATCGCCCGTCTTATCCCACCCCTCCAATCTTACTAGCCTGCCCCCATTTGGCGCAACTTCGAGACTTTGAGTGTTGTTCAAGCCGTTTTCCTTCAGCGCCTCGATCTTCAGCTGCTCAAAGAGCTTTCTCAGCTGAACCTTTAGATTGCTTGGGTTGTGGCTGAACCCAAAGTAGTCGGCGAAGTAGGAGGTGGTCCTGACCATCGTCTCCCTCTTGCCCACCTTTTCTCTAGATATCAGCCCCATCGACTCCAACATCTTGAGGTGTGGGTAGGTATGCCTCCCACGGTCTTCAAGCACTTTGACCTGCTCAATGGGTTGGTAATAGGCTATATAGGATAAAGTCTTGAGTGGTCCCCTAGACAAGAGGGGTCTATGCGCCACTCTTCTCACCCTATCAGTATAATTGAGTCTTAGCTGCAAAACGAAGCGGTTGCTGGGAAGCTCCTTGATCTCCAGAGCACTCCCTTCAGCATCAAGTCGTCTGGCCAATGTAGCGGTAAGCCTCAACACAAGCTTCTCTGACTTGGTCTCAGAGATTCGGGCGAGCTCACTTACCTCTAAGGGACGACCAGCTGCGTAGAGTGCCGCCTCTATCAGAGCTGTTCTTTCTGCATCCTTGGCATTCTCAATATTCTCCATTCTCACTCACCTCTAACTTGACCTTAATATCTGAACCCTCCTCGTCCTGCCAAAGGTCTATGTCTCCCCTTTGGGCGAGGAAGAGCAGTAAGATGAATATTCGAATGAACAGGAGCCTGTCGCCTCCCTCCACCAGCGTCGAGAAGAACACGCCATCATTTAGAGAAGCCATGTTCTTGATCCGTTTCAGCAGCTCTTCGGCTCTCTCCCGTATCTCGATCAGCCACTGATCTATTCGGGGCAGGTCGAAAACTGGCTCCGGTAGTATAGGTAACTTCTGCCGGGAAGCCGCTGCCTCTCCTTCTATCAATGCTTTTTCCAAGGCCAAGATGAGATCCTTCAAGGTTGTTGATGGTAGCTCGTATCTCAGTGGAAGGTTTATGTGTGGAGGTAGGTAGGTCTCTCCGCTCTTCTCGATTGGTTTGGGCGGTTCCTCAAGCTTGAGGAGTAGTTCTGCTTTCTTGAGGTAGATAAACCCAGAGGAATTGACAGCTGTCCCTGCGAGCCTGAAGTCGACTCCTGACTTGTACATCTCCTGTAGCAGGGACATGAGAATGTAGGCGAGGTCTATGCTCCAAGGATTAACCGTCTCCAGCTTCGTGATCTTGAAGAGGACATCCCAGGGCGGGCGGAGGTAGTAGGGCTTCTCAGACATCAGTGCACAACCTCTAACTTAGGCAAGCTGATTATTCTAGACTTGCCTGTTTTGCTGAAGCAGCCGTAGACTTGCTCAGCTGTGTTTATCATCGCATCCTTGAGGCTTATGACGATGAACTGGACCTTTGACGAGTTGTCCCTAAGAACCTCAGCCAAACGATCGACGTTGAAATCGTCGAGATGTGCGTCTATTTCGTCGAAGATATAGAAGGGCGCCTTAAGGAACTTCTGTATTGCTAGGAGGTAGGCTATTGCCGCAACCGACCTTTCTCCTCCGCTGTGAGCGCTTGCTAGGCGCATAGGCTTTCCTGGGAACTGTATGAAGAGATCTATACCTCCTGAGAAGGGCTCCTCGGGGTTCTGGAATTCGAGGCGTCCCTCTCCGCCGCTTGTTAGTTTTGAGAAGTACTCTGTGAAGTTTTCGCATATCTCGTTGAAGGATTTCATGAAGTGCTTCAACTTTGCGTCTTCTATCTCTTCTATAAATTCAAGGATTGACGAACGCTCCTGTTCCAGTTCATTCACCCGAATGGAGAGTTGCTTGTAGTTACTCATCTGCGCGTCATACTGCTCCACGGCGAGCTGGTTAATGGCACCTAACACCTCTACTTCGGAGCGTACGGCCTTCAGTATCCGCTCGATCTCATAAAGCTCCCCTCCTTGAGTAGGAAGCGGCTCAGGTTGCCCTAACCCAGCCAGCTCCGTCCTGAGCTGATCCGTTCGCAGTCGTTTTCTCTCAGCCTCTAGAGTAGTGGCCATTTTCTCCTGCGCCAAAGACTTAATGCGCCTTTCAATCTCCTCGATCCCGCCTTCGATCTTTCTGATCCTCTCCTGATGCATCCAAGTGATCTTGCTGGTTGACTCCACGGCGTCTGTCAATGTCTTCTTCTCTGTTTCCAGCTCCTTCAGAACCTTTTCAGCTTCTTCTAGATCTCCGTTAACCCCTGTATATTCCTTTTCAAGAATCCTTACAGATTCACTTATTGCCGAGAGTCTCTTACCCAGATCGATTATTCTGGGGTCAATAACGCTCTCAGACCTTCCTTTTGAGACAAGGATCTCCCTTTCTATGTCCCCGACTCTGCTCTTCAATGAATCAGTTTCTTGAATCAACCGAACAGCTTGAGCCTCCAAGTCTGCCACATCGGAAGGCTTCTTTGTTATCAGCTTCGAGATTTCATTCTTGAGGCGTCTCACTTCTTGCCGGGCTATCTCCTTTCTCTCCTTCAGCGAGTTGACTAGACTTCTCTCCTTCTCAACCTCTGCCTGCAAGCTTGTTATTCTCTTCTCAATGACGCCTACATTCTTCTCAGCCCTTCTCAGACTCTCTGCAAACTGTCCAAGGTTACCCTCTATCGTTTCAATGGTCTTAGTCGATTCTTCAATGTAACGAGAATCGTTCCTCATATCTTCGCTGGAGAGCTTCAGATCCTTCATCTTGTCATTCAGATGGCTTTTCAAAGCCTTTATCGTCTTGGAGAGATCGGACATCGACTCCTCGCTTGGGACGATCTTCGAGTACTCGGGTATAGACCTATAATGCCCGCCTATAACTCCCCCACTCGGTTCGTAGACATCGCCTGATACTGTCACAGCCCTACAGCCCTGCCCTGAAACCTTTAGCGCTGTCTCAGCATCCTTGACTAAGACAGTGTCTCCCCAAACGAGGTTGATCAGTGGAGAGAATTCCTCATCGCATTTCACCAGGACGGGCAAAGGCGTGATGACCGCCTCATTCCTAGCGCTTTCTTCAGCCTCAAGAGACTTGATAGCATGAGAAGGCTTATCAGAAGGGCGGATCTCTTGTAGAGGGAGAACCCTCACCATTCCGAGCTCTGTCTTCTTCAGACTGTTTATGCATTGAAGGGCCGCGGTAAGATCCTCAACGACTACGGCGTTTATCCAGCTATCAGAAGAGGTTACAACCGCATGCTTATACTTCGGCTCCGTTGAAACAATGTCTCTCAATATGCCGTGATATCCAGCTATTGCGCCTGCTTTACCCATCTCTTCGATGCGTTGAAGGGCCCTCTCTTCGATGGCGATCTTCTTCCAGAGGTCTCTCTTAGCGGTGAACTCTGTTATTGTATCCTCTACCTCGGAAGCGAGGGCATTAGCCTCCTCAATCCTCTTCCTCAGAAGCTTCTGTCTTTCCAGCCGATTGTTCGCATCTCTCAGGAAGTCCTCTACCCTCTTCTCCTCAGCCTTCTTTATCTCCTCGAAGTCTTGTAGACGACTGCTTAGACCTTCTACGTTCTTTTCAGCTTCAGTCTTCTTGTTGCAGAGCTCATCAAGCCTATCCTCCAAAGTCTTAACAAGGAGAGAGTGCTTGTTGTAGTCAAGTTCCAGTCCCTCGACGCTCTCCTCGATCGGACTGAGCCACTCTTCTAGCTCCTCAATGCGTTTCTGGCTTCTTAGGACCTCTTCCTTTAACGTGGATATCTGTTCGAAGCCCCTGAGTCGGATCGACTCCTTCTCTTGGATCTTCTCCTTTGCAGAAGACAGCTCTTCACCAAGAGACTTGATCCTACTCTTGATCTCTTCTCCTTCCATCTTCAAACGTTCTAACTCGTTCTTCTCTTCTTCCCTGCTTTTCAGAAGACGGGTCTTCTCTCTCTCGATCTCCTCTTTCCTTCGTCGCAGTGTCGCAATGATTTCTCTCTGCCTAACTATTTCAGATTTGACTATTGGGAGCCGAGTATTGCCTTTGTCTGTCGTCTCTTGGCTGAAACTATCTAGTTCCTCTCTAGCCTTCACCTTTTCCGATGATAGTTTCTCCTTCTCTGACTCGAGGCTCTGAAGTTGCTCCTCATTGACCTTCAGCTTCTGATTCAAGGCTTCGATCTCTGACTCAGCTTTTAGAATCTCGTATGAGAGCCTTCTAATTCTGAGCCTGTGCTCTTCTTCTCGAAGGAAGCGGTACCTTAGCGCGTCGTTTCTCTCTCGTTCTAGTGCCACAAGGCGCTTCCTTACTTCGTCGATCCTCGCAGAGGCGACCTCGACCTTTCTCTCCGCCTCGTCCAGCCTGATCTTAGCCTCAGCCTTCTTCTCGTCGTACTCTGTAATGCCTATGAGGCTCTCTATCGCGTTCATCCTCTCGGCAGGAGTTATATCGCTGAGCCGTGTCGCGGTCCCTTGGACCACGATGCTATATCCTTCAGAGCTGATTCCAGCCATCTTCAGGATGTCGACAACGGTCTTCCTGGAGACAACCTTGCCATTCAAGGAGTATCTGCTTCTTCCTTCCCGATCGACTCTTCTTCCTATGCTGATAAGCTTGTTATCTAATGCTATGCCATTGTCCGAGTTATCTAGTCTTATGATGACTTGTGCGGAATCGATCTTTGTCTTCTCCTCCTTGTTCATGTCATCATAGATAAGCTCAGAGAAGTTGGTGACCCGCATCCTCCTCGATCCAAGCTCTCCAAGGACAAATTGGAAGGCATCGATGAGGCTACTCTTTCCGCTACCATTGGGACCAGTGATTACAGTGAAACCTGGATCCAAGTTCAGCTTGGCGACTCCACTGAACGATTTAAAGTTCCTTAATTGTATCTGTTTCACATAGACCATTCTCGAAGCTCTCCTTCTGACAACTCGGGGGGATGGTTCTCCCTAAGTTACCGAATCCCTCTCAATTCTTGAGTGGATGCTCCCTGACAATTTCATATTTGTTTAAAGAAGTTCAAACCTTCGCCTTGTCTAATGCTCTAAGCAGAAAGTATTATTCTATATTAGAACGGTTTGTTCGAAGTGGTTGTTCGAAGATGATCCTAAGTGGACTGCGTTTCACTTCACTGCCACTCACACTTAAATAATTTACCGCGCCTTATTGATTGGGGAGCTATGAGAATAGTTAGACTGAGAAGAGCCCAGAGCAGAGAAGGGGTAGGTGGTTACCTCATCACAAGCAGCTCTAACGTACTCTACTACACAGGCTCAACTGGAGGGGGAGTACTCGTCTCCATTATCTCAGAAGAGGAGCCGCTTCTGTTGACGTCAAAGATGAACCTAGAGATGATCAAAGGTGAAGCAAAAGACTGCAGGATACAAACCTACGAAAGGAAGAACCTGCTGGAAACTCTTGTCAACTATCTGCGGAAGGCAGAGCCGAAGACCATATGCTTCGACACCCTGCAACTCGAACTGCACATTGGACTTAGGGAAAAGCTTGAAGGATTCGAACTCAAACCTAGACCTGAGACTGTATCGAAGATGAGAAGTGTCAAGGATAAGGAGGAGATATCGAAGATTAGACGCGCCTGCGAGATCGCTGATGCTGGAATGGAGGCGATTAGATCCTCCTTTAGAGAAGGTATGAGAGAATACGAAGTCGCCGCAGAGCTTGAATATGCAATGAGAAAGAAGGGCGCTGAAGGCATAGCCTTCGAAACCATTGTCGGCTCAGGTTCGAGGTCAGCGTATCCACATGCAGGCTGCACAGACAAGCAGATAGAGAGAGGAGACTTCATCGTCGTGGACGCAGGGGCAACATACAAAGGATATCGCTCAGACATCACTAGGACCTTCATTGCGGGATGTCCGTCAGCTGAGCAAAGAAGAATCTACGAGACTGTCCTTAGGGCAAATGAGCGGGCACTGGGAGAGATAAGGAGAGGGGCCAAGGGGAAGGAAGTGGACGCTTATGCTAGGAGAATTATTTCAGACGCGGGATACGGCGATCTCTTCATCCATTCCCTAGGTCATGGGGTAGGACTTGAGGTCCATGAATCCCCCTCCCTCTCAAGTGAGAGCAAGGACATATTGAAGGCTGGAAATGTTGTGACGGACGAGCCTGGAATATACATAGCTGGTCTAGGGGGCGTCAGGATCGAAGACACGCTTGTGGTAAGAGAAGAAGGTGTGGAGAGATTAACGAAGTTTGGGAAGAGTCTCGAGGAAGCTATCCTATAGTATTTTGATCATATCCCGAATCTTCTTTCTCTCTTTCCATAGTCCCTGATCGCCCGCTCTAAGTCTATCTCCCTGAAGTCAGGCCAATACACATCTATGAAGAAGAGCTCGCTGTACGCGGACTGCCAAGTGAGGAAACCACTCAGCCTGGACTCACCCGATGTTCGAATGATAAGATCGGGGTCCTGTTGAGGAAGATGCGATGTATAAAGGTGCTTCTCAAAGAGGCTCTCATCTATCATCTCCGGCTGAGTCTTCCCGTCAGCCACCTCTCTCGCGATCTCTCTCGTAGCGTCGATAATCTCGGCCCTACCGCCATAGGCAATGGCGACATTCAAGTAGAAGCGGTCATGCTTCTTCGTTCGCTCTTCAACATTCGTTATCATTTGCTGAAGGGTCTCTGGCAGCATGTTGATCCTTCCTAAGGCCTTAATCCTGACTTGGTACTTGTATAGGGTCTCATCGTCTATGATCCGCTGAAGGTATTCCTCAGCCAGCTTCATGATCTCCTCAACCTCCTTCTCCGACCGCTTGAAGTTCTCCGTGGAAAAGGCGTAAAGGGTTATAGTCTTTATTCCAAGGTCTAGGCACCATTTAAGGAATTCCTCAACCTTCCTTGCCCCTTCTTGATGTCCTGTCCGAGATACTAAGTCGTGAGAAGCTCGAGCCCATCGTCTGTTCCCGTCAAGGATGATCCCTATGTGCTCCGGCTTCCTTCCATTCTTTATCTGATGCCTAAGCCATTTTTGGTAGAGTCTATAGACGCCCAACGCTGAAAGTAGACTTCTTAGCATATCAGACACCAGACTTCAAATCGTTCAAGTAGACAGACCCGACCATTCAAGATAATCCCCCTCATCCTGAGCTGTCCTTCTCGAAATATTTGGAGAACCTTATGTTCGACTTATAGATGAGTAGAACTAGGGAGGCTGTCGTCACCACCGCGGCTATGGTCATGATGACCAAAGGAGAGTACAAGGTTACCGTGCTATGAGGATCTAGGAGAACATTGGCGGCTTCAAAGAGTGTGAATCTCAACCAGAAAGAGATGTTGATCCCTACAAGGTCTCTTAGCAGCCTAGAATCTCTCTTCATGTAAAAGTAGACCCCTTCTCCGACAAAAGAGAAGATGAAGCCTAAGATCAATAGGTCGATACCCCTCAAGAGAAAGTACCCTATCAACTTGGGAGACAAATTCAACCAATACCAAAAATCGGTCCAAAAGGGGGGAGCTCCCCGTGGGACGAATCCAGACGCATATGTTCCACCCAGATAACACCCTACGACAAACAGGACTAGTCCTATAACCCTCGTCGTGAACTTTAACTGATCCTCAGGCGTATTGGGCATGAGTGATGTTACCTTCTCGCCCAGACCGAATCCTTTCACACATAGCGCCCCTCCAAGGACGAAGAGGAGAACCATCCCGGCATTCTCGAGCTGGTTGAACACTGTCAAGACTCCTAGAGCTATTAGTAGGATGCCTGGTACGCCAAGTGTGAACTTGGAGTATCTTGTGTCATTCATCATCATCCTTCCGTAACGAAGGAGCACCGCCCAAGTCTCTTCAAGTCTCTCGCTGTGCTTGACGACTACATGCCTTAAGGAGAGTACAGGTACTCTTGACTGTATTATTGGGATGATCGATTCATCGGCGTACCCGTCGGAGACGAGGATGACGCCATTCGCTGGAAATTTCTTCAGTACTTCCTGAAGCTCGTGGGCTATCTTCCTGTCTGCCTGTAGGCCGCCAGCGTCAGAACCGGAGATCGTTGCTATCTCATATTCACTCTTCGTCCCATCAGCCCTCAGCGTATCTGTGAGCTTGATCGCGGCGAACATCGCATTTGCGTCCGCCTCCTCAGGGTCCTCTAGGGCCAGTTTGGCGGCTGCTTCGATGTTGGCGTCTCTACCTATTAACGGTGTATCTATCTCTGCCTTGATACCGATGTCGTTATCGTTATCTATACAGAGAATTAGGACCTTCTCCCGAGTCTCCTTCATCCCGATATCAGTCTCTATGAGATCGCATATAAAAAAGGAGATGTTTATTATATGTTGAGCTTAAGGGATTCCTTCAGTCCCTTATACCTATTTCTGATGGTGACCTCAGTGACACCCGCTGCGTCGGCTATCGTCTTCTGCGTCCTTTTCTCATCGTTCATGACGCAGGCAATGTAAAGAGCCGCGGCAGCAAGCCCCATAGGGTCCTTCCCTGCCGTCGACTTAATCTTCTCCGCCTTTCCAAGTAACTCTATCGCTGCCTGTTGCGTCTTCTCTCCGACGCCCACCTTCGCAGCTATCTTAGGTATCCTCTCCTTCGCTCCTGGAATAGGCATCCTTAGATTCAATTCCCTGAGAAGCAGCCTGTAGCACCGTGCAATGTCCTTCTTGTCTATGGGGCTGTGAAGAGAGATATCCTTCAGCGTCCTCGGTGTCTGTGTCGTGCGACAAGCAGCGTAGAGAGCCGCAGCAGTTATGGCAGCTATAGACCGCCCTCTTACGAGACCCTTGTCAAGAGCCTTGCGATATGTGATTGCAGCCTTTTCCTTGATTGAGGGGGGTATATAGAGCTTGTCCGTAAGTCTGTCGAGCTCAGCCATAGCCTGCGCTAAGTTCCTGTCGACTGAGGAATGTACTCTCGACCTTATCTGCCACTTTCTCAGCCTGAGCATCTGGAGCTTCGTCTTGAGCGGGAGCTTCCTTCCCATGGCGTCCCTGCCAACCCTTCCGATAACAGTTGTTAAACCCTTGTCATGAACTGAGAAGGAAAGGGGAACCCCAACCCTGCTTCGGCTCTCTTTCTCGCTCTGAGTAAAGGCTCTCCACTCAGGGCCCTCGTTTATGGTGGACTCACTAATGACTAAGCCACAATTTCCACAGATGATCTCGCCTGATTCCTCATCCTGAATAAGGTTCTGACTACCGCATTCGGGGCAGCGGTCAACATTTTCGTTCTCGTCCTTTTTCAACACGCTCATATCCAACATATATACTCGCCCCTGCTGTTCTTGTCCCATCACAGAATCCTCATCTCTTAGATTCAGAATAGACTGCTCATACGGGAGTGATTGCATCTAATCCCGTTATGCAACAGTATATAAAGCTTTCGGTTCCCTGTTCTGTTTGATACAGAGTGACTGCATTCCCTGCCAATCACAACGCCTTCGACACGGCTGATACGACTCCTCTCCTAGCACCGATTCACGTGATTTCGACCTCTTGTCACAGTCTGCAGGAGACTATTCGCGAGTCTGCTGAGACTCGTTCTGGTCAAACTTATAAATGGGGTGTGGTGATAAAATCTCGAGTCAGCCCGGTCATCTAGTGGTCAAGGATGGGAGGCTCTGGACCTCCTCACGAGAGTTCGAATCTCTCCCGGGCTACCAACGATCTCTCGTTAGGTTCCAGTGAGGAGGAGATAGGTATGCTTCTCTAGATCCTGAGGTCTTTCGCACCTTTGAGCCCCCCTCTGGAAAACGCTGCATTCTACGGTCGGGGTTTTCGCCTGTGTCCACAAGCCAATAGGCGTAGTCCTTGTTCTCGCCGTCAATTATCCTCAAATCAGACATGCTCCTGTAGGAATTCTTAGTGTCCTCTAAATCCCTGACCTGCATTTCAACCCGGTTCAACACGTTCGTGATTTCTGTTAGCCTTCATAGATCCAGAACACACTTTGAATTATTCTAATGAATGCTCTTCCAGAAGTAGATTTTGGAACTGTTTCAAGACCCACAAGGGGTTTTCAAGGATGCTTGGTTGGATCCCTGCAAAAGGATAGAAGAAGGTGGTAAACCCCTACTTCTTGAAGTGTACTAGGATGAACTTGTTCTCATCTGGATCGAGAAAAGCGGCTGTTCTGCCACCCCAATACTCGTCCCTTGGTTCTGTGGCGAACCTAACTTCCTTCTCCTTTAATCTTCCATAGGCTTCGTCCACATCGTCGACGAGCATGAAGACGTCTGGGGCCCCCTCTTTGCGTCCTTTCTTGCCCCCTACTTCGAAGCTTAGGTTCAATACCCCAACTTCAAATTCCACATAGTTCGGCTACTCTCCAGTCTTCTTTAGGCCAAGAATGTTCTCATAGAAGGAGACGATTTCCTTTAGGTCAGAGACGAAGAAGGTGATGTGATTTATTCTCTTGATCAAAACCCTCACCCCGTTTCCTGACGATCTGATTTCCGCATATAAGACTTACTCTTGCACCACTCTTTCGAACTCCTGCGTCCTGACTATGCACGGCGTCAAACGCAATGAAGCCCAACCAGGAAGTGATCGTTTTTTATGCTACGACGTTGATGCTTTGCATCGATGTTTGGGGTCTGGTATGGGATTTAGGAGAATCTTGCTTGTAAAGCCTTCTGGGAGAAGGGGTCTGGGCTTTGCCTTTGAAATGATACCCATTGGGCTAGAGTATATCGCCGCGTACATTGAAGACATTGTTGATGAGATTCACATCGTTGATATGGAGATGGAGCATAGGAGCTTCCATCATTTGATCGATCTCTATCATCCGGACTTGGTGGGCATAACCATGTCTGCGACTGAGCATAACGAAGGGTTACGCCTTGCGAAGATAGCCAAGAAAAGCGAGATCACTACGGTGGTTGGGGGGTATCACCCAACAGGTGCTCCAGAACTGGTGCTCTCCTACCCGCAGGTCGACATGGCTGTTCGAGGTGAGGGGGAGCTCACTCTGAGGGAACTCGTGGAGAAGAGCTGCCCGGAAGGCGTGTTAGGCGTCTCCTACAGAAAAGACGGAAGAATAGTCCATAATCGTGACAGACCTAAGATAGAGAACCTAGACGATCTTCCCTTTCCCGCCCGACACCTAAGGCAGTACTCATACAAGACCGGGGACCGAACGACCAGCTATGATGTCTTAGTATCATCGCGTGGATGCCGAGGACAGTGTACGTTTTGCTGCGAACCCAGCATGAGCCAAGGACGCTTGAGATGCCGCTCCCCCGAGAACGTCATGGATGAGATACTGGAGATAGTGAGGCACAATGAGTGGAATCCGCTTAAAGTCATCTTTGCTGACCCCAACTTCATGGGCAACCCAGAAAGAGTGAGCCGTCTCTGCGACTTGTTACAGCAGCATGACCTAGACATCACATTCACCGCCATGGTAAGACCTGATGACATGGCCCGAAGTCCAGAGATCGTGAATAAGATGTGTGAAGTGGGGATAGTCTCTTTCGAGATGGGCATAGAGAGCCCGAACACCAATGACTTGAAGTCGACTAGAAAGGGTTTGATCACCAGGGCACATAGGGAGGCTGTGCGAAACATTCGTGAAAACGGCGGAAGCGCAGGCGGCACCTTTGTGATAGGCCTTCCAGACCAGACACAAGAAGACATTAGAAGGTTTCCGCTCTATGCCAAGGAGATAGGGTTGACGGCCGCCGCCTTCGGCATCGCAACGCCATTTCCCGGAACAGAGTTCTACGAGGAACTGGACAGGCGAGGACTGATCTTCGAAACTAACTTGGACGATTTCGACGAGATGCACTCCGTCTACAGAGTGGAACACTTATCAAAAGAGGATATTGAAAAGTTGGCTACCTACTGCATGGCGAAGTTCTGGAATATGGACACGTTCCTGGATGGTGCGAGAGTCTCTCAGAGGAGGACGAAGAAGAAGACACGTCTAATAGACTTCGTTCGTGAGAGATCTTTGAACGTACATTTCATGATGAACAATGGAATTGAGCTACAGAAAGATAACTTCAGCCGTCACATAAAGACATTCCTAGAGGCTTATCCAGACCCTCGTGTGGAGAACTATACTAGAGAGGTGGGCGTACATAATATCCTGGAAATGTCGAGGTTTCTCAGAATCCTTGGTCCCCAAACTGTTCAGTTTACACTAACGCTCGATGATGTCACTGTCAGCTTCGTACTCAAGACTACAGAAAGTACGGTTGATTACATCCGAGTAATACCTGGCAGACAGCACGCGACAATAAACTTTGACGTCGACTTGAAATGGATGAGCGAACCACATCAAGAATCGAAGATGAAAATGGCGAAGAGATTGATTGCCTTGCTCCCGCGCGACGGGAGCATCAGGAGACTATGGAATACTTTCAGATTCTTTATTGCGGTCGGAGCTGAAGTCGTGATGTGGAACCTGACAAAGAACCCGAGAAGCTAACCACCTACATCCGTACAAGTGCAGATATCCCTTTCAGCACCCTCACACACTTTCCCAGGCGTGTAGAAGCTAAAAGGGGTTTTAGGCTCGGAGGCTTTGATTGATATCTCTTGCTGAAACCATCGCGTTCCGGACGCAGGCGTCCATGTTCAAGTACTCGAACTGGGAGAACCGTCCGCAGAGCTCAATGCCTATTTTTCCAACATAACCCCGGACGATCTGAACGTTCTTGTGATGGTTTAGGTCGTATATGATGTACGCGTATTTCATACGCTTCACCCTTGAATAACAGAGCTTCCCCACATCGATTATCCCGTCTCTGTCCAAATCGTTGGATACCTGCTTGACTATCGTTTCATCATCCTGATCTAACGTCCGATCGTTGCCCCTGCAGGTGATCTCCGCCAGTATCGCGCTCTTTCCCGGAGGTGCGACGAACGGCGAGTAGTTCGATGGAAAGCTCACACGGTTAAAACTTCCATCCGTCTCGCTCGGAAAGTAAAGCCACGATATGTCGTTAGTCTTAGACTCGTCCACGCCCAGCATCACGGTGATGAGAGAATTGTACTTTAAATCATTCACGGCAGACAAAACATCTCCTGGCGCGTTCAACGCAGAGACCAGAGATGGCACGGGTATCGTGGAGATGACCCTATCATAGGTCCTTTCGGTCTCACCATCGGAGACAACCCACGCATTGTTTCTCCGCTTAACACTTTGAACGTTGAAGTTGCATGCGACTCTATGTCCGACATCCCTCTCCAATGCCTTTATCAAGGCTTGAATGCCGCCGACCTTCGGGTAGTAGAAGTTAAGCTGGTCTTTGTAGCCCTCTGTCTGAAAACCGAGTGCTGATTTCACGACATCCAGAAGCGGGGGCTGAGGAACGCGGTTCGCAACCCAGTCCAACCCCATCTCCTCAAGGTCATAGTCCCAGATCTTCTCGTTGTAGGGGATGAGGTACTTCTGGGAGATCCCCTTCCCAAAGGTCAGGTAGAGCCATTCCTTAAAATTCTCAGGAGGCTTGCTTTGTGACCTGCCCCTTCCAACCATGAAGTGGTAGAGACATTCCAAGTTTTCCCTAAGTGGCAGGTCAGACAATCCGTTCTCAAACGGGTATTTGACGAAACGCCCCTTATAGAAGATCTTCGTGTTTCTCCGGCAACTTACGATGTTCTCCCCGAGCTTGTTCTTCATAAACTCGAGAGCTTCCATGTCCTTTGAGAAGATGACGTGTGAACCACCGTAGTCGAAGGTGAAGCCCTCCTCATGGAGAGAGCGGCACAGGCCACCTGGCTCCCGCTCCTTCTCAAGAATCTCGAAGTCGCATTCGAGGAGGCTACCGAGAGTTAAGCCCGTCAGCCCGCCGCCAAGTATTCCGACCAGCATCGCGGTTCACCCTCCAAACCTGACTAGTATATCTGCCTTTGGTAGGTCTTAACTGGCAAAACCTTCTTCTTGTTCATCTCGTTCACGACATTGGCTAGCCATCGGTAGTATGAGCGTAGAAACCCGTACTTCTCATAGCGCCTCATCGAGAAATACACGAATAGATCTTTGTCGAAGCGGACTTTGAACTTCCTTCTTTTGAAACGTATTGGGAGTCCGTAATCGTCCCCCGCGCTGACCACGGGATAGCCCCCTACCTTTATGAACTCCCTCCTTCTGAACGCCGTGTTCGAGCCCACTGCCATGTTGAGGATTCGCAGTCTGGACAGTAGATGCACGAAGAAATTGTTTAACCCGATGAACATAGTGTTCTTGAACGATTTTTCCAAGGGCTTCACCGGCCCGTACAGACAGACGAAGTCCCTCGACTCGAAGTCTTTCAGGATCCTTTCCAGCCAGTCTCTTGGGACGACGCAGTCCGCATCAGTGGTCGCGATTATCTCCGCCTCAGCAATGGCGACGCCGTCGTTCCTGGCACCGGCGACACCCTTGTTCTTCTGCTGTATGATCTTATTCGCGTACTTCTTTGCCAGCTCGACCGTCCTATCCGAGCTCCTTCCGTCGACGATGACGATCTCGTACACTTCTCGAGGTATGGTCTGATGCTCCAAGGAGATCAGGGCTCTGATGATGCATTTTTCTTCGTTGTAAGTCGGTATCACGACCGAAGCCAGAAGCTTCTTCTCGTAATCGTGGTTCATGGTCTCCATCACCGAAACCTGAGCAATCTCAACTTGCTTCGCATTATTCCTGTTGACCGGTAGTGTGCCGTTGAAAGGTAAGATTCTGCCGTGGACATCAGATGATTGCCTCATCAGGGATTAGCATTTCTTGAACTGAGGCTTTGTGTTTTTGGGCTTAAGGCTTTTTTGGTCGCAGTACGCCATATCAGCCTAGGTTCAACCAAGGAGTTTCCAAGAATGCTTGTTCCCTCGCAGGCATCAAAGCATTAATTGATAGGAATCCTATACCTCAGTAGAGCGTTGAGTGCCTCTAGATTGTCAAAACTCTTTTAACATGACTCCTAGACATTCTAGCTGATTATGTCATCGTCAAAGGCTTTCCACGTCATAGGTAAGAAGACGACCAGAAAAGATGGCATAGCCAAGGTCACAGGGTTCGAGAAGTACGCTTCAGACATCTCTGTCCCAAACATGCTCCACGCGAGGGTCCTAAAAAGCCTGATACCACATGCAAAGGTAGAATCCATCGACATCGCTGAAGCTGAGAAGATGGGAGCAGTCGTTGTCACCTTTGAGGAGACACCGAAAGCAAAATTCTGCCCCAGACTGGTGAGCACGCCCGAGGCCACATACAAAGACTGGCAAGTCTTAACTAATAGACCTCTGTATGTCGGCGAACCCATAGCAGCAGTGGCGGCTGAGTCCGAGGAGGAAGCTCAAAGAGCTTTGGAGGCCATTGAAGTCAAGTTTGAGACTTTGGAACCGTCCCTTGACGCCCTAGAAGCTATGAAACTGGGGAAACCGCTTCTTCATGAGACGATTCTGCTAAAAGACGATGAGATAAGAGTCAAGGACAACATAGGCTGCGAGCTCGAGATAACGGAAGGAGACATCGAAAAAGGGTTTGCGGAATCCGACATTGTCCTTGAGAGAGAGTACAGGACAAGTAGACGGTACCATCATCAGCTTGAAACTAAATCAGTTGTCGTGAATCCTGAGCCTGACGGTGGAGTCGAGGTATGGTGCACTACACAATCGATACATAATACGCGGCTCCTACTCCACGAGATTTTCAGGATCCCTGCAAGCAAGATCAGGGTTCACAAGGTAGCCCTTGGCGGAAGCTTCGGCTCGAGCATCCAGACCAACATTATCATACCTATCGCAGTAGCCCTTGCCCTCAAGGCCAGAAAACCCGTCAAGTTGTCCTATACTCGTGAGGAGGATATTCGTGACCATGCCTCGTATCAGATGATCTTCAAGCTGAAAGTGGGGGCGAAGAAAGACGGGAGACTCGCTGCTGGCCAGCTCCACATGACAATGGACATAGGAGCTCACCAGATACAGGCATATCCGCTTCTAGGGTGTGTCGCGGGTTGGTGGGTCTCCCTCTATAGACTTCCTCATATGAAATACAAGGGTAAGGCGGTCTACACTAACAAGGTTCCTTCCTGCGCCATGAGAGGGTACGGCAACCCCCCGACTACATGGGCTGTAGAATCCATGATGGATGAACTTGCAGAAGCCCTAGGCATCAACCCCCTCGAGTTCAGGCTCAAGAACTACGTCGGCAAGGGAGACCTCTTCTGGGGGCAAGGTCCCACAGTGAAATCCATAATCCAGAGCTGCGGAGTCGAGGAAATTCTAACCAAGGGTGCGAAGATCATAGGATGGAGCAACCGTCCCAGACCCAATGAACAGACCGGACGGATCAGGCGTGGCATAGGTCTAGGCAGAGGGTACCACACCTCCAGCGCAGGCTCTCCGATCCCGGGCACCGTTGTGGACTACTCAGGCGCGATATTAAAGATCAACGAAGATGGCACACTGGACTACGTGACAGCTATGGTGGACCAGGGCGGGGGCAGCCTTGAGGCACACGCAAAGATAGTAGCTGAGGAGATCGGAGTCCCACTAAGTAGTGTGAACATTGTGGTAGCCGACACCCAGACAACAGTCTACGATGTCTGCACCCACGCCTCGAGAGGAGTGTATGCAGGCGGCGGCGCAGCACACAAGGTAGCTAAACAAGTCAAACAGAAGCTGCTAGAGTTCGCGGCTAAGGTTCTCGATGCCTACCCGCATGCTCTGAAGATAAGACCTGACGAGAAGCTCGGTCAGGGTGTCATCTACGCAGAGGGTGTGAAAGGAAAGGAGGTTACCGTAGGTGAAGTTGCCTCGATTGCGAGGAACAGGAACTGGGGCACAATCGCGGCGGTGGACAGTCTAAGACAGGGTAGCTGTCCACCCCACTTCACAGGCTACTTCGTAGAGGTCGAAGTCGATGTTGAGACGGGAAAGGTCAGACCTCTCCGCGTCGTGGCAGGAGCTGATATAGGCACCGTGGTAAACCCTGATCTGGCTGTGGGGCAGATCCACGGCGGTTTCGCCATGGGTTGGGGCATGACCCTGTTGGAGGACACACCTTACGACCCGAGAACAGGTGATCTCCTAAGTAAGGGTTACATAACGGACTACAAGACGCCCACACCTCCGGATCTTCAGCGTCTCAATGACTTCACCGTTTTCTTCACGGATACCTATGAGCCTACTGGACCCTTTGGAGCTAAGGGGTTGGGTGAAGGAGCGATGAACCCTGTGGCAGGAGCCGTAGCGAATGCGATCTACAATGCAATCGGGGTCCGCTTCGACGAGCTGCCAATCACTGCAGACAAGATTCTGATGAGTCTAAGGAAGAAGGAGGGAGGAGCAGGATGAGCATAAACGAAGTAAACACTCATGTAATACCCTTCAGGTTCGAGTACCATGCACCGACTAGTCTCAAAGAGGCTGCTGATCTGCTCTCAAGGTATCGAGGAGAGGCCGCTCTACTTGCGGGAGGGACTGACCTCCTTGTCAAGGCGAAGCAGAGACTGGTTGAACCTAGGCATGTTATCAACATAAAGAGCGTCAAAGAACTGAACGGGATAGAGGAAAAAGGCGATGGAGTCGACATAGGAGCAGCAACAAAGCTACGAGCTATCGAAAAGTCGGACATAGTTAAAGACAGACTCCCCGCCCTTCAGGAGGCAGCCAAGAGTATCGGCTCGGTCCAGATCAGGAACATGGCCACAATCGGCGGCAACCTCTGCAATGCAAGCCCAGCCGCAGACAGTGCTACAGCACTACTCGCCTTAGATGCAAAAGCCTGTGTAATCAGCTCAGAAGGAGGCAGAACCCTTCCGATTGAGGAGTTCTTCTTAGGTCCTGGCCAGACTGCTATGAAATCAAATGAACTCCTAGCCAAACTCTCGCTGCCTATTCTACAAGACGGTTCTGGAGCAGCCTTCATGAAAATAAGTAGGACGAGCTTGGATATCGCAACCGTGAACATAGCCATAATGCTGAGATTGGACGACGATATTGTTATTGACTGCAGAATCGCCCTTGGAGCTGTGGCTCCTACACCCATTCGAGTGTGGAAAGCCGAAGAGACGTTGAAGGGAAAGAAACTTACAGATAAAACCTTACAGGCAACAGGAAAAATGGTTTCCGAGTCCGTGAACCCGATAACAGACATCAGGGCTACTGCAGAGTACAGGAGAGAAGTCTCTGCAGCTCTGTTGAGGGATGCTCTGATGATTGCCAGAGACAGGGCCCTTAGGAGATGGGAAGAATGAGAATAGAGTTCACCATCAACGGGAGGAAGAAGCAGTTCGACATCGAACCTAATCAGCTCCTCATAAACCTTTTACGGGAGAACCTATATCTAACAGGGACAAAATATGGCTGTGGCATCGGTATGTGCGGCGCATGCACAGTCCTCGTCGACGGGGACCCAGTTCTATCTTGTTTGACCCTCGCCGCTGATGTTCACGGAAAAGATGTGAGAACCATTGAAGGTCTTGCCGAAGGGAAAAACCTCAATATTTTGCAGGAGTCCTTCCTAGAAGAAGGAGCAGTTCAGTGTGGCTACTGCATCCCTGGCTTCATAATGACCTCGAGTGCTCTCCTCAAGGAAACCTCTACGCCAACTGAGGAGGAAATAAAGGAATACCTAAAGGGAAACTTCTGCAGGTGCACAGGATACATCAACATCATAAAAGCCGTGAAAAGAGCTGCTGAAAAGTCTCAAAAGTGATGTTCTCCATAGTTTGCTGAAGCGTGAAGAAGGATTGAAGGTCGCCGCTGTTGTCCTCGCCGCCGGCAAATCCGAGCGTATGGGCAGAAACAAGCTTCTGCTCAAGGTAGGAGGACGACCTATCTTAGACCTGTTGCTCAGCACGCTTGATTCCTCAGCCGTCAACGAAGTTTTCATCGTCCTAGGGCATCGACCAGAGGAACTCAGAGATATAGTCAAAGCCCATGACGCGGAGATCGTCTTCAATCCCGACTACGAGCAGGGTATGACGGGCTCCTTTAAAGCAGGTCTGCGACACGTCTCCGCCGAAGCCGCGTTCCTAATCCTAGGCGACCAACTCGGATTAGAGACTGAACTCCTCCACAGGATGGCAGCAAAAATGGAAGCAGACCAAGAGGCATTCATCGTCAGCCCAGTCTATCAGGGCAGAAAAGGTCACCCAGTCCTCTTCAGACGAGACCTTTTCAAAGAGATACTTGACCTCGGTAAGGAAGAGACCTTGAAGGACCTAGTTCTGCGACACGAGGGAGCTCACAGGTTTGTCGAGGGTAGCGTCTGGTGCGTCATCGATGTCGATACGACTGAAGACTTTGAAAAAGCCAAAAAGCTCTTTGAGACTAGCCGAGACGCTGTACTTTGATGATTTCTGCAACGATGCTTACAGCGATCTCCTCAGGTGTCTCAGCTCCTATGTTAAGACCTATGGGAGCATGAATAGCCTCAACCTCTTCTCTACTGAAGCTTTCATCAATTAGCTGCTTCTTGTGCCCTGCAGCCTTGTTCCTGCTCCCGAGCAGCCCGATGTAGGCAGGTCTGCGCCGTAGCATTGTTCTCAGCGCAGCCAGCTCGTAGCCTGTCTCGCCGTGGACAACTGCGACGAAATCAGAGGGTTTCACGTCCACCTTCTTGAGTTCTTCTTCAAAGGGTTCTGCATGAATCTCCTTAGCCATTGGGAAACGCTCACGAGTAGCCGTCTCCGCGTCGTCCACAACGATCACCTCGTAGCCCGTCCTATGAGCCAACTCTGCAAGCGGCTTCGCTATGTGTCCAGAGCCAACGACAATGAGTCGGGGGTCTGGTTTGACAATATCAATGAAAATCTTCACCTTACCTCCGCATTTTGAGTCTACGGCGATGGCGTCTTCCTTGGGCTTGATACCCAGTGCAAAGATAACCGTCCTTGGACGATCTTCCTTCAATGTTAACAGCGCCTCTTCGACGAGTTTCCGCTCCATCTCCCCACCGCCAATTGTGCCGATGATTTTTCCTTCTGGATCGATGAGCATCTTAGCACCTACATCTCTAGGTCCTGAACCTTCTTTCTCAATGACCGTGCAGAGGATTGCTTTCTTACCCTCCCTTAGGAGTCCCATCAACTTGGTGAACATCTCAGTCTCGCTCAACCTTGATCCTCCCGGCGGCGTCGAGGATGGCCTCGATTATCTTGACGTACCCTGTACAGCGGCAGAGGTTTCCCTCGATCGCCGTTTTCACTTCCTCAGCTGTGGGCTTCGGGTTCTTCTTCAACAGAGCGTATGCGGACAGCAGCATTCCTGGAGTGCAGTAGCCGCATTGGATAGCACCATCTTCTATAAACGCCAACTGCAGTCCTTTCATTACAGGCTCTTCCTTGAGGCCTTCCACAGTTGTAACTGTCCTGCCCTCGATCTGCTGTGCCAACACCAAACAGGAGTTGACAGGTGCACTGTCGAGGAGAACAGTGCAGACACCACATTCCCCTTGTTCACACCCCTTTTTGACGCTGGTGACGCCTAGGTCCGTCCTGAGAAGGTCAAGAAGCAACCTATTCGACTTGACGTCACGTTCAACCTTCCGACCATTCAGAGTAAAAGTCACCTTCATCGGACTCTCCTCCTAGCCCTGTCCCAAGCTTCGTTAAGCGCCCGCCTCATCAGGACACAGGACATCTCCCGCCTGTATTCCGCCGACGCACGTATATCATCGACAGGACTTACAAGCCTATGACAGGCAGGCACAGTCTCCTCGATCAGTCGCTCAGTTAGCTTCTGGTCCTTAAGCCACTCCTCTAGACTCCGCAATCGGAGAGGAGTAGGTGCCACAGAACCAAGAGCGAGTTGAGCTCTGCGGCAGAAGTCACTGTCTAGTTCGACGTAGGCGGCAGCGTTGACTATTGAGATGGTGTAGCCTCTCCTCCTCCCAATCTTTTGGAAGGACATTCCAGCGCCTTCAGGAGGAACAGGAAACCTGATCTCTGTGAGGATCTCATTGGGTTGTAGGCTGTTCAACTTGGGTCCAGCGAAGAGATTGTACAAGGGTATGCTCCTCAAACCAGTGAAAGAGGCGATCTCCACCGTAGCGTCTAAGGTCAAAAGGGGCGGCGCAGTGTCTGCCGCAGGTGAAGCATTGCAGAGGTTGCCGCCCATCGTCCCCAAGTTGCGAATCTGCGCGCTTCCAATACCTGCACAAGCATCCCTTAGGGCAGGAGCTTTCTCCGCTATCAGCGATGACTGTAGAAGACTGTTGTGGGTTGTCGCAGCGCCGATGCGGATCTCGCCATCGCCCTCTTCGACGTACTTTAGCTCATCTATGAGGCTCAGGTCGACGAGGTTTTTCGCTTTGCATGCGCCGTCCCTCAGGAGCAACAGGAGGTCGGTTCCCCCAGCGACAGGTTTCGCCTGTTCAAGCTTCTCCAATAACTCCAGCGCCTCCTTGAGAGTTTTGGGTCTATGGAGGCTGAAGCTGGGCAACGGTTTCAAGGCATTTTCCTCCCCAACCTCGCGTAGAGGCGCTCAGCCGTGATAGGTAGAGTATTGAACCTGACTCCTGTAGCATGGAAGACTGCGTTGGTGATGGCTGGGACGACGGAGATTATAGCAGGTTCTCCTACGCCCTTCGCGCCGAAGACCGAGTTTCGGTAGGGCTTCTCAACGATGACGGGTTCAGCTATCTCTGGTGTATCGAGGGCTGAGGGTATGATGTAGTCCTTATAGTTGGGATTGAGCACCAGCCCGTCCTTGAGAACTAAGTCTTCCATGAGGGCGAAACCCATACCCTGAGATACAGCTCCATGGATCTGCCCCTCTATCATCAGCGGATCAATAGCTTTGCCGACATCCATCGCTGGCCAGATCTTCGCAACTTCGACTTGCCCAGTCTCCAAGTCCACTTCGACCTCTGCTATAGAGGCTGTGAAGGTGTAGACGGAGTAGTTGACCCCTAGCCCTGTCTCAGGATCATAGAACCGCTTCGGCGATGTGTAGAAGCCGTAAACCGCAGGAGAGATTCCTCGGACGTAGAGCTCCTTAGCCAGCTCAGCGAAGCTCATCCCTTCCGAGCGGTTGCACCTCTTGAAAGCCTTACCATCCCTCAAGTCTATCTCATCGATACTGCAGTTGAGGATGTTCGCGGCGACCTCGACCATGCGCTGCCTCAAATTCAAGGCTGCATCTGCTGCCGCTGTGCCTCCGAGCATCAGCCCCCGACTTCCATGAGTCGGCTTCGAATCGGGCGTAGAGTCCGTGTCAGGAAGCTCGATGCGAATGGTCTGAAGCGGTGCGCCAAGGATCTCAGCCACGATCTTTGCGTGCCCTGTCGGAGAGCCCTGCCCCATCTCGCATATTCCTGTCCTGTAGGTGAAGGTTCCGTCCTCGTTGAGAATGAGGGATGCCGCAGACCAGTCGGGCGTGCTTCGACTTGTGCTAATGCCGTGATAGCCCAAGCCGACGCCGACTCCTCTAACCTTGCTCCCCTGCTTCCCCGGCTCCCGTATCCTCTTCCAGTTAGCTCCTTCAGCCACGCCACACAAACACTCTTCTATCCCTACCGAGTGATCGAGTAACTGATCGCAAGTCGTCGTCAAACCAGGCTTCAAGACGTTCCTCAGACGAAACTCGACAGGGTCCATGCCAAGCTCCCCCGCAAGCCTGTCGACTTGGGACTCGACGGCAAAGTGGAGAGCAACGTTCCCGAAGCCTCGGAAGCTGCCGCCGAATACCTTGTTGGTGTAAACTGCGCGTCCGTCGACAGAGATGTTGGGCACGTAGTATGGACCCGCTGCGTGGGCGGTCTGCCTCCAGAGCCAGAAAGGTGCACGGTTAGCGTAGGCTCCGCAGTCAAGGGTGAGGTCCACTTCAACAGCGGAGATCCGCCCCTCGTTGTCAGCCCCTGACCGATACTTGATCTTAGCGGGGAAACGCTTAGGCGTGTAGGCTGCCGACTCGTCTCGATCGTAGATCATGGCTGCGGGTCTCACAAGCTTGACCGCGGCTAGAGCCGCCTTCGCGCAGACGAGCGGACCCATATCGTCTTTGCCGCCGAAGCCTCCTCCCGTTAATGCTTGAATGATCCTGACTTGGCTGAGGCTCCAGCCTAGGATGTGGGCTACCTTCTCCCTGACGAGGAAGGGGCTCTGCATGGTGCCGATGACTGTTGTTTTGCTGGCGCCCTCGGGTATAGCGTATGCGGCCTCTGTCTCAAGATACATGTGCTCTTGATAGGGAGTCTTGTACGTGTCTTCGACCTCGACCACGGCGTCGACGAATCCTTTTGCTGTGTCGCCTTTTCTTATGCGTGTCGTTATAGCTAGGTTTCCGTTCTCATGAATCCGAGGCGCCTCTGTGCCGAGGGCTGCATCGACATCGAAGACCGCGGGCAGAGGCTCGTAAACAACATTGACTGCATCCATCCCCTCTGCTGCGGCGTCCTCGTCCTCGGCACAGACTAAGGCGATGGGGTCACCGATGTAGTGGACCTTCTTGTCATTCAAGAAGGGTTGATCTGGGAGCGCGTATCCGATATTATTGATGCCAGGCACATCAGAGGCTTTCAGCACTGCTAGTACGCCGGGGACCCTTAAGGCGTCCTCTATGCTTATGCTCTTAATGAAGGCGTGTGGTTGTGTGCTGCGTACAACCTTGACTACGGTGGCTCCCTTTTGTATGTAGTCTGCAGTAAATTTAGCTTCGCCGAGAGCTTTGTCGAGGGAGTCGCTCCTAGTAACACGGCGCCCTACGACTATGTATTCGTCTCTTCCAAGCAGGTTCTGGAGGATCTTGTGGTAATCCATTGTGACGCCTCGCGATGACTAATTCCGATATAGACATACTTCTATTTTAAATATTCAGTTTGTTCAAAGATTAGTCAGAAATCTACAGTGTGTAGAGACCCTAGTCGAACATTTTAT